>Ga0209698_10004531_pt1 | contig 15211 bp, 17 predicted proteins | sample LitLauG_LLR_2012_FD_187203 | JGI IMG/M metagenome (GOLD analysis project Ga0209698, IMG submission 187203) | Freshwater sediment microbial communities from Pennsylvania, USA - Little Laurel Run_MetaG_LLR_2012 (SPAdes) (version 2) | ecosystem: Environmental > Aquatic > Freshwater > Creek >...
CCCTTGCCCCCCGTGGAGGCCCCCGCCCCCTTCTTCTTCGCCGCGGCCATGTCCGTCGACGGTAGTCGCCCGTTCCCGGGTCACGGTCCTCTAGCGTGGAGGCGCCATGCTGACCCTGCCCCGGACCGTCCACGACCAGATGGTCGCCCACTGTCTGGTCGGCCTGCCCGACGAGGCCTGTGGGCTGCTGGGCGGCGACCCGGACACCGGCGGCGCCGTCACCTGCTACCCGACCCGCAACCTGGCCGCCTCGGCCAAGCTCTACACCGTCGACCCGAAGGAGCACCTGCGGGCCGACCGGGACGCCGAGGCCGGGGGGCACTCGATCATCGGGGTCTTCCACAGCCACACCCACACCGAGGCCTACCCGTCACCCACCGACGTGGCCCAGGCACCGGACCCCACCTGGCACTACGTCCTGGTGTCGCTGCGGGACACCGTGCCCATGGTGCGCAGCTACCGGATCGTGGACGGGACCATCGAGGAGGAACCCGTCCGACTGCTGTCCCGGTAGAATCCTCACCCGTCAGGTCATGATTCGACGAGGGCGCCGACGCACCTCCGTCCGTCCCCACCGTCCACCACCCGATACAGACGCCGCACCCCACCGGGGTCGGTGGAACCCGAAGGAGCACCCGTGCCCGTCCAAGTGAACCTGCCCACCGTGCTGCGTCCCCACGCCGGGGGCGAGCGCACCGTCGCGGTCGAGGGCGCCACCGTCGGCGAGGTCCTGACCGCGCTGGTCGCCCGGTACCCGGGCATGTCCGGCCAGGTCATCGACGACTCGGGGGCGCTGCACAAGTTCGTGAACGTGTACCTGAACGACGACGACGTGCGGTACCTGTCGGGCGTGGACACCGCCGTGGGCGCCTCCGACGAGCTGTCGATCCTGCCGGCCGTCGCCGGCGGGGCGTTCGTCGACGGGGTGCAGTCGGCCCGATGACCGTCTACGGGTCGGTCCTGGACCTGATCGGCAACACCCCACTGGTCGACATCTCGTCGCTGAGCCCCAACCCGGACGTCCGGATCCTCATCAAGCTCGAGGGCCAGAACCCCGGCGGCTCGGTCAAGGACCGCATCGCCCTGGCCATGATCGAGCAGGCGGAACAGGACGGCACCCTGACCCCGGGAGCCACCCTCATCGAGCCGTCCTCGGGCAACACCGGCATCGGCATGGCCCTGGTCTGCAAGATCAAGGGCTACAAGCTGAAGGTCGTGCTGGCCACCAACGTCTCCATCGAGCGTCGCCAGCTCCTCGAGTCGTGGGGAGCGGAGATCATCGAGTCCCCCGGGGCCGAGGGCTCCAACGGGGCCGTGCGCCGGGCACGGGCCCTGGCCGAGGAGCACCCGGAGTGGACCTTCCTCTACCAGTACGCCAACCCGGCCAACCCCCGGACCCACTACGAGACCACCGGCCCCGAGATCTGGCGCGACTGCCCCGAGATCACCCACTTCGTGGCCGGCCTCGGCACCTCGGGGACCCTGCTCGGCGTCGGGCGCTACCTGAAGGAGCACAACCCCGACGTCAAGGTCCTGGCCATCGAGCCCCCGGCCGGCGAGCTGGTCGACGGGCTGCGGAACCTGGACGACGGCTACATCCCGCCGATCTTCGTCGAGAACCACGGGGCCGAGCTGCTCGACGGCAAGCGGATCGTCCGGCCCCGCGAGTCGATCGAGTGGACCCGGCGGCTCACCGAGGTCGGGATCTTCGCCGGCATCTCCTCGGGGGCCATCCTGGCCGGGGCGGTCAAGACGGCCGCCACGCTCGAGTCGGGCGTCATCGTCACCATCTGCTGTGACGCCGGGTGGAAGTACCTGTCCACGGGGGCCTGGACCGACGACATCGACGTGGTCGAGGCCCGGGCCAAGCAGATCACCTACTTCTAGCGACGACCCGCCCGGCCCGGTCGGAGCCCCCGGAACGGCACCGGACCCTCCGCGGGACGGCCTAGCCTGGGGCCATGCCCAGCAACCGGACGACGCCCGACCCGGCGCCCGCACCGGACCCCGGCGACGCCTTCACCCTGACCGTCCTCGGGTGTGACGGCAGCTGGCCGGGGCCCGGCGGCGCCGGCAGCGGCTACCTGATCCAGGTGGGGGACACCGCACTTCTGCTCGACGCCGGCCCGGGCACGTTCGCCACGCTCCAGACCGTGTGCGACCCGGTCGAGCTCGACGCCGTAATCATCTCCCACCACCACCACGACCACTGGACGGACCTCTACGCCGTCGACACCCAGGCCCGGTTCGCCCGCCGGCGCCGGCGCACCCCGCTACCCGTCTACGCCCCGGCCCGGGTGGTCGAGCTGGCCGGCCCGGACGGCACCCCCATGCTGGACTGGCGTACCGTCACCCACGGCGACCGGGCCGGCGTCGGCGAGCTCTCCTGCGCCTTCCACCGCACCGACCACGTGGAGGAGACCCTGGCCGTGCGCATCGACGGTGCCGGCCGGGCCCTGGGCTACTCTGCCGACTCGGGCCCGGGCTGGGCGGTCGACGAACTGGGCATCGGGCTCGACCTGCTGCTGTGCGAGGCGACCTACACGTCCGAGCACGAGGGCACGGCCGGGCACATGAGCGCCCGGCAGGCCGCCACGGCCGCCCGTGCCGCCGAGGTCCGGCGGCTGGTGCTGACCCACCGGTGGCCGACCGTCGACGCCTCGGCGGTGGCGGACGAGGCCGAGGCCGCCTTCGGCGGTCCGGTGGAGCAGGCGACGATCGGAAGGGAATTCCAGCTGTGAGCGACGACGACCGGGCCAAGCGGGCCGACGGCAGGGCCATCGACGAACTGCGGACGGCCACCTTCGAGCGGGACTTCACGGTGTTCGCCCCCGGGTCGGTCCTGGTGTCGATGGGACGCACCCGGGTGTTGTGCACCGCCTCGGTGGAGGACCGGGTGCCGCCGTGGATGCGGGGCTCGGGCAAGGGCTGGGTGACCGCCGAATACTCGTTGCTGCCCGGGTCGACGGGGGAGCGGGTCACCCGCGAGGCGGCCAAGGGCAAGCAGTCGGGCCGCACCCAGGAGATCCAGCGCCTGATCGGCCGGTCGCTGCGCTCGGTGTGCGACATGGTCGCCCTGGGCGAGCTCCAGATCACCGTCGACTGCGACGTGCTGCAGGCCGATGGCGGGACCCGGACGGCCTCGATCTGCGGCGCCTACGTGGCCCTGCACGACGCCCTCACCCGACTGGTCCAGAAGGGGACCCTGCGGGCCAACCCGCTGACCGAGGCGGTGGCCGCCGTGTCGGTGGGCGTGGTCGACGGGGTGTGCATGCTCGACCTGCCCTACGAGGAGGACAGCCGGGCCGAGGTCGACATGAACGTGGTGATGACCTCCTCGGGCCGCTTCATCGAGGTGCAGGGCACCGCCGAGGGCATGCCGTTCTCCAAGGCCGAGCTCGACGAGATGCTCAGCCTGGCCGAGCACGGCATCGCCCAGCTCCTCGACCTGCAGACGGCCACGCTGGCCGAGCCGCCCACCCCCCGCTGAGCCGCGCGCACCCGATGCCCGAGCGCACCCTGGTGATCGCCAGCGCCAACGTGGACAAGGCCGCCGAGATCGCCGCCATCCTCGGGGTGGTCGACGGGCTGACCCTGGTGCCCCGCCCGGCCGACGTGCCCGACGTCGAGGAGACGGGGGACACCCTGGAGGCGAACGCCCGGCTCAAGGCCCGGGCCCTGTGCGAGGCGACAGGCCTGGCGGCGGTGGCCGACGACACCGGGCTGGAGGTCGACGCCCTCGACGGGGCCCCGGGGGTCTACTCGGCCAGGTTCGCCGGCGAGCACGCCACCTACGCCGACAACGTGGCCAAGATGCTGGCCGAGCTCGAGCGGGTGGGGGCCGACGGCCCCGACGCCCGCCGGGCCCGGTTCCGCAGTGTGGCCTTCGTCGCCTACCCGGACGGCACCGAGCTGTGGGTGGAGGGTGCCGTCGACGGCACCATCACCACCGAGGCCCGGGGCGACGGCGGGTTCGGCTACGACCCGATCTTCGCCCCCGACGGCTTCGACGGCCGCACCTTCGCCCAGATGACCCCGGACGAGAAGCACGCCGTCTCCCACCGGGGCCGGGCCTTCCGGGCCCTGGCCGAGCGGCTGGCCGGGGAGTCGTCGTGACGTCACCGGCGGTACGGTCGGCGGCCGAGCGGGTCCGGCGGGCGCTGGTCGACCTGGCCGCCGGCAACGACCGGGTCCGGGCGCTGGTCGCCCGGGGCGGGGCCGAGCTGACGGCGGCGGCCGAACGGGCGACCGCGTTGGCCGAGGCCCGGCGGGCCGGGGTGCCCGACGCCTACGGCGGCGCCTACTTCGGCGAGGGCCGCGACGCCGGGGGCGACCGCCAGGGCCGGTCGGGCTACGCCCGCTACGACCGCATCGCCTCCAACGCCGACATCGCCGGCTGGCTGCTGTGGCGGAACTTCCGGGTGGCCACCTCGCTCGACGTGGGGTGCGCCACCGGGTACCTGGTCGAGGTGCTGCGCGAACTGGGGGTCGACGCCGAGGGGTGCGACCTGAGCCAGTTCGCCATCGACCACGCCAGCCCGGGAGCGGTGGGCCACGTCCGGGTGGCCAACCTGTTCGCCGGACTGCCCTGGGCCGACGGCGCCTTCGACCTGGTGACCACGCTCGAGATCCTGGAGCACCTGCCACCCGACCGGGTGCCGGTGGCCCTGGAGGAGCTGGCCCGGGTGTGCGGCGGCTACCTGTACGCCACCATCCCGTCGTTCGGCCCCAACCGGTCGGGCCCCGACGGCCACCTCGAGGGCAAGGTCCGTCCCGAGCGGGTCGACCACTACTACGGGCTCGGCCCCGACTACCGGGGCCCGGTGCCCGAGGCCGACCTGGCCGTCGACGCCGAGGGCGAGCTGGTGGAGGGTCACCTGTGCATCGCCAGCTTCGAGTGGTGGACCGATCAGTTCGCCGAAGCCGGCTTCAGCCGCTGCATCGACGTGGAGGAACGGCTGTACGCCGACATCGAGCCGGCCGACCTCGCCCCCTACTGGAACCTCTACGTGTTCCGCACCGAGGGTGCCGACCCGGACGTGGTGACCCCGCGGTCACCCGGGCGCACGCTGGCCGAGCTCGGCCTGGCGCACCCGCTGCTCGGCAGCTGAGCGGGGGCCCCGGGTCGCCAGGTCGGCGGAACCGGTCTGTCCGTCGGCGTCGGCACGGCTGCGTGCCCTGATGATCATGTGGCTCGATCCGAGTGGGTGGGGTCCGCGATCGACGGTGCGGTCCGTCACGGCTCCAGCCCGTTCGGTCATGATGCACCCATGACCGATGCGACGTCCTCCGTGCCCGGCACCTTCACCTCCTACGACGACTTCGCCCACCTCCGGTTCGACCGGCCCTCGCCCCACGTGCTGCGCATCACCATCGACCGACCCGAGGTGCTGAACGCGGCCGACGAACGCCTGCACCGCGAGTTCTCCGAGATCTGGCGGATCGTCGACCGGGACGACTCGGTGGCCGTGTCGGTCATCACCGGGGCCGGCAAGGCGTTCAGCGCCGGGGGCGACCTGGCCATGGTCGAGCGGATGACCACCGACTACACGACGACGCTCGAGCAGTGGCGCGACGCCAAGGCGGTGGTCGACGAGATGCTGGCCTCGGTCAAGCCGATCGTGTCGGCCATCAACGGCGTGGCCGTGGGCGCGGGCCTGGCGGTGGCCCTGCTGGCCGACGTGAGCGTGATGGGGGAGTCGGCCCGGCTGTCGGACGGCCACGCCCGCCTCGGGGTGGCGGCCGGCGACCACGCCGCCCTGCTGTGGCCCCTGCTGTGCGGCATGGCCCGGGCCAAGTACTACCTGATGACCGCGGACTTCGTGGACGGCCGGGAGGCCGAGCGGATCGGCCTGGTCACCCGGTGCGTGCCCGACGACCGGGTGGTCGACGAGGCGCTGGCCATCGCCGAGCGCCTGGCCGCCGGCAGCCGCACGGCGGTGCAGTGGACCAAGCGGGTCATGAACCAGTGGATGCTGCAGGCCGCCCCGGTGTTCGGCGAGTCACTGGCCCTGGAGATGCTCGGGTTCCTCGGGCCGGACGCCACCGAGGGCATCCGGGCGGTCCGTGAGCGCCGTCCCCCGGAGTTCCCGTCGGCCCGCTGAGGCGGCCCGACGACCGGGACCGTCCCGGGGCCTCCTAGGCCACGGTGACGAGCGTGCCGACCGGCGTGTACGGGTACACCACGGCGGCGTTGGCCGGCGGCATCTCCACGCACCCGTTGGACTGCGGGTAGCCGTAGCCGGGTCGCACGAAGCCGTGCAGGGCGTCGCCCCCGTTGAAGTAGCTCACCCACGGGATGCCGGTGTCGTGGTACTTGGTGCCGTCGGGGTTGGTGCCGGTCATGGTGGTGACGGTCAGGTGCTCGAACACCGGGTACGTGCCGACGGCGGTGTCGGCCCCGGCCACCCCGGTGTTGGCCAGTGTCGTGTAGACGGCGGCGCCGTCGCTGTAGACCGTGACCCGCTGCGGCTGGGCCTTGGACACGTAGACGTAATTGTAGGGATCGGTGTCGACCTTGCCGGCGGTGGCGTCGGCCAGCAGGGCGGTCCACACCGCCGGCCCGGGCTGTCCGTCGGTGGCCATGCCGTGGACCCGCTCGAAGGACATGACCGCGCCCTTGGTGATCACGCCGTCCGTCCCCGGGGTCCACTGGGCCACGAGTGAGGCGGGCTCGGCGTTGCGCCAGGTGAAGCTGCCCTCTTGGGGCTGGGCGAGCTCCTGGGGCGCGGTGACGGCACCGGCGGGGGCGAAGCCGACCGGCAGGTAGCCGAGCTGGGCGAGCAGCTGCTGGAGGCGCAGGGTGGAGCCGGCGGCCACGGTGAACCGCACGGTCGCCCCCTGGCCGAGGGTGACGCCTCCGGCGCTCTGGACCCCGCCGGTGCCGGCCGGCACGGTCAGGGTCTCGGTCGAGGACGGCACCAGGGGGGCCGTGGCCACGAAGGCCAGGGTGGTCGGGGTGAGCCGCTGCCACGTGCCGGGCACCACGGGCGACAGGGTCGGCACCGGGGTGTGGGCGGCCAGCGGCTCGGAGAACTGGACGGTCAGCGTGGCGTCGGACGGCACCCCGGTGGACCCGTCCACCGGCGAGACGGACACGATGTCGAGCGGCCGGGTCGAGACCGGTGCCTGGGCCGGCGGGGTCGTCGTCGGCGTGGCCGACACCTTGCTGCCCCCGGACCGGGCGACCACGGCGATGCCGAGCCCGGCCACGACCACGACCACGGCGAGGCCGAGGACGATCCAACGGCGCCCGCGGTGGTTCGGCGTCTTGGCGTGTGCGTGGGCGGCGGGCATGGCGGGATCACCGCCAATCTACCAGGGGGCCTGCGTCCCACGGTGCCGCGGCGCGGCCCCGCACCCGAGGTGCAACCGACGACCGGCTGCCGGGGTGGCCCGGTCGGTCGGTCGGCCCGGCTCAGTCGTCGTCGGTTGCCCCCAGTCCGGCGTGGACGGCCTTCTCCACCGCGGCGATCTGCGCCGGGTCGGTCAGCTTGCGGCCGTCGGGGCCACGCACGTAGAAGGCGTCGACCACGGCCGAGCCGAAGGTCGAGACCTTGGCCGACGTGACGTCGAGGTGACACGCCACCAGCGCCCGGGTGATCCGGTGGAGCTGGCCGACCACGTCCTCGGCCCGCACCTCGACCACGGTGGCCACGTCCGAGGCGTTGTTGTCCACGGTGACCTGGGTCGAGACCAGCTGGGCCACCTGGGCCCGCTGGGCGTTGCGGTACGTGTGGGCCCGGGCCGCCAGCTGCTGGTCGACGGCCAGGGTGCCGTCCATCACGCCGGCCAGGTCGTTCGAGAGCTTGGCCGACGCCGGCCACCGCCCCCGCTCGGGCTCGACGGTGAAGACCTCGACGGCCACCCCGTGGGCGCCGGCCACCACCGCCGAGCGCACGTTGAGGCCGTGCAGGGCCAGCACGCCGGTGACCTCGGCCAGGAGGCCGGAGCGGTCGGGGGCGACCACCGTCACCTGGGGTGGCTCGACCGACAGGGCCGGCACCCCGTGGGTGCGCACGGTGTCCATCACCATCTCCAGGTCGGGCGTGATCACCGGGGCGGGGGCCGGGGCCGGCTCGCCGGCCAGCAGCTGGTTGGTGCGCTCGACCAGGTCGGCCACCAGGCCGGCCTTCCAGCCGCCCCAGGCCGAGGGCCCGGTGGCCAGGCTGTCCGCCTCGACCATGGCGGCCAGCAGTTCGAGCGTGCTCCGGTCGCCCACCGCGTCGGCCACCCGCTGGGCCGTCGCCGGGTCGTCGAGGTCGCGACGGGTGGCGGTGTCGGGCAGCAGCAGGTGCAGTCGGATCATGGTCACGATGGCGGCCACGTCGTCGGGCGGCAGGCCCATCCGGGTGGCGATGTCGCCACCCACCACGATCCCCACGTCGGTGTGGTCGCCGGGGAACCCCTTGCCGATGTCGTGGAGCAGGGTGCCGAGCAGGAGCAGGTCCGGACGCGACACCCGGTGGGTCATGGTGGCGGCGTTGGCCGTGGCCTCCAGCAGGTGCCGGTCGACGGTGAACCGGTGGTACGGGTTGCGCTGCGGCTTGTTGCGGACCGCCCCCCACTCGGGCAGGTAGCGCTCGAGCAGCTGGCGCTGGTCGAGCGCCTCGAGCGCCGGGATGGCCGAGGGACCGGTGGCCAGGACGTCGACCAGCGTGCCCCGCAGCTCCTCGCTCCACGGCACCTCGGGCGCCGGTGCCCGTCGGCCCAGCCGGTTGAGCGCGTCCCGCGAGATCGGCAGGTTCCGCTCGGCGGCCACCGCGGCCAGCCGGAGTGCCAGCCCGGCGTCACCCGACGCGTCGGCCCCCTCGACCAGGACGACCTCGTCCTCGGTGTAGCCGACGCCCGGCCGGTCCAGGACGTGGGTGACGGTGGTGACCGGCGTCCGGTCGCGCCGACGCCCCTTGGCGTTCTGGGCCCGGGACCAGGCACTGCGCCGCCGCCAGGCGTCGTCGCCCTCCCACGCCACGGTCCGCCCGGCGGTGGCCACGGCGTGCATCAGGGCGTCGGCGTCGGCCATGCCCAGGGCGGCGGCCACCTGCTCCTGTTCCTGGAGCAGCAGTTTGTTGAGCTCGCGGCCGGCCCGCCGGTGCAACTCCACCCGGGTGGCGGTCAGCACCCGCCGGGCGTCCTCGACGGCGATGGTGTCGACGTAGTCGGCCAGCTCGGGCACGGCGTCCATCATGGCCAGCAGCGCGGCGATGTCCCGCAGCCCCCCGTGGGACTCCTTCAGGTCGGGCTCGAGCAGGAAGCCGACGTCGCCGGAAGTCGCATGCCGCTCGGCCACCTTGTCGGCCAGGACCCCGAGCCACGGCGGCTTCTGGCGGGCCCAGCGCTCCTTGGCCCCGGCCAGCACCGGCTCGGCCACCTTGGCCTCGCCACAGATGACCCGGGCGTCGAGCAGACCGAGGGCGACCCGGAGGTCCTCGGCGGCCATGTCGAGGGCGTCGGACGGCTTGCGGACGCTGTGGTCGAGGGCGATCCCCTCGTCCCACACCGGGTACCAGATGCGGTCGGCGGCCGCCGACACGTCCTTGCGCCCCTTGTGGATGAGCACGACGTCGAGGTCGCTGAACGGGCAGAGCTCACCCCGGCCGTAGCCGCCGACGGCCAACAGGGCCATGCCCCGGGAGTCGCCGCCGGTCGCCTCGGTGAACAGGCCGGTGAGCCACTCGTCGGCCGCCGCCGAGTAGGCCCGGCAGAACGCGTCGCCCTGCAGGTCGTGCTGGTCGATGAGCTCCTGTCGCCGGCTCCGCAGGCCCATCGGGGGACCGTACCACCGGGCCGCCGGCCGGTCCGGTTCCACCGTTGTTACGCTGGAAGGATGGCCGGTGACGACAAGGGGACGGGACTGTCCGGCACCGGCATCGCCCTCGTGGTCGTGGGTGTGCTGGTGGTGCTGTTCTTCCTGTCCAGCCTGGTCCACCTGGTGGTGGGCCTGCTGTGGACCGTGGCCGAGCTGGCCCTGGTCGTCCTCGTCGTGGTGCTGCTCGTGCGGTTCTTCTTCGGCCGCTCACGGTCGGACTGACCGGCCGCCCGCTGGCTCAGGACAGCATCGACTCGAAGAGCTCGACGTGCTCGGCCACCATGCGGTGGGTGGAGAAGTAGCCCTCGACTGCGTTGCGGCAGTCCTTGCGGTCCAGTTGGTCGATGCGTCCGAGTGCCTCGACCATGGCCTCCTCGTCCTCGCACAGGAACCCGGTCACCCCGTCGGACACGACCTCGGGCGCCGCCCCCTCGGGGAAGGCCAGGACCGGCGTCCCGCAGGCCATGGCCTCGATCATGACCATGCCGAACGGCTCGTTCCACCGGATGGGGAACAGGAGGGCGGCGGCCCCGGCCAGCAGCTCGAGCTTGCGCTCGTGGGAGACCTCGCCGAGGTAGACGGCGTCGTCGCCCAGCAGCGGGGCGACGTTGGCGTCGAAGTACTCCCGCTCCCACGTCTCGCGCATCTTGGCCGCCATGAGGATCCGGTAGCCGGCGGCCCGGGCCACCCGGATGGCCCGGTGGCAGCCCTTGTCGTCGGCCATCCGCCCGAGGAACAGGACGTAGGGGCCCTCGGCGTCGCCCCCGCCGTCCCCCATCGGGAACTGCGAGGCCTCGACGCCGTGGTGGATGACCCGGGCGACGGGCACCTGGGGGGCGGCCCGGTGCTGGGCGTGGGAGATGGCGATGAGCGGCACCCGGTCGGCCGTCACCCGGTAGAGGTCGGTGAGCTCCTCGTTGAACGGGCCGTGGATGGTGGTGGCCACCGGCAGGCCGGGGTAGTGCTCGGCGTGGAAGGGGCCCATGACCGTGTGGTCGTGGACCACGTCGCACTCCTTGACCGCCTCGTAGGCGTGGATCACGTGGCGCAGCTCGGGCACGGCCATGCCGATCCGCTGTCCCTCGGCCTCGGGCAGGACCCACTGCCGGGGGACCGGGCAGGTGGAGTCACCGGTCGTGTAGAGCAGGACCTCGTGGCCGGCCTCTTGCAGGCCACGCGCCAGTTGGTCGACCACCAGCTCGATCCCGCCGTACAGGACGGGGGGGATGGGGGTCCAGGGTGGGGCGATGAGTCCGATCCGCATGCACAGATCTAACCATCCCGGTCAGGAGGGTAGGATCACCGGGCGCTCCAGGCGGCGTGGCCGAGTGGTTTAGGCAGGGGCCTGCAAAGCCCCGTACGGCGGTTCGATTCCGCCCGCCGCCTCCAGATCCAGGGGTGGGACCGGTGCCCGCTCCGGCCGCCCGTCCCACGCCGGCACCGGATACCGTCCCGGGAGTCGGCACCCGGCTGGCCACCGCTCGCCGGTCCGGCTGGCGTCAGCTGGCCCGGCGGTGGCGGTGGAAGAAGCCCCGCGATCGACCGGTCGACGGTGAAGGCTGCGCCTCGGCGTCGGGGCCGGCCAGCGCCGCCTGGTGGCAGTCGGCGCAGATCCGGGACCCGTCGACCATCCGGGTGAGCTCCACCCGCTGGCAGCGCTCGCACTTGCGGCCGATGTAGACCTGGGCGTCACGGGCCGGCCGGTCCGACGACAGCATGGCCAGCCGCTCCTGGACGTCGGACCGGAGCACGTAGCTCCCGTCCTCGTCGCGGCGGACCAGGTCCCAGGCCACCAGGTCGTGCAGCAGGGGGACCAGCTGGTCCAGGCGGCGCTTCGGGTCCTCGACCACCTCGAGCGACCGCATCGTCCACCCGGTCGCGGACAGCCCCGCACCCGTCACCCGCGCGACGTCCGTCATCCGACACTCCCTCCGCACCGCTCCGACACGTGCCCCTGCCAGGCCCCGCCGCGCACTGCCTCGGCCGCGGGCCCTCCAGTTGGCCATCATGACGGATGGGACCTGTCCCCACAAGGGGCATCGGGACCCTTCCGCGGACCGTCCCGACGGGTCACCCCGGTGCCGGCGCCGCCCGGCCGCACCACTCGGGCACACTGTGGTCGTGCCCGCCGGCCCCGACCCGTCCGCGCCCGCCGTGGCCGCACCCGGACTGCACCTGCACCGGTGGCGGTCGCGGGTGGTGCTCGGGGTCGTGCTGGCCGCCGCGGCTGCCGGGTTCGGGCAGTTCGGCGTGGTGGCGGCCCTGGGTGACGTGGCCCGGGCCTTCGGGCGGGTGACCCACGGGGCGACGGTGGCCGACCAGGCCGGCCTGTCGGGCACCGTGCTCGGGAGCGGCCTGGCCGTCATCCGGCTGGCCTCACTGTTGGCGCTGCCGCTGACCGGCCTGGCCGACCGGTTCGGGCGGCGGGCCGTACTGCTGGCCACGGTGACCGTCGGGCTGGTGGTGACCGCCGCCTCGGCGGCCAGTCCCGGGTACTGGTGGTTCGTGGTCGTATTCGCCCTGGGCCGGCCGTTCCTGAGTGCCACCGGCGCCCTGGCCCAGGTGGTGGCGGCCGAGCAGACGTCCTCGAGGGACCGGGCCACGGCGGTGGCCCTGGTGACCGCCGGCTACGGGATCGGTGCCGGGGCGACCGCCATCCTCCACAGCGTGGCATCGGGCACGCTCGGCTTCCGCGGCACCGTGGGTCTGGCCGGCCTGGCCCTCCTGCTGGTGCCGGTCATCGCCCGGTGGGTGGTCGAGCCGGACCGCTTCCTGGTGGCCGAGGCCGCCCGGGACCACCCGATGCCGGTGCTCGGGGCGGTCGGTCCACGGTTCCGTCGGCGCCTGGCGGTCCTGGTCGCCCTGTCGTTCGGGGTGGCGGTGATCACCGGACCGGCCAACACCTTCGTCTTCCTGTACGCCCAGAACGTGCGCCACCTGTCGGGCGCCACGACGGCGGCGATGGTGGCGGCGGCCGGCGTGACCGGTCTCGTCGGCCTGCTGGCCGGGCGTCGGCTTGCCGACCGGGTCGGTCGCCGCCCGACGGGTGCCCTGGGTGTGGTGGGCATCGCGGTGGCGTCCACCCTCGCCTACCACGGGGGGAGCCCGGCGCTGGTGGTCGGCTACGTCGGCGGCGTGCTGGCCGGCGGGGTGCTCGCCCCGGCCGTCGGCTCGCTGGTCAACGAGCTGTTCCCGACCGACGTGCGTGCCTCGGTGTCGGGCTGGTTCCTGGTGGCCGGGGTCATCGGGGCGGCCGTCGGGCTGGTCGCCTTCGGGGCGGTGGCCGACGCCGGCGACCGGTTCGGCCTGGCCGCTGTGGTGGTGTTCCTGCCGATGGCGCTGGCCGCCGCGCTGTTCTGGTGCGTACCCGAGACCCGGGGCCGCGAGCCCGAGGAGCTGTGGCCCGACGGGTGACGCCGCGCTCGGGCCGGCCGGCCGGTCCCGTCAGCCGTCGTCCGCCGGCGCACCGTCCCACAGCATGCGGCGCGCACGGTCGCCGAACAGCCGCTCGGCCGGGGTCTGCTTGTCGATGTGGCCGATCAGCCCGTGGTAGGTGCCGTAGCCGACAAGCTCCCGGAGGCGATCGGGGAACCGGGCGACGGTTTCCACGGGCAGGCCCAGTTGCTGGTTCTCCTGCTGCCGGATGTAGCCGGCGCAGTAGTTCATGGCGATGCCGACCCGGCGCTCGCCGGTGGAGTTCGCCCCGCCTCCGTGCCACAGGCTCCCGTGCCAGATCAGCACGCTCCCCCGGGGCATCTCGGCGGGGACGGTGTCGTACGACCGGCGCAGGTCGGGGGAGTGGTCGGCCCGGTGGGAGCCGGGCACCAGTCGCGTCGCCCCGTTGGCCTCGGTGAAGTCGGTCAGCGCCCACATCGAGTTGCACACGGTCGCCGGGTGCGGCTTGGGAATCGGGAGGACCTGGTCGTCGGCGTGGACCGGTTGGGCCGTCTCGCCCGGGCCGATGGCGATCGAGGACAACGACGAGACCAGGAGGTCGTGGTCGAGCACGCCCTCGCACACGGGCAGGACGGCCGGATGGACGGGGATCGCCTCGAAGTTCGGGCCGTGGGCCAGGAGGTTGTAGATGCGGACGGTCCGGACGCCCTCGAAGGCGTTGTCGGCCGGGACGATGCCGAGGTGGCGCTCGAGTCGGTCCAGGTCGTCGGTCAGGGCGTCGAGCAGCTCGGTCCCGATGGCGTCCGCGACGATGGTGAATCCCTGTTCGTCGATCCGCCGCAGGTGGTCGCCGACCGCCTCGTCCATGGGTCCCCCGTTCGTCGCAACCGTGCCCGGCCAGCCTAGGGTGGGGGGATGCCGGGCAGGAAGCGACCGGAGTACCGGTACGAGCTGCTCACCTGCGCGTGGCACGGCCACGAACTGGTGGGGGCGGATGCCGCCGTGGTCACGCCGGCCGACAGCCTCGTCGTGCGCCAGGACGGGAACCACCGTTGGTGCCGCTGCCTGCGGTGCGACGGCTGGTTTCCGGTGGAGATCCCGAGCCACCCGACGGCCGATCGCGTCCCGTCACGGGACGAGATCGACCTACCGCTGCGGGGCCCGGCCCTGCGCGACCGTTACGTGCTGCGCCTGATCGCGCTCGACCGGGCGCTGCACGTGGCCATCCTCTCGTTCCTGGCCGTGGCGTTCGTCACGTTCGCCACCCACAACCGGGCGCTGCACGCCGACTACCAGAACATCATGAACGCGCTCAACGGGGGCGGTGCGGCCGCCCTGCGGGTACGGGGCGTGCTCGGCTACCTGCGCAAGGCGTTCGACTACACGCCCACCCACCTGTTCGTGCTGGCCTCCATCTTCCTGGCCTACGCCGCCCTCGAAGCGGTGGAGGCGGTGGGTCTGTGGCTCAACAAGCGGTGGGCCGAGTACCTCACGTTCGTCGCCACGTCGCTCCTCATCCCCTACGAGATCTACGAGCTGTTCCTTCGGCTCAGCGTGCTCAAGGTGCTGGCCTTCACGGTCAACGTCCTGGTGGCGGCCTACCTGCTGTGGGCCAAGCGCCTGTTCGGGGTACGCGGGGGGTACGCAGCCGAGGAGGCCCGCAAGCGCGAGCTCAGCGGCTGGAACGCGCTCGAGGCCGCCGTACCGTCCGCCGCCGTGGTGGCCGAGGAGGTGCCGGTCGCCTGACCCGTGCCCGGCGGTGTCCGGACCGCCGCAGGGTCAGGTGTCCGGTGCGTGGGTGACGGGGTCGGGTGGTATCGTCATCCCTCACGGGCCGTTGGCGCAGTTGGTAGCGCACTTGCATGACACGCAAGGGGTCGTGGGTTCAAGTCCCGCACGGCCCACCATTGTGATGTCGCGAGACATCGCGGACAGTTGAACCTATGAACGGTAGGCCATCAGGGTCCACCGGTGATGGGTTGGTAGTCCCTTGACGGGTCCAGGGTG
>Ga0209698_10004532_pt1 | contig 15211 bp, 13 predicted proteins | sample LitLauG_LLR_2012_FD_187203 | JGI IMG/M metagenome (GOLD analysis project Ga0209698, IMG submission 187203) | Freshwater sediment microbial communities from Pennsylvania, USA - Little Laurel Run_MetaG_LLR_2012 (SPAdes) (version 2) | ecosystem: Environmental > Aquatic > Freshwater > Creek >...
CCTAAGTCCTATTCGGCCTTTCACGCGAACTTGCGCAGATTAGGGGCGCCCGGGCTTTGCCCTGGCCGGACAGCCGAGGCGCGTGTCTCCACATCATTATCTGATGCTCAGAACAGCCGCACCGCTTTTGCCGTTTTGACCGCGGGAATGGCCTTGAGTCTGGTTAACACTTCTTCCGGCACGACTCCATCCACATGAACCACCGCAATCGCTTCGCGCGGCTGGGTCGATTCCACTTCTGCGCTGCGGCGCCCCAAAGAGAAATCCGCGATGTTGATTGACTCCTCGCCCAGGATCGTCCCGACTTTCCCGATCACGCCCGGGACGTCGCGGTTGCGCATGTAGATCAGGTTCCGCTCCAGCGGCGCTTCCACGTCGATGCCGTCCACATGCAGCAGCCGGGGCAGGCTGCCGTGCAGGACCGCTCCCTTGACCATGTGCTCCTCGGTCGAGCTTTTCAGATGAATGGAGAGCACGCTGCCCGCGCCGCCGGTAGAAGCTTTGGCCTTGTGGGATTCCTGTACCCGCAGTCCGCGAGCGTCTGCGATCGCGGCCGCATTCACCAGGTTCGCCTTTTCCTCCAGGGCCTGGTTTAGGATGCCCTTGATGGCGGCGTTGCGGATCAGTTCCGTTTTCCACTCGGCGATGTGGCCGCCGTAGCGAATCACGATTTCCTCGATGCTGCCTTCCGAGACCTGCGCCAGAAAAGCTCCGAGCCGCTCAGCCAGCAGGATGTATGGCTGCATCTCCGCGTACTCCTCGGCGGAAACGGAGGGCACGTTGACCGCGTTCTGAATTACCCCGTGCAACAGATACTCCTTCACCTGACGCGCGATCTGCACGCCCACCGCTTCCTGTGCTTCGTGCGTCGATCCGCCGACGTGGGGCGTGAGCACGACGTTTTCCAGCGCGAGCAAGGGGGAGTTCTTCGGAGGCTCTTCGGCAAAAACATCCAACGCGGCCGCCGCAACCCGGCCCTGTTTGAGTGCTTCGGCCAGATCCGCCTCATTCACCAGCTCGCCGCGGGCGCAGTTCACCAGGCGAACGCCTTTCTTCATCTTGGCGATGGAACCCGCGTTGATCATGCCGGTGGTCTGCGGGGTGAGCCCGACGTGCAGGGTGATGTAATCCGCGACCGCGTACAGTTCCTCGATGCCCACCAGCCGGATGCCAGAATCCTTGGCCACGGCAACTGACACGAACGGATCATGGGCAACCAACTCCATGCCGAAGGCACGCGCCCGCCGCGTCACTTCCATCCCGATGCGCCCCAGGCCGATCACTCCCAGGGTTTTCCCGCGCAGCTCGGTCCCTTGCAGGGATTTCTTTTCCCACTTGCCCGCGTGCATGAGGGCGTCGGCGCGACAGAGGTGGCGCGCCATGGCCAGCATCATCGCCAGCGTCTGCTCGGCCACGGCGACAGCGTTGGCGCCGGGCGTATTCATCACCGCAATGCCTTTGCGAGTGGCCGCTTCCAGGTCGATGTTGTCCACCCCCACTCCGGCGCGGCCGATCACGCGCAGTTTCCTGGCGTGCTCGAGCAATTTGGCGTCGGCCTGCACGGCAGAACGCACGATCAGAGCGTCTGCGGTTTGCAGTTCTTCGGCCAGTTTGCCGGTGACTTGATCCGCGGTGAGCACGGTCCAGCCCGGTTCCTGGAGCTCTGCGACTGCTGACGCGGAGATTTTTTCTGCCACGATGATTCTCAAGGAGAAGTCCTTTCCATCAGCCTAGCAATTGCGCACTGTGTCGCGATGTACAAGGGCGAAACCAGACACCAGTCCTAAGCCTCCCCGTTACAAATGTTTGACAATGCTTTGACCTCCCGCTGACACCTCTGGCCCACCAGGTTCTTAGACTCGGGCTAACGCCCGTTTCTCATAGGAGCTCGATATGAAAACTCTGAAAACCGCGGTTGTGCCCGCGTTGGTGATCGTCAGTCTGGCTTGCGGCTACGGCTCGAAGACCTATCCTCCGGTGGCGGGTACGGTACCCGCGATTACCCAGCTGAGTCCAACCAACGGCGCGGCTGGCGCAGGTTTCATTCTGACCGTCAACGGCAGCAACTTTGCCACCGCGGCGACGATCAATTGGAACGGCACGGCACAAACCACGACCTATGTCACCGGAGGTCAACTGACCACGAACATTCCGGCTACGCTGGTTGCGGCTGCCGGCACCGCCCAGGTTACGGTTACCAACCCCGCAACCCCAGGCACCGGCATGTACGGAAGCGGCGGAACCCTGGCCGAGACCTCGAATGCCATGGCCTTTACCATCAACTGAACTGCCGGAACAAAGCGGCCATTGAGGGGACAGCTGCCCTGCCGTCGGGGTGCGACCCGCCCTGGTTCTGCGGAAACCAAAGTGCTATACGGGCACGGCTGCTTCGGTACTGCGGGCATACACCTGCTGCGCCGCTCGCACCGCCGCGCCGTACTCCACGCTTTTGTCGGTGACGCGGGCCAGCACATGCTCCAGCGCCCCGAGAATTCCAACGGTGTCGAGATAGTCGTAATAGCCGATGTGAGCGATGCGGAAGATTTTTCCCTTCATCTCACCCTGGCCGTTGGCCACGACCGCGTCGAACGACTCGCGAAATTCCTTCACGATCTTGCCCGAGTCGAGACCGTCGGGGGCACTGATGGCGGTGAGGGCGGCTGCGGGTGACGAAGCGTACAACTTCAGGCCCAGAGCCTTCGCACCAGCACGGGTCATCTGGGCGCAAAGCTCGGCGTTGTTTACCAGTTCTTGGCGTCCCCTGGCCAGGTTGCCGCCGCCCATGCCGCGGACGAATTCGAGCGCCGCTCCCAGCGCGGCAAACAGCGAAGTGGCCGGAGTGTAGGCCGTCTCGCCCTTGGCCGCCGACTTCCGCTCCCGCCGCAGATCAAAGTAAAAGCGCGGCGAGGTGGTCGAATCCATGCGCTTCCACGCCCGCTCGCTCACTGCACAGTAGGCCAGGCCGGGAGGCATCATCAGAGCCTTCTGCGATCCGCCGATGATCACGTCGATGCCCCAGCCGTCGACGTCGAGGTGGGTGGTGCCCAAGCCTGTAATTGCATCGACGACCAGCAGCGTGTTGTCGCCCACCGCCCGCACGATCTTTGCGATCCCGTGCACGTCGTGCCGCGCTCCAGTCGAACTCTCCGTTGCCTGTACATACACGGCGCGCACCTGGGGAGTCATCTGGGCGCGGATCGCGTCCAAGGAAAAGGTCTCGCCGTAGGGCACGGTTAGCACGTCGACCTCGCAGCCGAAAGCCTTGGCGAGCCCCGTCCAGCGCTCGCCAAACTTTCCCGCCGTCAGCACCAGCACCTTGTCGCCCGGCGATGTCAGGTTCGACACCGAGGCTTCCATCACACCGGTGCCCGACGACGCCAGCACCAGCACGTCGTTCTCAGTGCCGATGAATTCCTTCATGCCGGCGAGCACGCGCTGGAAAAGGGCCTTAAAATCGGCGGTTCGATGATGCGCGGTGAAAGCGGCCATGGCCGTCTGCGCCGCGGGCAAAAGTGGCGTCGGGCCGGGAGTAAAAAGACGATTCTTATGCAGCATGGGTATGGGTCCTTATGAATTTGGAAGAACTCTTTAGTTTACCGGAACCTCGCACCCAGAGCACGTTTTGAGGGGACCAGGCATGGGGTGCAATTCGAGCTTCTCCTCGGTTCGACAACCGGTTGAGTCTCGCTCCCGGGGACTGTTCTTCAGACGCAGCGAACGATTCTACAAGACGCCGCGGCGCCCCCGCAGAGGCCACGCGTTTAAAAATGCAACCAACTCGGGGGTCTGCGAGGTTCTTCCTGCGTTTGCTGTCTAGCCCTGCGCTTTCTACTTAGCGATTGCTTTGCCGATTGCCAGAGTTGGGCCTTGGATGGGCTGGGAGATTCGGAATTCATTTCCACGGACGCACTAGCCTCACTGCCTTTACGGCTTTTTGGGGAGTCGCGTGGCTCCCTTCGTTTCTGCTCGCATCTCGCATCGTGTTCGGGGCCCAGATCGAGAGCAGAATGTTCTGGCTTAGCCGCTGAGAATATTGAACATCTCACCGTCTATAATTCCCCCATGCCCCTAGTCGACCAGATCCAAAAAGACATCGTCGCTGCCATGAAGGCCAAGGACGAAGCCCGCCTTTCCACCCTGCGCATGGTCAAGAGCGCGCTGCAACTCCGCACCGTCGAAAAGATGGCGCCGCTCGACGACAGGGAATCCCAAGCCGTGCTGTCCACGCTGATCAAGCAGCGCAAGGAGTCGGTGGAGCAATTCACGAAAGGCGGGCGCCAAGAAATGGCGGACAAGGAAGCCGCCGAAATCGTCCTGATTGAAACCTACCTTCCCAAAGCCGCCGGGGAGGCGGACGTAGTCGCCGGAGTAAGAGCCGTCATCGCCGAAATGGGCGCGCCCACGATGAAGGATATGGGCACGGTGATGAAGAATGCGATGGCGCGGTTCAGTGGAGCCGGCATGCGTGTCGACGGCAAACTGGTCAGCGAGACCGTGAAGCGCGAGTTGGCAGGGAAGTAAGAAATGCTCATTGGGAGAATAGCCGCAATCCCGTCGGTCCCCCAGAGCTTCTCCGCCCAGCTTGGTAACTATTACTAAGGTTAGCCTTTGCCGCCCCCGGTTCGCTAAGGATTCTCCGGACTTCTGCCGATCCTACTCACCTATGGTCAGTCCAGTGAGCAGCTCGAACGCAAGCTACGCCAATGAAGTTCCACAACCGGCTCCTCGCCAGCCCCAGCCTCATCAGGGCAACGCGGTCCCGCAGGACACTGTTTCTCTGAAGAGCACCGGCGACGTCGACCACGACGGCGACAGTAAGTAACCCCCCATTAGTTGAACCAGCCCGAGAAGGAAAAGTCCCATCTTTGCTGCATGCCTTGCGGCAAAGATGGGATTTTCAGTCCTCAGGCCTCTGCGGAGAGATAACCCAGAAAAAACGCGCACCGGAGAGTGTTTTTTTAGCAGCCTGTCAGATCCGGATCATCATCTTCAGGATCAGCGCGGCCAACAAGGCCAGCGCGCCCAGCAGCGCGTTGTATTCGCGGTGCTTGCGATAGAGATCTAAAGAGAATCCTCCAGAAGGCAACTGTGCACGAGAAAATGACTTGAGCGCGGGGAAAATCCTTGGAACGGCCCGTGCATATTCCTCGAATTCGGGGAACTTTCCGCGCAGGAATGCCTCTTCGCCTCTGATCACCGGAACGTAGATCGCAAAGAACATCACCAGCAACGCTGCCCCCACCCACCAACTACGGGCGGCGACCGCGAAGCCAATGCCGATCAGCAGCGAACCAAGATAAAGAGGATTGCGCGTGTAGGCGTATGGTCCCGAGGTCGCGAGGGCTTCGTTCTTCCGCACGTGGCCGGAAGCGAGGGCGCGAATCAGAAGGCCGGGAAGAATCACGATTGCCCCAAACCCAATGAAGCGCCACGTCGGTCGCGCCAGCCAGAAGTAGAGCACAGCGAACACGAATCCCAGCGGTACGCGGATGCGGCGCGCGATGCGCGACCACTCAGCCATGAGCATGCTCCGTGGCCGCGAGCAAGCGGCGCGACGCTTCCACGACCGCGTCAATCGTTATCTCCAGCAAGCCCTCATCAGCCTGGGATCGACGGGCATGGGTCGTCGGGCTGGCCGGATTGCGAAGCACGATGCTCCGCGTTCCGTATGGTCCGTTCCTGGCGGGATCGGTCGGACCGAAGATGGCCACAACCGGCACCTGCAGAGCCGCGGCCAGATGCAGCGGCCCAGTATCCCCGCCGATGAACAGTTTGGCGCGGCGCGTGAGCGCGACCAGTTCGCTGACCGAACATTTCAGCGGCATTGCAGCGCCCGCTCTCGCAGATTCCGCTGCCAAAGCCTCTTCTCCCGGACCGTAGTTGATGATGGAACGTACACCATCGCCTGCCAGAGATTTCGCGACGCTGCCGTAGCGTTCCGCTGGCCAGCGCTTGGCTCCCCAGCCCGCGCCCGGATTCAAAATTAAAAAATCGCTTACCCCAGTTTCGGCCAGCCAGCGGTCTATCCGTTGCTCTGCTTTGCGGTCGCGCGGCAGCTCCGCGCGAGGCGAGTCGAACCGCCTTTGAGCAACCGCTTCTGCCAGAGCGAGATTCTGCTCGATCACGTGCGCTCCGCGGGCAGTCGCCTGGCGTGTATACCAAAGGCTGGCAGGAGCCTCTCGGGGCTCGGCCGCGCCCCAAACCACCGGTGCACCGGACCAGCGAGCCAGCACGGCGGAGCGGATCGCGCCTTGCAGATCGACGGCAACATCGTAGTGCGCGGCACGCACATCGTTCCACACACGCGCGATGTGTAGCGCGGTTGGAATGCTCACCATCGACTTTCTCCATTCCCGCAGGTTTACCGAGTGCACCCAGTCCACTACGGGCCGCTGCAGCGAGCGCGACCCACGGCGCGGTGTGCCGGGTGCGCACAGCAGTTCCGCCCAACGCTCTTCGATCAGCCAGCCGATGTTGGCTCGCGGGAATGCCTGGCGCAGAGCATGTACGGCGGGCAGTGTATGAATCACGTCGCCCATCGCACTCAGGCGCACGATGAGGATGCGCTGTATGCGGGAGTTCTCCGGGAGCGGCGGGATCAAGATTCCCTCGACAGGCGCAATCGAATGATTTGGCTGGTGGAATGATTCTTGGGGTCGCCTACGATCTCGACGCGCCCTCCGTACTCGAGAACGGCATCGCGCTCGGGCACGGATTCGGCCGTGTAGTCGGTGCCCTTGGCCTGGATGTCGGGCCGAATCTCGCGGATGATGGCGCGCACGTCGAGTTCGGGGAAAATCACCACAGCATCGACATCGGCCAGAGCCGACACGATTTCGGCCCGCTCTTGCTCGGGCATGATGGGACGTCCCGGACCCTTGAGCGCACGAACGGACTCGTCGGAGTTGATGGCGACAACCAGCTTGCCGCCCAGCGCCTTGGCGGCGCTGAGATAACGGACATGCCCGACGTGGAGCAGATCGAATCCGCCATTGGAGAGAGTGATGCGTTCGCCAGACCGCCGCCACTCTTCGACTTGGCGTCGCAATTGTTCGCGGCTCAGGATTTTGGCTGGCGTGTTCAATGCGATCTGGTCGCCGGCGGCGACTGCTCCAGCGCTTGCAATAGCTCTTGGCGGGAGACGGTCGCGGTGCCGCGTTTCATGACGACGATTCCGCCAGCATAGTTGGCCAACTGCGCTGCTTCTTCGGTGGTGGCTCCGGCGGCCAGCGACGCGGTAAAGGTGGCAATCACGGTGTCGCCGGCGCCGGTGACATCCGTGACTTGATCGGAGCCGACAATCGGGATATCCACGGGATGGTGTTTTTGATCGAACGCTACCATACCGTCGCGGCCGCGGGTGATCACCAGCGACTGCAGGTTCATGCGTCCCATCAACTCCTCGCCTGCCGAGGTGAGTTTGTTCCAGTCGTGGCCAATGTTCACCCCCAGAGCCTCTTCCACCTCGGGTTCATTCGGAGTCGCGGCGGTGACGCCTTCGTATTGCAGCATACGGTAGCGCGAATCGAGAACGATGGGGACTGATCCCAGTTTGCCCTTTTCTCGCAGCGCCGTGACAATCGCCGGAGTCGCCGCACCGTATCCATAATCCGAGACCAGCAGGGCGTCGGAAGCGTGCGCGTAATTGCGCGCCGCCAGATACAGTTCGCGCGTCAGGTGGGCATTCGGGGCTTCCGGGGGCTCGCGGTCCACACGCACGACCTGTTGACGCGCGGTGTGGGCCATGCCTGCGAGGATGCGGGTTTTGGTAACTGTCGTATAACTCTTGTCTTTCAGAACGCCACTGACCGCGATGCGTTTCTTGCGGAAGTATTTCAGCAGGAGACGGCCGGGTTCGTCGTCGCCGACGATTCCCACGGGGAGAGCGTTTACTCCCAGGTCGGCCAGATTGTTAGCGGCATTGGCGCCGCCGCCGGGGACGACCGTACGCTCGCGGTGCTTGAGGATGAGCACGGGAGCTTCGCGGGACACGCGAGAAATTTCGCCGAAGACGAACTCGTCGGCGACCAAGTCTCCCAGCACCGTGACGGTGATTTTGGGAAAGGCGTCGACGATTTTTTTGAGCCGGTCGGATTCTTTGGGATGCTTGGTCATGAAATCCCGTCGTTACACGTCCTGGCTGCGAGTTGGGGACGCCGGCACCGAAAGCTGTGCCGTCCCCACAGGACTCGTTCTCAATGTGGGCAACTGACCCGGGCCTTACGTCCCGGGCGAATGAATGCCGCCCCTTCGGGGCTGGGCCTCGGTCCTTTCGCGTTCTTGGCCTTTACCGTCGTTTGTTCCCGGTGATTCTTAACGGATGCCATGCAGATTTTCTCACGGGTGGGGCTTTCGTTTTTCGATCGTGCGCAGGATGGTATCCAGAGCGTTAGCGGCCTCGGCTAGTTCCATGCGGACCGGGACCACTGCGAGCGGTTCCAGGGCGGAGAGATTTTGCCCCAGGTTCACGGCGTCTTTTTCAGTGGTGACGAAGCCCCCCGCCTCACTTTTGTGCTTCAGAGCGAGGAGTTCACGGATGTCCAGCTCGGAGTACAGGTGATGATCGCGGTAGAACGCTTCGGCGGCGGGTTCGATGTTTGCGGCGCGGAGTTGCAGGACGAAATTCTGTGGGCGGGCGATGCCACAGAAAACCACCGGGCGAGGCGGGACCTCATTGGAAATGATGCCGCGCCTTACCCGCCAGACCTGTATGCCTTCGAGGGGAAATGAGTCCGCGGACGCGCCGCTGGCGAGCACGACCGCATCGGCGCGGCGCAGGGAGTGTAACGGCTCGCGCAGGCGTCCGCCGGGAAGCAGGCGATCATTCGCATCTTGCGGCGTGACCAGAACGATATCGAAATCGCGGGCCAAGCCGCGGTGCTGAAATCCATCGTCGAGCAAATGGAGTTGCGGGCCGAACCGGGATTCCGCGAAGGCTCCCGCTAAGTAGCGGTCTTCGCCCACAATAACGGGGACTTGCAGCTGGCGGGCCATCAGCAGGGGCTCGTCGCCAAACTGCGGTGGCAAGCCGGCGGGGTCGACCAGCAGCACGCCGTGAGACTTGCGTCCGTAGCCGCGGGAAAGAATGTCGAACTTGATGCCGCGCGCTTTGAGCAGGTCGCCCAGCAGCATGACGAAAGGCGTCTTGCCCGAGCCGCCGGTAGAGAGGTTGCCCACACTGACGACTGGGCCCGGCAAACGGCGCGCCGGCAGCACCCTGCGGTTGTACAGCGCGTTGCGGGCTGCTACCACGCCGCCGAAGATGGAGGAGAGGACAGTCAATTCGTGTGCGCGGCTTCGGCCGCGATGGTCGGCTGAGAGCGCTCGTCCGCGAGCAGGTTCTGCAGCGCATCCAGAGTGCGGGAGGTCGCGCCCGTTTGCGACCGCATGGTTTCCTGGGCGCGGCGTCCGAGGGCTCGCCGTTCGGCGTCGTCCGCCAAGAGGTGCATCAAAGTCACCGGCAACTCGGCGAGGCCGACGATGCGGACGGCGTCGCGGCTCTGGAACAGGCCAACGATGTCGCGGAAGTTTTCCGTGTGGCGCCCCACCACGATCGCGACTCCCTGCTGCGCAGGTTCGATGATGTTGTGGCCGCCGCGCGGGACCAGGCTGCCCCCGACGAAAGCAACGTCGGCTAGGGCATAAAGAGCGGCGAGTTCCCCCATGGAATCAAGGAGCAAAATGCCTCCGGCAAGCGGTTCGCCGCGCCACAAAGATCGGCGGGCAAAGGGCAGAGCCAACTGCCGAATCAAAAATGCGACGTCGTCAAAGCGCTCTGGGTGGCGGGGCGCGAGCATCATGACCGCGCGGGAATACTGGACACGCAAGGTCTGAAAGGCCTTGAGTAGCGGCGGTTCTTCGTCCTCGACGGTGCTGCCGCAGACGAGCACTGGCCCGGCATTTTCGGCGGCCAGCGACTGGCGAAGGAACTCGACAACCGCGGGCGGCGAGGGCGGCGTCACGTCGTACTTGAGGTTGCCGGTGACGCTTACGCGCTCAGCGGCGGCTCCGATCGAGCGCAATCTTTCCGCGTCCGTTTCTGTCTGGGCCAGAAACAAATCCACGTGCGCCAGCATTTTCCGAAGCGCCCAGGGGAAGCGCTGGTAGCGCGGCCAGGAGCGATCGGAGATGCGCGCGTTGACGACCGCGATGCGCGCTCCCGACGCGCGGGCAAGGCGGAGGAAGTTAGGCCAGAATTCGGTCTCCGCGAGCACGATCATCTGCGGGCGCAACGCCCGCAAATAGGGGCGGATCGCGAAGGCGAAGTCCATGGGAAAGTAGAAGACTTTGTCGTCGCCAAAGCGCTTGCGAGCCAGGGCCTGTCCGGTGCCGGTCGTGGTTGTGACCAGCACCCGGTGGTCGGGGAACGTGCCGCGCATATCCTCGACAAGCCGGCCGACCGCGAGCACCTCGCCGACAGAAACGGCGTGGACCCAAATGAGGCGCCGGGCACGGGATTCCGCGGGCAGCAGGCGATCCGGCACTCTGCCCATGCGCTCCAGGAATCCACTGCGATACTTGCCGTGGCGCAGGATCTGATAGATCCAGTAGGGAAGGCTCAGCAGCATTCCGATCGCCAGCAGCAGGCTGTAGAAGAAGTAGGCCAAGCTGAGCCATTCTAAACCGGGCGTCGAGGGAGGGCCGCACTCTATAATCAGAAGCATGGGACAGTCGCAGTGGAGCTACCGACTCTTCGTTCTGATGTTCTTCCCCGCTGTCCTTCTGGCTGCCTATGCGGCGTTGTCTGGCCCGTGCGTGATGGCGTCAAAGAATTTCGTCAAGCCGGTGCCGCAACCGGCTAAGACTTATCCGGCGCATGACGACCATTCGGACGTGAAGGCGGCGATCGCGGCCGACCCTTATGACAATGCGGAGAAGGCGAAGATCTTCTCCATCAATTTTACGGAGCACGGCTTCCTGCCCGTTTTCCTCGTGGTGACTAACGATGGCGACCAGCCGATCTCGATCGCCAAGATGGAAATCACGCTGATCACGCGGAATCACTCGAAACTCACACCGATCTCGACGGAGGATCTATACCGACGGCTGTCGAATCCGCAGGCGCAAACCCGGCCCAGCCCAATTCCGATCCCGCGCAAGACGGTGAAAGGCACGATCACGCAGAGGCAACGGGATGAGATCGAGACTTCTCAGTTTGCGGCGCGCGCGGTGGAGCCGCACTCGACCCAATCGGGATTCGTGTTCTTCGATGTGGGCGGAATATGGCAGCCGCTGGCGGAGGCGAATCTGGATATTACTGGCGTGGCCGACGCGAAGGGGAATGAGCTGCTCTACTTTGAGATCGCGATGCAGAACTATTTGAGCGCTCCATCGAAGCCTTGAGTTCCCGAAAGCGGCTAAAGCCGCGACTGACGCTGCGGCTCTGGTGGTGCGGCTCGAAACCGCACCCTTTCAAAGCTGCCGGAATGGGGGCGGTTTCCGCAGTCTGCGTCTCACCTCCGCCGCGCTTTATAATCTTTCCTCTATGGCAACCAGCGCAGAGACTTCCATTGCGGCCCACGCCAAGTTTGAGCCGGTGATCGGGCTGGAAGTCCACATTCAACTCCTGACGTCCAGCAAGATTTTCTGTTCCTGCTCGACGCGATTTGGCGCGCCGCCGAATACCAACGTGTGTCCGGTGTGTCTGGGCATGCCCGGCGCGCTGCCGGTTCTGAACAACAGAGCGGCGGAGTTCGCCACCCTGGCGGCGATGGCGCTGAACTGCCGGATCAATGAGACTTCGATTTTTGCGCGGAAGAATTACTTTTATCCCGACCTGCCCAAGGGGTACCAGATCTCGCAATATGACAAGCCGCTGGCGGAGCATGGGTACATTGAAGTGCCTTTAGGGAAGAGTGGTGGGCGGAAGAAAATCGGCATCACGCGCGTGCACATGGAAGAAGATGCGGGGAAAAGCCTGCACGAAGGCTTTGCCGACGCCGGAGAAAAGACCGCGATCGACCTGAACCGCACGGGTGTTCCCCTGATCGAGATCGTCAGCGAGCCCGAGATTGCGACACCCGACGAGGCTTACGAATATCTGACGCGGCTGAAGGAGATCATTCTTTACACCGGCGTCAGCGACTGCAACATGGAGGAAGGCTCGCTGCGCTGCGACGCCAACGTCAGCGTGCGGCCGCGAGGGCAGCGGGAGTTCGGGACCAAGACGGAGATCAAGAACGTCAATTCGTTCCGCTTTATCCGCGAGGCACTGGAATACGAGATCGGGCGGCAGATTGATGTCATTGAATCCGGCGGGAAGATTGCGCAGGAGACGCGGCTCTACAACGCGGATGAGGGCAAGACTTACGGGATGCGGTCGAAAGAGCAGGCGCACGACTACCGCTACTTCCCGGAGCCAGACCTGCTCCCGCTGGTGGTGGATGAGAAATGGCGGACCGAGATTGCTCAGGCCCTGCCGGAATTGCCCGAGGCACGGCGGACGCGCATGGTGAAGGAATACGGCATCACTGAATACGACGCGCAGGTGTTGACGTTTTCCAGGGGCCTGGCCGATCAGTTTGAGCAGGCGGCGCGGGCGGCGAAGAATCCCAAGCGGGTGGCGAACCTGGTGCAGGGAGAGTTGATGGGACGCTTGAAAGCGAAAGGCATCGAGATTGAACAGTCTCCGATTTCGATGCGGGGAATCGCGGCTTCGGCGGATCGGGTGGAGTCGGGATCGATTTCGGGGAAAATGCTGAAGGATTTGTACGATCTGTGTTTCGAGCGGGGCAAGGATTTTCCCGCGGTTTACGACGAAGAGGGACGTCCGCAGCAGTCGACGGACACGGCGGCGCTGGACAAGATCATCGATGAGGTGCTGGCGGCGAATCCCAAGCAGTTGGAGCAGTACCGCGCAGGCAAGAAGACGATGCTGGGGTTCTTTGTGGGGCAGGTTATGAAGGCGTCCAAAGGGCAGGCCAGCCCGCAGATCGTGAACGAGTTGCTGGGGAAGAAGCTGGATTAGCTCATTTGGAATTTAATCTCTGATCCTGAAATCTGCTCTCTTTTCCCCTAACGGGGCCGGCCGCCTCCATCGCGGATTTTTCCGAACGGTCTGAAAGGGTGCGGCTTTCAGCCGCGCTGTAAATTGCAGCGATATGGGTTGCGGCTTCAGCGGCCGAGGGAACTGTGCTTGGTCAAGAGATCTGTCAACAGCTATCCGACAGAATTACCGGGGTGACTTTGGTCATCTGATGGAGCCTGCGGGCAAAAGCTACCATGACTGCGGACCCGTTCGGCTCGGACTGGCTGGTTCTGAAGCTGCGATGAAAATCAAAATTGACCGGATTATCAGCATTGCTACGTTGGTGACGTCGCTGGTCGCGATCGTCTTGGTATTGAAGAGACCGGCGCCGGTGGCGCCGCCGCTGGCTCCGGCGGCCATTGAGGAACATGCGCGGTCTTTCGACCATAAGATGGCGGAGTTCGATCAGGCCACGCAACGAGCGCCGGAGGGCAGCATCACTCCAACCTATGCAACGGATTCAACCCCGGCGCAGGCCGAGGACCAGGACGCGGTCAGCCAACCCTCGCCGACACCTGCTCAGAAGAAGGCTGAGGTTCACCTGAATTCCGACGAGGTCAGCGCTGCGCTGGCGCAGTCGTTGGGGACCGCGGGTGCTGCCGGGCTGACGCCGGACTCGAACGTCGGCAGCGCGGCGCCCACGATCAAAGATCAGAAGGTCAACTTCGACGGCGATGTGGTGCACGGACAATTTCTCACCGAGGTCGCGGGCAAGGATGTGTGGATCACGATTTCCGGCCACATTGGCGAGAAAGATGGGTACGCGACGTTCGATCCGACCGAGTTCAAGGTGGGGGATTTGAGTGTCCCGGTGTCGCTGGTGAATCCGGCGTTGCAGAAGAAATTGGCGGAAGAGCGGGACCGGTTGAAGCTGCCCGATAACGTGGGGAACGTGAAGGTGGAGAATAACGAGCTGGTGATGCAGCAGAAGTAGTGGGTGGATCAGGGGAGGGGTTGGTGGTCAGAGGTCAGTAGGTCGTGGTTTGCGGCAGCGTACCGATCCACACGATGCTCAGGTTTGGCGGATCTGAACCTGGTCTCAATCCCCGCGCCAGAATTTGTGCCGTCCCTCCCGGACTGGTTCCTCACTTCTGTTGTTCTTCCAAGGACTTACGTCCTGGCCTAACTTGTGCCGCCCGTTCGGACATTATCGTTAGCGCAAAGCGGGGATTGCGTTTCGCTGGGCTACTTCGGCGTACCACTTTCCTGAATCTTTGATGGTTCTCCTCTCTGTTTTGAAATCCACGTAGGCCAGGCCGAAGCGCTGGGCGAAACCGTCGGCCCATTCGAAGTTGTCCATCAGGCTCCAGGCGTGATAGCCGCGGACGTCGGCGCCCTCGGCGATGGCACGCGCGACGGCGGCGAGATATTGGCGGTGATAGGAAATGCGGCGGGTGTCGTGAATCGCGCCGCTGGCGTCGGGTCCGTCTTTGTAGGAGCAGCCGCTTTCTGTGATTTCGATAACCGGGCGGTTGTAGTCGCGGGTAATGCGCATGACCATGTCGTACAGCGCCTTGGGCCAGACCTCCCAGCCGAAGTCGGTTTTTGGGCCCTCGTGTCCACCTTCCATTTTCACCGGGAACAGCCATTCCTGGGCGTGCGCCGCGCGTTCAATCGCCCGCGGAGCCGACGCAATGGTGCGGTAGTAGAGATTGATGCCGAGGAAGTCGAGCGGGGCGCGGGTGCTCTCCATGTCCCCCGACTTGATGCGCATGGCAGTTTCGGGAAGAAATGTGAGGGCTTCGGGATAGCGGCCGCGCAGCGCAGGTTCGAGAAACCAGGTGTTGGTGATGGCGTGGGCGCGCTCGGCAGCGAGTTTGTCTTCCTCAGTGTCGCTGGCGGGTTCGCAGAAGGACATGTTAAAGGCCGTGCCGACTCTTGCCTGAGGCCGGACGGCCTTCAGGGCCCGAAACCCGGCGCCTTGCGCGAGGTTGACGACGTGGGTGGCACGTAGAAAGTCGAGCAGGCTTTTGTGTCCGGGTGCGTGGGTGCCTTCAAGGTAACCCAGATCGACGAAAGCGGTCGGCTCGTTGAACAGCATCCAATCGGTGACCCGGTCTCCGAGCGAGCGCACGACCAGTTGCACGTAGTCGGCAAAGCGGTCGGCCGTGTCGCGGTTGGGCCAGCCGCCGGCATCTTCGAGGGCTTGGGGCAAATCCCAATGATAGAGGGTCACAAATGGAC
>Ga0209698_10004533_pt1 | contig 15211 bp, 11 predicted proteins | sample LitLauG_LLR_2012_FD_187203 | JGI IMG/M metagenome (GOLD analysis project Ga0209698, IMG submission 187203) | Freshwater sediment microbial communities from Pennsylvania, USA - Little Laurel Run_MetaG_LLR_2012 (SPAdes) (version 2) | ecosystem: Environmental > Aquatic > Freshwater > Creek >...
CCTGTGTATTGCCAGCTGTAGGTGTATTCCAGAGCGTGCCCCTTGGGCCGTTTGGCCGTGCTGCCTGAGTAGGATGGGCGGGATCGTCGATGTAAGGCCTTGTCCGGGAATGGCTAGGCGGCGTCAGCCCAGCGGCACAAAACGGACCAGGCTCTGACCATGCACTTGATCAGAAGAGTCCCAGGTCGCTAGCAGTGGATGATCTTGTCGCTGCGAATTCCCTTGGTGGCGTTGCGCGAATCCACCACCAGCTGTGATTCGTTCACGATCTTTTGATAGTCGTAGTCGGAGTGATCGGTCACGATCAGAACGCAATCATACCGGTTCAGATCCTCCAGAGACGCGCACTTCATCTGCAAATCATACTTGCGGCCTTTTCCGATGGAGGGGAAGTAGGGATCGTTGTAGCTGACCTGAGCGCCTTCCTTCTGAAGCAACTCAATAATCGTGAGCGCGGGCGATTCGCGCAGGTCGTCGATGTCTCTCTTGTAGGCCACACCCAATACCAGCACACTCGAGCCGTTGATCGCCTTATGGTGCTGGTTCAGCGCTCCCACCACGGACGCAAGGACGTGGTATGGCATGGCAGTGTTGATTTCGCCCGCGAGCTCGATGAAGCGCGTGCGGAAGTCCCACTCTTTGGCTTTCCACGAGAGATAAAACGGATCGACCGGGATGCAATGTCCCCCCAAGCCTGGTCCGGGATAGAAGGGATGGAAGCCGAAAGGCTTCGTGGAGGCAGCTTCTATTATTTCCCAGATATCCAGACCCATCCGCAGACTCAGAAGTTTTAGTTCATTGACCAGAGCTATGTTTACGCAGCGGTAGATATTCTCCAGCAGCTTGGTCATCTCCGCGGCGGCAGGGGAAGACACGCGTACGGTTCGAGCAAAGATGGCACCGTAGAGCGCGGACGCCAATTCGGCGGCTTGCGGCTCCAACCCTCCGATCACCTTGGGGATGTCGCGTCGGGCTACGGTTGTGTTGCCGGGGTCTTCGCGTTCGGGAGAGAACGCCGCGAAGAATTCACGGTCGATATTCGCATTGGCTCCCTTTCGTGCCGCTTTCAGGCCGTGCTTGTTCTCGTTTTCGAGGATCGGGATCAAGACTTCCTCGGTTGTGCCGGGGTAAGTGGTGCTCTCCAGAACCACCAAATGCCCCGCCCGCAGGTGAGGAGCAATGGCATGGGCCGTGTTCGTGATGTAGCTAAGGTCGGGCTCATGATGCTCGTCGAGCGGCGTGGGAACGCAGATCACGATGGCGTCCATCTCGGTGAGCATGGAGTAGTCCGCGGTGGCGGAGAAACCGTGCGCTCGTGCGTTCCTGATCTCTTCGGCAGCGATCCGGAAGATGTACGAGCCTCCCTGGGTAAGGGTGTCGACCTTACGCTGATCGATGTCGAAGCCCGTCACCTGGAACTTCTGCTCCACGTACAACAGGGCGAGGGGCAAGCCAACGTAACCCATCCCGATAATGGCGACTCGCGCTTGACGATTGTGGATTCTGCTCTTTAGTTCGGAAAAAGGACTGCTCGATACGGAAGGAATGCTCATATGTTTAGGGCTGATATCCTCTCAATTCTAGCATCCAAGGAATTGCCGCTTTCGCTGCGGCCGTTGCAGGAATGGTTACGGCCGTCATCTGGTGCCGTTCGGGGAGTCTGGACAGGAAAACATGAAGAAACTGCAGGTTGGTTTGGTGCTGTTGCTTCTGGTGATTGTGCTCGCAACGTTTTCGGGCCGTTTTCTCATAGTGGACAAGCCGGAGAGGTCGGATGCGATCCTAGTGCTTGCCGGTGAAACCGATCGGCGTCCAGCCCGCGCCCTGGAACTCCTAGAACAGAGCTACGCTCCGACTGTGATTATCGATGTGCCGGCCACTGAGAGGATCTACCAGTGGAGCTTAACCGAGCTGGCAGAGAAGTATGCGGCCAGTCTTCCCCAGGGTACGGCGGTTAGAATCTGTCCGATCATGGGGTTGTCGACGCGTGACGAGGCGAGGGACGCGTTGATATGCCTACAGCAGATCGGTGGGCACAAAATCTTACTGGTAACTTCGGACTATCACACACGCCGTGCTATAAGCATCTATCGAACCAGGTTTCCCGATCTCACCTTCAGCGTAGCTGCAGCATACGACTCCAAACAGTTCGGCCCACAATGGTGGCGTCACCGACAATGGGCCAAAACTAACGTGGACGAATGGCTCCGCTTGCTTTGGTGGGAGGCGATTGAGCGCTGGCGATAGAAGATGACAGACACAACTCCGAACTTCATAGGAACCACGGAAACTAATTGACCCGACGATACTTACGGGCTACGATGTGGCAAATTTTACTGGCCTGAAAGTGGATTGGAATGTTCGCGACGTACATCAGGAAGATCGTGTCTTGGGTGATGGTAGGGATTGTGCCGGTTGCGCTCTTCGCTTCGGACACGAACGGGGCCATGCTCTACACCACCGGAACCACCTGGCTGAATGGGAGTGCCGTGCCCAAATCCTCAGCGGTTTTCCCGGGCGATACCATCCAGACCCGTGAAGATTCCGTTGCTAACATGACTGCCGTCGGGTCGAGCATCAATGTTGGACAAGATTCGCTTCTTGAGTTTCAGGGAGACGGCCTGAAACTTGAACGGGGTGCGGTAACGGTTTCGACATCGAAAGGCTTAGCCACGCGCGTCGGCGAAATCACCGTTACCCCCGCTTCCGGTTCCACCTGGACGGAATTTGACGTGAAGAATACCTACGGCACCATTGTCATAGCGGCCCGTAAGGGCGCCCTGTTAATCACCGACGCCAATGGGACTACCACGCTTTCGCAAGGCCAACAGATCACGCGCGATGAATCGGAGCTGCAGAAGAAGAAAAGGCGACGCGTAGGCGGCGCCATCCCCGGCGCGTCGGGGTCGGTCATGGACTCGCCGGTGATGATCTACACCGGACTGGGTATCGTGACTGGGGTAACGCTCTGTGCATTATTTTGCTCCGGCGATGATCCGCCGAGTCCGTCAGTGCCACAGTAATCCTTTCAACGAAACCTTGGGCGAGGCACGCACAGGCAACGCTCTCTCGACCGCGACCAGCCTGGGATCCTGCGGTGAGCTAGGTGCTTTGGTCTTGCGCTTCCAACGAAACCCACCGTTCTGCGGGTTCAGGCGTGTACACGCGTTTCCGCTTGTGCAGATCGTGGAAGGGTTCAGCGGCGGCCACAGTCGACAGGAAGTAAAACAGGGCAGCGTTGGCCGGAATGTGGAGATTGAAGTCGACGAAACTGTGCACCAGAATGCCGGTGCATCCGAGCAGGGCAGCCAGGCTCACGGCGCCGTTGATGCTGGTCGTCCAGTCCCGAATTTTTTTCAGGGTGTCGCGGTAGAGCAAAACGAGAAACCACAGCATGACACCTAATCCCAATGCCCCCATCTCGACGAGCAGTTGCAGGTAGTCGTTGTGCGCCTGGTCGATGAAGAAATTGGTATAGAAGCTGCGGAACTGCGGGTAGACCACCGAGAAGGTCCCTAGCCCCCAACCCAGAACAGGCCTGCGCATGAACGTGCGCAGGGCGTCGCGGTCGATCGCAAGGCGCATCCCTCCCGATAGTTCTGCGCGGCTCTCCGCCTGGATACTCGCAACCCTCTTCGCGATTTCTCCACCGCCCAACCAGACAGCGATCCCCATAACGACTAACAAGAAGGCTCCGAGAACCAGAGTTGATTTCCAGCTCTGCTTGCGTGCCTTGTTGATGAGGACGAGAAAGATGAGCTCGACCGTGAGCGCAAGCATGCCGCCGCGCGATCCCGAGGAGAAAATTGTGGCGGCCATCAGCACCGCGGCGATCGCGGCTGCCCATTTTCGCGTTCCATAGGCATGGTGCGTCAAGCAGAAAACCAGGGGGATCGGAACCAACATCTCCATCAGTCCGGCGTAGTGATTGTGATTTACATAGGGGCCGTAGATCCATCCGCCAAGCTGAGGTGTTCGCAGCCAATAGAGTTTGCCATTGGGAGCGATCCCTTGTAGCAGAGCAAGTAGTGCGACCGCACAGCCGTAGATTGAGAAAACCCAGACCAGCGTCTTGACTTGCGAAGTGCGCCGAATACATTGTGCCGCCAGAAAACTGACCGCACCATAGGCGCAATAGAGTAAGCCTTGTGACGTGGTTTCGGCTGAATATGCGGAACGCCCTGTTGCGAGTTGGATAACGATCAAGGCAGCGAAACCCAACATGGGGAGGAAGAGAGCGTTGGGCGTGAATTGAAAGTCAGAAGCCTTCACCTGCCGAATAGCCCATGCCGCGAGAAGCGCGGAGACGCCAATCTCGAAAATGAAGATGGACCAGTATTCGACGGCCCCGAAGGCCAATGGCCCAGAAAGCAACAGACCGCTCAAACCATATAGAAGGACCGAGTCGAGCTTGTTAGAGACGCGAGCGCGGCTGGCGACGGCACGCGGCCCGGTCGGTTCGAGTATGGGAGCGGTTGCCAAAACTTTTTTCCTATGGTTGCTTGGGAACCAGTTGAAGATCGTCGACCCAAAGCTTGCCACGAATTGGACTGCCGGGCGGATCACGCTCAATCCGCACGGCCAATAACTTCGTGTCCCGTGTCGTCATGAAAGTTCCGGTGGTCGACTTCCAGAATTCCGCGTTTTTGAGTTCTTCACTCTCAAAGTACCTCTTGCCGGTGTAATAGTCGAGGAGCACATACCGAGGGCCTCCGGCTCCCTCTATGGTGTCGGTCTTGTAGTATGCGGTGAATTCGTACTTGGTATTGGGCTGCACCGGGACCGCCTGATAAATGCTGGCGTCGTTCACCCCGGGACCGTCAAAGGAGATCAGCAAAGAGCGGTGGCCGGAATGAAATTCGGTGGGATCAAGAGACAACGTAACTGCCGTTTGTTGCTCGTAGTTCCAGTCGAAGCCGCCATTGAGCACGTCGAGGCTGAAGTCACCGTTGACTATCAGGTTTGCCGGAGACGGCAAATAGGCAGATAACCCGGTGAGGGGCGCGGCCTGCTGCCATGCTGATCTGGCTTCCTCGACGCCATGTTGCGCAAGTAAGTATTTGACGTAATCGAACGCCGATCCGGCGTCAAAGGGCTGATGAAGCTGCACGAGTGACGACCAAACCAGGGAAGCGCTGTCCGTCTGTTTCTTGCCCATCAGCATATTCAGAAAAGCTACGTACGCGTCGCTTTGCCGGGGAATAGCCTCCTGTAAGAGCACGCTCGCGTCGGGTTTCGCACGCCAGCACAGCTCGAGGGCGCTGGGGACGAGCGATGGGTCGCCTTGCATGGCGAGGCGGAATTCCCGTAGTGCGCCTCCGACTTCTCCATGCACGAGATAGAAGTTGGCGGCTTCCCACGCGACATAAGGAGTTGTGGGATTGGCTTGGATCGCTCGCTCAATTGCCGTCCTCTGGCCTTGCGCGTCTCCCTGCAGTTGGTCCATCTTCGCCAGGTCGAACCAGTAGCGAGCTTTGTGAGGATTGATTTCTGCAGAGACCTGATATTCAGCCGCAGCAGCCGATGGATTGTGGCCGACCTCTTCGAGAAAGCGGCCAACGCGGTGGTGGTAGTCGGCATTTCGCGGCTGCAGGCGAACCGCTTCTTGGAGGCTGGCCAACTCCGGCACGCGAGCCAAGTAAGCTGCGACGAATTCGCGAGTGGCAAGGAAGGTGTATGAGGCAACAACTACAAGCGCAATGCCGATGAAGGAGATCTTTCGGGCCGTTGTTGGCAGACCAGTATGCATGCTTACATAACTTCGTTCGCAGTCCAAACCCGGCTATGCGCTCGTGGGAGCTGCTTGGGCAGACTCTTCCGAGTGCGTCAACTCATCTTCCTGATAGTAACGGGCGCCATATTTGCCCTGGTATTCGTAGTAGTAGTAATAGTCCGGAGAATTTAGATCTACGGCATTCAACAGGACCCCTATGACCTTGGCATTGACCTGCGCCAGAATGTCACGGGAGCGGCGCAACGCTCCCTTGGTCGTTTGGCCGGATCGAATCACGAGTACGACTGCATCAGCCTTGGTCGCGAGTACGACTGCATCAGTCACCGAAAGAGTCGGCGGCGTGTCAATAATGATGTGGTCATATTGGTCGCGGAGTTCTGTTAGCAAATTGCTCATGTTCGAGGACGCAAGTAGCTCGGCCGGATTGGGAGGAGGCGTGCCGGCGGGCAATACGTACAGGCTGGATAGCATCGGTGATCGGGTAATGGCCTGCTGCAGCTTTGCGCTCCCGGTCAGAACGTTGCTGAGACCGCTGCGTGGGCCCATGCCTAGCGTCTTGTGCACGCCGGGCCGCCGCAGGTCAGCATCGATCAACAGGACCTTAACGCCTTTTTGAGCGAGCACGACCGCAGTGTTGATACTGGTGGTCGTTTTTCCTTCCTGAGGGAGAGCGCTCGTAATCAGGATTACTTTAGGAGGACTGCCGATATTGGACAGCAAAAGAGAGGTTCGCAGAGCTCTGTAGGATTCCGCCATTTGTGATTGCGGACGCGCCTGCGTTACCAGTTCGACGGCTTCCCTGGAAGAAGCCACGGAAAGCCGCTTATGATTGGTTGCTTCGATGCGACTCCCCGACCCCTGCGGGATCATTCCCAGCGACGGAAGGCAGGAAATGATCTGTGCCTGTTCCGGCGTCCGGACCGTGTTGTCCAGGTTTTCCAGCAGGAACGCCAAACCGACGCCAGAGGTCAGACCGAGCATGAGGGCAAACGCCAGGTTGCGCGGAACGTTAGGCTCTGAAGGCGCAGTCGGAACCCGGGCCGCATTCACGATTTTCACATTGCTCGATCGCAGGCCGGCAGTGACTCCTGCCTCCTTCAACTTCTCCAGCAATCCTTCGTAGAGCTGCCGGTTAGTTTCGACGTCGCGCTTCAGAAGGCTGTATTCGATCGCGCTCTCATTCAGTTTGTTGGCTTCCTGCTTCTGTTTATCCATCGCGGCACGCAGCATGCCTTCGCGCTGCAAGGCTGCCATGTAGTCGCTGCGCACCCGGGCTGAGATTTTTCGCATCTCCGCCTGAATCTGGATGTCGATTTCCTTAAGCTGGCTCGAAAGCTGGGCAACTTTGGGGTAGGACGGACCGAACTGGGTGCTAAGTTCCGCGACCTGTATTTTTAAGTCCGCTTGCTTACCTCGCAGATTGTCTAACAGGCCTGAACTGGATGTGGATCCGTTTCCGGTACCCGTTCCGCCGGTATGAGGAGCGGAAGCAATCACGTCCGGATCGCCCGACTGCACGAGACGATAGACCGACTCCTTCTCCATGCGATCCGATTCCGCGGTTGTGAGCTCTTTGTTCAATTCGTCCAATTTCGCAGTCGTGATGTTCTGCTTCTCGTCGATACCCAGGATTTCGTGTTCTTTCTGGTACTTGACCAGTTTCTCCTGGGAGGTTTCCACCTTGATCTGCAGGTCGACCAGTTGTTTCGAAAGCCAGTCGGCGGCCTGCATGGTGGACTCAAACTTAGTCTTGAAGTTTTGCTCGACGTACGTGGTTGCCAGGGTATTGACGATTGTGGCAGCAAGATCCTTGTTAGGGCTGCGGAAATGAAGCTCAATAATCCTTGAGTTCGGCACCAACACAACCCGCAGACTGCTTCTGAACATCGAGAGAAGGGAAGTGGTTCGGGCTGCGTCTGCCTGCAAGGGATCCGGAGAAAGATTCATGGATGCGGTGGTTCCGGGTCTGCCGCCAAACTCTGATCTCTTATCCAGATTCAGCTGGCGGATGACCTGGAGCGCAAGCAGGTCGCTCTCCAGGATCTTGACTTCAGTGTCCATGTCAGCTGGGTCGTAATAATCGACACTCACTGCGCCGGAGTCTTTGAAGTTGACCAATCCCGGGTCTGATTTGTTGACCGCGATGCTTCCAGAGGCCTCGTAGATCGGCGTCATCTTGAATGTAGCGACCGCAATGGAGGTGAAAATTCCGACGAGGCAGAGAAGAACCGTCCACTTGCGCTTGATGAGAACTCGGAGATAGTCGCGAAGAATGGATTCCTGCGGGGCTACGCCAGGATAGCTGCCGTAAGACCCAGCCCTGCCAAGCTCGGAGGGATATGCAGGCTGAATTTCACGAATAACCTGATTATTGGCCTGAATCAGAGGCCCCGAATCCATTGTGACTCCTCAAAAACATCTACACACGGGAGGCAAGAACCTCTCCAGTCAAATGACAGTGCAGACATCTCCCGACCAATCTGCTCTTCGAACGCATTGGCGTGTACGGTTGGCGGAATTCTAGCATCGGGAAAAATTCGCAGCCGGGCTTAATCGAGGGGGGAATAGAAAGCGTTAACCATGTTTGTTTTCCAACAGATGAGTTTTTGTGTACCTTGGCTATACTACGGCCATTAAGAATTCATTAAAAAATTAATGATGAGAGAAACGCACGTTTCTTCGCCGAGCGCCTTGAAGTGGGCATGGGTGGCGGGGTTTGAGTGTGTCTCGTTAGAACTGCGATCTTTCATCGTTGAGAAGAATTGGTTTCTGCCATTCCGTAATGGGGCGAAGGTGAATTGATGAACTGGTCTGAACAAGTTGTGCTCATCACCGGAGGAACGGGTTCTTTCGGGAAGAAGTTTGTCGAAGTTATGGTGAGTCAACATCACCCGAAAAGGTTGGTGGTGTTTAGCCGCGACGAACTCAAGCAGCATGACATGCGCACAAACGGATTCAATCACCCGAGCATCCGTTACTTCATCGGTGATGTGCGCGACTTGCCGCGGCTGCAGCGCGCTTTGGCGGGAGTGACAGTTGTAGTACACGCCGCAGCCCTAAAGCAAGTGCCGGCCTGCGAATACAACCCCTTTGAAGCCATCCAGACCAACATCATCGGCGGAAAGAACGTGATCGACGCCGCCATCGACCAGGGGGTCAACCGGATACTCGCGCTCAGCACCGATAAGGCCGTGAATCCCGTGAATCTGTATGGGGCGACGAAACTCTGCGCAGAGAAGATGTTTGTGCAGGCCAACGCGTACGCCGGCTCGCAGGAGACGCGTTTCAGTTGCGCCCGCTACGGCAATGTTCTTGGCAGCCGCGGCAGCGTGATTCCGGTCTTTCTCGAACAACGCAAACGGGGAAAAATCACGATCACAGACCCGCGCATGAGCCGCTTCTGGATGACTCTGGAGCAGGGCGTGGAGTTCGTCATCGGTTGTATTGAAAGAATGCACGGCGGGGAAATTTTCGTTCCGAAGATTCCCAGCATGACGCTGCTCGAAATGGCGAATGTGGTGGCGCCAGGTTGTGAGATCGAATACATCGGCATTCGGCCGGGCGAGAAGCTGCATGAGGTTCTCGTATCCGAGGACGAAGCGCGCAATACGGTGGACGCCGATGACATGTACGTGATCCAGCCATCGCATCCCTGGTGGGGTCCGCAAAACTGGAAGCATGCCAAGCGGCTACCCGAGGGATTCCGTTACACGAGTGACACCAATTCCCATCGCCTAAGCAGAGGGGATTTGGAGCAAATGATTGAACCGGGCGTGCACGTTGTATTTCCCGCGCCGGCTCAGGTTCAAGCCGCGGCCGTTTAGACCCGATGAGTGCGACGCAGGCTACACACGGGTTGTTGGCCATGCACGGGGGATCCCCCGTCCGCAGCAAATTCCTGCCCTACGGACATCAGACGATCGACGAGAGTGACATCCAGTCGGTGGTCGAAGTATTGCGTTCCGATTGGCTCACGACGGGTCCGAAGGTCGTGGAGTTCGAGGAAGCATTCGCAGCCCAAGTTGACGCCAAACACGCGGTCAGCTTCAGTTCGGGTACGGCAGCTTTGCATGCAGCGGCATTTGCGGCTGAGCTTCGGCCCGGCGACGAAGCGATCACCACGCCGATGACTTTCTGTGCTACCGCGAACTGCATCCTCTACCAGGGTGCGCGGCCAGTATTCGCAGACGTTTGCGCCGACACACTCAATATCGATCCGCAACAGGTCGCGACAAAGATTAACGCGAATACCCGAGCCATTCTTCCGGTCGACTATGCCGGTCACCCAGCAGATCTCGAACCACTGTTAGGCTTGGCCGAAAAACATGGCCTGGTGGTCATCGAGGATGCTTCTCACGCTTTAGGAGCGAAATATCGCAGTCGGGATGTGGGCAGTGTGGCGCACATGACCGTATTCAGCTTTCATCCGGTGAAGCACCTCGCGACCGGGGAAGGTGGAATGCTGGCAACCGACTCCTCGGCACTCGCGGAGACCTTGCGCTGTTTTCGCAATCACGGAATCGGCAGCGATGCCCGCCAGAGGCAAGCGGCGGGACAATGGCAGTACGACATGGTGCTGCTCGGGTTCAACTATCGATTGTCCGACATTGCGTGCGCACTTGGCCTGAGCCAACTCGAGAAGCTGGAAGCAAACCTGGCACGGCGACGGGAGATTGCGGCTTTCTACAACAGTGCATTTCGGGGAATTCCGGGGTTGATTATCCCTTCCGTGCGACCGGATGTCGATCCGGCATGGCACCTTTACCCAGTTCGGATCGATCTGAAGTATCTATCGGCCGACAGAAATGAAATCTTCCGCGCGCTCCGCGCGGAGAACATCGGTGTCAATGTGCACTACGTGCCGGTGCATCGACATTCTTTTTACCGCGGTTTGTTGGGAAAAGAGGCGGGTGCGTTGCCGGTGGCAGAGGACGCGTATGAGCGTCTGATCAGCCTGCCTCTGTTCCACGGCATGGACGACCAGGACGTTGAAGACGTTATCGCTGCGGTGCACAAAGTGTTTTCGGTCTATGCCACATGAGAATTCCCAGGAGCATGGTGATTGCATAACAAGACTCCATTCGTAGTAGGTCCACATGTTTATCTTCGCCCCCTCGATCGCAGGGATTTGAACGAAGCTTACCTGGGATGGCTGAACGATCCGGACGTGACCCGCTACATGGAGACAGGAACCTTTCCGTCCACGCGGCAGGATCTGGAAGACTTCTATCAACGGGCCACGAGTTCCAAGAGCCAGGTGGTGCTGGCGATCGTGGACAAGAAATCAGACCATCACATCGGGAACGTAAAGCTGGGCCCGATCCACTGGATCCACCGCCGTGCAACGTTCGGAATTCTGATTGGGGAGAAGAAATTCTGGGGAAAGGGAGTTGGGCAAGAGGCGACCCGCCTCGCGGTGGAGTACGGATTCTTCCGGCTCAACCTGCTGCGCATCGATCTCGGTGTTTTCGCGGAGCATGAATCAGCGGTTCGCTGTTACGAAAAAGTTGGCTTCAAGATAGAGGGCCGTTTGCGGCAGGACCTGTTTTGCAACGGGGAATACAAAGATCGTTTGTGGATGGGGATTCTGCGCTCTGAATACCAACCTTGCGAATCAGGAAATGGAAAATGAAAGCCTGCGTCATTGGCGGGGGATCGATCGGCAAGCGTCACCTGGGTAATCTGAGGACCCTGGGACTCGCCGAATTGGCCCTGGTCGAAACTGACGAGCAACGACTTCACGTCGTGGCCCAGGAACTGGGCGTGGCGAAATTCTCCAGCCTTGACCCAGCGATTGAGTGGGGGCCTGACTTCTTTGTCATCGCCACACCACCGCACCTCCACGTTGACCAGGCATCTCGAATTGCACAATACGGTTTTGATGTCTTCATTGAGAAGCCGCTATGTCACCGCGAGGACGGCTTGGAGTACCTGTGTCACCAGGTGAAAAAGAAAAACCTGGTTTCAATGGTCGCCTGCAATATGCGTTTTCATCCCGGGCCGGCCAAGGTCAAGGAATTGATTGAGCGGAAGCTCCTGGGGAAGTTGCTGTTCGCCAGAATTCACTGTGGATCGTATCTGCCCAATTGGCGTCAGGGGATGGACTATTCGAAGAACTATGCGGCTCGCACGGAAACGGGGGGTGGATGTTTGCTCGATTGCATCCACGAAGTCGATCTGGCGCGCTGGTACCTGGGAGAAGTCCAGGAAGTATTTTGTATTTCGGATCACCTCAGCTCGCTCAAGATCAGCACTGAGGACGTGGCAATCCTCGTCTGCAGGCACGGGGACGGGACGATGTCTGAGATCCACGTCGACTACGTGCAGCGGACATACGAGCGTGGATGTCAGATTGTCGGCGAGAAAGGTTCGATCTTCTGGGATTTCAATCAGAAACAAGTGCGGTGGTACGACTCGGCCACGGAATGGACGGTTTTTGCGCAACCCGACGACTGGCAAGTGAACCAGATGTATCTGGATGAGATGCAGCATTTCATCGATTGCGTAAACCAGCGCAGGCCAACAGTTCTTCCGATACCTGAAGCAGTCACTGTCATGCAGATTGCCTTTGCGGCGAAGCAATCGGCCGCCGAGGGCAGACTGGTGTCCAGCATGAGGGAAGTCCGGGTATGACGCTGGCGATTGTGCAAGCGCGCATGGGATCTTCGCGTCTGCCGGGCAAAAGCCTGGCCGATATTGAAGGGCATCCGATGCTTTGGCATGTAGTCGAGCGCGTCCGCCGCGCGCAACTGGTGCACAAAGTCGTGGTCGCAACCAGCGACAAGATTGCTGACGACCCGATTGCCGAGTTTTGCGAGCGCGAGGGAATCCTTTGTTTCCGCGGCAGCGAAGACGACGTGCTCGACCGCTTTTATCAGGCGGCTAAAGAGCACTCTGGTGAGGTTTTGGTTCGCGTTACGGCTGACTGTCCGCTGATCGATCCTTCCGTGATCGACAGGGTAGTTGAGCGTTATGAGCGCGGGTCGTTTGACTACGTATCGAACGTCATGCGCTGTACCTATCCTGATGGGCTGGATGCGGAGGTGTTTTCGATTTCAGCTTTGGAGCGGGCATGGCGTGAAGCGCAGAAGTTGTCGGAGCGCGAACACGTAACGCCCTACCTTCGGTCGGGGAAATTCCGGACCGCGAACGTGGAGAGCGATCTGCCCGTTTCTGGTGGGCAGTATCGATGGACGGTGGATGAGCCACCAGATCTGGAGTTCGTGCGCAGAGTCTATTCGGCCTTCGCGGGCAACGGAGGCTTCGGATTTCACGACGTGTTTCGGCTGCTGAAAGAAAGGCCTGACGTGGCAACAGCGCAAGCAACGGCGATCAGCAACGAAGGCTACTACCGCAGCTTGTACCGGCAGGCGACGGCGGGCGCCGCGCCAAAACTGCCGCTCAAACAGTCTGAGGACTGGTTGGCCCGGGCCCAGAAAGTGATTCCGGGCGGGGCGCAAACTTTCAGCAAGGCACATACACAATATGTGCAGGGCGTGGCTCCGATGTTCCTGCAACGGGGGAAGGGATGCCGGGTTTGGGATATAGACGGCAACGAATACGTCGACTATGTCCAGGGACTGCTGCCCAACATTCTGGGGTATGCGAACGATGAGGTGAATCGCGCTGTCAGCGAGCAACTCGCCGAGGGACACAGTTTCTCGTTGCCGCATCCGATCGAAGTTCAGCTTGCAGAACGGCTCACGCGATTGATTCCGTGCGCGGAGATGGTGCGGTTCGGGAAAAACGGATCGGATGCTACTTCCGGTGCAGTTCGCGCGGCTAGAGCTTTCACGGGCCGGGACCGAATTGCCTGTTGCGGGTATCACGGCTGGCAGGATTGGTATATCGGCAGCACGACTCGCAATGCGGGCGTGCCGGAAGCAGTCCGCTCTTTAACACATCCGTTCTTGTACAACGACCTCGCGTCGCTGGAGCGGATCCTTAACGAGCATTCGAAGGAATTCGCAGCAGTGATCATGGAACCGATGAATTTCACCGAGCCGGTTCCGGGATTTCTGGAGGGCGTGAAGCGACTGGCGCACGATCACGGCGCCCTGTTGATCTTCGACGAGATCTGCAGCGGCTTCCACTTTGGACTCGGAGGCGCGCAGAAGATTTTTGGCGTGACTCCCGATCTTGCCTGCTTCGGTAAAGCGATGGGTAATGGCTTCCCGATCTCCTGCGTAGTGGGCTGGGCAGAAGTGATGCGTGTTTTCGAAGAGATCTTCTATAGCTTCACGTTTGCCGGAGAAGTGGCCTCTATGGCGGCCGCGATGAAGGTTCTCGACATCCTCGAAAATACCGATGCGCTGGCCACCATGGAGGCGAACGGGCGCCTGTTGCAGGACGGCATCCAAGCGATGGCGAAAGAAGCAAAGTTGGCCGATCGCGTGAAGTGCGTCGGCAGGCCGGCCTGGTCACTTCTGAAATTCCTGAATGCTGATGGCAGCGACAATCCGCTCATCAAGAATCTCTTCCAGCAAGAGGCGATCAAGCGGGGAGTGCTGATCCTGGCCACGCACAATCTGACCGCTGCACATGACTCTCCCGCGATTCAGAAAACGCTTGAGGTTTACGCGGAGGTGATCAAGACTCTGGCCGGCTGGCTACAAGACCAAAATCCCGCCCGCTTCCTCGAGGGCAAAATGAGCCAGCCCGTTTTTCGAGTGCGATGACACTACTGATCCGCAGCGACGCCAGCGTTTCGATCGGCACAGGCCACGTCATGCGCTGCATGGCCTTGGCCCAAGCTTGGCAGGACGCTGGCGGGCGCGTGATGTTTGCCATGGCTGAGTCCACGCCCGCGCTGGACAAGCGGCTTGGCGCGGAAGGAATTGACGTTGTTCATCTTGAAGTGCGCCCCGGAAGCGATTCCGATGCGAATCGGGTGATCGAACTTGCCCATGAACGGGATGCTTCCTGGACCGTAGTCGACGGCTACCAATTTGCGGGCGAATATCAACGGGCCATCAAGAGCAGCGGTCAGAAGCTTTGTTTCATCGACGATAACGGACACTGCGAAGATTATTCGGCCGACATCGTTCTGAACCACAACGCTCACGCGAGGGAAGGTCTCTATCCCAACCGAGCTTCTCACACAGAACTCTTGCTCGGCGCGGGGTACGCGCTGCTGCGGCGCGAATTTCGACGATGGAGGACTTGGCAGCGCGAGATCCCGGCTTTGGGAACAAAAATCCTTGTAACGGTCGGTGGCAGCGACCCCAATAACGTGACACTCCGGGTAATGGAGGCTTTGCAACTGGTCAAGGTTGAGAATCTGCAAGCGGTGATCGTGGTAGGGGGCAGCAATCCAAATACGGGGTCGATAGAACACGCCAGCCGCCAAGCAGGACGGTTCGTCAAGGTTGTTTCCGATGTGACCAACATGCCCGAACTGATGGCGTGGGCGGATCTTGCTATTGCTGCGGCGGGAATTGTTTCCTGGGAAATATGTGCTTTGGGACTGCCGGCCAT
>Ga0209698_10004534_pt1 | contig 15208 bp, 12 predicted proteins | sample LitLauG_LLR_2012_FD_187203 | JGI IMG/M metagenome (GOLD analysis project Ga0209698, IMG submission 187203) | Freshwater sediment microbial communities from Pennsylvania, USA - Little Laurel Run_MetaG_LLR_2012 (SPAdes) (version 2) | ecosystem: Environmental > Aquatic > Freshwater > Creek >...
ACGGGTTGTACCGGGCCAGCCACGCGGCAATTTCACGAAATACGTCCTGACGCTGCTCCCACTCCGTAGGAAAGTGTGGCGCACCCGGATACGTCACCATGCGCGTTGTCTTGCCCCGTGCCGCCAGCACCTCAAAATATTCCCGCCCCTGATAAGTCGGAACGCGCTCGTCGGCCGCGCCATGCAGAATGAGCAGCGGAGTAGTCACACTCTCCGAATGCATGGCAGCAGAAAAATCCAGAAACGCGTTTGGATCTTTATCGGGCCAGCGCGCGTCGTAGTCGAACTGCTGCACATCGCTCGTCCACATAAAAGTCAGCCAGTCGGTGATGCCTGCGCCTTCGATGGCCGCTTTGTAGCGATGAGTCTGTGTGACCGTCCACGATGTCATGAATCCGCCCGCGCTCCAGCCAAACATCGCCAGCCGGTTCGGATCAGCCCAGCGCTGCGCGATAGCGTAGTCGGTCGCGCTGTCGACGTCACGATACGCGCGATCTCCAAAGTGCTGGTAGATCGCGTTCATGAAGTCGGTGCCATAGCCGGTTGATCCGCGATACTCCGGCTGCAGCACGATGTAACCCATGCCCGCGATGATCCGAGTGAAGGTATCGAGCCGAAGGGAGTCGTTCGATTCCGGCCCACCGTGCGGCATCACCAGAAATGGATACGCCTTTCCCGCCTGGTAATCGGACGGAAACGTCACTATGCCTTCGAGCGCAATTCCCTCCTTGCTCGTCCAGCGCACCGCTCGCACTTCGCCCAACGCAACCTTCGCCAGTTGCTCGTCGCCTTCACTGGTGAGCCGCTGCAAGGTATTGCCGTGCGCGATCGCCACATTAGAGGCGTGTTGCGGATCGGCAACGTTGAAGACTTGTACCTGCGGCGCGGATGAGATCTGCGGCGAGACGGGACCGTTGTTGATGGTCCCGTCGGGCCACTGGTAGGCAGTTGTCAGCGAATTATTCTGAAACGCGTCCACTTCCGACCGGACGCCGTGCGCCACAACCACCCACGCATTCCCGCTCGCGTCCACCGACAACTGCTCCGCGGTGGCTTCGAGCTTGGGTGTCCGGTCCACCGGAATGCCACCGCTGGCCGCGACGGTCCAGACATGATCCGGGGTCAGGACAGAGGACGTGGTGCTCAGAAACACTAGATCTTTCCCGCCGTTGATCCAGCCAATTCCGCTGCTTGCGTTGTCGACCGTGGCGACATGGCGCGAACCGCTGGCGCTGCAAACGTCAAAGTAGGAGTGAGCTTCGTGGAAACCGATCTTCGGTGTCTGCGACAGAACGGCGATCGAGGCGCCGTCGGGTGACCAAGCAATATCATTCACATCCTTGAGTGTCGGACACCACCACGCGCCGCCCGCACCATCGGCGCCGATCACATAAAGACTCGAAGGCTCGTTTTCGATGACGGTGTGAACCTCCGCCAGCGGATCGGGCAGCCGCGGATCGGCCAGGATCGCGTAATGCGAGCCGTCCGGAGAAATCATGGAGGAATGCACGCCCCTGGGCAGCGCCGTGAGCGGGACCGGAGTGGCTGCCGCGGCCGCAGCAGTATTCGGCGGCGCGAGCTCCAGCGTCGCCAGCTGCGCCATCTTGTTCACTTCGTACGTGCCATAGAGAGCGGCGCCATCGCGAGTGAATCCCGCAGGCCGGAATTTCTCGGGAACGCTGATCTTGCGCGATTCTCCGCCAGCGATTGCGATCAGATGCCACTCCGTATTGTCAGGGCCTTTGGCACCGCCGAACCGCACCCGGTACAGAACGCTCTTCCCATCCGGCGAAACCGCAACCGACGCCGCGCTATGCAGCGTAGCCGCATCGTCGAAAGTGAAAGGATGACGCGTGCTTTGAGTAGTGGCAGGTATCGAGACGCATAACAAAAGAATGGAACCAAACGGCAGTCCCCGCATAATGAGTCCCCCGGCCCAGAAGGATATCAGGCTAGCAGTAAATCGGGAGTTGGGGATTCCTTCAACGCTTCGGCGATGGAATCGTCGGCAACCCGGAAACCACAGGACCACCACGGATCATGTAAGGCCTGCAGGGGCAGTGAATTCGCGGTTGCACCCAGTTTCTTTACACCCGAAAAACCATTAAACGTTTGCCGTTCATCGCGCGAAGCTTTGGTTTCCCGGCCAGGCGGCCGGAGGTTCAAATCCTCTTCCCCGACCATTGCTCTTCACTTCTCGCTCACCGTCCAGAACGGCTGCTTGGCCGCCACGAATTCCACAGGCACGTCTTTCACGAAACCCTTCAGCCAGCGCGCACACTCCTCCATGCCCGGTTGTTCGCTGGGGATATGTCCTATCACGATCAGCGCCTTCTTGCGGCCTTCGCTCACTGCGTCGGCTGCGTACTCGACCGTCTCCCACTCTCTCGTCTCGCCTACCAGCAGCACTTGCACGTCATCTTGTTCGAGGGCGCGGATCTCTCGCTCAGATCCCGCTGCGCCCGGACTGAATCCCACCTTCGTGACCTTCATTTCGGGGTCGCCAACGACTCGCACCACCGCCGAGCCAAGTTTCTCGCTGACTTGCTTCGCCAATTCCTTCAGCGTTGTTTTCGGCATCACGAACAGATACTGGTTATCGGCGCGTTGAAATTTCTCCCATCCCAGCGCGTGAACGTTCCCGGCCTCGATTCCATCCGGCTTGCGCATGTGCCAGTGATCGTGAAAACGCCAGACCACCATGCCATGCTTTTCGATAAACGCCCGCTTCTCCGCCCACACGGGATCGCTCTCGGGAATCCCTTCCGGCGTGTCCAGATGCGCATAGAACGTGGGCTCGTGGGTGATCACAAAATTCAGGCCTTTCGCCGAGGCGCGCTGCAGAACGTCCATGGTGGCCATCATGGTCACGGCGACGCCGGTCACTGGCGCGTCCGGATTTCCCGCCTTGAAGGTGTCCACGGTGTCCTTCTTCCACTCGACACCGACCTGCTTTTGAATTTCAGCCACCGTTTCGCGCGCCGTGATTGGGTGTTCTTGAGCTATCGCTCCGCCGATCATTACAAGTAGAGTTGCGAGAGCGACCGCTGCTCGGACTGGTTTCATTTTCATTGGCCTTCCATCTCCTCGGCGATCTCTAGCATGGCTTTGACACTGTTCCAGTTGCGAGCCGTGCCCGTCACCTTGAGCAGCTTCTCAACCGCGGACCACGGGAGTTTGGATCTGCCGGCTCCATTCGGGAAATAGATGTAGAGTTCGCGACCTTTGAGATGCACTTCCTCCGGATAATTCTTGAACCTATCAAAGCCGGCTCGAGCTTCGAGTGGCGGTTCCGCGGCGAGAAATGTCACCAGCATCTTGCCCGGTTCCAGATTCGGCCGATCGGCAAACGGTGTTGCTGCGATTGCCCTTCTCAGTTCCTCGGTCGTACGGAGGATCACTTCGGGGCTGCATTTAAATTTCTTTTCAATGGCCGCGCGGATTTTCTGCGCCAGCTTACCGCTGTTCTTCTCCTTCGTCCGGAAGATGACATTGCCACTTTGCACGTAAGTGCGAGGAGTCTCGAACTTAAGCGACTCATACACTGCTCGCAGTTCATCCATCTTGATCCGGTTGTGCGGACCAAGGTTCACGCCACGGAGCATGGAGATCAGAACCGGCATGGAGCTATTTCGGGACCCTGCGGACGGTGATGCGACGGTACAGCGTCTTGCCCTGATCGACCATCAGCCTGCCCGCCATGGTATCGCCCACGACATGGAATTCCCAATCGTCCTTGTCCTTGTTGCTCGACGTGCAACTCAGACCCCCAGTCTTCGATTCGAAGTGGCACTTCAGAGTTCCCATGAATTCCGGTGCCCCATCGACAATCTTGTAGCCATCTAGATTCAGCTGAAAGGGATCTTTCTTGTCCTCTGCGATCTGGTAGAGCACGCGCTCATCGTGGCAAGGCGAATTGGGAACCGTGCATTTCGAGTCTCCCTCCCAGGAACCAAGAACCGCTTTGTCGGAGGCAAGCACAGACCGGGCGGTCAGACCGAGAAAAAGTAGAACGATGAGCGGTCGGGTCATGAGGATTTCCGGATGATAAATGAAGCACGCAACCTCGCCTAGCTGATGCTGAGCAGCATGGCATTTCCGCAGCAGCCAGCGTCTTCGTAGAAAGCCCGAAAGTTGAGGAAGAGTTCCGGCAAATGGTCCCATCCATCGGGTAAGGTGTGGGAAAGGTAGATACGCTTGGCTGCTGCATCTCGCCGATCGAGTCTCGAAAGCAGCTGGTTCGGATCCACCTCGGCCAGGGCCTTGGCCACGGCAACGACTCGTGGCGGCGTCAAATAGCGGAGGCCTCCGAAATCCGACACTCCCTCCTCGTCAGGAATATGCTCGCCTCCAATCACGGCTTCCGCGAGCGGGCCCTCTCCCCCATCGGCAGTTCCGTTGAGCGCATAGTGGAGCACGTGCCAGTCCTTCTCCAGCGAAAACCGCTTTCGCTCGAGTTGGGGCTCAGTTTCTTTTTTCACCAACTGCAGGCCCCTGCGCTCCTGCATCTTGGAATACATGCGACCCGTCACCGCCTCGACCTGTTCCCTGAAACCGGGTGGAAGGGTCTTCATCGTCGCGGAGAGCTGTTCGAGAAAGGGCCCAAGGTTTGGATTATCGAGCGCTTCCGCCAGCCAATAGTCATACGCCTTTTTCGGATGCTCGATGAATTCGGCAAGCTGTTGGGGCGTGATCTGCTCCAGCGTCGCTTCCATTCCCATTTTCGTGCCTCTGTCCCACGCCGCCTAAAAAGAACGGTCTGCGCTGACCTAAGGGCCGCTATGCAGTGCCCGCGTTCGTGAACGCTTCGATGGCATCCGACAACGTGGGGAACATCAGCAGGATCTGCTCCACCTTCGTGATTTCAAATACTTTCAGCACCCGCTTGTTGACGCCTGTAAGCGCGATGCGGCGCCCAGCTTTGGCGCACGAGGTACATGCGCTCACCAGCGATCCCAGCCCGGACGAATCAAGGTAGGGCACACCAGAGAAATCCAGAATCATTGTCGGAGCAGTCTCGCGGCGCACCGCGTTCATGAATGGAGTCACGTTCTCCATGGTGAGCGGACCGCGAAAGCTCAGCACTCCCCGATCCAACCGCTCGACTTCCAACGGCTCTGATGCCATCGCAGCGCGATTCTAGGCTAGAAGTCGAGGAACGTTCAAGCTGGCCGGTACTCCCGAGGTCGATTTGACGTTCGCCCCACTTTTTGAACGGATTCCCGCCCTTTGTAATCTTTTTGTGTTTTCTTCCGGAGCGTCGTTCCCGAGCCCTCCGGGACGACTACGATGAGAATAACGGCATGTGGGGGGAAACGGATGATGACAGAAAGTGGAAATCCATGCCCCGAGTCTTACGAGTTCCAGCCGCGTTGAAAAACATCCCAAAGGAAGTCAGGCCCGCATCCTGCTGAGTTCGGTCTTCGGCCCCTACGCGCGAGACGACGAGTTCGGCAGCCGCTCCATTAATCCGATGGAGCTTTATCACAATCAGGTCACCCGCGCGCAAGGCAGCTTTTCGCTGCGTATGTTCCATCGTTCCTGGGGCATCATGCTGATCCAGGCAAACATTTCCGCGCCCTGCACCGTCCTGGATTTTCCCACCCGCAAAGACTTCGAGCACGAGCTCACCGCGCATCACTACGACGTCATTGGAATCTCGTCGATCATCGTGAACGTAGCCAAAGTTCGCGAGATGTGCCGCATGATTCGCAAGCTGTCGCCGGGCTCGACAATTGTCGTCGGTGGACACGTCGCGGCCATACCAGGAATCGAGAAGATGATCGATGCCGACCACATCGTGCGCGGAGAAGGCGTTTCCTGGATGCGGCGCTACCTGGGCGAAGATGAGAACGCTCCTATCCGGCATCCCGCCATCGTCTCCGGCATGCGCACGCGCATCATGGGCATCCGGCTGCCTGAGCGCAAGGGCGCGACGGCTGCGACCATCATTCCCTCTGTCGGTTGCCCCATGGGCTGCAACTTCTGCACAACGTCAGCTTTCTTCGGAGGCAAGGGAAACTTCGTCAACTTCTTCGAGAGCGGAGACGAACTCTTCGAAGTCATGCAGCAAATGGAAACCGAGCTGAAGGTGCAATCGTTCTTCGTCATGGACGAAAACTTCCTGCTGCATCGCGAGCGCGCCATGCGCCTGCTGGAGCGGATGAAGGAAGCGCACAAGTCCTGGACGATGTCGGTCTTTGCGTCGGCCAACGCCATTCGCAAGTACACCATGCAGGAACTGGTGGAACTCGGTGTCTCGTGGCTGTGGATGGGACTCGAATCCCCGCAAGCCAGCTACAACAAACTGCAGGGCACCGACACGCGGCAGCTCACGCGCGAACTCCGCGAGCACGGCATTCGCGTTCAGGGATCGACCATCATCGGGCTGGAACATCACACCCCGGATAACATCGTTGCCGAAATCGAGCATGCGGTTTCACACGACACGGACTTTCATCAATTCATGCTGTACACACCCGTGCCGGGCACGCCCCTGTACAAGCAGATGTCAGAAGAAGGGCGCATGCTACGCGACGTGGATTATGCTGACGTTCACGGGCAATTCAAATTCAATTTCAAGCACGCCGCCATCTCCCGCGATGACTCCAAGCGATTTCTGGACTGGGCGTTCTGGCGCGACTTCGAGGCCAATGGGCCCAGTCTCTACCGCATTTCACGCACCTTGCTGGCCGGCTGGAAGCGCTATAAAGACTCGCCCGACGCGCGCGTTCGCGAACGCTTTGCCCGCGAAATGCACAAGCTCAACGGCATCTACAGCTCGGCGCTTTGGGCGATGGAACGGCAATTCCGGAAAGTGGATGTCAAAGTCAGCGAACAGATCCGCGCGCTGCGCCAGGAATTCAAGCACGAGGCCGGAGTCGTCTCGCGCATGATGCCCGCAGTACTTGGCCCCGCATTGTTGTGGAGCACGCGCCGCGAAGAAAAGCGTCTGGCGCGGGGGAAGACGTACGAGCCGCCAACGATTCTGGAGCGGAGGAACTGGGTCGAGGCGTAGTGGACGCTTCGCATCGGCGGATTCGCAGAATCGGAAAAAGCTTCAGCGGAGGTTGCTCAGCAGGGCGGCGTCGCTGCTGGCCTCGCCGCGCGCCATCAGCAATCGCTTACCATCGTGCGACCAGTGGAAGTCGAAGATTATGCCGGAGTCGAACTTGGTCAGTTGCCTGGGTTCGCCTCCAGTGATCGACTGTTCCAGAATGTTGTAAGCTCCGTTCCGCGGGAAGCTGTACTGCAGGCTCTTGCCGTCCGGCGACCAGAGCAATCCCCAAACGGTTCCCGGCGCATTCAGCACCTTTGTTGTTGAACCTCCTTCCGCAGGAATAATCGCCAATCTGGTTGCAGGGACAGGAAGAGATTCACGATACGGATACGCCAGGAATTTCCCGTCCGGTGAAATGCTCAGGCGGCCTCCCATGTTCTCGCCGAGGATCTTGGCGATCTCCACGGACGCTCCACCCGCGAGTGGCATCCGAAAAATTCGCTGCATGTCATCGTAGAAGAGATATCTTCCGTCCGGGCTGCAGACCGCGCTGTTCAGGTCGCCTTTGACCAAACGGACAGGATCGGAGCCGTTGGCGGCAACGCGAATCAGTTCGGTGGTCGCGGCCCGACCGGAAGCAAACACAATGGAGCGGCCGCATGGAGCCGGATCCCCCTGAAAGTCGGTGACAAGTAAGTCCGTGAAAAGGGTGCGCCGGCTGCCATCGGCTTGCAGACTCCATAGTTTGCCGTCCATGCTGGTAGCTAACAGATGCCCATCCGGGGCTTCGACCACGCGAAACAACGGCAGTGCGGCGGCGGTGATCTGTTGCGCTTGAGAGAGGTCCGCGACAGGAGCAGACCATATATTGGAGGTGGGATGATTCGTGATCGCCACCATTGTCTTGGCATCGCCTGTCAGGTCGGCCCGCGTATCGAAGTCTGTGAGATCGTTCGTGACCCTGCGCACCTCTACCTTGGGATAGGAGATCGTCCACAACTGCCCGCGCTGATTCTGATCATTCATGACCAGCAGGAGTGTGTCTCCTTCCGGAAGCCAGAGTGGCCGTCCGATGGCTCCGGAACTGGAGAGTAGTTCGCGGGCGCTGCCATTCGCGACTGACACTGCGTCAAGGATGTAGGAGTGCCTGCCACCATAGAGATACAAGGAAAGAGCGATGGTGCGGCCGTCCGGAGACCACGTCGGCCCGGGTTGGAACCCGGGAAATGTGTTCTGAATCGTCGTCAGCAGACGATCGCCACTCCCATCGGAGTTGGCGATCCGCACATCGGTTGAATTGCGTGGCGGAACGCCGCGGGTGTAAACGAACCGCTGTCCATCGGGAGAAAAGCCTACGGGTGAGTCGATGTCCTTGATCAGCAACCGGTTCGACCCGCCTAGTAGCGGCATGACGTACAAATACCTGAAGCCGAGATCGTTCTTATCGGCCCGCACATAGTAGATGTGGTTGCCGTCAGGCGAAAACGTCAGGCCCTCAAAACCAATGGCATCAGCCGGCAGTATCTGAACTTCGCTGTGCGTCGGCACCTGGTATAGCCAAAGACCTGAGAGCCCGTGATCGCGACGCGCATAACATACGTAGCGGCCGTCTGCGGAAATGGCAGCCAGTTCGACTTTCCCGCTGTCGGTGAGCTTCATGACCTGAAACTTGTCCAGGTTCGGCCGCCGGTTCCGATCTGTCCTTGAGCGCACCGCATTGCCGACTCCCAATGCCACGACGACAGCGGCCACAACGACCGTTGCCCATTTCCAGCGGGACTCTCCTCTTCTCTGCTCCGAAATCGGGGAAGCAACTGGCCGCCCATTGGCAGGAAAACTCGCGGCGCGTCCGTTTCCATCTCCATGGATCAATTCGTCACTGCTCGTGTCCCCCTCAGAAGTAGCATGTGTCGGAGCCGATGCGTCACCGTTACGAGTGACCGGCGCGATGAAGCGGTACCCCCGGCGCGGAACGGTTTCAATAAAGATGGGACGCTCGGCGGAATCACCCAGAGCGTAGCGGAGCTTTTTGACAGCCGTGTTCAGGCCTTCGTCGAAGTCAACGTACGTTCCGTCGGGCCAGAGAATGGCGCACAGTTCTTCGCGGCTGACCATTTCACCCGACTGGTCCACGAGAGCGGAGAGAATCTGAAACGGCTGATTCTCCAGGCGAACCGGAAAGCCTTTTTTGAGAAGCTTTGCCTCGAAAAGATCCAACTCGAACTGACCAAAACGCACGCCAGAACTGCGTTTGGAAGACGCTTTCATCCGCACGCACCCCCCAAGTGCGCAGAAGTGTATCATCAATCGGATTCCATCGCCCTCCTTATTTCTTCAGAAGACTCCGCAAGTGTCTGCGACCATGAGAGTTGCGAGTCCAGCCAAACTCCAGCGGAACTCCGGTTGACCTTCGCGCAGGAAAGAACCATCATGCCGGCGAACCCGGGCAGTACTCACCCTTGACTGTCTCGGCCTGATTGGTTGTGCGGACTGGCCAGATGACTTCCCCACCACTTGGATGAGGTTGTACTGAAAGCAGCGAAAACAATTAGGAGAAAAGCAGAATGAAATCCAAGGGATTCGTGTGCCTTGTCATGGCGTTAATGGCAACACTGGTCCATCACGCTGAAGATGAGTGCGCAGAATGCCCCATGGTCGACTTGAACACTCTGGCTCTGCCTGGCTGTGGTCTACAACTCGCGGACTCGAGGCTGATCAACGACCGGGGAAAGATCGTCTGTTCCTTAGTACTCCCCAGCGGCGACCTGCATGCTGTTCTGTTGATTCCGGTTGACGATGATGAGAAGGCAAGCCTCGTGAACATGGCAATTTCTCCCCTGTCACCTCTATATGTTCCCCGAGAAAGGCAGCGTCCAACGCGGCCGCAGTGGAGCAAGCAGTAACTATCCCAAACCAAATGAGCGCCGTGCGAAAAAGAGGGTGCCATGGCACAGAAGGCATCCTGGAGAAAACATGAATTTGAAGGCATGGACGCGAATCATGGCTCTAGGTCTGATCGCTGCCCTGGCGATGGCGGCTACACTAGCCGCGCAGGATAAGGCCAAACGACATCCCCACCAGCACCATCACTACCAACTGGTTGACCCGGGTACGTTCGGCGGGCCGTGGAGCGGACTGCAGGCCCCGTTCTTCCCCCGATCCGGAGTCTTGAACAATGAAGGCACGCTCGTCGGCTGGGCGAATACTCCCGCGTCGGATGCCCCATTCTGCGGCTTCGGGGATTGCTATGCCGGTGACGCATTCCAGTTAAAGGACGGCGTAACCTCCGATCTGGGCCGGATCCCCGGCGGCTTCGACAGCCAGGTCAACTGGATCAGCGAAAACGGGCTGATGACGGGAGTCGCCGACAACGGTCAGCTTGATCCGCAGGCCGGGTTTCCCATACCGCAGCTGCATGGGATTCTCTGGGAGCATGGAAACATGATCGATCTCGGAACATTGCCGGAAGGTGGATACCTCATCTTTCCGAATAGCGTCAACAACCGCGGCGAGGTTGTTGGATCTGTTCAGAACGCGGTCTCCGATCCAAACTCGATCTTTCCCGGGTACGGAACTCAAACGCGGGCGTTCCATTGGAAAAACGGTGTGATGCAGGACCTGGGTACCCTGGGCACCGGCACCGACGCAATCGCGGCCCTGATCAACGAGCGGGGGCAAGTCGTTGGGTGGTCGTACACCGATTCGACACCAAGCGCGATTTGCGCCGGTGCCGGTTTTGGCTTTGGTTTCGCCTTGAGCACCGGCTCATTCATCTGGGATCAACAGCATGGAATGCAAGATATCGGCGACCTGGGCGGCTCGTGTACCATCGCCACCGATCTCAACAACCGGGGTCAGGTGGTCGGTTTATCCGCCGTGACGGGGGATCTGGTGCTGCATCCGTTTGTTTGGGATGCCACAACCGGGATGACCGACCTGGGCGCCGCGGATGGCCTTAACACCGTGTTTGCGCTGACCATTAACGAACCCGGGGTTGTGGCTGGCTCGGCCTGCGGCCCAGGGCTCCCGGGCGACTGTCATTCCTTGATTTGGCGAAAGACGGGAGGGAAATGGAAGAAAACCGATCTCGGACTTGGCAACGTGACCACTTCGATCAACGCGTCCGGGCAAGTCGTCGGCTACGGAAATATAGATTACTTGTGGGAGAACGGCGGAACTGAGGTGGACCTGAATACATTGCTGCCTACCAATTCCGGCATTGCGCTGAATGAGGTGAATCAAATCAACAACCAGGGAGAAATCGCAGCCCAGGGATGGGACGCAAATGGTAACCACCACGCCGTCCTGCTGATCCCGTGCGACGAGAATCATCCCGGCGTCGAGGGCTGCGACTACGAATTGATCGACACTGCGACCGCGGCGGCTCGCTTCAGTCGAGCGGTCGCAACGCAACCCCCAGCGCCGGCACCACGCACCCGCACGCCCGGCATGTTCAACCGGTTTCGTTTTCCAATAAACCGGCCGGTGCCAGGCCATTCGCCCGCTGTGGTCGCAAGCCTGGCGCTCTCTGCCACGCCCGCTACCGGCGATTTGCTGGACGACCATCTGACGGCCGCTCCACATTATTACCAGTCGTCATATTGCCAAGAATCCAGCGGCGCGCTCACTGGAGGTTGCGTTCAGCTTTCAGGCGCTAACGCGTGCCAAATAACTTTCAACGGGTGCCCCTCAGGTCTGCCGTCGGGTCGGGGTAGCCCGTTCAACTGCCCTAACGGCAAACAGCTCTCCATTTCTGGGATAAAGTGCTTTAGCCTCCCCGGCTTCGACCTCTCGGCGTCGGCGCTCACACCAACGACAGTGAGTGCAGGCGGTTCGGCCACTTCCACGTTGACCGTGTCCGGCTACGGCAGCTTCGGCGGCTCGGTGGTTTTCACCTGCTCGGTGCAACCCTCGCCCATTCTGGCCTCGACATGCTCCGTCGGCCCCAGCTCCGTAAGATCAGGCACTCCCGCCCACCTGAGCGTGAGCACGACCGCGCCTACGGTCGCGTTGCTCCCCAGCGCGGGATCTGGACTGCGCTATGCCTTGTGCCTGCCGCTGTTCGGACTGGTTGCGTCAGGTCTTGGTTCCCGCGTGACACGGAAAGACAGGAAGGCAAACTTGATCGCGTCGGCACTGGTCTGCATGTTAATCACTGGGATGGCAGTCCAAGTCGGGTGCGGTGGCAGCAGCGCAAAACCGGGCACGCCCGCGGGATCGTACACGGTCACCGTTATGGGCACATCTGGATCAGTGGTGAGTTCCATCACCCTGCCGCCGCTCACGGTGCAGTAAGCCGAGAAATTGCTATGCCGGTGACGCGTTCCAGTGGCAGGACGGTGTGACCTCCGATCGGGGCCGGCTGCCCGGCGGTATCGACGGCCAGGTCAACTGGATCAGTGAAAGCGGGGTGATGCCGGGAGTCTGCGACAACGGTCAGCCCGATCCTTTGTCCGGGGTTTTCGCCGCCGTAGATTCATGGGCGTCTTTGGGAGGAAGGGAGCAATAGCTTGACGAAATGGCACAGAGCACTACAGGGAGAATGAACGTGAACCTCGCAAAGCAGACGTCCATCAGTGGGATAGTTCTGGCTGTTGTGCTTGGACTGGGAGGAGGCTTTAATCAGCCTGTCCAGGCGCAGACGTTCACGAGGCTGGCATACACTGGTTCGATCGATGTAGTCGCCGAGAGCCCTTCGGGTGTGGTCAGGGACGCGGCGGGCAATCTCTACGGCACCACCTTCGAGGGCGGGATCACCAGTGGCGTATGCGGGCAATTCGGATGCGGAACCGTGTTCAAGGTGGACACCACCGGCACGCTGACCGTGCTGTACAAGTTTACGGGCGGCTCCGACGGACAATCTCCCAGTTCACTGGTTCTGGACACGTTGGGCAACCTTTACGGCTCATCCAGCACAGGCACATTCAAGCTGGATACGTCTGCGACATTTACCCTGCTGAACAGCGCTGGACCATCGTCTGAGCTCGTTCTGGACGCAGCGGGAAATCTCTACGGCGTTCGACAGTTTGGCGGGTTCACTGGCAGCCCGTGCGGGACCGGCGGCTGCGGAATCGTATTCAAGATCGATACGACCAACACCTACTCCGTGCTCTACAGCTTCACCGGACAACCCGATGGGGCACACCCGGGGGCAGGCTTGGTTCTGGACGCGGCCGGCGCCCTCTACGGCACTACTAAAAGCGGAGGCACTGCGAATCACGGAACAGTGTTCAAGCTGGATACGTCCAACAAGGAGACGGTGTTGCACAGCTTCACCGGGGCCCCGGACGGGGACACTCCCGAAGCCGCCTTGACTCTCGACGCGGCGGGCAACCTCTACGGAACTACCTACAGCGGGGGCCTCCTCCAGTGCTTCGAACCGGCAGGCACGATGCCGCCGAGTAACAAAAAAATAGATTGTGGCGTGGTTTTCAAGGTGGATACAACCGGCACGGAGACGGTGCTGCACGCCTTCAACGGAATCCCGGACGGGGCCCTGCCCCAGGCGAGTTTGGTTCTGGATTCGGCGGGTAATCTCTACGGCACCACCTCAGAGGGCGGCAGTAACGGCTTCTTTGGATGCCAAATCCTCAGGCCCGTTCAGCCAACAGGTTGTGGCAGCGTTTTCAAGATAGATTCGACTGGCACGTTGAGCGTGCTCTACAGCTTCACTGGGAATGTAGACGGAGGATACCCAGGAGCCGGTCTGGTTCTGGACGGGGCCGGCAACCTCTACGGCACGTCGGTCAACACGGTGTTCAAAATCGACCCACTTGGCACTCCGAATTACGTTCTAGCGGTTTGGGTTAATACCGTTAATTTCCCAGGGAGCTTTACGGTGAATGGCGTGGCCTGCCCCAACATATGCTCGGAACTGTTTCCCAAAGGTACGGCGGTCACCCTGACAGCGGTCCCCGCTGCAGGTGACACTTTCGCGGGCTGGCTCGCACCCTGCTCCGGCACGGGCGCCTGTAACCTGACCATAAATTCTGCCGAGCTTGTGTTCGCGAATTTCGCCCCGCTGCCGCCCGACTTTTCTCTCACGGCTTCCGCGCTCACGCCGGCCGCGGTGACTCCGGGCGCGCCCTCCACGTCTACGGTGAATGTAGTTGCTACGGGTGGGTTCAGCAATTCTGTCATCTTTACCTGTGCGGTGACGCCTACGCCTGCGCTGGCGCCGACATGCTCGGTCAGTCCCAACTCCGTCACGCCCGGGACCGCGGCCACGTTAACCGTGAACACGACCGGAGCGACCGCACGCGCGATGTCCTCTTCACCAGGTTCCGGATTCTTTTTCGCACTCTGTCTCCCGCTCATTGGGTTGGTGGTCACGCGACTCGGTTTCGGCTCGGATCGTAAATCTACAACGCAAATACTCACAGCCGTCGCGCTGATGGGGATGCTGTTCGCCGGTTTGGTTTTCCAGATCGCCTGTGGAAGCAGCAGTTCATCAGGCAGCAAGGGCACGCCGCCGGGAGCGTACACGATCACCGTTACTGGCACGTATTCAACGGGCTCGTTAGTACACACCACGCCAAACTTAAACCTCACGGTGCAGTGAAGTTTAGAGCAACTATCCCGTGCGGCGGGTGGAGAGCAAATCCAGAATTTCCCGCAGCCCCTGCCGTATATGCTGAATCTCCGGCGTTGCCTGCGTGGGGAACGGAATTGCAGCCTGCGATTTGTCCGATTTCGTTTCCGCTCGCAATTGCTGGCGCGCGCCCGAAATCGTGAATCCCTGCTCGTAGAGCAGCTGCTTGATGCGCAGCACACTTTCGACATCGCGCTTGCGGTACATGCGCTGCCCGGTGCTGCTTTTGATCGGCCTCAGCTGAGGGAACTCGGATTCCCAGAAGCGCAGCACGTACGCGGGCAGCCGGCAAAGCGTAGCCACTTCGCCGATCCGGAAATACAGCTTGTCCGGAATAAGAATTTGCTCCGCCGCGTGTTTTCCGGTGCTTTTCTTCCTCGCTGCCATGCCGAATCGCGCGTCAAAGGCCGCGTCTTCCGCCTATTGTGACACAGGTCGAGCGAAGAATCGCACAATTTCCATTGCTCTTAAGGACACGTCAGCTGCGCCGAGCCGAACACCTTAAGCGTCGGCCCTGTGTCAGGCATGGGATTGCTCTGTTTGATAGGTGTTCCCGCCAGAACAACGGCCGTTCCCGTGAAAAGTGGCAGGCACTGCGCCGCACCGTTCTGGTCGAC
>Ga0209698_10004535_pt1 | contig 15206 bp, 12 predicted proteins | sample LitLauG_LLR_2012_FD_187203 | JGI IMG/M metagenome (GOLD analysis project Ga0209698, IMG submission 187203) | Freshwater sediment microbial communities from Pennsylvania, USA - Little Laurel Run_MetaG_LLR_2012 (SPAdes) (version 2) | ecosystem: Environmental > Aquatic > Freshwater > Creek >...
GAGCAGGACGGTGGCGCGGGTGGCGGAGACCTCCCCCACCCGCCCGACCAGGCCGGCGCCGGTCACGACCGGCATGTCGACGGCCACGCCCGAGGTGGTGCCCCGGTTGATCTGCACCGACAGCTCGAAGTTGGACGACGACGTCTCCACCACCTGGGCCGCCACCGTGGGGATGTTGCCCACGTAGGTGAGGTGCTCCTGCTGGAGGAGGAACTGGAGCTGGCGTTGGGCGTCGGCCGCCTGCAGCTGCTGGCCGCGCGCCTTGGCCAGCTCGTCGCGCAACTGGGCGTTCTCGTGCTTGAGGTCGCCGTAGTGGACCGCCCCGGTGAAGAAGTCCCCGACCGGGCGGAGCACCGCGTGGGTGCCGTCCTGGATGGGGGCGAACAGGTCGTGCACCTTGGCCCGCACGGTCCCGACCCAGCCGTGCCCGCCCCCGCGGGTGTCAATGGTGACGAGGGTGATCGCGGTCAGCACGAGCAGCAGGAGGAGGAACCGCGCACGGTTCGGACGTCGGTATACGGCCACGACCCGGGATGGTGGAGCCCGGGGCTCAGTGCCCGTTGGAGGAGATGAGCACCTGCTTGAGGGCCTCGAACTCCTCCAGGCACTGACCGCTGCCGATCACCACGGAGAGCAGCGGGTTGGCGGCGATCACGATCGGCATCCCCGTCTCTTGCGCCAGTCGGGCGTCGAGGCCGTGCAGCAGGGCGCCACCACCGGTGAGGACGATCCCCTGCTCCATGATGTCGGCGGCCAGCTCGGGCGGCGTCTTGTCGAGGGTGACCTTGACCGCGTCGACGATGGCCGACACCGGCTCCTCGATCGCCTCGCGGATCTCCTCGGTCGTGGTGACGATGGTCTTGGGCAGACCGGTGATCAGATCGCGACCACGGATCTCGGCGTGGAGCTCCTCCTCGAGGCGGCAGGCCGAGCCCAGGGCGATCTTGATCTCCTCGGCCGTGCGCTCCCCGAGCGCCAGGCTGTACTCCTTCTTGATGTACTGGATGATCGACTCGTCGAGCTCGTCGCCGCCGATGCGCACCGACTGGCTGGTGACGATCCCGCCGAGGGAGATGACCGCCACCTCGGTGGTGCCGCCGCCGATGTCGACCACCATGTTGCCGGTCGGCTCGTGCACCGGCAGCCCGGCGCCGATCGCGGCGGCCATGGGCTCCTCGATGATGTACGCCGGCTTGCGCGCACCGGCCGATTCGGCCGCCTCCTGCACCGCGCGCTGCTCGACGCCGGTGATGCCCGACGGCACGCAGATCACCATGCGGGGCTTGGCGAAGCGGCGGGGGCCGTGCACCCGGCGGATGAAGTAGGCGAGCATCTTCTCGCAGATGTCGAAGTTGGCGATGACGCCGTCGCGCAACGGCCGGATGGCCTGGATGTGGCTCGGCGTGCGGCCGATCATCCGCTTGGCCTCCAGGCCGACGGCGAGCGGGCGGTCATCCTTGACGTTGACGGCCACGACGGAGGGCTCGTTGAGCACGATGCCACGGCCGCGCACGTAGACGAGCGTGTTGGCCGTGCCAAGGTCAACCGCCATGTCACGACCGAAGAATGAGGAGAAGACGCTGTCAGACACGGGCTCACGCCTCCTTCAGTGGTCGGAGGGCGCGACCACAGGGTAGGTGCGATTCGTCCCATGTACAAGCCGGTCCACCGCGGCGGCGGCCACCGGTGCTAGTTTGCGCGGCCCTCAGGCGGCGAGGTGGGGGAAGAACAGCGCGATCTCGCGGGCGGCCGACTCCGGGCCGTCGGAGCCGTGGACCAGGTTCTCGGTGAGCTCGACCGCCAGATCACCGCGGATGGTGCCGGGCGCCGCCTCGCGGGGGTTGGTGGTCCCCATCAGCGTGCGCACCACCTTCCACGTGTCGGCCGGGCCCTCCACCACGACGAACACCGCCGGCGAGCGGGTGATGAAGGTGACGAGGTCGGCGAAGAAGGGCTTGCCCTCGTGCTCGCCGTAGTGACGCCCGGCGAGCTCGGCGTCGATCTGGCGCAACTCGACGGCGACGAGGCGCAGCCCCTTGCGCTCGAGGCGGGAGACGATCTCGCCGACGAGGCCCCGCTCGACGGCATCGGGCTTGCAGATCACCAAGGTTCGGTCCACGGGGAGCGCAGGGTAGTGGGCCGCCGCCCGCCGGGCACGACGGCCCGGCTCAGCGCCGCGCGGCACCGAGCGCGGCCCGGGCCGCCCCGACGACGTACAACGACCCCGAGACCAGGATGAGGTCCTCGGGATCGGCGATGCCGAGCGCTTCGTCGAGGGCGTCCGCGACCGACGCTGCGCTCCACGCGTCGCACCCGAGCTCCACCGCGGCCGCGGCGACCTCCTCGGCGGGGATGGCGCGCGGCGACGGCGGTGGGCAGGCGATCACCACCCGGGCCCGGGTGGCATCGAGGGCGTCGAGCATCTCCCGGGGATCCTTTCCCCGCAGCATGCCGACGACGAGGATCCGCGAGCGGACCTGGCCGAACTCCTCGTCGACGGCGCGCGCCGCGGTCCTCGCGCCCGGCACGTTCTTGGCCCCGTCGAGCAGGATCAGCGGCTGGCGGCCGACGACCTCCATGCGGCCCGGGGAGCGCACCGTGGCGGCGGCCTCGGCGACGAGGCCGGGATCGAGGGGTCCGTCGAAGAAGGCCTCCGCCGCGACCAGGGCGTCGAGGAAGTTGTCGGCCTGGTGGCGGCCGCGCAGGCTGAGGAACACGTCCTCGTAGCGTGCGCCCGGCGTGCGCAGGGTGACGAGGCGGCCGCTCACGGCCAGGTCGTTGGCCTCGACGTCGAAGTCCCTCCCCCGGCGCCAGGAGCGCTCGGGTCCCTCCGCCTCGAAGATCTCGACCAGCTCCGGGCGGGTCTCGGAGATCACCAGGGTGCTCCCCGCCTTGACGATCCCCGCCTTCTCCCGGGCCACGTCGGCCTCGGTGGGGCCGAGGAGCTCGACGTGGTCGAGCCCCACGTTGGTCACGATCACCACCGACCCGTCGCCCACGTTGGTCGCGTCCCACCGGCCCCCGAGGCCCACCTCGACGACCGCCGCGTCGACCGGGCGATCCGCGAACCAGGCGTAGGCGGCGGCGGTGAGGATCTCGAACCACGTCAGGTGGGTGTCGGGGCCGAGCAGCGGCTCGAGCTGGGCGATGGAGCTCAGCACCTCGGCCAGGTCGGCGTCGTCGATGTCCTCGCCGTCGGCGGCGAGGCGCTCGTTGATGCGTTCCAGGTGCGGGCTGGTAAAGGTCCCCACCCGCAGCCCGACGACGCCGAGGAGGGTGCTCAGGGCCCGAGCGGTGGAGGTCTTGCCGTTGGTGCCGGTGAGGTGCAGGATCGGCGCGGCCTGCTGGGGGTCGCCCATCACATGCATGAGGCGCCGCATGCGCTCGGGGTCGGGCGTGGCCAGGCGCGTGTCGGCGAGCATCCGCTCCAGGTTCTGGTGCCGGTCGAGCCAGGCGAGGGCGTCCCCGAGCTCCATGCGCGCCGCCGTCAGCCTTCGGCGACGAGGCCGCTGGCCGCGTCGTGCGCTCGGGCGGCCAGGTGCTCGGCCGACGTGCGGGCGTGGTCGAGCGCAGGCCGCGAGTGGACCGCGACCGCCTTGACCTGGTCCCGGGTCTGGCGGGCCGCGGCGTCGGCCTGCTGGCGGGCGAGGACGCGCGCCTCGCGCGCCGCTTCGGCGGCGCGCTCGAAGTGGGGTCGGGCCTGCTCGAACGCCTGGTGGGCGGCGACGCGGGCTCGCGCCGCGGCCTCGGTGCGAGCGTGGCGGGCGGTGCGGCGGGCGTCGGCCCGAGCGGCTCGGGCGATGTGGCGGGCCTCCGCCCGGGCCCGGCGCATCGCGGTGCGCGCCTCGTCGCGCGCCCGGGACGCGGCATCGCGCGCGTCCGCCTTTGCCAGCCGGGCCGCCACCTGCGCCTGGTGGAGGGCCCCGTCGAGGGCGTGCTCCACCGCCGGCGAGCACACCTGGCCGGCGGCGGCGACCAGCTCGGCGGCGGATCCCCGCAGCGGGGCGGACGCGGCCGATGCCGCCGACACCAGCCGGCGGGCCCGGGCCGGCAGCCGTGCCGCCCGGCGGGCGGCACGTCGGTCGAGCCAGGTCAGGGCGCCGCCGAGGGTGGCGCCGCCGACCAGGCCGATGGCCCCGAAGCGGGCCACCCGCTGCAACAGCTCCTCGGGTGAGGCATCATCCCGGAACGACTGGGCGACGGCGATCCCCACGCCGATCCCACCCCCGACGAGCGCGGCTTTGACGATCTTGGCCATGGCTGCACCGTACCCATCCTCGCCCGATGGCACCGTGCAACGGTCCCTCAGGAAGCGGACACCGCGAGCAGGTGGGGAGAAAAAGGGGCCTAGCTGGCGGCCCGTCGGGGCCGCGTCTCCTTTTCCGCCGGTTCCACCCGGGGGAGCAGCGTGGGGTTGACCCGGTCCAGCACGACGGTGCGGTCGATCACGCACTTGCCGATGTCGGTGCGCCCGGGGAGGTCGTACATGACCTCGAGCAGCACCTCCTCCAGGATGGCGCGCAGGCCGCGGGCACCCGTGCCGCGCAGCAGCGCCTGCTCGGCGACCGCTTCGAGGGCGTCGTCGCTGAACTCGAGCTCCACGTTGTCGAGCTCGAAGACCCGGTGGTACTGCTTGACCAAGGCGTTCTTGGGTTCGACCAGGATCCGCACGAGCGCCACCCGGTCGAGGTTGGACACCGCCCCGATCACCGGCAGGCGGCCGACGAACTCGGGGATCAGCCCGAACTTGAGGAGATCCTCGGGCAGCACCTGGGACAGCACCTCGGCGTCGGCGCGATCCGAGCTGCGGCGGATGTCGGCCCGAAAGCCGATGCCCTGGTGCCCGACCCGGCTCTCGATGATCCGCTCCAGGCCGGCGAAGGCCCCGCCGCAGATGAAGAGGATGTTGGTCGTGTCGATCTGGATGAACTCCTGGTGGGGGTGCTTGCGGCCCCCCTGTGGCGGCACCGACGCGGTGGTGCCCTCCAGGATCTTGAGCAGCGCCTGCTGGACGCCCTCGCCCGACACGTCGCGGGTGATCGAGGGGTTTTCGCTCTTGCGGGCGATCTTGTCGATCTCGTCGATGTAGATGATCCCGGTCTCGGCCTTCTTGACGTCGTAGTCGGCGGCCTGGATCAGCTTGAGGAGGATGTTCTCCACGTCCTCGCCCACGTAGCCCGCTTCGGTGAGCGCCGTGGCGTCCGCGATGGCGAAGGGCACGTTGAGCATGCGCGCCAGCGTCTGCGCCAGCAGGGTCTTGCCGCACCCGGTCGGCCCGAGCAGCAGGATGTTGGACTTCTGCAGCTCGACGTCACCGTCGTGGTAGCCGCCCGCCTGCACCCGCTTGTAGTGGTTGTAGACGGCCACCGAGAGGATCTTCTTGGCGCGCTCCTGGCCGATCACGTAGTCGTTGAGGAACGCGAAGATCTCCGTCGGCTTGGGCAGCTCGTCGAAGTGGACCTCCGAGGACTCGGCCGCCTCCTCTTCGATGATGTCGTTGCAGAGGTCGATGCACTCGTCGCAGATGTAGACACCTGGACCTGCGATCAGCTTCTTGACCTGCTTCTGCGACTTGCCGCAGAAGGAGCACTTGACCAGGTCGCTGCTCTCGCCGAACTTCGCCACGCCCGAACCCCCCCCGGATCTAGCCGACGCCCGCGGCTTGCGGGATCTCGGCCAGCTCACGTGTGGTGATGACCTCGTCGATGATCCCGTAGACCTGAGCCTCGTTGGCACTCATGATGAAGTCACGGTCGGTGTCGTTTTGGACCCGCTCGACCGACTGGCCCGTGTCGTGGGCGAGCATCTCGTTGAGCAGGTCCCGCATGCGCAGGATCTCGCGGGCCTGGATCTCGATGTCAGCCGCCTGCCCCGCGGCGCCGCCGTAGGGCTGGTGGATCAGGATCCGGGCGTGCGGCAGGGCGAAGCGCTTGCCCTTGGAGCCCCCGGCGAGGAGCACGGCGGCGGCGGAGGCGGCCTGGCCGTAGCAGAACGTCGAGATGTCGTTCTTCACGAACTTCATGGTGTCGTAGATGGCGAACAGCGCCGTGATGTCGCCACCGGGGGAGTTGATGTAGAGGCTGATGTCCTTGTCCGCGTTCTTGTACTCGAGGTACAGGAGCTGGGCGCAGACGGCGTTGGCCACGTAGTCGTCGATCGGGGTGCCGAGGAACACGATGTTCTCCTCGAGCATCCGGGTGAACAGGTCGTACCCCCGCTCCCCCCGGTTGGTGGTCTCGAAGACCCCCGGCACGTGGTACTGGGCAACAGGTCTGATCACGCTTCTCCGCTCTCCGCTGCGCTCTCCGAAGGGGACTGACCCGTGGCATCCGGCTCGGGCTCGGGTGACAGGAGCGCTCGATCGATGGGGTGACCCGCTTCGTCGACGATCTCCACGTGCTCGACGAGCCACTCCAAGGCCTTGCGCTTCCTGAGGTCCGAGCGTACCGCGGGGAGTTGCTCCGCGCGCTCGAGCTGACGCCGGACCTGGGCCGGTTTCTGGCCGAACTGCCCTGACATCCGCTCGATCTCCGCATCGAGGTCGTCATCCGATACCTCGATGTCCTCGGCGTCGGCGACGGCCCGCAGGGCGAGGTCCGCCTTGACGTCGTTGACGGCCCCGAGCCGCAGCTCTTCGACCACCTCCTCCTGGGTGCGACCGGTCGCCTCCAGGTACTGCGCCAGGCCGACGCCCTGGGATTCGAGGCGTTGGGACAGGTCGTGCGCCCGCCGCTCGAGCTCCGCTTGGACCATCGGCTCGGGTGCGTCCTCGAGGACGAGCTCGATGAGGGCGTCGACGGCCTGGTTGCGCACGCCGATCTGGGCCTGGAGCCGCTTCACGGTCCCGACCCGGGTGGTGATGTCGGCGCGCAGCTCCTCGACGGTGTCGAGCTCCGACGCCTCCGACACCCACTCGTCGGTGACCTCGGGGAGCACCTTTTCCTTGACCTCTTTGACCAGGACCTGCAGCTGCACCGGCCCATCGGGCAGCTCCGCGCTGAACTTGAAGATGTCGCCGGCGCGCCCGCCGGCCAGCTCGGTGTCGAGCTCGGCCAGGACCGTGCCGCTGCCGAGCTCATAGGAGAAGTCGTCGGCGCTCATGCCCGCGACCGGCTCGCCGTTGCGGGAGCCCTTGAGGTCGATGGTCAGGTAGTCACCGTCGCGCGCCGGGCGGGCGATGGTGACCAGCTCGCCGAAGTTGTTGCGGAGGCGATCCACCTGCGCGGTGATCTCCTCCTCGGTCACTTCGGGATTGGGGACCGTGACCCGCAGGCCGCTGTAGCCGGCGAGGTTGAGCTGCGGCCGGATCTCGACGACCGCGTCGAACGCCACGGGGCCCTTGTCCGAGCCCGCGGTGATGTCGATCTCGGGCGGGGCGATGGCGTCCACGTCCTCGTCGCGCAGCGCCTGGGCGTAGTAGTCGGGCAGCGCGTCCCGGAGGGCCTCCTGGCGGCCGACCTCCTTGCCGAGGCGCGCCTCGAGCACCCGACGTGGGGCCTTGCCCGGCCGGAAGCCCGGGATCCGGACCTCGCGGGCGAGCTTGCGGAAGGCGGCATCGACCGCTTTCTCGAACTCCTGCTCGTCGACCTCGACCGAGAGCTTGACCTTGTTGCCCTCGAGGGGCTCGACGACGGTTTTCATACGAGGGGAGGGAGTCTACCGATCGCCAGGACGGATCGGTGCCTCGATGGCCCGGGGGTACGATGTCACCCGGGCCGAGGGCCCACCGGGGAGTGGCGCAGTGGTAGCGCACCTGCTTTGGGAGCAGGAGGTCGGGGGTTCAAATCCCCCCTCCCCGACGCTCGGCGGCGCGTCCGCAGGATCTGCGGCGGTACCCTTGCCGGCCGACGCGGGTGTAGCTCAATGGTCAGAGTTCCAGCCTTCCAAGCTGGCTATGCGGGTTCGATTCCCGTCACCCGCTCTCACGAACTCCCTGGTCAGACCGCGATGAGCACGACCGTCGGGGTGAGCACCAGGTGACGATCCCCCTTGGCGGACCGCTGCGGGTCGGGACGCTGGCGGCGATCCTGAGCGACGTCGCCGGGCACGCCGGCGTGACGCGAGCGGAGATCGAAGAGCGCCTCTTCTCGTAGCTCGGCCACCTCTCCATCGCGCGGCCATCGCGCGGGATCCGGACCCGGGGTCCGACGGTGGCCCACACCAAGAAGCGGTTCACGCCCGGCCGAATGGTCATAGGCGTGTGGTGCGGATTCGCGCGGCCGGAACGGCCGACGCCAGGTGAGCGATGTCCTCCGGATCGCTGGTGACGACGAGGCCGCCTCCGCCGGGGACGCACACAGCGACGACGTGAGCATCGACGACGCACTCGCTTCCGCTGCCTGTCGCTTCGAGGATCGCACCGACCTGACGGGCGAGGTCGAAGTCGGTGTCGACCAGGCGCAGGGGCGGCCGTTCCCCGCGGGTCCGGTCGTGGCGAGCCACCGCGGCTTCCAGAGCTCGTGTGCGGGTACGGCCGCGAGCGACCTCCGCGCACACGAGTGTCGGGGCGATGACCTCTCGTCCACGCCGGTGGGCCTCGGCCAGCAAGGCCCGAAGGGAGTCCGGGGGTCGGGCTGCCGCGAGAGCATCGAGCCCGACGGCGTCGAGGACTAGCGGCGCGTCGGTCACGCCGCGCCCCGACGGCGCCGGCCACCGACCGCGGGTTGCGCATCGTTGGTCAGGGCGTCAAGGTCGTCGAACGCAGCGCTGGCGGCTGCTGCCGCCTCGTCGGAGACCGGTCCGAAGGCAGCGTCCCACTCCGCCAGCATTCGTTCGAGCGCAGCGGCTCGAGCGCGCCGGTCAACCTCGCTCGCGAGGGCGGCGTTGACAACGGAGGACAAGGACTCAGAACCAAGGGTCTGCACGGTGCGCACGAGGTCCTCATCGACCGTGACCGTTATCTTCCTCTTCGCCATACTCTCATCCTACTCCGTGGCGTCACCCTCGGCCGGGCCAGAACACCCCATCTGCGGTCCCGGTGAGCGTCCCTGGAGATGACGACGGATCGGGCGCATTCTCGCATCGGCCGGCCATCCATCATCGCATCAGGCACGGGGATCAAGCCCGGTCATCCCGGTGACCGCTTCGTTCACCGACGCGAAGAAGTGCTCCTCTCCGATCCGCGGGAGCAGGCCGCTGCGAGCGAGGCTGAGGCGGACCCGCTCACCTGCTCGCGCCACGGCGAACGACACCTGCTCGCGCTGGAGCTCGTCGAGCACCTCCCGCAGCGCGCGACTGCCGGTGTAGTCCATGTCGCTCATCCCGACGGCGTCGAGCACGACAACATGGGGGGTCCCCTCGGCGCGTGGCAGAGCGGCGATGAGCTGGGCGTGGAAGTGCGCCGCGTTCGCGTACCACAGAGGCGTGGCGAAGAGGACGACGAGCACACCGGGCACCTGCGCGGCGTCCTCCGTCCTCCCGACGGGCGCCCAGCTCGTGGTCCCGGGTATGCGGCCGAGCACGTGCAACTGTGGGCGGGCGCTCAGGCGGGCGCGGTCCACGATCGCCAGGCCGACCGCGACACCGATGCCTTGCTCGACTCCGACGAGGGCGACGGTGAGCAGGGTGACGAGCGCGAGCCCGAGCTCGAAGGAGTCGAAGTGTGCGATCGCCACGAGATCGCCGAAGTGGAAGATCCGTGTCGCCACGAACAGGAGCACGGCGGCGAGTGCCGTCCGCGGCACGTCCCGCAACAGCCCGGCGGCAGGGATCAACAGGGCGACCGCCACCGCCGCGCCCAGGCCCGCGGCCTGTGTGCGGCCGCCCACCGAAGCCACCGCCGCGGTCCGGGGCGGGCTGGCATCGACCGGAAACGCACCGACCAGACCCGCCACGACGCTCCCGGCGCCCACCCCGATGAGGTCGCGACTGACGTCGACGCGGTGGGCTCCCTCGTCCGCGAACGCGCGTGTCGTCGCGGCCGACTGGCTGACCACCACGAGGGAGACGACGCCAGCGATGGGCAGGACATCGCGGAGCGAGGAAAACGACAGGCCGGAGAGGCCCAGGTGAGGCACACCGTGGGCGAACGGGCCGAGCACGGCGACTCCATGGGCCCGGAGGCCCATGGTCCCCACCATGATCGCGGACGCGGTGACGCCGACCAGCGCACCGGGGAGCCTCCGGTCAACGAGCTCGGCCGCGACGACCACGGCCAACACGCCGAGCCCGACGCCCACGGTCCAGGCATTGGTGCCACCCAGGTGCGACAGGATGGCCCCGACGCGGTGCACGGCGCTGCCGTTCGCCCCGCTCACACCCAACAGGTCCGGGAGCTGGTGCACGACGATGATCACCGCCACCCCGGCGAGGAAGCCGGTGATGATCGGAGCGGACAGGAATTCCGCGATCCACCCGAGCCGCAGGACCCCGACGAGCGCGACGATGACCCCCACGGCCACGGCGAGGATCGCGACCAGTTCGATGTAACCAGCGGAGCCTGTCTGCGCGAGGTGGCCCACGCCAACGGCGAACAGTGGTGCGATCGTGGAGTCCGCACCCACTGACATCTGCGGGTTGGACCCCAACATCGAGAACAGCAAGGTACCGGCCACGAACGCGTACAGACCGGTGATCGGGGGCATGCCGGCGAGCCGCGACGTCGCCAGCTGCTCGGGCACGGCGATCGCCAGCAGGGTGACACCGGCGAGGGCGTCTACGCCGAGCCACTCGCGCCGATAGCCGTGCAGGGACGCGAACAGCATCGACGAGGCGCCCGATCGGCGCGGCCCGATGCGCTTCCACAACCCCATGGGGATCAATCATCGCCGACCACGGCCGTGACCCGCGCCCTGCTTCGCGGTCTTGCGCATCACACCCCCTCCGCAGGGACGAGATGGAGCCGGCGCCCGTTGACAGCGCGGTGCACCACCCGTAGCGTCCGCTCGTGAGCACCACCTCGACCGACCGCTGGCCCGCCTCGGCGCTGGAGGAGGTGGAGCTCCCGCCGTTGCTCGCCGCCCTGGCCGCCGCGACCGGGGATCGCTCCCTCGTGGACGGCGAGCTGGCGCTCGACCCGGCGGTGCGGATGCTCCCCCAGGGCGGCCTCTCGCCCGCCCAGCTGCACACCGGCCGCCAACGGGCCGCGGCCGCCCTCGCCCGCCTGCTCGACGATCGCTCGCCGCAGCCGCCGGTCCCTGTCGCCGATCTGGTGCGCTACCTCACCGGCGAGGCGGCCGCGGCGGAGGTGTCGCTCCCCCTCTTCGAGGAGGAGCTCGCCGTCGGTGGCATCGATCCGCGCGCACCCGGCTGGCACCGGGACCAGCTCGATGCGGTCCGTCCTTTCTCCGTCGCGGTCATCGGCGCCGGCATGTCCGGGCTGCTCGTCGCCCACCGGCTGCGCCAGGCGGGGATCGAGGTGACCGTCTTGGAGAAGAACGCCGACCTGGGCGGCACCTGGCACGACAACACCTATCCCGGCTGCCGCGTCGACGTCCACAACCACCTCTACAGCTACTCCTTCGACCAGCGCGACGACTGGCCGCACCACTTCTCGACCCAGGACGTGCTGCTCGACTACTTCCGCTCCTTCGCCGAGCGCTCGGGCGTGATGGCACACGTCCGCTTCGGCACCGATGTCCGGTCCGCCACCTTCGACGACGACACGATGCGCTGGACGCTCGAGCTGCGCACCCCGAAGGGGGATTCGACCGTCGAGGTCGACGCCGTGATCAGCGCGGTCGGCCAGCTCAACCGTCCCAAGATGCCCGCCATCGAAGGGCGGGACCGCTTCGCCGGACCGTCGTGGCACTCGGCGAGGTGGGACCACGGCGTCGACCTGCGGGGCAAGCGGGTCGCCGTCATCGGCACCGGCGCCAGCGCGCTCCAGTTCGTCCCCGCCATCTCGGGGGAGGTCGCCGATCTGGTCGTCTACCAGCGCACCCCTCCGTGGCTCGGCTCCACGCCCGACTACCACGACGACGTGTCCGCCGGGCTGCAGTGGTTGCTCGACCACGTCGACGACCTGGGGCGCTGGTACCGGGTCTGGCGGCTGTGGCAGACCTTCGACGGGACCGCGAACGCGACGGTGGACCCGGCGTGGCCGGCCTCGGAGCGCTCCGTCAGCGCGGCCAATGACCGGGTGCGCCAGGCCATGACGGCCTACCTCGAGGACCAGTTCGGCGACCGCCCCGACCTGCTGGCCAAGGTGGTGCCGTCGTACCCTCCCTCGGCCAAGCGGGGCTTGCGCGACAACGGCGCGTGGGCGCGGACGCTCAAGCTCGACCACGTGCACCTGGTGACCGATCCCCTCCGCGAGATCACCCCGACCGGCGTCGTGACCGCCGACGGGGTCGAGCGGCCGGCGGACGTGATCATCTACGGCACCGGGTTCGAGGCGTCGAAGTTCCTCACCCCGATGCAGGTTCGCGGCCGCGGCGGCGTCGACCTGCACCAGCGCTGGCAGGGCGACGCCCGCGCCTACCTCGGGATGACGGTGCCTGGCTTCCCGAACTTCTTCGTCATGTACGGGCCCAACACCAACCTGGTCGTGCACGGCAGCATCACGTTCTTCTCCGAGTGCCAGTCCCGCTACATCCTCGGCTGCGTCCGGCTGCTGCTCGAGGGCAACTGGCGTAGCATCGAGTGCCGGTCCGACGTGCACGATGCCTTCAACGCATGGGTCGACGAGGCCAACCGCTCGATGGCCTGGGGAGCGTCGTCGGTCAGCAGCTGGTACAAGAACGAGCTCGGCCGGGTAGCCCAGAACTGGCCCACGACCCTGCAGGAGTACTGGACGCGCACCCTCTCCCCGAACCGATCCGACTTCGCCCTCGGACGTTGAGACACGAGGCGCGTGAACTCGGGGTGAACCCTGCGTGGAGCGCCACTGCGGGCCGGCACATCTGTGCTACACAGTTCAGCTATTGGCCGCATACGGGCACACCCGGGCACGATCCATCAGGGCACGCTCTCACTCCGAGGCAACCTGCCGATGAGGAGATCGAGATGTCGGGCGCTGCGGCAGACACGTCGGTGACCACCCACCTGGCTCGTCGGCCGGGCTTCGGTGATGGAGGACAGCCATGACCACGACCTCGGTCCCCGCGGCCGCTGCGGCCTGGCACCGCCTCGGAGCCGATCACACCGACGCCGATGCCGTCGACGCGGATGCCTCCCCGGAGGGGACCGAGACGCGGCCGATCGTGGTGCTCGACACCAGCGTGCTGCTGTCGGATCCAGAGAGCATCTTCGCGTTCGGCGACGCCGAGGTCGTCCTGCCGCTACGGGTCATCGAGGAGCTCGACGACAAGAAGGCACGCCTCGATGACATCGGCCGCGCCGCCCGCTCGGTCGGCCGCATGCTCGAACAGCTCCGCCTCTCCACGCCCGACGGCGACCTGCGCCACCCGGTCCCGCTGACGCCCGGCGGTCGACTGCGCATCGTGATCAACGGCGTGCGCGTCGAGGCCATCACCAAGCTCGGCCTCGACCCCGACAAGTCCGACAACCGCATCCTCGCTGCCGCGCTGGGGCTCGCCGAGGACGGCACCCACGTCCGGCTCATCAGCGCGGACGTCAACCTCCGCCTCAAGGCGGCCGCCCTCGGCCTCGAGGCCGAGGAGTACCGCCACACCCGCCGCGGCATCGGCGAGTCCCACGCCGGATGGCACCAGCTGGCCGTCAGCCGGGGCCTGGTCGACGCGCTCTACGGCGCGACCGACCGGGTGGTGGCGATCGACGACGTGCCTGACATCGACGCCGTGGTGATCGAGCCGCTCGACATCAACGAGTTCGCCATCCTCCAGGGCCCCGGCCGGGAGAGCGCACTGACCCGCCGCGTCGCCGCCGGCCTGCGGCTGGTGCGTCGCGACCGTCATCCCTGGGACCTGCACGCCCGCTCGCCCGAGCAGCACTTCGCGCTCGACCTCCTGATGGATCCCTCCGTCCCGGTGGTCGGGCTGTCGGGTCGGGCGGGGACGGGCAAGAGCATCCTCGCCATGGCAGCCGGGCTCGAGCAGACCTTCGAGCCGACCAGCCAGGTCTACGACCGGATGATGATCCTGCGTCCGGTCATCGCCGTGGGACGCCAGGAGGTGGGCTTCCTCCCCGGCGATCTGGAGGAGAAACTGGCGCCGTGGTTCGGGGCCATCGTCGACGCCATGGTCGCGCTCGGGGACCACCTCAGCTACGCCAGCGCCCGGGAGATGCTCGACAGCTGGGTGACCCAGGGCAAGCTCACCATGGAGGCGGTCACGTTCCTCCGGGGACGCAGCCTGCAGAACACCTACATCTGGGTCGACGAGGCGCAGAACCTCGAGCCCCTCACGCTCAAGACCATCCTCACCCGCCTCGGCGAGGGATCCAAGGTCGTCCTGGTCGGGGACGTGACCCAGATCGACAACCCCTACACGAGCTCGCACTCCAACGCCATCAGCGTGCTCACCGACCGCTTCGAGGGCCAGGAGCTGTTCGGGCACCTCGAGCTGTTCCAGGGCGAGCGCTCGGCCGTCGCCGACCTCGCCGCCGAGCTGCTCTGAGCGGTCCCCGCTAGCGTCGGCGCATGTCGACGACACCCCGCGCCACGCCGATCCCCGACTCGCACATCGACATCCTCACGAGCCGACCGACCGCGTACCTCGCCACCGTGCGACCCGACGGGATGCTGTCGGTCAACCCGGTGGCGGTGATGTGGGACGGCCAGCACCTGCGGGTGAGCACCGTCAAGACCCGCAAGAAGGTCCGCAACCTCGAACACGACCCTCGTGTCGCGATCGCGATCGCCCACCGCAACAACCCGAACCTCTACGTGGAGGTGCGGGGCACCGCCGAGCTCGCCGACGACACCGACCGCAGCTTCGTCGACGCGATGGCGCAGGTCTACATGGGCGTGGACCGCTACCCCTTCGACCGGCCGGGCGACGAGCGGGTCACCATCACCATCCACGCCACGCAGGTCTCCGCACCCCGCATCCCGCTGGCCGATGATCCGCCCGGTCGATCAGGACCGCGGGGACTACCGCGGCTTCGCGGGGCAGATCGCCTCGGGCGTGATGCGCGCCGGCGAGGAGGTGGTGATCGTCCCGTCGGGGCGGCGGGCCCGGATCAAGGCGATCGACACGTGGGAGGGCTCGATCGACGAGGCCGCCGCGCCGCGCTCGGTCACCGTGCGGCTCGACCAGGAGGTCGACGTGAGCCGCGGCGACCTGATCGTCCGCGCCGGCGAGGAGCCGCGCGTCACCGGCCGCTTCGAGGCGATGTCGTTCAGC
>Ga0209698_10004536_pt1 | contig 15202 bp, 12 predicted proteins | sample LitLauG_LLR_2012_FD_187203 | JGI IMG/M metagenome (GOLD analysis project Ga0209698, IMG submission 187203) | Freshwater sediment microbial communities from Pennsylvania, USA - Little Laurel Run_MetaG_LLR_2012 (SPAdes) (version 2) | ecosystem: Environmental > Aquatic > Freshwater > Creek >...
CCGGCACCGAGCTAGGTGCGGGGGGTTGCGCGCACGCCATCGCCGTAGCGCCGAGCGCCCAGTCCCCCGCGGACGAACACGGACGCCGGCGCGTCCCGGTGTTGCGCCACAGAATCCGGCCCATCCGGTCGGCGAGCTCCTGCTGCAGCTCGGGTGCGACGTGGCTGTAGGCGCGCAGTGCGTGGTGGTTACAGACGTGGATTTCAGCCAGCCGGCGGTTCATGCGTGCGTCGAGGGCTTCTTGGTGGCTTGGTCCCGACGACGATCCCGTGAGCGGAGCGGATGGATGTGGCGATATCCCTACCCGGCCGGTTGAGGGATATCCCCGCATCTTCTCCACCAGCCCAGCACTTCATACCAAGATCCACCGCGTGGGCGCCGAATCCTGGATGCCATCTCGCTTCGCGCCAGATCTCGGCGCCGCGCGTCGACGTCGCGCGGTGCCGGCCCAGGCAAGTTGCTCAGTAGCGACACTGGGGAAAGATCGTGATCACGAGTCAGCTCTATCCACCGGTCGCCCCTCGACGCGAGAGCCCGAAGTTCCGGCTCTGTCCGACCCTGGCTCTCACCCGTGACTTTCGTTGTGCTTTGCTGACGGCCGCGCAGTCGCCGACAACGCGGGACAGTCGTCACCCTGGCGTGGTTACCGGCAGGGCTGGTTGCTCCCAGCGGCGCACGTCGGCCATCGGCCTTCGAACGGCTGCTACCCGAGCGGCGTTGAGGACGGCGAGTATGTCGATGACTTCTTGGGCGATGGCGCCAACGACGGGTGGCAACAGCCCTGCGACTGCAAAGCCCATTCCGACGACGCTGAGTCCGATGCCGCCGATGGAGGTCTGTAGGGCGATACGGCGCAGCCGCTCACCGATATGCAGGAGCTCATCGACGCGTTCGAGCGAGCTATCGAGGATTACAGCATCGGCGGCCTCGGTGGTGATGTCGCTGCCGGAGCCGAAGGCCACCCCGACGGTCGCGGCGGTCATCGCTGGGGCATCGTTGATCCCGTCACCGAGGAAGATCGTCTGCGCGAGCAGGGTTTCTTGTCGAACGATCGCGAGCTTGCCCTCTGGGCTGATGCCCGCATGGACGGCGTCGACACCAACATGGGTGGCCAGGTAGTTGACCTCGCTGGCGGCGTCGCCGCTGATGATGACTGTGCGGGTGACTCCGTGCCGTGGACGCAGATGCCGGACGAAGGACTGCGCGTCCGAGCGAGGAGTGTCCCTGAAGCGGATGAGGCCGGCGATCGTGTCGTCGACCAGGACCACGCACTCCAGGCCGGCCGCCCGCTCGGGAAGAGCGGTACCGGCGTCAATGACCTGGGCGCGCGCCCTGCTGGTGATGGTGACTCGGTGACCGTCGACGGTGCCGCGCAGCCCGGACCCGGGGTGCTCTTCGACCTGGCTGACGGTGAATTTAGGTATGTCCGGAGCGTTGGCGGCGGCGCGGACTGCGGAGCTGAGGGGATGGCGTGAGTAGTCTTCCAGGGCCCCGGCCCATCCAAGCAGCTGATGAGCGTTGAGGATTCCGGTGGGCAGGATGGCTGTCAGTTCCGGCCGGCCGTAGGTCAGGGTACCGGTCTTGTCGAAGAGCACGGTTCGGCACCGGCTGACCTGTTCGAGCATGGCGGGACTCTTGATGATGATCCCGTTTCGCGCAGCCACCGCTATCGCGCCAATGATCGCGACTGGGACGCCGATGAGCAGCGGGCACGGGGTTGCGATGACCATGACGGCGAGGAACCGCTGGGGCTGGCCAGAGACGACCCACGCGGCGACCGCGAGGGCAACGGCCACAGCGGTGTACCAGGTGCCGAGCCGGTCGGCGATTCGCCGCATTGGTGGCCGCTGCTGCTCGGCCTGCGACAGCACGGCGGAGATCTGGGCGTAGCGGCTGTCGCTGGCCCTCTTGGTGGCGCGGATCGTCAGCGCGGCCGGGCCATTCACCGCACCAGACAGCACACCCGACCCCGGACCTTTCGAGATCTGATACGGCTCGCCGGTCAGGAACGACTCGTCCATAGACCCGTGCCCGGTGACCACCTCGCCGTCGATCGGGCACAGCTCTTGCGGGAGCACAGCCACCAAAGCGCCGATGTTCACCTCGCCGGCCGCGACATCGTCACTGCCGGCGCTGATGTCCGGGCCGCGGAGCAGGTGCGCCACGGTCGGGGCTCGGGACGCCAACGCGGACAACACGGACGACGCGCGTCGCGTCGCCGCCTCCTCCAACGCCTCCCCCCCGGACAGCATCAAAGCGATGATCGCGCCCACCAACCACTCGCCGAGCACCGCGGCCGTCGCCATCGTGACAATCGCCAGCAGATCGACGCCAGCCTCTCGGCGCAGCAATGCCTGGATGACATCGACCGCAAGCGGAACACCGACAACGAGGACCACCACCGCGAACGGAACATCGACCCAGACAGCCTCAACCCCCGCCCACATCGAGGCCAGGCCCACTGCCAAGCCGACCACGCATGTCCACACCTGGAGCCGGCGGACCCCCCGCTCACGCCAGAAGCCCATACGGCGACGTTACCCACGGCAGCGGGCCTCCATAATGGGACCGAGGTCCCGAATCGCCCTGCACACGCGTCTAAGGCGACGCGGCTGCGGCGCCACCTGGAAGGGCCGATCCGTGCACTACCTGTGGATCGCGCTGATCGTCTTCGCGGTGAACCTTGCCCCAGCGCTGGCGCCACCCACCTGGGCAGTCCTTGTCCTTCTACGCTTCCAGACGCACTCCCCGGTCGTTCCTCTTATCCTGATCGGCGCCCTAGCCGCCTCGGCCGGCCGGTTCCTCCTCGCTGTCGCCTTCCGCCACCTGCGGCGCTGGCTTCCCGCCCGATACGTCGCGAACGTGACCGCCGCCGGTGAACTCGTCCTCGCCTCCAAACGCGGGTCCGCAGCAGGAATCGCGCTCTTCCTCGTGAGTCCCCTGCCCTCAGCCCCCTTGTTCGAAGCCGCCGGACTCATGGACCTGCCACTGCTGCCACTGACCGCTGCCTTCTTCACCGGGCGCCTGATCACCTACGGCCTCTACGTCAGCGGAGCCGCGATGATGGACAACACGAGCATCGGAGTCGTGCTCTCCGACGCCCTCACGTCATGGTGGGGAATCACCATCCAAGTCGCCATGCTTCTCGCCCTAGTGGCCCTAGGACGAGTCGACTGGAAGCGAATCGCCAAGAAGCGCTCCGGCCACCCTTCCGCTCCGGCAACCTCCTAACCCGCCGTTGGTCGCTGGCCAGGCGGAAGGCACCGACGGGTGGCGGCGTTCATCGGAGACCTGCTGCGCTCCACAGGGGCGCGACAGTCGTGAGGGGACGCTCATGGTGGGGTCACGAACCCCTCACGGGGCGGGTGAAGTCTGGGGCCACATGCACCACTACCAGACAAGGGAGACTTCTGATGAACCGCTCCGCAAGGCGAATGGTCATTGTCGGTGCCGGGCTCGTGCTCGCCGCAGTCGCGGCAGGGCCTGCACTGGCTGCCACCACACACACCGCGGCGAAGAGCCCAACCGCCCTCGCTCACGTCAACGACCCAGCTTCCAACGTTGACACCAAGGCTGCGAGTGCGGCGGTGAAGGACCCAACCTCTGTTGACCGCGGCGTAACTGCATCGATCGCGAAGACTGTCGGCTCGATCGACCCTACCTCGAGGGACATTTCCCCGAAGGGCACCGCCTCCGCGGCCACATCGGCGAAGGACGTCACGAGCCCCGACCGTGCATCGGTCGACCGTGCATCGCTCGACCGTGCGTCAGTCGACCGTGCGTCGCTGGACCGGTAAGCACAAGCGCTACCGTTGGCCCGATTCGACCTAGCGGTCATTCCCCGCTGCGCCGAGTCGGGCCTTTGGGCTCTGCGGACACGGCGACCTCGCCGACAGACTTGGGCTCGACACCAGGCTGGGACGGAGATCGCCAATGACCTCACGAGAGCGGGTGGGCTCTGCTCGTGCGCGCATCCTGGGTTGGTACGTGGTCCTGCTCGCCGCCGCCTTGGCGGTGTCAGTCGTCACCGTCCATCAGGTTTTGGTCAATCACATCAATGCCCGCATCGACGCCGAGCTTCGAGAGTCCGCAGGCGTTTTGTCCGTCCTGGCCAGGTCGACGGTGCCGCCGGATCTTGGGGAGCCGGTAACCACTGTGGCGCAGGTGGTCAGCGTGGGTGCCCGTAGCGGTGTGCCGGAGCAGAACGCCACGCTGATCGGGCTTGTCGACGGCACAGTCCACGCACGCTCCCCGCAACCCGTGCCGGTACGCCTGGACCTGAACAGCTCTCTGGTGCGGCGGTGGTCGGCCACGCGTACGGTCCAGTTCGGCAGCGTGGAGACCGTTGCCGGGCAAGTCCGCTACGTGACAGTGCCCGTCTCACTGCCCGGCCAAGCGAGCCAAGGAGTGTTGGTCTCAGCGGTGTTCGTGAGTCGGGACCTGGCAGAAGCGGGAGACGTCACCCGCCTGCTGGTCGAGACCATGGCGATTGCTCTGGTCGTTGGCTCCGGCATCGCGTGGGTTGCCGCCGGGCGGATCCTGGCTCCGGTCAGGAACCTCACCGTGTTGGCGCGATCGATCACCGAGTCCGATCTGGCGGCGCGGCTGCCGGTTCATGGCAACGACGAGCTCAGCGAGCTGGCGCGAACGTTCAACCACATGCTGGACCGGCTCGACCATGCCTTCGCCACCCAACGGGCCTTCATCGATGACGCCGGCCACGAGCTGCGGACCCCGATCACGATCATCCGTGGGCACTTGGAGCTGCTTGGCGACGACCCTGACGAGCGGGCCGAGGCAATGGTGATTGTGCAGGACGAGCTGGACCGGATGAGCCGTCAGGTTGACGATCTGCTGACCCTGGCGAAGGCTTCCCAGCCCGCCTTCCTGCACCTGAATACCTGCGACGTAGAGAGTCTGACCCGTGAGATCTACGCCAAAGCCCAGTCGCTGGGGGTCCGGAACTGGCAGCTTGGCGAAGTCGGACATGGACGTGCTGTGCTTGACCGCCAGCGCATGACCCAGGCACTAGTCCAACTCGCCACCAACGCCGTCCAGCACACCCGCCCCGATGACCAAATCACGATCGGGTCAACAGTCAAAGAAGGCGACGCCACCTTCTGGGTCAACGACACCGGCGAGGGCATCTCCAAAGACGAACAGGAGCACATCTTCGAACGGTTCGCCCGGGCCGGGGATCGGCGGCCCCTCGGCAGCGGAGCAGGACTGGGACTGGCCATCGTCCGCGGCATCGCTCTCGCTCACAAAGGTCGGGTGGAAGTCAGCAGCTCGCCAGGGCACGGTGCACGGTTCAGCATTACCATCCCAGTCGACGAGCCTGATGACAGGAAGCCGAAAGAGTCAAAATGAGCAGGATCGTGATCGCGGAGGACGAATCCCGTATCGCGAGTTTTGTCGACAAGGGGCTGCGTGCCCACGGCTTTGTCACACAACTCGCCACCGACGGCCAAACCGCTCTTGACCTCACTCTGTCGGGCAACGTCGACCTGCTCATCCTTGACGTTGGGCTACCGGTGCTAGACGGCTTCGCGGTCCTCGCCCGGCTACGGCGTGCCGGGTGCCCGGTTCCGGTCATTGTGCTGACAGCACGCGGGGGGATCAGCGACACCGTGGCCGGCCTCGAAGGGGGCGCGGACGACTACATGACCAAGCCGTTCAGCTTCGAGGAGCTCCTGGCCCGGATCCGGGTCCGGCTTCGACCCGCCCCCGATGCCCCAACGAGCCAGCTCAGCGTCGGGGAGTTGTGCTTGGACCTGCACGCCCGAACGATCAGCGTCGCCGGGCGCCTCGTCGAGCTCAGTGCCCGCGAGTTCAGCCTGGCAGAAACGTTCCTGCAGCACCCCGACCAGGTCCTGTCCCGCGAGCAGCTTCTCAGTCGAGTCTGGGGATACGACTACGACCCCGGCACCAACATCGTTGACGTCTACGTCGGCAACCTGCGACGCAAGCTCGGGCACGAGTGGATCGAGACCAAGCGTGGCGCTGGGTACCGGCTACGCTCCACTCCGCCGACAAAGAGCAGCCCGACCTCCGGCCGCTCGGGTCGATGACCCGAGAAACCGCTGGGCCAGCGAGTCGAGCAGTCGTCATCCCCGTGCCCCAAGGACCACCCACGTTCGAGAGTCGGCCACCAGACCCCTGGTCAGGCGTGGGGCTTACCAGTGCCCTGCGCATGCGCTGTCGTGCGGACACGAGCCCAAGCACACGGCCAAGGAGGCGGGATCGACCCATATCCCTGGGTGGCGGGGTTCGAGCGCCGCCCGGTAGTCAGCCCGCGGCTCATGCCCACGTCGTTTGCTTCCCGGCTGCTCAGGGCCTGACGATGACCACGCGAGCGGACCGAATGAGTGGGGAGACAACCCCAACCTCCCGGCGGCCTCAAACCGGGCTTCCGGCGCGTGGTCCCCCAGGTCTCGGGTGACGGGCGGGACCTTGGTCCCTGGTCAAGTCAGTCCGGTCGCACCCACCCTCGCGCCATGGCGAACTCCCCCGTCGTTGGCCTGGAGCCGCACTTGGCCTCAGCGGAGGCAGCGCTTGCCGCCGAGTTCCACGACGTCCCGCGCGATGTGATCCACACGCTGGTCGAACGCGAATGCGCGAACTACGCCGGAGCCCGCGTCCACGACTACCTGCCCCTGCGTGTCGCTCGATCAGTGCGGATGCTACTGCGCGCAAGACACGGCACGGTCCACCTCGCCTGACTAATCGATCCCCGACGCCCCACCTTGACGCCGACCGCCACTATTGCGGCCAGGTTTAGGGCGATCGCGAAGTCCGACGGCGGCGTGTAAGGATCGCTTGCTGTCAAGGCGCTACAGCGGTGGTCGGCAGATCCTCTTGTCCAATCAGAGACCGGTTTGGACGGTGATGCGTCCGGAGTTGGCGGCCTGCTTTAGGGCGGCATAGTCCGCGTCGTTGAGGTCGGCGTAGGCGGCCGAGAAGTCGGCGATGGCCTGGTCGAAGATGTCCTTGCCGCCGAGGTAGGCGCCGATCGCGATCCGGTCACCGGAGCGGGCGTGAGCGCGGGCGAGCGTCCAGCCGCACAGTCGCCCGTAGATCGCCATGCCCTCGGGGAGCATTTGCTCTGGGGGCAGTGACCCCTTCCAGTCGCGGAGCTGGCGAATGTAGTAGTCCCGCTCCACCCCGTCGATGCCTTTGGTCCGCTGCCAGCCGAGGAAGATGTCCGAGCTGGCCTGCATCAGGTGCTGGCCGGCGACCACTCGAGCGCCGTGGTTTCGGTACAGGCTCGCCCCGGCGAAGTCCTCCATGACCGATGCCTGGGCCTCCTTTGCCTGCAGGAACACGGGGTCGGCGCCGTCCACCCCTTCCATCAGCAAGATCCAGGCGCGGGTGCCCACGCTGCCGACACCGACCACCTTGCGGGCCATGTCGACCAGGGTGAAGTCCTCCAGCAGGTGCTTGCGGTCGGACTGCAGCGTGCGGCGGTAGGAACGCAGCAGCCCTCGCAACTGTTCGAACAGCTCGTTGGCGTCCGCGTCGGAGAACAGCTCGGTCACTGGAACGATCAGCGGCGGGTCACTGATGATCCTGGCCTGCCCGTCCACGACCGTCGCCAGCTTGGTGAACGCCTGCATGCTGTCCCGTGTCCGAGCCTTGGCCAGTGCCTGCTCAGTGATTTTGGCCCGATCGGGCCTGAGCAGGGGCAAGATCGTGGCCATCTGCTGGTCCATGTCCAGGTGCGCGTACCACACCTCCAGATTGGTCTGGGTCGCGAAAGTCCCCATGGCCTCCCGGTAGCCACGAGCGGCCGCCAACACAACCGTGCGTCGCTCCTTGCGCTTGAAACCGTTGTTCCGGCCCGCGATCTCCAGGCTCGCCCCGAGCCGCTTGACGTCCCACTCGAACGGCCCGGGCAGCGTCTCGTCGAAGTCGTTGACGTCGAAGACCAGGTGCCGCTCCGGCGAGGCGAACACCCCGAAGTTGCTCAGGTGCGCGTCGCCGCAGATCTGTGCTCGCAGCCCCGACCGCGGCGTGCCGGCCAGGTCCGAAGCCATCACCAGCGCCGCCCCCCGGTAGAACGTGAAAGGCGAGACCAGCATCCGCCCATAGCGGATCGGGACAAGCTCAGGGACCCGGCTGGCCGCCTGCCGATCCAGCAGCTCAACGGGATCACTTCGCAGCTCAGTCGGGGCCAACACCGCGTGGGACTCCAACTGGGCCTCCGCGCGAGCAGCCTTCCCCCTGGCCACACGCTCAGCCCTGCTCAGCCTCGGCGGCTTGTCCCCCGCACGAACCCGACGAGCCGACTGGTCCGGAACCTCTACAGCAGCGACCTCAACTGGCATCGTCCTCATCCTCTCCTTCGTGCACAGGGCTAGCTCACCTGGCGTGGTCCCGTCCGCTCTGCGGCGGACAACGCCACCCAATGTGTCGGCGGTGGTTCCACCCCGCAGCAGCAACGCCCGGGGCTGAGACCTCGTCGGCGTCATCAGCGCCCACAACAGGCCGGCACCCGGCGCTGATGCGGCTCCAATGTTCAGTCAGTCCGAGCTGGGTGGGGCGCCGGCGGTCTCCTGCGGCGCGCGATCAGCTTGCCGGCCTCCCACGCGAGGAAGAGCAGCAGCGCGGGTGAGGCGCCGATCAGCCACTGCCCGCCTGTGAGGTCCGAGGTCCCGAGCAGGGACGGCAGGAACGCGCCCTTCGCGATCAAGACCGCCAGGCCGACCTCAGCCAGCGCCGCAACGTTGACGGTGCCGTTGTCGAAGGTCTCCTGGCGCAGGATCGAGGCCTTCTCGTCGCGGCACTCCAAGGCAGCGACGACGAGCATCAGGGAGAATCCAACCAGGCCCATGGTGCTGCCGAGCTCGGTCTTGTCGTACTGGTGCTTGCCGAAGACGATCAGCAGGTTGATCGCGGCGGACATGAAGAGCCCGGTGAGGCCTACTGTCATGATGACGGCGGCGGTCATAATCGAGGCCGCCCGCGGGCGCGGCAGGCGCGTCATCAGCCCTGGGGTCTCTTTGTCCAGGCCCAGCGCGATACCAACGGGAGCGGTGATGACGAAGTTGATCCACAGGATCTGCACGGCGGAGAACGGCTGGCCGCCAGCGATGTTGAGCACGCTCGCCGCGAGGAACGTGACGACGTAGGTGACCAGCGCGACCAGCATGAAGCGGATGTACTTCAGCATGTTGTCGTAGAGCTTCCGGCCCTCGGACACGGCCCGCACGATCGTGGCAAAGTTGTCGTCAGTGAGGATCATGCGACCGGCGTTCTTGGCGACCTGGGTGCCGGTGCCCATCGCGATGCCGATGTCGGCCGCCTTGATCGCCGGCGCGTCGTTGACGCCGTCGCCGGTCATCGCCACCACCGCGCCCTTCTTGCGCAGCGTCTCGACCATGAGGACTTTGTGCTCGGGAGCCACCCGGCCGACCACGCCGATCGAGTCGATGCGGTCGAGGCGCTCCGCTTGGGACATCGCAGCCAGGTCGGTGCCGAGAATCGCCTCTCCGGGGATGCCGAGCTGTTTGGCGATGGCCGCGCCCGTGACGACATCGTCCCCGGTGACCATGCGGACCCGGATGTTGGCGTCCTGGGCCGCGCGGACCGCGTCGAGCGACTGAGGTCGGGGCGGGTCCATCATCCCAACGATCGCGGTCAGCTGGAGGCCCTGGATCAGCGACAGAAGGTCACTGTCCGGGTCAAAGCCGGCCGGGTCGAGGTCTTTGGTGGCCGCGGCCATGATCCGCAGACCCTTGCCCCCGAGGCGGTTCATCTCCTGCCCGGCCCTGGCGTTCTGCTGCTCGCCCCAGGCGACGTTCTCCCCCTTGGCCAGCGCGGACGTGGCCCGCCCGATGACCGCCGGGGCAGCGCCCTTGACGAAGACCCGCACGACCGGCCTGCCCGACGCGTCGGTCGCGCTGCAGAAGGCTGCCATCAGCTTGTATGTGGGATCGAACGGCAGGGTCGCGACCCGCGGGAAGGCCTCCTGCGTCCCTTCGATGTCGAGCTTTACCTTGTGCCCGAGGACTAGGAGTGCACCCTCGGTGGGATCCCCTACGACCTTGCCGTCGACGAGCCTGGCGTCGTTTGCGATCAGAAACGGCAGAATCGCCGCCTCGATGGTGTTGGTGTTGCCGGCGGCGTGGTGGACCTCGCCATCGAGGCCGTAGCCGATCCCGCTGATCGAGTAGCGGTCAGTCGGGTCGATCACCTCGACGACCGTGACCTGGTTCATCGTCAGGGTTCCGGTCTTGTCCGAGTTGATAGCGGAGGTCGAGCCGAGGGTCTCCACCGAGTCCAGGCTTTTCACCACGGCACCGTGTGAGGCGAGGTCGCGGGATCCGGCCGAAAGGATCACCTGGAGCACGGTCGGCATGGCCATGGGGACGGCCGCGAGGGCGAGGGCGATGGCCGTAGTGAAGATCGACTGGGCGGAGTCCCCGCGGGAGAGCCCGAGGGCGAACATGATGGCAATGGTCAGCCCGGCCGCGGCGGCTATCCATAACGTGAGGGTGTCCAGCTGCTTGGTGAGCGGGGTCTTCAGTGTGGGTGTTGCCTTCAGCATCCCGGAGATGGCGCCCACGGCGGTGTCGGCGCCCGTGCCGGTGACGATCATCACTGCGCCGCCGTGAGTCACCGGCGTGTTCATGAACGCCATGTTCGACTGGTCGCCCAGAACCGGGTTCTCGTCGGTGACGACCTCGGCGCTCTTGGACGCCGGCACGCTCTCCCCGGTCAGCGCGGACTCGTCGATCTGCAGGGAGGTAGCCTCGACGAGACGGCCGTCGGCAGGGACATCGTCACCGGCCGCGAGCAGCACGACGTCGCCGACGACTACCTGGTCAGCCGGGACCTTGACCTCCGTACCGTCGCGACGGACCCGGGCAAAGGTCTTGAGCATCGACTGCAGCGCGTTCATCGCGCTCTCCGCCTTGCCCTGCTGCCGCAGGCCCCCGAGCGCGTTGAGCGCCGTGATCAGCAGCACCGCGACACCCGTGGCGACCTGGCCGATCACTATCGAAGCGACCGCCGCCGCGACCAGAATGATCTGCATGTACGACTTGTACTGGGCCAGGAACAGCGTCCACCCGGGTGGTGGCTTCTCGGCGGGAAGCGCGTTCGGGCCATTCTTCTTGAGCAGCTCAGCGGCCTTTGCGGCGGACAGACCGACAGCGGGGTCGACACCGAGCCTTCGCGCGACGTCGTCCGGTGGGAGCCGATACCACTTCTCGGCTGCCGACCCGTCCGCACCGGCCTGGCCATGGTCCGACACGGCGGTGCTGTTCGTCATCGCCCCTCCTTCGCCACTCGTCAGTCGCTCGTCGGTCGTGCGCGGGTCTCGTCCGCGCCGCTAGAAGAGGGTCGGGATGCGGTGCAGGGGCGCGCCCGGATCGGAGTACCGTCCGGCGCTCGGCTTCCGGGGCATCTTGACGTCCCTCGGCGGCAGCGGCTCGTACGGGATCTGGCTCAGCAGGTGGGAGATGATGTTGAGTCTGCCCCGCTTCTTGTCGTCGTTGTCGACGACCCACCAGGGCGCCCACGCAGTGTCGGTGGCGGCGAACATGGCGTCGCGCGCCCGGCAGTACTCGTAGTGCCGGCTGTACGACTTCAGGTCAGTGGGCGAGAGCTTCCAGATCTTGCGCGGGTCCTCGATCCTGCTCTCCAGCCGGCGGGTCTGCTCGTCGACGCTGACGTTGAGCCAGTACTTGACCAGCAGGATCCCGTTGTCGACCATCGCCTTCTCGACCGCGGGGACCTGCTCCATGAACTTTGCGGTCTGCTCCCGGGTGCAGTAGCCCATGACCAACTCGACGCCGGTGCGGTTGTACCAGCTGCGGTCGAAGATGGCGACCTCGCCGGCCGCCGGGAAGTGCACGATGTAGCGCTGGACGTACATCTGCGACTTCTCGCGCTCGGTCGGCGTGGGCAGTGCAATGTGCTTGAACACCCGCGGGCTCGTCCGCTCAGTGATCCGGCGGATCGTGCCGCCCTTACCCGCGGAGTCCAGGCCTTCGAAAACGATGCACACTTTCGCCCCGGTGGTCTTAACCCACTCCTGCATCGCGACCAGCTCGCCCTGCAGACGGCGCATCTCCTTCTCGTAGGCCTTCTTCTTCATCCGCGGCCTGTCCGCGCCGCCGACAGCCGCTACGTCCCGATCGACCAGTTGCGATTTCTTGCCCATCGGTCTGCTCCCCTCTCAGGTCAGCCTTGGGCGCGTCCCGCCCGTGTGTCAAGCGTCCGCGTCCGCGGCGGTGCTCGAGCAGCCGGTCTCGGTTCACGACCGGCTGCGGCCGCAGGGTCCCCGCGATGTGGGCACCAAGGCTGCCGCACTCTTGTTGAGCAACCGCACGTCGAGGGCACCGGTCGCCCTCCCGCGTCCGCTGCGCCTGCCGGGGCCTGCCCTGGCAGGCAGGCCCCAGTCAGGTCATCAGCTCAGCGCTTCTTCAGCTCGCCACCGTGCACACAGATCGCGTAGATGACAAGGATGTCGATCACGATGATGGTCACTGCCCATACGGGAGCCGCCGCCACGAACGCCAGCTGTACGGTGGCGCTGACGAGGGCGAGGATGACGCCCAGGACTCGACCCCACATGTGTCCGCCTATCAGCGCGTATCCGGCCAGGAACGCGACCATCCCGATGAACAGGTGCGTCCAGCCCCACGCTGTGTAGTCCACTGACACCAGCAGGCCATTGGACGCGACTACGAAGTAGGTGTCGCGGAACAGGGCGGTGAAGCCTTGGATGACCTGGAAGAGGCCCAGCATCACCACCATTACCCCGGCGAACACCACCCAGCCGGTCCAGCCGGTCCGTACCTCCGGGGTGTCGTAGCTAACGACGACCTGACCATCTGTTGCGGGGGTCGCCGCCTTGAAGGTCTGGCTCATCATGAACTCCCTTCCCGGCCGACCTCCGGGTTAGGGCCCGAGTCTCGGCCGTCTCCCAGTCACGCTTCACCGTGCTCGGGACCTGCGACAGGGTCTTTCGACCCTTCGTGGACGGCACGAAATCTTGGACGCGACAACCGAGTCCGTGCGGACGGCCGTTCCGGCCAGCACGCCTGATCGTTCCTGGTCCCAGTTCTGGTCTGTTCGTCCCGAAACGGCTGGGTCCGCCAACTGTCCAGAGGTCTGTGGGCCGCCTATGCGGACGCGCGTTACCCATCCGAGCCTCTGAGCGATCACTCAATGCCTCCGACGTGGGTTCGAGCCCTGTCCGCCTCAACCGCCGCCTCACATCTGCGACAACGTCGGTATTCAGAGCAGGCGGGCGGTTGGCCGCCCCGATTCCCGCGCGCGTTCACGATGATCCGACGGTAGACCTGCTGGGTGAGGATTCAGATGCAGTCGGTTCGCAGTGCACGGAGAACTTCGTCGTCGGCCGTCGCGCGCACCTGGATCGGCGTGGTCGACCGAGGTCGGTCTAACGTCGCGGGTCGAGGAGGCCGCGCTGGGATCTCCCGGCGGTTGGCTGCGATGTTGCTGCCGACGTGACCTGCCCAGATGACCGAGATGCCGGTGACTCCGCTGTCGTCGGCCAGCTCGCGCGCGAGGCACTTCGACAGCGCGACGACGCCGGTCTTGGCGACCGCGTCGGCCGCGAGATACGTCAGCGGGAGCGTCCCGGTCACCGGCGCCGTGGTGACGACGGGGCGGCGGAAGAGCTCGTGGACCGCGTGGCCGACTCTGCCGAGGCGCACGGATCAACGAGGTGGCTCGTCAAGGATCGGGGCGTCGCCGGTCCGGAAGAGCTGGTGAGCGCGGTGCCACTGGGCGAACAGGCCGAGGATCCGCGGCGGGTCGTTGTGCAGCTCAGTGAACCCGCCGGTGAGCTCACGGGTGTCGAGGTAGACCGCGTGCACCTCGGGACCGGCGTGCAGCTCGCAGGCGACCTCGAAGCCGAGCTCGACCAGGCGCTGCTTCTCGGACTCGACGTCGTGCACGAGGTAGGCATGGTGGTGGTAGCCCTCTTGCCCTGCGGCGTACATCTCGCGGTAGATGGAGGGCTTGTCGTCATGCTGCTGGATGAGCTGGATCTGCACATCACCGAGGTAGCCCCACGCGTAGGAGACGTCGGCCTCGACGTCGGTTCCACGGTAGGTGAACCACCGGGTCTGGTGGTGGCGACGCTGCGCGAAGGGCCCTGCGCCGAACACCTCGCTCCAGCGCCGGCAGGCATCGTCGAGGTCGCAGACGAAGTAGGCCTGCTGGAACGGCACCCGCAGCTGGCTGTTCACCCGCACTTCTCGCGAGAAGAGGTCACGGCGGCATCCTTCCGGGAGGAGATGGCGCGCCAGAGGGCGGCCGACGTGACCGGTCGGCCGGTCCCGTCCTCAGAAGATCCTCCGAGCCACTTGTCTAGACAACAGTTACTGGACACGATCTAGTGAAAGTGATCCGATCGTGACCATCGGCCGCAGTACGACGATGGCTGCGACCGCGGGCGCAGGGTCTCGGACTCCCCCGGACCGCGGCTCGCTGCCCAGCGAGCACCACACGTCGCCGGCGCGTCCCAGCCAAGGGCCTGACGCTGCGGGCAGGCCCGCGGGCGCGGCAGCGCGTGCACCGACCCGAGCCGGTCTTGGGGTCCTCGACCTGGCGTGCGATGGGCGGGAGCGGTAGCGGGTGCACGCCGCAGTTCATGTCCCGCGTACGTCGATCACACCGATCCCCGCAGCGCGGGCGGCTGCCAGGCCGGCGTCGCTGTCCTCATAGGCCAGCACCTCGCCGGGCATCAGCCCCAGGCGGGCGACGGCAAGCAGATAGCAGTCGGGAGCGGGCTTGGGGTGCTCGACGTCGTCCAGGGTGATGACGAAGTCGAAGAGCTCCCGGATCCGCGCGGCCTGCAGGCTGCGCTCGACGGTGTCGCGACGCCCTGCCGAGACGACGGCAACAGGCAAGATGCCGGTGAAGGCGCGCGCGACGTCGACGACGTGCTCGAACCGCTCGACCGAGTGCAGCTGCTCGAAGAACGAGTCCATCCCCTCCCGCTCGACCTGGCGCAGCTCGGCCAGGTCCAGGTGCGGCAGAGCCGCGAGGATGAACGGGTCCATCGCGAGCCCCGCCCGCGCGTAGAACCATTCGTCGGTGATGTCGAACCCGCGCTGGCCGAAGGGCACTCGCCAGGACTCCTTGTAGACGCCGAGGGTGTCCAGCAGTGTCCCGTCGCAGTCGAACAGCAGGGCCCGCACGTTACTGGGCGGTGCGAGGG
>Ga0209698_10004537_pt1 | contig 15199 bp, 14 predicted proteins | sample LitLauG_LLR_2012_FD_187203 | JGI IMG/M metagenome (GOLD analysis project Ga0209698, IMG submission 187203) | Freshwater sediment microbial communities from Pennsylvania, USA - Little Laurel Run_MetaG_LLR_2012 (SPAdes) (version 2) | ecosystem: Environmental > Aquatic > Freshwater > Creek >...
AGATCCAAACGCATCCACACCTTCATCGCCACCTCCGCCCTGCACATGGAAAAAAAGCTGCGGATGTCGCCGGACGAGGTTTTCGAGCAGGCGCTGCTCGCGGTGCGCTTCGCCCGCCGCTTCACCGACGACATCGAGTTCTCCGCCGAGGACGCCAGCCGGTCCGATCCCGATTTCCTGTGCCGCGTGATCGAGGCCGTCATCGCCGAGGGCGCCACCACGATCAATATCCCCGACACGGTCGGCTATGCGGTCCCGGAGCAATATGGCCGTCTGCTCGGGTCGCTGCGCGAGCGGATCCCGAATTCGGACCGTGCGATCTGGTCGGTCCACTGTCACAACGATCTGGGCATGGCGGTGGCCAACTCGCTGGCGGGCGTCATGAATGGAGTTCGCCAGATCGAATGCACCGTCAACGGGCTGGGCGAGCGGGCCGGCAACACCTCGCTGGAGGAAGTCGTGATGGCGGTGCGGACCCGGCGCGACGTGTTCGGGCTGGAAATCGGCATCGACACGACGCAGATCGTGCCGAGTTCGAAGCTCGTATCGAACATCACCGGCTTCCCGGTGCAACCGAACAAGGCGGTGGTCGGCGCCAACGCTTTTGCCCATGCCTCGGGCATCCACCAGGACGGCGTGCTGAAGGCGCGGCAGACCTACGAAATCATGCGCGCCGAGGATGTCGGCTGGGCCGCCAACAAGATCGTGCTGGGGAAACTGTCGGGCCGCAACGCCTTCCGGCAGCGCGTACAGGAGCTCGGAATTCCGATCGAAAGCGAACCCGAGCTGGCTTCGGCGTTCGCGCGATTCAAGGACCTTGCCGATCGCAAGGCCGAAATCTTCGACGAGGACATCCAGTCGCTGTTCTCGGACGAAGCTTCCGCGGCCCACAGCGAGCATTTCCGGCTGGTGACGATCTCGCAACGCTCGGAAACCGGGGGGCGTCCGCACGCGCGCGTGGTGTTCCGGATCGGCGCCGATGAGGTCGATGCCCAGTCCGAGGGCAGCGGTCCGGTCGACGCATCGCTCAAGGCGATCGAGAGCCGGGTCAACAGCGGGTCGGAATTGATGCTTTATTCGGTCAACGCCATCACCACCGGGACCGAGTCGCAGGGGGAGGTGACCGTGCGACTGGCTCGCGCCGGCCGCATCGTCAACGGCACCGGCGCCGACCCCGATATCGTGGCGGCATCCGCCAAGGCCTACATCAACGCCCTGAACAAGCTTTACACCGATGTCGAGCGCCTGAACCCTCAGACTTCGATGGCGCCGTAGTGCCTCGACGCGCTGCTGCGCCGTCACCGTCGGTTCTGCTCTCCTGCGCTCGGTGTGGGAGAGGGCCGGACTGAGGGTGGCGAGCGCGCGGTTCGATGACCCTCAACCTCGGTCCTATTTCCCGCAAGCGGGAGAAGGCAAGCCGATGCCGCCCTCGCGCGCATGCTGGAAGAGGGACGATCACGGGCCCGCCCCGGTCCGCTGCAATGCCCTATAATGCCCGGTTCACGGCACGGAGGCCCTTCCGTGTCCGCCCGTTCAAGCGCATGCAACAAGCGCAGCCACGCGCCGTCGAGCGCATAAGGGGTCTCGTTCATGTCAGTTGCAGACATCAAGAAAGGCGACATCGTCGCCAAGTTCCGCCGCGCCACCAATGACACCGGCTCGCCCGAGGTCCAGGTTGCTTTGCTCACCGCGCGGATCAACGAACTCACCGAGCACTTCAAGACCCACGTCAAGGATCACCATTCGCGACGGGGCCTGCTCAAGATGGTGAGCCGGCGTCGCAAGCTGCTCGATTACCTGAAGGGCAAGAAGCCCGATGCCTACAAGGGTTTGATCGAGACGCTGGGCCTGCGCAAGTAAGTGCGGGCGCGCGGGTTGTTCGGTCGCCGGTGCGGGATGAGTTGCGATTCCAACCGGATTGCGCGCCGCCGATGCGGCTTTTTGCGAAGGCCGCCTTGTGGGAAGCCCCTAGTGGGGAACCCTGAAGGCGGCCACCTCCCGGTCCGACGCCGCCTGGCTGAGTCGGGGCGATAGCGCACGAAAGGAAACCAACGTGTTCAACAAAGTAACGAAGTCATTCCAGTACGGTGCCCACACGGTTCGCCTCGAAACCGGCGAGATCGCACGGCAGGCCAACGGCAGCGTGCTGGTGTCAATGGACGAGACAGTGGTGCTGGCCACAGTGGTTGCGGCCACCAAGCCACGGGCCGGGCAGGAATTTTTCCCGCTCACGGTCGACTACGTCGAGAAGACCTATGCCGCAGGGCGCATTCCCGGGGGTTTCTTCAAGCGTGAGGGCCGCCCATCCGAAAAGGAAGTGCTGACCTCGCGGCTGATCGACCGTCCGATCCGGCCGCTGTTTCCCGACGGCTTTTACAACGACGTGCAGGTGGTTCTGCACGTGGTGTCGGTCAATCCCGAAGTCGATCCGGATATTCCGGCGATGATCGGGGCGTCGGCGGCCCTGGCTATATCGGGCATCCCGTTCAAGGGGCCGATCGGCGCGGCACGGGTCGGATATATCGACGGCCAGCTGGTGCTGAACCCGACCGCCACGCAGCTGACCACGTCGAGCCTGAACCTGATTGTCGCCGGAACCGAGCGTGCGGTCCTGATGGTGGAGTCCGAGGCGGCCCAGCTGCCGGAAGACGTGATGCTGGGCGCGGTCGTGTTCGGGCACCAGCAGATGCAGGTGGCGATCGACACGATCCATGAACTGGTGCGCGAGGCAGGCAAGCCCGGGTGGGACTGGCAGGCAACGCCAAAGAACGAGTCGCTGATTGCTCGGCTGGTGACCCTGGCGGGCCAGGACCTGCGCGCTGCGTATCAGCTGCGCAGCAAGCAGGTTCGTTCCAAGCGCATCGCCGAAATCGAGTCGCAGGCCAAGTCGACGCTGGCCACCGAGGCCGCGGCGAACGGCCAGGTACTCGATGCCAACGAGATCGATTCGATCCTGTTTGACTTGCAGGCCAAGCTGGTGCGCAGCCAGATCCTGGACGGCGAACCACGCATCGACGGGCGCGACACACGCACGGTCCGCCCGATCGAGATCCGCCTTGGCGTGCTCCCGCGCACGCACGGCTCGGCGCTGTTCACGCGCGGCGAAACCCAGGCGCTGGTGACGGCGACCCTCGGCACCAAGCAGGACGAGCAGATCATCGACGCCCTGCAGGGCGAATATCGCGATCGGTTCATGCTTCACTACAACATGCCGCCGTTTGCGACCGGTGAAACCGGGCGCATGGGTGCGCCGAAGCGCCGCGAAGTCGGGCATGGACGCCTGGCCAAGCGCGCGCTGTTCGCGGTGCTGCCGTCGCCCGAAGAATTCCAGTATTCGATCCGCGTGGTGGCCGAGATCACCGAGTCCAACGGCTCTTCGTCGATGGCCTCGGTTTGCGGCGGCTGCCTGGCATTGATGGATGCGGGAGTTCCGGTCAAGGCGCATGTGGCGGGCGTCGCGATGGGCCTGATCAAGGAAGGCAACCGGTTTGCGGTCCTTACCGACATCCTGGGAGACGAGGACCACCTGGGCGACATGGACTTCAAGGTTGCCGGCACCTCGCGCGGCGTGACCGCGCTGCAGATGGACATCAAGATCGAAGGCATCACGAAGGAAATCATGCAGGTTGCGCTGGCGCAGGCTCGCGAGGGCCGCCTGACGATCCTGCAGAAGATGGAGCATGCGATCGCCGCGTCCCGCGGCGAGCTGTCGGCCTATGCGCCGCGAATGATCCGGATGAAGATCAATCCGGAGAAGATCCGCGACGTGATCGGCAAGGGCGGCGCGGTGATTCGCGCGCTGACCGAGGAAACCGGCACGCAGATCGACATCGAGGACGACGGCACCGTCACCATCGCCAGCGTGGACCAGGAAAAGGGCCGCGAGGCGCAGCGCCGCATCCAGGAGCTGACCGCCGAAGTCGAGGTCGGCAAGGTCTACGAGGGCACCGTGTTGCGCCTGCTCGATTTCGGCGCGATCGTGCAGATCCTGCCGGGGCGCGATGGCCTGCTGCACATTTCGCAGATCGCCAACGAGCGGGTCAATCAGGTCTCCGATTTCCTGAAGGAAGGCCAGCAGGTCAAGGTCAAGGTGATCGAGGCCGACGAAAAGGGCCGGGTCCGCCTGTCGATCAAGGCGCTGTCGGCCGAGGCGGCGTCGCAGTCGTCCTGAGGGGCCTGCCGGATTCCGGCGGCCGCGCCGGGCAGGGCGTCGCTGCGGCCGCGAATGCAGCGAATGCAGCTGATGCAATGCAGGGTTGAAGATGCGCTCGAAACTGGTAGCCGCCAACTGGAAGATGAACGGATCGTACCGGGCCAATCGCGCCTGGCTCGATGCGTTCGCGCAGGCACGCATCGAGGCGGATGTCGTTGTCTGTGCTCCCCACGTCTACCTGCCGCAGATCGTCGAAGGCCTGCGTGGGGGACGCGCCCAGGCCGGGGCACAAAATCACAGTGCCGAGGCGCCGGGCGCCTTCACCGGTGAAGTGGCTGCGGAAATGCTGGTCGATTGCGGCGTGCGCTGGGTCATCGTCGGCCACTCCGAACGGCGCCTGGGCTGCGCGGAGACGAGCGGCGTCGTGGCTGCGAAGGCGGCGCGGGCGATCGCCCATGGACTGCAACCGATCGTCTGCGTCGGAGAGACACTCGGCGAGCGCGAGCAGGGACGCACCCTGACGGTGATCGCCGCGCAGCTGGCTCCTGTGCTCGATGCGTGTGCCGCGGGGGAACTGGTGCACGGGGCGATCGCTTATGAGCCGGTTTGGGCGATCGGGACCGGACGCACGGCGACGCCGCAGCAGGCCCAGGAAGTTCACCTCGCGATCCGCAACCTGCTGGCGCGGCAGGATCCCGGCGCGGCCGCGCGGACCCGGATCGTCTACGGCGGAAGCGTGAAGCCCTCGAACGCAGCGGAGCTGTTCTCGCAGCCGGATATCGACGGCGGCCTGGTCGGTGCCGCGTCCCTGGCCGCGGCCGACTTCATCGAGGTATGCCATTGCGCCGATCGGGCGCGCGCGGCAGGAACATGAAACTGGAGACTTAGGATGGCCTGGCTGAACACGCTGTTGATCGTTGTCCAACTGTTCTGCGCGGTATCGATCACGATCCTGATCCTGCTGCAGCATGGCAAGGGCGCTGACATGGGTGCTGCCTTCGGCAGCGGCGCGTCCGGAAGCCTGTTCGGCGCCAGCGGATCGGCGAACTTCCTGTCGCGCACCACGGCGATCCTGGCCACGGTGTTCTTCATCACGACGATTGCCATGGCTTACACGGCAACGAATGCACGAATCGCTGGCACGCGTCCGGACCAGGGCGGCGTGATGAGCGCTCCTGCCGGTGGGCCGGCAACAGGCGACAAGGGTTCGACGGCGCCTGGCACGCCGGCGCCGACCGGGGGTCCGGCCGACATTCCGTCGGGCGCCACGCCGCAGGCTCCGGCGCCGACACAGGGTGCGCCCGCGGCACCGGCTGCACCGGCGAATCGACCTGCGGACATCCCGAAGTAAGCCGGTATTTTCGGTCCCGCGCGGCCTGGCGAAGCCGGGCCGATGGCGGCAGACGGCGGTGCTTCACGCAGTCCTGACGGGCCCATGTTGCGCCGCATAACGAGGTAGAATCCGCCGCGAATCGCCGACGTGGTGGAATTGGTAGACACACCATCTTGAGGGGGTGGCGGCGAAAGCCGTGTGAGTTCGAGTCTCACCGTCGGCACCACGTCGATCAAGCTTGGCCAGCCCGACCGCTTTGCCACTGCGGCCGGAAATGCATCATCAAGCGGCGCATACGCAATTCGCTAGGCGCCGCTGCGGGTAAAGCGTGGAACTTGAGAGCTACCTGCCAGTCCTGCTGTTTCTGATCGTTGGGGCGATCGTCGGTATCGCGCCAATCCTGATCGGAATGATTCTTGGTCCGCACCGACCTGACCCCGAAAAACTTTCCCCGTACGAGTGTGGCTTCGAGGCATTCGAAGACGCGCGGATGAAATTCGACGTGCGGTACTACCTCGTTGCGATTCTCTTCATCCTGTTCGACCTTGAAGTCGCATTCCTGTTTCCCTGGGGCGCAACGCTGTCCGACCTGGGCCAATGGAGCGCGGGCTTCTGGGCGATGATGCTGTTCCTCGGAATTCTGACGGTCGGCTTCGTTTACGAATGGAAGAAGGGCGCGCTGGACTGGGAATGAGGGACGGAGGGCACTGATCTTGGGCATCGAAGGCGTTCTGAGCGAAGGCTTCGTGACAACTCGTCTGGACGAGTTGATCAACTGGTCCAAGACCGGGTCGTTGTGGCCGGTGACGTTTGGACTGGCCTGTTGCGCCGTCGAGATGATGCACGCCGGCGCATCGCGCTACGACCTGGACCGTTTCGGTATGTTCTTCCGCCCGAGCCCGCGCCAGTCCGATGTGATGATCGTCGCCGGGACGCTCTGCAACAAGATGGCGCCCGCCCTGCGCAAGGTGTACGACCAGATGGCCGAGCCGCGCTGGGTCATTTCGATGGGTTCATGCGCCAATGGCGGCGGTTACTACCATTACTCCTATTCCGTGGTCAGGGGTTGCGATCGCATCGTCCCGGTCGACATCTACGTTCCGGGCTGTCCTCCGACGGCCGAAGCGTTGATCTACGGAGTCATGCAGCTGCAGAACAAGATCCGCCGCACGAACACGATCGCCCGGTAGTCAGGGCGAACATCAACACGCCGCGCGAACGGACACGACCCGATGGCTACCGACGAACTGGCACAGAGGCTGCAGGCGCTGCTTGGCGAACGCGCCGCCGGGCTGCAGCACGCCTATGGCGAATGGGCCCTGACGGTGCCTGCCGCGGCTTACCTGGAGACGGCTCGGCGCCTCAGGGATGAGGCGACGCTGGGTTTCGAGCAGCTCATCGACCTGTGCGGTGTCGACTATTCCACCTTCGGCGAAAAGCCCTGCGAAGGTCCGCGCTTCGCCGTCGCCCTGCAGTTGCTGTCGGTGTCGAACAACTGGCGCCTGCGGCTTCGAACCTTCTGTCCGGACGACGACTTCCCGGTCATTCCCACCGCGACCGGCGTCTGGCCTGCTGCCGGGTGGTATGAGCGCGAGGCCTTCGATCTGTACGGCATCGTTTTCGACGGGCACCCGGACCTGCGCCGCATCCTGACCGACTATGGTTTCATCGGGCACCCGTTCCGCAAGGATTTCCCGGTGTCGGGGAATGTGGAAATGCGCTACGACCCCGAGCAAAAGCGCGTGATCTATCAACCCGTGACGATCGAGCCGCGCGAAGTGACGCCGCGCGTGATCCGGGAAGATTCGTACGCGAAGCGCGGCTGACGGCGGGCGCTCATGGCAGACATCCGCAACTACACGCTGAACTTCGGACCGCAACATCCCGCGGCGCACGGCGTGCTGCGGCTGGTGCTGGAGCTGGACGGAGAGGTCATCCAGCGTGCCGATCCGCACATCGGGCTGCTTCATCGCGCCACGGAAAAGCTGGCGGAAACCCGCACCTACCTGCAGTCGGTGCCCTACATGGACCGGCTCGACTACGTGTCGATGATGGCCAACGAGCACGCCTACGTGATGGCGATCGAGAGGCTGCTCGGCGTGGCGGTGCCGCTGCGGGCGCAGTACATCCGCGTGATGTTCGACGAGATCACGCGCTTGCTCAACCACCTGCTGTGGATCGGCGCGCATGGCCTGGACGTTGGCGCGATGGCGGTCTTCCTGTACGCCTTCCGCGAACGCGAGGACCTCTTCGACATGTACGAGGCCGTCTCTGGCGCGCGCATGCACGCGGCCTACTACCGTCCCGGCGGCGTGTTCCGGGACCTGCCGGCGTCGATGCCGCGCTACGACCTGGCCGAGCGACGCGGGGCGCGGGACAACGATCGAATGAACCGCAACCGGGGCGGATCGCTGCTCGATTTCATCGAGGATTTCGCTGATCGATTCCCCGCGTATGTGGACGAGTACGAGACGCTGCTTACCGACAACCGGATCTGGAAACAGCGCCTGGTCGGCATCGGCGTCGTGACTCCGGAGCGGGCGCTGGCGCTGGGTTTCACCGGACCGATGCTCAGGGGCTCGGGCATCGCGTGGGACCTGCGCAAGAAGCAGCCCTACGAGGTCTATCACCTGATGGACTTCGACATCCCGATCGGCCGCAATGGCGACTGCTACGACCGCTACCTGGTCCGAATGGAGGAGATGCGCCAGAGCAACCGGATCATCCGCCAGTGCGTGGACTGGCTGCGCAAAAATCCCGGCCCGGTGATGTCCGACGACCACAAGGTGGCGCCGCCATCGCGCGTCGACATGAAGTCGAACATGGAAGAGTTGATACACCATTTTAAGCTGTTCACCGAAGGCATGCACGTGCCACCGGGCGAGGTCTACGCGGCGATCGAACACCCGAAGGGCGAGTTCGGCATTTTCCTGGTGTCCGACGGGGCCAACAAACCCTATCGCGTCAAGATCCGGGCGCCGGGGTTCGCGCACCTGCAGGCTTTCGAGGAAATGACGCGTGGGCACATGCTGGCCGATGCCGTCACGGTGATCGGCACGCAGGACATCGTCTTCGGGGAGATCGACCGTTGAACGCGCTGCCTGAACCCCAAGCGACGCTGTCGGCCGAGGCCTACCGGCTGATCGATCGCGAACTGGCGAAATTTCCGGCACACCAGAAGCGATCGGCCGTGCTGCCTGCGCTGGCGATCGCGCAGAAGGAAATCGGCTGGCTGCCGAGCTGGGCCATCGAGGCGGTCGCGAAGTACCTCGGGATCCCGGCGATCGCCGCCTACGAGGTCGCGACGTTCTACGCGATGTACGACCTCGAGCCGGTCGGCCGGTTCAAGCTGACGCTTTGCACCAACCTGCCGTGCGCGCTGTCCGGCGCCAATCGCGCCGCCGCGCGGCTCAAGGAGCGCCTCGGGATCGGCTTCGGCCAGACCACGTCCGACGGTCGCTTCACGCTCAAGGAAGGCGAGTGCCTCGGCGCGTGCGGTGATGCTCCGGTCATGCTGGTGAACAACACCCGCATGTGCAGCTTCCTGAGCGATGGGCGTCTGGACGAATTGATCGATGAACTGGGCCGCGGAGACGCCGCATGACCGCGCAGACCTGTTTCCACGGCCGGCACATCAAGCCGATCATCCTGGACGGCCTGGACGGCAGCAACTGGCGCCTGGCCGACTACGAAAAACGCGGCGGGTATGCCGCGTTGCGAAGCATCCTCGCGGAGAAGCGCTCGCCCGACGACGTGATCGCCGAAATCAAGAAGTCGGCGCTGCGCGGGCGCGGGGGCGCCGGATTCCCGACCGGCTTGAAGTGGAGCTTCATGCCGCGCCAGTTCGCCGGCGCCAAGTATCTCGTGTGCAATTCGGACGAGGGCGAGCCGGGCACTTTCAAGGACCGGGACATCCTGCGTTACAACCCGCACACGGTGATCGAGGGCATGGCGATCGCGGCTTTCGCGACCGGATCGACCGCCGGCTACAACTACATCCACGGCGAGATCTGGACCGAGTACGAAAGGTTCCAGGAAGCTCTGGACGAGGCCTACGCCGCCGGCCTGCTGGGTCGCGACATCCTCGGCAGCGGTTTCGGCTTCGACCTGTACGCGACCCACGGCTTCGGCGCCTACATCTGCGGCGAAGAGACGGCACTGCTGGAATCGATCGAGGGCAAGAAAGGCCAGCCACGATTCAAGCCGCCGTTTCCAGCCGGCTACGGGCTGTACGGCAAACCCACGACGATCAACAACACCGAAACCTTCGCGACGGTGCCGTGGATCATCCGCCATGGCGGCGAAGCGTTCGTGGCGCTCGGGCGTCCGAATAACGGAGGCTCGAAGATCTTCTCCGTGTCCGGCGACGTCGCACGGCCGGGCAATTACGAGATTCCGCTGGGCACGCCGTTCGCCAAGCTGCTCGAGCTGGCAGGCGGCATGCGCAACGGTCGCCGCATCAAGGCCGTGATTCCCGGCGGCTCCTCGATGCCGGTGCTCACCGGCGACGTGATGATGGCCACCGACATGGACTACGACTCGATCGCCAAGGCCGGTTCGATGCTCGGGTCGGGAGCGGTCATCGTGATGGACGAGACGCGCTGCATGGTTCGCTGTCTCGAGCGCCTGGCCTACTTCTATTACGAGGAATCGTGCGGCCAGTGCACGCCCTGCCGCGAGGGCACCGGCTGGCTGTACAAGGTGATTCACCGGATCGAACATGCACAAGGGCGGGCCGAAGACCTCGATCTGCTCAATTCGGTGGCCGAGAACATCATGGGACGGACGATCTGCGCGCTGGGCGATGCCGCGGCCATGCCGGTGCGCTCGTTCGTAAAGCAATTTCATGCGGAGTTCGAGCACCACATCGAGCACGGGCGGTGCCTGGTGCCGGATTACGTCTAGCAAGGCGATCTCGGTCGAACCGGACTTCATTCAAATGATCGAACTCACGATCGACGGCAGGAAGGTGTCGGTGCCGGAAGGCACGACGGTGATGGAGGCGGCCAATCTGCTGGACGTCTCGATCCCCCACTTCTGTTATCACAAGAAGCTGTCGCTGGCGGCCAACTGCCGCATGTGCCTGGTGGAGATCGAGAAGGCACCCAAGCCGATGCCGGCGTGCGCGACCCTGGTCACGGCCGGCATGTCCGTCAGCACCGCCAGCGACAAGGCGCGCCAGGCCCAGCGCAGCGTGATGGAGTTCCTGCTCATCAACCACCCGCTGGACTGCCCGATCTGCGACCAGGGCGGCGAATGCCAGCTGCAGGATCTGGCTGTCGGCTATGGCCCTTCCGCGTCGCGTTATTCCGAGCCGAAGCGGGTCGTGTTCCATAAGAACATCGGCCCGCTGGTGTCGGCGGAAGAGATGGCGCGCTGCATCCACTGCACGCGCTGTGTCCGTTTCGGCCGCCAGATCGCCGGCGTGATGGAACTGGGAATGGCCGGCCGTGGCGAGCATTCCGAGATCCTCTCGTTCCTGGGTCGCAGCGTCGACTCCGAGGTCTCGGGCAACATGATCGACATCTGCCCGGTCGGCGCACTGACCAGCAAGCCATTCCGGTATGCCGCACGGACCTGGGAACTGGGGCGGCGCAAGTCGATCAGCCCTCACGACTCGCTCGGCTCCAACCTGATTCTGCAGGTCAAGGCGCGCCAGGTGGTCCGGGTCGTTCCGCTGGAGAACGAAGAAGTCAACGAGTGCTGGCTGTCGGACCGCGATCGCTTTTCGTATGAAGGCCTGACCGCCGCCGATCGCCTGACGCGCCCGATGCTGCGCCAGGCCGGCGGCTGGCGCGAGGTCGATTGGGAAGAGGCCCTCACGTTCGTATCGGGCACCCTGAACGAGGCGCGGGCCAAACATGGCGGCGACTGCATCGGCGCGCTCGCCTCGCCATCGAGCACCCTAGAAGAGTTGTTCCTGCTGGGGCAGACGGTGCGGGCACTGGGCTCCGACCACGTCGACTTTCGTCTGCGCCAGTCCGATTTTTCGGCGGATCCGCAGCGACGCGGGGCGCCATGGCTGGGCATGCCGGTGACGGCGTTCAATCGCCTGGACCGCGCGCTGCTGATCGGATCCTTTCTGCGCAAGGATCATCCGCTGATGGCGGTGCGGCTGCGCGATGCCGTCGCCAAGGGCTGCCAGGTCAGCGTGCTGCACGCGGTCGACGACGATCTGCTGATGAACGTCGCGCAGCGCGCCATCATTGCGCCGTCGGGCTGGGTCGACGCCCTGACGAGGCTGGCCGCGGCGGTCGCGGCGATCAAGGGTGTGTCCGCTCCGGTTGCGGCCGAGCCCGACGCCACCGCGCGCAAGATCGCCGAGAGCCTGTGTTCCGGCGCCTCGGCCGCTGTGCTCCTGGGCAACGCAGCCGTGCAGCACCCGCAGGCGGCCCGTATCGCCGCCTGGGCCAAGTGGATCGGCGAGACCGCCGGCGCCCGCGTCGGTGTGCTCGGCGAAGCCGCCAACAGGGTCGGCGGATACCTGGCGCAGGCGCGGCCGCTTGGCGGGGGGCTGAATGCGCGTTCGATGCTCGAGAGCCCGCGGCGCGTCATGCTGCTGTGGAACTGCGAGCCGGAATACGACACGGCCGATCCTGCGCTGGCGGCCAGGGCGCTGGCGGCTGCCGAGTGCGTCATCAGCTTCAGCCCATTCCGCAACGGCGCGATGGAATACGCCCAGGCCTTGCTGCCGATCGCGCCGTTTACCGAGACCTCCGGGACTTTTGTCAATTGCGAGGGGCGCGTGCAGTCTTTCAATGCCGGCGCGCATCCGCAGGGCGATGCCCGCCCGGGCTGGAAAGTGCTGCGGGTCCTGGGCAAGCTGATGGGCCTGTCCGGCTTCGACTACGAGACGCCCGAGCAGGTGCGCGACGCTGCACTGCCGGCGATCGTCGGAGCCTGGCTTTCCAACGAGATGGGGCCACCAATGGCCGGGTCAGTGCAGGCGGTTTCAGCGACGTCTGCGTCCGCCGAACGCATCGCGGACGTTCCTGTGAACTGGACCGATTCGCTGGTGCGCCGGGCGCCTGCACTGCAAAAGACCGCCGATGCGCGCGTGCCGAAGGCGTACGCCAGTGCGGCCACCCTGAAGCGCTTCGGCCTTGCGGCCGGCGGGCGCGCCCGGGCGCGCCAGGGCGACGACTCCGCCTTGCTGGAGTGCGCCGTCGATGACAAGCTGCCTGACGGCGTGGTCCGGGTGGCGGCCGGCCACGCCGCCACGGCAACGCTGGGTCCGATGTTCGGACCCATCGTCCTGGAGCCGGCCAAGTGAGCATGATCGGCGGCGTTGTCGCCGGGGTATGGGCCTGGATCACGTCGATCGGGCTGGCCGTTTTCGGAACGGCCTGGCCGGACGTGGTGGCGGTGCTGTGGATCCTGGTGAAGATCGTCGCCATCGTCGCGCCGCTGCTGCTGTCGGTGGCGTACCTGACGTACTGGGAACGCAAGCTGATCGCATGGATGCACATCCGGGTCGGGCCCAACCGGGTCGGCTACCGCGGGCTGCTGCAGCCGATCGCCGACGCGTTCAAGCTGATGTTCAAGGAATTCATCATCCCGGCGCAAGCCGACCGCGCACTGTTCCTGCTGGCGCCGGTGCTGGTGATGATGCCGGCGCTGGCCGCGTGGGCGGCCATTCCGTTCGCGCCGGGGGTTGTGCTGGCGGACATCAACGCCGGGCTGCTGTACGTGATGGCGGTGACCTCGCTCGGCGTCTACGGCGTGATCATCGCCGGCTGGGCATCGAATTCGAAATATGCGTTTCTCGGAGCCTTGCGCGCGTCGGCGCAGATGGTTTCGTACGAGCTGGCGATGGGCTTCGTGCTGGTGGTCGTGCTGATGGTGTCCGGTTCGCTGAACATGTCCACCATCGTCACCCAGCAGAGCCATGGCTGGTGGGCCGATCGCGGCATCACGGTCCTGTCCTGGAACTGCTGGCTGCTGGCGCCGCTGTTCGTCGTCTACGCGGTTTCGGCTGTGGCCGAGACCAACCGCCACCCGTTCGACGTCGTCGAAGGCGAGTCGGAGATCGTCGCCGGCCACATGGTCGAATACTCGGGCATGGGCTTCGCGATGTTCTTCCTCGGCGAGTACGCCAACATGATCCTGCTGGCGACGATGGCCTCGATCATGTTCCTGGGCGGATGGTCGGCACCGATCGACGTCTCGAAATGGGGCATCGTGCTGCCAGCCTGGTGGAGCTATGGCCTGGCCGGATGGTTCTGGCTGCTCGCCAAGATCTTCCTGGGCTCGTCGATGTACATCTGGATCCGCGCCTCCTTTCCGCGCTACCGCTACGACCAGATCATGCGCCTGGGGTGGAAGGTCTTCATCCCGATCACGCTGGTCTGGCTCGTCCTGGTGGCGGTGCTGATGCAGACGCCGTGGAATCCGTGGCATCCGGCGGCGCCGGCGCAGGCGTCCGCGACGTCGACCAACCGAGGTGCGCTATGAGCCGATCGCCGGTGCAGGCCGTGGGCGATTTCCTGGACTCGCTGCTGCTCAAGGAACTGTTCCGCGGCATGGCGCTGACCGGCAAGTACCTGTTCTCGCGCAAGATCACGCTGATCTACCCGGAGGAGAAGACACCGGCTTCGCCGCGCTTCCGCGGGCTGCACGCGCTGCGCCGGTACGAGAACGGCGAGGAGCGCTGCATCGCCTGCAAGCTGTGCGAAGCGGTATGCCCGGCGCTGGCGATCACGATCGAATCGGAGCAGCGGGCCGACGGCACGCGCCGCACGACCCGCTACGACATCGACCTGACCAAGTGCATCTTTTGCGGTTTCTGCGAGGAAAGCTGCCCGGTCGACTCGATCGTCGAGACCCATATTCTGGAGTACCACGGCGAACGGCGGGGCGACCTGCTTTATACGAAAGAGATGCTGCTGGCCATCGGCGATCGCTATGAGAAGGAGATCGCTGCGGCTCGCGCCGCCGATGCGCCTTTCCGTTGAGGGGGAAGAATTGAGTTCCACGAAAGCCGCCCCCGGGCGGCGAGCGGCATACGCCCGGGTGGCGGTGCTTGCCGGCGGATGCCGTTGATGGGCACCCAGACCGTCCTGTTCTATGTGTTCTCGGCCTGCACGCTGGGGTCGGCGCTGCGCGTCATCACGGCGCGCAACCCGGTGCACGCGGTGCTGTTCCTCGTGCTCGCCTTCTTCTCGGCGGCCTGCCTGTGGATGCAGCTGCGAGCCGAGTTCCTGGCGATCGTGCTGATCCTGGTCTACGTCGGCGCCGTGATGGTGCTGTTCCTGTTCGTGGTGATGATGCTCGACATCAATATCGACCGCGCGCGCACCGGTTTCTGGCGCCACCTGCCGGCTGCACTGGTGGTGGCGTTCGGCATCGCCATCCAGCTCTGGCTGGTCCTGTCGCACGGCAGCTGGCAGACCCTGTCGGCGGCTCAGGAACCACACGGCTCCAACACGGCGGCGCTGGGCCGGCTGGCGTTCACCGATTACCTGCTGCCCCTGCAGGTGGCCGGCGCGATCCTGCTGGTTGCGATCATCGCGGCCATCGCACTGACGCTGCGCCAGCGCAAGGATGCGCGGCACCAGGTCCCCTCTGAACAGGTCCTGGTCCGGCGGGCCGACCGGTTGACGCTGGTCCGCATGCCGTCCCAGCCTGCTGCCGGGGCAACGGCCGCGGTCGAACGCAAGGAAGGATAGGCATGGAAGCTTCAGGGGGCGTGTCGCTGTCGGCATATCTCGGGG
>Ga0209698_10004538_pt1 | contig 15195 bp, 13 predicted proteins | sample LitLauG_LLR_2012_FD_187203 | JGI IMG/M metagenome (GOLD analysis project Ga0209698, IMG submission 187203) | Freshwater sediment microbial communities from Pennsylvania, USA - Little Laurel Run_MetaG_LLR_2012 (SPAdes) (version 2) | ecosystem: Environmental > Aquatic > Freshwater > Creek >...
CCGCGCTCGCGACACTGGACATGGCGCCGGCGGTCAGCTGATGGGCGACATCGTGATGCCGCGCCTGTCGGACACGATGGAGGAGGGCACGATTCTGCGCTGGCTCGCGCGCGAGGGCGAGCACGTCGCGCGCGGCTCCGAGCTCGTCGAGATCGAGACGGACAAGGCCGCGATGACGTACGAGTCAGACCAGGAGGGCGTGCTCGAGATCCTCGCGCAGGAGGGCGCGACGCTGCCCGTCGGCGAGCTCATCGCGCGCGTGGGCGTGGCCGCCGCAGACGGGGTGCAGCGGCCGGCCCGTGACGGGCCGGCGGAGGGGTTCGCAGCTGCAGCACCGCAGGCAGACAGCGTCGACCGAGCCGCACCCGACGGCGCCGCGACGGGCGCGGTGCGCACGAGCGGGCCGCCGCCCGGCGAGGAGCGCGTGAAGGCCTCGCCGCTGGCGCGCAGGATGGCGCGCGAGGGAGGCATCGACCTGAGCACGCTCGCGGGCAGCGGGCCGGGCGGGCGCATCGTGAAGGCGGACGTGCTGGGCGCGGGCGCACGCGGCGCGGCTGCGGGTGCGGGTGCGGGTGCGGGTGCAGGCGGCATCGGCGCGGCGGCGGTCGCGCATGGCACGGGCGGACAGGCGCCGGCGAGCCAGGCGCCGGCGAGCCAGGCGGCGAGCCTCGAGGCGGTGGCGCGCGCGAAGGGCGAGACGACGACGGTGGAGCTGTCGCGCACGCAGCAGACGATCGCGCGCAGGATGGCGGAGTCCAAGGCGACGATCCCGGACTTCGCGCTGAGCGCGGATGTGGACATGGAGCGCTGCGTGGAGCTGCGCGCGGAGCTGAAGACGCTTGCGCACGCGGGTCCTGCGGGCGAGGCGCAGCCGACGCCGACGTACAACGACATGGTGGTCAAGGCGGCCGCGCTCGCGCTGCGCGAGTTCCCGCGCGCGAACGGCAGCTATCGCGACGGCGTGGTCGCGCTGCACTCGCGCGTGAACGTGGGCGTGGCGGTGGCGGCCAACGAGGCGCTCGTCGTGCCCACCGTGTTCGACGCCGACGAGAAGTCGCTCGGCGAGATCGCTCGCGAGGCGCGCGCGCTGATCGAGCGCGTGCGCGCGGGCACGATCACGCCGCCCGAGCTCGGCGGCGGCACGTTCACGGTTTCGAACCTGGGGATGTACGGCATCACGAGCTTCACGCCGATCATCAACCCGCCGCAGGCGGCGATCCTGTCGGTGGGCGCGCTGCAGCCGCGCGTGGTGGCGCGCGACGGGGGGATGCACGTGCGCGAGACGCTCACGCTGACGCTCGTGTGCGACCACCGAATCCTCTACGGCGCCGGCGCAGCGCAGTTCCTCGCGAGGATCCGCGAGCTGCTGCAGTCGCCGTCAGCGCTGACGCTGTAGAACCGACCAGCCGCGGTCCGGCAGCGACCAGCCGCAGTCCGGCAATCAGCCGCGGTCGGGCTCGCCGAGGCCGAGGATCAGCGCGAGCGCACGCTCGACCTCGAACAGCGTCGCGGGCGCGAGCTCGCCCAGCCTGTGCACGAGCCGAGCGCGCGTTACCGCGCGAACAGCCCTGCAAATCGCGCGGCTGGGTCTCTCCGCTCCCTCCGAGACCGAAACAGCGGGCCGCAGCGCGGACGCGGCGCTGGAACTCGACAGCGGCACCACCACGACCAGATCGCTCGAGCCGGCGTAGCCCAGCTCATCGCGCGAGACGATGACAGCCGGCCTGTGCTTGCCCGGCTCACCCCTCCTCGCTGCTCCGAGCGAGACCAGCCACACCTCTCCGCGACGTGGCTCAGTCGATGCCATCGGCTAGCGTCGCGTCCCACTCGGCCGCCTCGCGTGAGGCTGCGGCGTTTCGGGAGTCGGCCAGCGCAGCGTCACGCTCCGAGCGCCACACCTCGCGCAGCTCGTGCTCACGCGCGATCTCGGCGAGCAGCGCAGACACTGAGAGGCCGCGCTGCCGTGCCTGCTCGGCCAGCTGATCTCGCGTCTTGCGTGCCACCCTGATTGTCGCGCTGTCGCCACTCATAATCGCCAACAATAGCGCCATGAAGAGGCGCTACCACTTTGCTCGCGCCCGCCTGCGCGCGCGAAGGCGTCGCCTGCGTTGGGCCCGCGTCCGGGTGCGTGCGCTGAGCGGGTTCTCCTCGGGCGCTACGCTGCGTGGCAGTGGCGATTGCCATCCGCGACGCAACCGCGCAGGAGCTCTGGGTCTGCGACCTGGGCGCCGTGCGCTACCTCGACGCGGTGCACATCCAGGAGCAGGTGCGCGCGCGCAGGCAGGCGGGCGAGCTGCCCGACACGCTGCTGCTCGTCGAGCACCCTCCCGTGTACACGCTCGGGCGCCGCGCCGCGCGCGAGGAGCTGCCCTTCAGCGAGGACTTCTACGAGGCGAGGGGTATCGAGGTGCACGAGTGCGACCGCGGCGGGCGCGTCACCTACCACGGCCCCGGCCAGCTGATCGGCTACCCGATCGTCGCGGTCGACGACGTGCACGCATACGTGCGTGCGCTCGAGTCCGCGATCGTCGCCGCGCTCGAGCGCGAGGGCATCGCTGCGCGCGCGCGCAGCAGCGAGGGTCCGCACTACACCGGCGTGTGGGTTGATGAGCGCAAGATCGCGTCGATCGGCGTGCACGTGCAGCGCGGCGTCACCACGCACGGCTTCGCCGTGAACGTCTGCAACGCGCTCGAGCCGTTCGGCTGGATCATCGCGTGCGGCCTGCCCGGCGTGAGCATGACCTCGCTGCAGCGCGAGCGCGGGCGCGCGGTGGACGCGGAGAGCTTCCGCGCGCTCGTCGTGGAGAGCCTCTGCGCGGCGCTCGCGATGCGCTGTGCGCACGTCGCGCCCGCGCAGCTCGGTCTCGCCACCACGCACGCCGCAACGGCGAGCGCCAGCGAGCCCCCGCTCGAGGCCTCAGCGGTGCCCGCATGAGCGCCACCCGCTCGCGCTCGAACCCCGGCGGGATGGACGTGCTGTCGGTGCTCGGCGCCGACGTGCGCCCGCTGCGCGAGCGCAAGCCGCCGTGGTTCAAGGTGCCCGCGCCCGGCGGCCCGCGCTACCGCGAGCTGACCGCGCTGATCCGCGAGGAGAACCTCAACACGGTCTGCCAGGAGGCCGCGTGCCCCAACGTCGGCGAGTGCTGGGAGCGCGGCACCGCCACCTTCATGATCCTCGGCGACACGTGCACGCGCCGCTGCGGCTTCTGCAACGTGAAGACCGGCAGGCCCACCTGGAACGATCCGCTCGAGCCCGCGCGCGTGGCGCGCACGATCGCGCGCATGGGCCTGCGCCACGCAGTCGTCACATCCGTCGATCGCGACGACCTGCCCGACAAGGGCGCGAGCGCGTTCGTCGGCGTCATCCGCCAGGTCCGCCGCCAGGCGCCTGACTGCCTGATCGAGGTGCTCACACCCGACTTCCAGGGCCAGGAGATGCCGCTCGCGCGCGTCATCGCAGAGCGCCCCGACGTGTTCAACCACAACGTCGAGGTGGTGCCGCGGCTGTATCCGCTCGCGCGCCGCGGATCGGAGTTCGAGCGCTCATGCCGTGTGCTGCGCCTCGCGCACGAGCTCGGCGAGGGCGAGGTGCTCACCAAGTCGGGGCTGATGGTGGGGCTCGGCGAGAGCCACGACGAGCTCGTCGAGACATTCGCCGCGCTGCGCCGCAGCGGCGTGGGAGTGCTCACCGTCGGGCAGTACCTGCGCCCCTCCGAGCGCCACCTTCCCGTCGTGCGCTACTGGCACCCCGACGAGTTCGCAGCGCTGCAGCGCGCCGCGTACGAGCTCGGCTTCCAGCACGTCGCCGCGGGGCCGCTCGTGCGCTCCTCCTACCACGCCGACGAGCACGTCGGCCCGAGCGCCGCGCGGGCGGGCGCGATCGCACGCTCGAGCTGAGCGCGACGCTCACGCCGAAGGCACCCGCGCGGTCGGTTGATCCCGCTCAAAGACAACATCGCGCTCTCGCGCGTGCCGCTGATCACGATCGCGCTCGTGCTCATCAACGTGATCGCCTACCTGCTCGCGATCCGCCACGGCGGCAGCTTCTTCGGCGGCCCCACCAACAGCGTCGAGGTCCGCTACGGAGCGATCCCGTACGAGCTCACGCACCCCGGCAGCCACTGCGGGCTGCTCACCTCGCAGAGCCCCGAAGGGGCCTTCAGCGCGGTCGCCTGCGAGGGCCAGCGCGGCGTGCAGGGGAGTCCCGGGCCCCAGCCCGCGACGTGGGAGACGGCCCTCACCGCGATGTTCCTGCACGCGAGCTTCCTGCACATCTTCGGCAACATGCTCTTCCTCGCGATCTTCGGCCCGAGCGTCGAGGACGCCATGGGCAGGCTGCGCTACTGCGCGTTCTACCTGCTCGGCGGGATCGTCGCGCTCGCCGCGCAGGTGCTGAGCGCGCCCGGCTCGAGCAGCCCCACGCTCGGCGCGTCGGGCGCGATCGCAGCGGTGCTCGGCGGCTACCTGCTCATGTACCCGCGCGCCAAGGTGCTCACGCTCGTGTTCATCGTCTTCTTCGTGACGCTGATCGAGGTTCCCGCCGTGCTGCTGCTCGGCTTCTGGCTGCTCGAGCAGCTGTACCTGGGCCTGGAAGGGCTCTCCAGCTCCGTCGGCGGCGGCGAAGGTGTCGCATACTTCGCGCATATCGGCGGCTTCGCCTTCGGGCTGCTCGCGATCAGGATGTTCGCGCGCCGCCGCTCCACGCCACGCGCGCTCACGGCGCCATAGGACAGACCCGACCCTTGCCGGCAACCGCCACCGAGCACACCGCATGAAGCGACTGCTGGTGCTGTCAGCCGCCGTCCTCTTCATCGGCGGCTTCGCCGCGCTGACCGTGCGCGCCGTCATCGAACGGGGCGTCAACGTGTTCAGCTTCGTGTCGGTGTTCATCGTCGTGCTGCTCGCCGTCGGTGTCATCGGCGCGCTGCTTCATCCTCCCCGTTGATGAGCACGCCGCCCCTCATCACGCCCGGGCCGGGCCAGCGCACGCGCGAGATCTCAAAGCGCAGGCGCCATCGCCGCAGGCGCCTCGGCGCGGCGGGCGCGCTGCTCAGCCTCGTGCTGCTCGCCGTCGCGCTCGACGTGCTGCTCGCGGGCAGCTCGAGCGAGCCCGCGCACGGCAGCACCAGGCGCGCGCACCACGCACGCACGCCGCGCGCCGCGGTCGCGCTCTCACCCGCCGGGCTCGCGCTGTCAAAGCCCGCGTTCCCGCTGAGCGGGCTCGCCAGCCCGCTGCTCGATCCCGTGCACGTCGTCCTGCACCACCCGCCGCGTGCAGCGCTGCTGTTCAACCTCGACACCGGGCAGGTGCTGTGGCAGCTCAGGCCGCTTCAGCGTGTGCGCGTCGCGAGCCTCACCAAGATGATGACCGCGCTGATCACCGTGCAATCGGAGCCTCCGGCCGTGCCCGTGCTCGTCACCCCGCAGGCGGTCGCCATGGATGGCTCGAAGGTCGGCGTGCTGCCGCTAGGGCGCCACGTGCCGCTCGAGAGCCTGCTGTACGGGCTGATGCTCCCCTCCGGCAACGACGCCGCCGTCGCGCTCGCGCAGAAGGTCGCAGGCACCGTACCCGCGTTCGTCGCGCGCATGAACAGCGAGGCGGCCTCGCTCGGCCTCGGCTGCACGCGCTACTCCTCGCCGTCCGGCTTCTACGACGCCGGCAACTTCTCCTGCGCGGCCGACCTCGCCGTGCTCGCCCACGTAGACCTCGCCGAGCCGCGCATCGCGCGCGTCGCGCGCACCTACTCCGCCGCGCCGCGCTTCCCGATCCGCGGCGGCAGGCTCTACCTCTACAACAACAACCCGCTGCTGATCTATCACTACCCCGGCGCCACCGGCCTGAAGACCGGCTGGACCGAAGCGGCGGGGCGCTGCCTGGTCGGCACCGCCGAACGCGACGGCGTGCGCCTCGGCGCGGTCGTGCTCGACTCCGTCGAACCCGGGCGCCAGGCACGCGCGCTGCTCAACGCGGGCTTCATCGGCTACTACCACCAGCGCCCCGTGCGCGAAGCCGAGTTCCCGCCCGGCGCATAGCGCACACGGCTCGCCGCGGAGCGTCCGCACGGCGGCCCCCCGAACCGCGCCCCGGATCGCCCGGCGCGCCGCGAAGAGGCCGCGGGTCGGCTACCGTACTGGAAGATGGATTGACTGGTCAGTCAACCAAAGTGGAGAGGAGCCCCCGTGGATCTCGACGACACACCGCAGCAGGCCGCCTACCGCGCACAGGTGCGCAGCTGGCTTGAAGAGCACTCCTCCGAAGCGCCCGAGCTGCGCGCGCGGGGTGCGAGCTCGGAGGAGGAGGAGGCACAGGTGATCGCCGAGCGGCGCGCCTGGCAGGGCAAGCTCGCCGAGGGCGGCCTCGCGGGCGTGACCTGGCCCAAGGAGTACGGCGGGCAGGGCCTCGGCCCGATCGAGCAGGTCATCTGCGGCCAGGAGATCGCGCGCGCCAAAGTCCCCGGGATCCTCGACTCGATCGGCGTCGGCATGCTCGGCCCGACGATCATCGCGCACGGCAGCGAGGAGCAGAAGTCGCGCTACCTCGGGCCGCTGCTGCACGGCGACGAGGTCTGGTGCCAGCTCTTCTCCGAGCCCGCCGCGGGGTCCGACCTCGCAGCGGTGCAGGCGCGCGCACGCCGGCAGGAGGACGGCAGCTGGCGCCTGACGGGCCAGAAGGTGTGGACTACCAACGCGCAGTTCGCCTCCTACGGGCTGCTGCTCGCGCGCACCGACCCCGACGTGCCCAAGCACAAGGGTCTGACGATGTTCATCGTGCCGATCGACGCCGAGGGCGTCACCGTGCGGGGGCTGCGCCAGATCTCAGGCGAGGCCGAGTTCAACGAGGTCTTCTTCGACGACGTAGAGCTCGAGGAGGGCTCCGTCGTGGGCGGCGTCGGCAACGGCTGGGGCACGGCGCTGACCACGCTGATGTTCGAGCGCGCCACGATCGGCCTCGGCGGCGACGGCATGGGCTACAACTCGACGCGCTTCGCGCAGATCATCGCCGCCGACGAGCACGCCAGCACCGACCACGAGGTGCGCCACGCGCTCGGCGAGGTCGCCGCCGAACTGCTCGCCGTGCGCTTCACCGGCTACCGCACGCTCACAGCGCTGCAGAAGGGCCAGATCCCCGGCCCCGAGGCAGGGCTCGCGAAGATCACAATCGTCTCCGGCGCGATCAAGGCCGGTGAGCTCGTCGCCGACGTGCTCGGCCCGGACGCGCTGCTGAAGGACAGCGAGTGGTCCTACATGATCTCCTTCCTGCCCGGCCTGAAGTCTGCGGGCGGCAGCGAGGAGATCCTGCGCAACACCGTCGGCGAGCGCGTGCTCGGGCTGCCGCCCGCGCCGCGCCTGGACAAGGGCATCCCCTTCTCCGAGCTGCGCTCCAAGGAAGGAGCGCCCGCATGAACCTCTCACTCTCCGACGAGCAGGAGTTCCTGCGCGAGGCCGCGCGCGGCGCGCTGTCGCGCTTCAAGACCCTCGAAGCGGCGCGTGAGGCGCTCGACGAGGGCGAGGGCGCCCTGCCCGACCTGTGGCCCACCTCCTGCGAGGCCGGCTGGCCGGGCCTGCTGATCGACGAGGCCCACGGCGGCGCCGGACTCGACGCGTTCGACGCGATGCTCGTGCTCGGCGAGTGCGGGCGCGTGCTCGCGCCCGTGAACCTGCTCGGACACCTGCCCGCGACCTCGATCCTCAACGCCGCCGGCGCGGGCGCGCCCATGATCGAGGCGCTCGCCACGGGCGAGCGGCGCGCGTGCTACCTGCCCGCGTGCCCGCCCAACGACCTCGGCGAGCATTGGACGGTGGACCCCGCGCACGGCATGGCGCGCCCGCCCGCGCCGAGCGCGCGCAGCGCCGACGGGCGCACGCTCGTCAGCGGCGCGCTCGCGTTCGTCCCCGACGCGCCCGGCTCGGACCTGCTCGTCGGCGCAGCGCTGCTCGACGGCAGCGTCGTCGCCGTCGCGATCGAGACCTCCGCGGAGGGGGTCTCCGTGGAGGCGCAGAGCCGCTACGACTCGACCCGCTCGCTCGGGCACGTCACGCTGAAGGACGCGCCCGCGACGGTGCTCGGGGTGTCGCCCGACGTGCTCGCCGACGCGTGGTATCTGGCGCAGTCGCTGATCGCCGCGGAGTCGATCGGCAGCGTCGAGACGGCGCTCGAGGTGACCGTCGCATACGCCAAGGAGCGCCACACCTTCGGGCGCGCGATCGGCTCATACCAGGCCATCAAGCACGCGCTCACCGAGGTGCTGCGCCAGCTCGAGAACGGGCGCTCGCTGCTGTACTACGCCGGCTGGGCGCGCTCCGGCGCGCCGCACGAGTTCCCGCTCGCGGCGAGCGCCGCGCGCTCGGTAGCCGGCCGCGCGCTCGACTTCGGCTCGCGCACGATGATCTCCGTGCACGGCGGGATCGGCGCCACCTGGGAGCACGACGCGCCGCTGTACTTCCGCCGCTCGCAGCTCTCAAAGAGACTGCTCGGCGGCACCAACGGAGCCACAGACCGCGTCGCCGGCGAGCTGATCGCCGTAGCGCGCGCCGCATAGGTCACGCGAGCTAGGACGGCGAGGCCGCTGCCGCACCGCGCCGCTTCTGGCGCGGTGCGCGCCGCGCCCCTCCGGCGCTGCGTTCGCGCGCCGCCGCGTGCGCGCGATCTTCCTCTTCCAGCGCGTTCGTCACGGGCGCGCCGTAGGCCGCATCGACCGCCTGCACCAGTTCGCCGTCCACCGCGCAGTTGATGCAGAAGCCGTGCTGGGACCAGCCGATCGCGCGCGCGAGCACCTGGTCTGCGTAGAGCACGCCCGTCGCGTCGTGGCCGTAGTAGTCATACGCGGCCCACCACGCAGCGTCTTCCAGGCCGACGCCCGCGCCGTCCGCGGAGAGCAGGTGCGCCGCCGCCATGATCGCGTCGAAGTCGTCGTACACCGACGGATGCCTCGCGGTCATGTGGTCATAGCGCGCCGGGCGCGCGCCGTACCGGTAGGAGTCCGCCACCAGGTCCCACGTCGTGACCGGGCCGTTTGTCACGTTGAACTGCATCGGCCCCGCGCAGCAGTGCGCGAAGTTCAGCCCGTGGTAGGTGCCCCGCGCGGTCGAGAACGCGCTCTCCTGCGCGTGGATCGACGCGAGCAGCAGCCAGTCAACGCCGAAGGTCGCCTGTGCGGTCGCGTATATCGGGTAGAAGCCTTCGAGCCATGCGCGCGAGATCTGCACGTGCGTGGCCGAGGTGAATCTCCGCTGATCGAGCATCTGCTCTTCCGCCGAGCGCGACTGCACGATCGCCGCACGTGTGCCCGCGCCCGCGCGATTGCCGCTCACCGCCCGCGCCGAGCGCGCCGGCTGCGGCCGCGGGGTCGCCACGCGCGCGATCAGCACGCGCGGAGGAGGCACCGTCGAGGCGCCGGTCAGCACGCCGCTCAGCGCGAGCGCGAGCACCAGCGCGCCGAGCGTGCCCAGCGCGCACGCCAGCAGCCACGCGCCGCGCTCTGACGGCGGCGACGGCGGCGCTGCGAACTGCGTCGGTGGCGCGTCGAAGGCGTCCATCGGCGTACCTGAGTACGGTAGCGTGCCCGTGCGCGCGCCACCGGTCGGGCCCCGCATCCCGCGCGTGGGCGCCCGCGGTGTGCGTCGCGGAGATCGCGCGGCGCTTAGGATGTGGCGCCGATGAGCGCGCACGTGCCCAGGCCGTCAAGCGTGAGGCGCGCCCGCCCCGCCGCGACGCTGGCCGCGCTCTGCGCGATGCTCACCCTCAGCGCGTGCGGGTCCTCCGCGAGCAAGCAGACCACCACCACCGCCGCCACGCGCACCACCGCCACCGCCGGCAGACGCGCGAGCACCGCCGGCACGCCCCCGAGTTGCCCCGCGACGGTGATGCGCACGCTCGGGCGCATCGTCGAGCACGTCTACCACGAGGGCATCTCGAGCGAACGCACCATCATCGCGCGGCGCATCCTCGAGAATTCGAGCGCGCTGCGCGCCGCCGCCCGGTCCGGCGACAGCTCAGCCGTGCGCGCCGCCGCCGCGCAGCTTCTCGCGAGCGGCCGTATCACCGCGCTGCGCGTGAGCGCCGGCGGGCGCACGCTCGCCGACCTCGGCAAGGCCTCGCTGACGCCGCTGCACGGAACGCTCACCGGTGCGCAGGGCACGCCGATCGCCAGCTACCTCACGAGCGTGTGGTCAGACGAAGGCTTCATCGCCGAGGCGAGCGGCGTGATCGAAGGCCACGTCGCGTTGAGCGAGAACGGGCGCCTGCTCCCGGGCTCCTTCCCGCTGGGACACGAGCACCTCGCCGACTCCGGCACGCTCACCCGTGCGGGCGTGCGCTACCTGTACACCTCCTTCAGCGGCGAAGCGCTCCCCTCGGGGAGCGTGCGCATCTACCTGCTGCGGCCCGCGTCGAGCGCCGGGGAGCTGTGCGGGCGTGACAGCGAAGGCACGGTCATCGCCACGCTCGAGCACGTCGCCCACCTGATCTACGAAGGGGAGCACGGGGCGCCCGCGCGGCGTCAGGTGACGCGCATGCAGCACGACAGCGCGCTGCTGGCGGCCGTCGCCGCGCGCAACCCCGCAGCGACCGAGGCCGCGGTGAAGGCGCTGCTCAACGAGCACGTCGTACGCCTGCGCGTGCTCGCCCCCGGCGGCGAACTGCTGTCCGACGTGGGCGGCCCCTACGTGCTCGCACCGGTGCGCGCGCAGCTAGCGCTCGGCGGGCGCAGGATCGGGAGCTTCGTGCTCTCCGTGCAGGACGACGAAGGCTACGAAAAGCTCCTCAAGCGCCTCGAGGGCCTCGACGTCGTCATCTACATGGGCTCCAAGATCGTCAAGAACAGCCTCGGCCCGGTCTCCGGGGAAATCCCCGCGAGCGGGCCCTACACCTACAACGGACGCCCCTTCCGCGTGTTCACCGTGTACGCGAAGGCGTTCCCGTCCGGCCCGCTCGTGATCCGCGTGCTCGTGCCCGTCCCCTACCTCGCGCAGCCGATCAGCTGACGCGGGCGGCGCCGCCCGCGCGCTCACGCGCTCACGCGAGCGCCAGCGAGCCTCGCTTGTCCTCCAGAGCCTGCATCAGCTCCGTGAAGGACTCCGAGAATTTCTGCACGCCCTCGCGCTCGAGCGTCTCGGTCAGGTCCTCGTAGTCGAGGCCCACGCGCCGCAGCTCCGCGAGCAGCCTGCCCGCGTCCTCGATGCCCGCCTGCAGGCGCTGGCGCGGGTCGCCGTGGTCCTGGTAGGCGATGATCGTCTCCTCCGGCATCGTGTTGACCGTGTCGGGGCCGATCAGCTCCTCGACGTAGAGCGTGTCGGGGTACGCGGGGTTCTTCGTCGAGGTCGACGCCCACAGCACCCGCTGCGGCGTCGCGCCCTTGCCCGCGAGGTATTCCCAGCGAGCGCCCGAGAAGGTCTTCAGGTAGTGCGCGTATGCGAGGCGCGCGTTGGCGACCGCGAGCTTGCCCATCAGGCGCTCGCCCGCGCCGAGCTCCTGCAGGCGCCGGTCGCCCTCCGTGTCAATGCGCGAGACGAAGAAGCTCGCCACCGACGCCACCTTGCTCGGGTCCCCGCCCTCGGCCACCAGCCGCTCCACGCCGCGCACGTAGGACTCCGCCACCTCCGCGTAGCGCGCCAGCGCGAAGATCAGCGTCACGTTCACCGAGCGGCCCTTGGAGATGACGTCCTCGATCGCCGCGAGCCCCGGCTTGGTCGCGGGGATCTTGACGAGCAGGTTGGGCCGGTCGACCTCCTTGTGCAGGCGCATCGCCTCACGGAAGGTCTCGAGCGTGTCGTAGGCCAGGCGCGGGTCCACCTCCAGCGAGACATAGCCGTCGCGGCCCGCGCCGGCGTCCCACACCGCGCGGAAAACGTCGCACGCCTCTTCGATGTCCTGCTGGGCCAGCGCCCAGAACGTCTGCGCCGTGTCCGCCCCCTGCCGAGCGAGCTCGTGGATCTGCGCGTCGTAGGCGCTGCCGCTGCTCATCGCCTTCTGGAAGATCGTCGGGTTGGACGTCGCGCCCACCACCGAGTGCTCGTCGATCAGCTCCCCCAGATGCCCGCCGCGAATCGACTCGCGCGAGAGGAAGTCCACCCACACGCTCTGGCCCAGCGCGCTCACGCGCTGCAGCGGCCTGCTCTGCTCCTCGGACATCCTCGCACCACCTCCTATCGGGTTCCCGCGCCGAGCAGCGCACGCGCGCGGCCGGCGATGTCCTCGGCGCTGAAGCCGAGCTTCTCGAGCACGATCGCACCCGGTGCAGACGCACCGAAGCGGTCCAGGCCGATCACGTCACCGTCGCTGCCCACCCACTTCCACCAGCTCATCGTGGCGCCCGGCTCGACCGCGAGCCGGGCCGTGCATGCGCGCGGCAGCACGCCGTCGCGATACTCCTGCGGCTGCGCTTCGAAGAGCTCCATGCAGGGCATCGACACGACGCGCACGTGCACGCCGCCGTCGGCGAGCGCGTGCGCGGCCTGCAGCGTCACCGCCACCTCCGCGCCTGTCGCGATCATGATCAGCTGCGGGGTCGCCGATGGGCTCTGCGCGGGCGCGGGCGCCTCCCACAGCACGTACGCGCCGCGCTCGAGCTCGTGCGCGGGCGCATACACCGAGCGGTCCGCCACGGGGATGTTCTGGCGCGAGAGCAGCAGCGCCACCGGGCCGTCCTCGCGCTCGAGCGCCACGCGCCACGCCTGCGAGGTCTCGTTCGCGTCGGCCGGGCGGATCACCCACAGGTTGGGGATCGCGCGCAGCGACGCGTAGTGCTCGATCGGCTGGTGCGTGGGGCCATCCTCGCCGACCCCCACCGAGTCGTGCGTCCACACCCACACCACCGGCAGGCCCATCAGCGCCGACAGGCGCACCGACCCGCGCATGTAGTCCGAGAAGATCAGGAAGGTGGAGCCGTAGGGCTTGACGATGCCGCCGTGCGCCGCCGCGCCGTTGACGATCGCGCCCATCGCGTGCTCGCGGATGCCGAACGGGACGTTGCGGCCCGCGTGCACGCGCGAGAACTCGCCGCCGCCCTCGAACACCGTCTTGGTCGACTCGACCAGGTCGGCCGCGCCGCCCATCATCGTCGGCGCGTAGGAGGCGAACGCCGCCATCGCCTTCTGCCCCGCCGAGCGCGTCGCGATCTCCTCGCCCGCCGCGAAGCTCGGCAGCGACTCGCGCCAGCCCTCGCGCAGCCGCCCCGCCCAGGCGCGATCCCAGTCCTGCGCCATCTCCGGGAAGGCCTCGCGCCACGCCGCGAAGCGCTCCTGCCAGCGCTCCTGCGCGGCCGTGCCGCGCTCGCGCAGCGACATGTGCTCATACACGCTCTCGTCCACCCAGAAGCGGCGGTCGGGGTCGAAGCCCATGACCTGCTTGGTCGCGCGCACCTCCGCTTCGCCGAGCGCCGAGCCGTGCGACTTGGCGGTGTCCACCGCGTGCGGCGCGGGGTAGGCGATGTGCGAGCGGATCGCGATGAACGACGGGCGCTCGCCTTCCTCGCGTGCGGCCGTGAGCGCCGCGTGCAGCGCGTCCACGTCCTCGGAGTCCTCAACGCGCTGCACGTGCCATCCCTCCGCGGCCATGCGCGCGGTGTGGTTCTCACCATCGAAGGACAGCGCCGTCGTGCCGTCGATCGTGATGTGGTTGTCGTCGTAGCAGACGATCAGCTTCCCCAGCGCGAAGTGCCCCGCGATCGAGGCTGCTTCCTGGCTGATCCCCTCCATCATGTCGCCGTCCGAGCAGACCGCGTACACGTGGTGGTCCACGATCTCGTGCCCCGGCCGGTTGAAGCGCTCCGCGAGGAACCGCTCCGCCATCGCCATCCCCACGGAGTTCGCCACACCCTGCCCGAGCGGCCCAGTCGTCACCTCGACGCCCGGCGTGTGACCGCGCTCGGGGTGCCCGGGCGTGCGCGAGCCCCACTGGCGGAACTGCATGAGGTCCTCCAGACTCAGCTCGAAGCCGCAGAGGTGCGCCAGCGAGTACTGCAGCACGCACGCGTGGCCCGAGCTGAGCACGAAACGGTCGCGGTCGGGCCATGCCGGGTCGGCGGGGTTCGTGCGCAGGAAGCGCTCGAAGATCACATACGCGAGCGGCGCCAGCGCCATCGCCGTGCCCGGGTGCCCGACGCCCGCCTCCTGCACGCTGTCCATCGCCAGCGCGCGAATCGTGTCGATCGACAGGCGCCGATCCTCGCTCGCCCTTGTCCTGCTCGCCGCAGCGTCGGCGCCGCCGGCTGGGAGTGTGCGCGCCATGTCGCTCGATCCTAGCGACGGGCACAGCTAGAGTCCCATGATCGTGTCAGAGCAATTCTGCGACGTCGGACGGGGGATAACCCTCTGCTATGAGGAGTTCGGCGACCCCGCGCGGCCGTGCGCTCTGCTGATCATGGGGCTCGGCGTGCAGATGCTCGGCTGGCACGAGGATTTCTGCAACGCGCTCGCCGACGAGGGGCTGTACGTGCTGCGCTTCGACAACCGCGACGTGGGGCGCTCGACGCACATGCAGGGCGCGACGCCCACGGTCCCGCAGCTGCTGCTGCGCTCGCCTCGCGCCGCGCGCTACTCGCTCGCCGACATGGCCGACGACGCGGCCGGGCTGTTGCGTGAGCTCGATCTCGCGCCCGCGCACGTGATCGGCGCATCGATGGGCGGCATGATCGCCCAGACGCTCGCGGCGCGCCACCCGCGCACCGTGCGCTCGCTCGTCTCGATCATGTCCAATACCGGCAGCCGCGTGAGCGGGCAGCCCTCACCGCGGCTGTACCCGATATTCCTGCGCCAGCCGCCGCGCGAGAAAGCGGCGTTCGTGGAGCACATGGGGCGCGTGTTCGCCGTGATCGGCTCGCACGGCCTGCCACAGGACGGTGAGGAGATCCGCGCGATGGTGAGCGCGAGCTGGGAGCGCGACCGTGACCCGGAGGGGCCCGCGAGGCAGCTCGGTGCGATCGTCGCCGCCGGCAACCGCACACGCCAGCTTCACAGCATCACCGCGCCGACGCTCGTCATCCACGGAAGCGAGGACAGGCTCGTGCCGCCCTCCGGCGGGCGTGCCACCGCACGCGCGATACCCGGCGCGCGACTGCTGCGAATCGAGGGGATGGGCCACGACCTGCCGCGTGCCGCGTGGCCGCGCGTCATCGGTGCGATCGCCGAGCACGCCCGGCACGCCGACCACCTCGACGCCGCCCGGAGCGACCCACCCCTGCAGGCCCCCCCGCCGTC
>Ga0209698_10004540_pt1 | contig 15194 bp, 15 predicted proteins | sample LitLauG_LLR_2012_FD_187203 | JGI IMG/M metagenome (GOLD analysis project Ga0209698, IMG submission 187203) | Freshwater sediment microbial communities from Pennsylvania, USA - Little Laurel Run_MetaG_LLR_2012 (SPAdes) (version 2) | ecosystem: Environmental > Aquatic > Freshwater > Creek >...
GCCAGGTAGTGCTGGCCGCACTAGTGGACCAATCGAACGTCGTCCCCAGTCAAGAGGCCACGAGTCACGAGTCGCGAGCCACGAGCCAACCATGGCTTGCTCGAGACTCGAAGCTCGTAGCGCGCGGCGGTTTCCAGCCCATGACGGGGACCACGAACAGGAGGTTCGTATGAACTGTGCCAATCATGCAGATGCCTCAGCGGTGGCCTATTGCCGCACGTGCGGGAAAGCCTTGTGCGGGAACTGTACGCGTCCGGTGCGGGGCGTGATCTATTGTGAAGACTGCCTGGGTGCGCGTATGGAAAACACCGTGCCTGCCTCGGGCTTCGTCTCGGGGACGGTGCCGCCCGCAGGCGCGGTGCCTCCAGCTTTCGTGCCGCCACCGGTGCCGCCGCCTCCCGGCGTTCCCACTAGCAGCAGCGGACCGAACCCTACAGTCGCGGGCATTCTGGCTGGCATCTTTCCCTTCGGCGTGGGCGCGGTTTACACCGGCCAGTATGCCAAGGGTCTGGCCCATCTCGCGATTTTTGGGCTGCTGATCGCCGGCTGCAATGTGAACGGCAGCGAGTTCCTACCGGTCGTGTGCGGCCTCGGAATCGCATTTTTTTGGGTGTACCAGATCATGGACGCGGTGCGCTCGGCACGCGCGATTCAGGCGGGCATGGCGCCGCCGGATCCCTATGGCCTGGCGGCCAGCTTCGGAGGCGGGACGAAAACCGACACCTCCAAGGTTCCGACGGGAGCGATTGTGCTCATCCTGCTCGGCGTTGTGTTTCTGCTGCACACCATCGGAGCGTTCGAGTTCGGCTTTGATCGATTCTGGCCGGTGCTTCTGCTGATCCTTGGAGCGTGGCTGTTTGCACGCAATTACGGTCTGCTCGGATTGAGCGGGCAGTGCGATCCGGTCGCGGCGAAACGCCGTCTGATGGGGCCAGCCATTCTGTTTACGATCGGCCTGCTTTGGCTCTTGGAAAATCTCAACGGCCCAGGCTTTCACCGCACCTGGCCCATCATTCTCCTCGTGATTGGAGGGGTTCGGCTGATTCAGGGCAGTCACTCTGGAACCAGCTATCCCGGCCCAGGGGGTTCGGGAGGTGGGTTCGCGCCTCCCCCGCCGGTGCCGCCGCCACCGCCTGCACCTTCAGGCGAAGTGAAGGCGACGGAGGTGAACAATGGCTAGCCCGGTGATGCCGCCACCGCAAGTTCCGCTGCCGCCACGCCCGCCGCGTTCCATTGCCGGAGCCATTGTCCTGATCCTGCTCGGGCTCTTGTTCCTGTGCGGAACCATGGGAATCCTGAACTGGCACGGGCTGGTAATCATGTTCGGCCGCTACTGGCCTGCCCTGCTCATCCTGTGGGGAGTTATCAAGCTGATCGAACACGAGCAGGCCAAGCGCGCGGGATATCCGGCGCGTGGCATTGGCGCGGGCGGCGTTTTCCTGATGCTGTTTCTGATCATGGCCGGTTTGATTGCTACCGGGGCATCGCGCGTCGATTGGGGAAATATTCGCGACCACCTCCAGATCGAAGACAAGGACATGGATGAGATCTTCGGCGGCTCGTCGTTCGATTACAGCGGCGACCTCGCCAACGACTTGCCCGCCGGCACGACCGGCCTTCGCATCAATGACGAGCGGGGCACGATTACGGTCAATGTGTCGGACGACAAGAAGCTCAAGGTCTCCTGGCGGAAGAAGATTCATGCCGACAATCAGCAAACGGCCGATATCTATAACACGAAGACCGAGGTCACGGTCACGCCTGCCGACAAACTCCTCGTGCTGAGTGCCAACACGCAGGGAGCGGGCGATAAGGGTGTAAGCATCGACATGGATGTGTATGTACCGCGCAACATGAATCTTGTCGTCAGCGCGCGCCGCGGCGTGGTCGACATTACGGGAATCACGGGTAGTGTTGATATCAACCACCAGCGCGGTGAGGTCAACATCAGCGACCTGACCGGCAACGCGACCCTCACCCTGGAGCGTAGCGCGGCTCGTTTGCAGCACATAAAAGGCGATGTGACCCTGCAGGGACGGGCCAACGAAGTTGCAATCGAAGATGTCGACGGCGCCGTCCACTTGAGTGGTGAGTACCAGGAAAGCGTGCGCCTGGTGCGGGTGAGCAAGACAGTAAGCTTCCACTCCTCGCGTACCGACATGGAGTTTGCGCGTCTCGATGGCCGGCTGGATCTGGATTCCGGCGACCTGCGCGCCGACTCGCTGGCCGGACCCATGCGCCTCGCGACGCGCTCCAAAGACATCTCGCTCGAGGGCTTGTCGGGAGACTTGCGCCTCGAAGATACCAACGGCACGGTCACGGTTGGCGTGCATAAGCCGGGCAATATCCAGATCGACAACCGCAAAGGCGACGTGCAGATCACGGTTCCGCCGAACACGGCGCTGAAGGTCGAAGCACGCACGCGCAGTGGAGAAATCGAGAGCGATTTCGAGGAGATCAAAGTCGAGAAGCAAAACAACCAGTCGAGCGCCAGCGGTTCGATTGGGAGCAACGGCCCGCGCATGGCGATCAATTGCGATAAAGGAGCAATCGAAATTCGGAAAGGAACGGTAGCGGTGATGCCGCCAGCGCCGCCGACTCCGCCAACACCTCCGAAGCCCGGCAAGCCCGCAAAGGCGCTTCCGGCTCCCAAGGCGGCGCCGGTGGAGAGCGAGAACTAGGAAGGGCGGCTGTTCGCTCGCTCTTGGCTGTTAGCTCTTGGCTGTTCGCTCTTGGCGGGTGCCCCATCCTTGCGCGTTCTTTGCGCAAGAGGCTGCGCTTTTCGTTCACGTCGCACACTGAACGACCCATTAACAAACGACCATTTAAAAGCGCGGGCCTGACCCTGGTTTGAGTCAGGCCCGCGATCCACCTGCACGCGACGCTATAGCTTGATAGTTACGGTTGCCTCAAACGCGTTGCAGACTCCCCCAGGACATGAGTCGCCGACGATTCTCATCTTGCTACTTTTCTTAGCGCACCGCTGAATAAGCCTGCGGGAAGGCGGTTGCAGGGACGCGCATCTCCGTGGTCGAAAGCGTTTTACTAGATGATTTGAATCGTGCCGATGCGATACCACAGTGGTCCGGCTCCGGCTGTGCCGTTGTGAACTTCCACCGCGTAACCGCCGGATGAAGTCAACGCGACCGAGGGGTTCATGCCTACGTCGTAGTTCTGCGATTCCTGCCAGAGCAAGGAATTCTCGAACCACTCGCCGGAATCGTCCCAAAGTTCCACAACTCCGCCTGCGTCGCCGTTGTGGACTTCGACGAAGGCTTCACCGTCAAAACCAATGGTGGGGTTGTTGCCGTAGGAGACGTATTCCGAACTGTTCTGCCAGGCGATGGTCGAGCCGTTGACGATACCGTTGCGATACCAGAGCGGACCAGCGCCGTCGCCGCCATTGTGCACTTCAAGAACAGCTAACGTGCCAGCGAATTGATACATCGCGACGGAGGGATTCAATCCGTTATCGTACTGGTTACTGTCAGACCAGGCGATGGTTTTGGTTGATGGATCGACCGTTCCCACTCGATACCATTCCGGGCCTGATTGACCGCCGCCGTTGTGAACTTCGACGGCCGTTGTGCCGGACAGAGCTATCGACGGGTTGAAGCCCTTGTCATATTTATAGGTCTTTCCCCACTGAATCGTATCCTTGTTTGTGTTGACGATACCCACCCGGTACATGAGGGAGCCAGGCGCGGCGGTCGCATTATGTACCTCGACCACGGTCGTGCCGGAGAGCGCCACCGACGGATTAAATCCCTTGGCCTGATATTGATGGCTGTTGCTGAAGGCAATCGAAGTGAAGGGATAATTCAACTGTCCGACACGATACCAGAGAGGGCCGGCACCGCCGGTTCCGTTGTGCACGTCGACCACGGTCGTACCGTCGTAGGCGACTTTCGGATTGAAACCGGTGTCGTACTGCGTGCTATTCGACCAGTAGACGAAAGCCTGAGCGTGAGCGGTGAGCGACAACGCGCCGCATAACATCACTGCGGCGAAGCAAGTCTGTGCCAAACTTTTCAGGAACCTTCCCACGACCCGAGTTGTGTTTGCGTTTTTCATAATTATCTCCTTGATGAGTAGTCTGCGGCGACGACGACTTGGCTCAGGCGCGTCGCCGGGAAAGCCTGTGGGAAGGATTGGCGATTTTGTAAACGCTGGGCGGGCGCTACTTTGCCAGATGGAGCAGGAGTGCGTGCTCGTCCCCGTTGCCGTCGTAGCAATTCGCTGGAATCTGCCCTCTGTCGTTGATGGAGGTGGCCTGAAGAAGCGCCCACTGTCCGGTGGAGACGACGAGGTTGTTGAGGTTCAAGGCGCCGCGCTTGCCTTTCGGCCATAGAGCTGCGCGTGTGTTTCCAACGATGACCCGTTTCATAACTCCTCCTCATGCCCGCCATATTCGGCGGCGTTATCTGTTAACGCGTTATCCGGAGGAACTTGGGGTCATCACAGTCGTGCTGTCACCTGACTCGGCAGGCTAAATTTCGCGCCGAGGCTGCGACCCCCTATAACGAGGCCAACGCTCCCGGTGCTAAGAAAGGCCGGAAATGGCAGAGAAATTGGAGTGGGTGTACTGGATAGTCATCGGAGAAGAAAGAATGGCCCACCACTTCGAGCATGCTGCTTCATAGTTGACGTTAAATCTCAATTACGCTCGTTGACCTGGATCTGGATTAAATTGCGGGCGCCCCACCCTTGCGCGTTCCTGGCGCAATGAGGCTGCCCTGAGCGGAGTCGAAGGGGTGGGATTCCACGTGTTCTCCCGCCTGTGTGTCCCTTTACACGCATTGACTCGATCCGCTGCTGCACATCCGTAACCTGCACGGCAGGCGGAATCCGCATCAGAATGGGGAGATGCGGATTCAGGTGAAACCCGCAATTGCGGCCTTTCTTTGTGGAGTTGGTCTGTGTGTTTCGTGGGCGCAAGAGCGGCCTCGACAAAGCGGAGCGTCAAACCCCGTACCGCAAGGCGCGACTGGAAATCGCCCGCTAAAGACCGATCGGACACTAAGTCCAGACGATCGTTTGTCAGTGGTTGCTGCAGCGCTCGATTCCAAAGTGCGTCGATATGCCGGGCGCGACTGTTCTCACTTGGTGCATGCCATTTACGAACGCGCTGGTTTTCCCTACGTCTACGCGAGTTCCTCCGATCTCTACGCAGGAGTCGACGGGTTTCAACGAGTCACGCTGCCTCAGACCGGCGATCTGGTGGTGTGGCGCGGGCACGTGGGCATTGTGATCAGACCGTCACGTCACGTCTTCTTCAGCTTCCTGCATGGAGGGCCAGGGATTGACGACTATGAGGCTCCATATTGGAATCGGCGAGGACATGCCCGGTTCTATCGTTACGTCAAGAACAGTCCTCGCGTAGGATCTGTCCATTTGCGGCAATCTGATTGATTTGAAGAAAGTCCGCCATCTCAGCTGCGATACTCAGTTGATGTAATCGCTGTTAACTGACAACTCAGAACTGCCTTCCCACTTCACGCGCCGAATCGTTCCGCCGCCCGGGCCTTCGCTTTGGCTGCCTCTTCTTCGCGGTTCTTTGGCGGCGCGGTCGTTTCCAGCGAGCGCAACAGGCGCATGGACACCGCGGCCACTTCCTCGACGGCTGCTAGAAAAGCATCCTCATTGGCCTTCGACGGCTTGGTAAAGCCGCTGATCTTTCGTACGAACTGCAACGACGCCGCGCGTACCTCATCCTCAGTGACGGGCGGATCGAAATTGAAAAGCGTTTTAATGTTCCTGCACATGCTGAACCTCTGACGTCTGCCTTTCGGCAAGAATATATTAGCAACCTGTCGTCGGCCGCGGGCCTCATCTGCGTCGAGATTTTTGTCTGCAAGCGAACCTGGGCTCCGACTGAGAAGCTCGGTCGTCCCTCCGGGACTTGAATTGTTTGTTCCACTCTACCCCGCGCTGAAGCGCGGGGCTAAATTGGGTCGCCCCTCCGGGGCTGGATCCTGCAGTGCTTCGTTCCACAGATTCCCCGCAAATGAGCTCTCTACGGATTCTACGAAAATGAGGTCTTGCACACACCGAAGCCGAAACCCAGCATGCTAGATTTGAACGATGCGCCTCATTCTGCAAAAACGTTCGCTGCGTTTCGTCTTTGCGGCGAACGTGATTTCCATGCTGGGCAGCGGCATGAACTCCGCCGCCGTGGCCTGGACGATCCTGCAGAAGACGCACTCCGAGATGGCGCTGGGGACCCTCGCGGTTCTGCAAACGATCCCCGCCATGCTGATGCTACCCTTCACTGGCGTCATCATCGATCGCGAAGACCGGCGGCGCCTGGTGATGATGCTTGACGTGGCACGCGCGTTGGTGATCGCGGTGGTGATGGCGCTCGCCTTTCTCGGGCGCGTCCAAGTCTGGCAACTCTACCTGATGAACACGCTGGTGGCGGCCGGCTTTTGGATGTTCTGGCCGACAATTACGGCGCTGATCCAGGAACTCACTCCCGAAGGCGAGTTCGTGCACTCCAACACGCTATTGCTGGCGGGCGTGCAGGGCGGGTGGATGATCGCGGGCGCGGTCGTGGGGTTTGTCTATGAGCACATCGGCCTTGGCGGAGTGCTGCTGATCGACGTCAGCACCTATGTTGTTTCCTTCCTCTGCTATTTCGCGGTTCGCAAGGGACGGCACGTGGTGCCGCGGGCCGGCGAACTGAAACATGACATCGAGATTGCGGAGACGCAGGTCGGAAAGTTTCTGCGCGAGATGCGCGACGGGCTGGTGTTTCTGCGTGACCACCGGCGCGTGGTTTTCCTGGGCACAAGCTGGGCGCTGTTCCTGGGCGCGATGATGACGGGAGTGGTGGTGACGGCGCCGCTCAGCGACCGCGTCTTCCATGCCGGCGCGACCGGATACGGCTGGCTGAATGGAGGTTGGGGAGTTGGCGCATTTCTGAGCGCGCTCTACACGCCGTTCCTGATTTCCCGCGTTGGATCGCGCCTGTCGATTGCGCTCTCGATGCTCCTGCTCACGATTGCCATGGCGCTGTCGCCATTCTCTCCCTGGCTGGCATTGGCGGTCTTGCTGTATGGATTGATGGGCTCGGCGCGCGGCATCAGCGGAGTCGCCATGAATACGAGTCTGATGGAGCAAGTGCCGGCACACTTTATGGGGCGAGTGCAGAACACGTTCTACTTCTTTGGAACCATGCTGCAGATCATGCTTGCTCTGGCGGTGGGAGCGATTGCGTCGCGGATAAGCCTGGCGGCGGGTTTCGGCGTGATCGCCGCAGTCTATGCGGTTGCTTTCGGGAGCGCTTGTTGGCCGGTGAAAGCGGAGCAGGCAGTGATGTCGGTTGCAGACTAGGAGTTTACGGAAAAAGTCCGTTAGCTCACTAAGTGCGACCACCGGGGCTAAAGCCCTTGATGATTCGAAGCGACTTACGCGGCCCTGAAGGGCCGCTCTTCCACGGCGATGCACACGTTCATGAGCTTTTCCGCAGCCTGCTAGAGGACCGGGATTCACCACCCGAGATTTTTTTCATTCGCAGTTTTTTTCTTGACTCTGTGTCTCTGTGGTAAGTTTTGCGCAGCTGCGGGAGACGCGGCAAGCCGCGTCTCTACTGGTATTCTTTTCTGTTCAGGAGACTCTCTGCATGTTTGAAGACTTGAAGGGCAAGACGGCAGTCGTGTTTGGTGTGGCGAACAAGCGGTCAATCGCATGGGCGATCGCGCAGGGGCTGCACGCGGCGGGCGCGAACCTCGCCATCACGTATCAGAACGAGCGGATGGAGATGGAAGCGAAAGACTTGATCCTGTCGCTGCCGGGCGCGGAAGCTTTCATGTGCGATGTTTCGAAGGACGAGGAGATCACGCAGCTTTTTGAAAAGCTGAAGGAGCGCTACGGGAAGCTGCATACGATCGTGCACAGTGTGGCCTACGCCCCAGCAGAAGAACTGAAGGGCGACTTCGTGAACACTACGCGCGAGGGATTCCGCATCGCGCACGACGTGAGCGTGTATTCGCTGATTGCGGTCAGCCGGGCCGCGGCTCCGCTCATGGAAAATGGCGGGAGCATCATCACCATGACTTACTACGGCGCGGAGAAAGTTGTGCCCCATTACAACGTGATGGGTGTAGCCAAGGCGGCTCTCGAGTGCACGGTGCGTTACCTGGCACAGGATTTGGGCAGGAAGAAAATTCGCGTGAATGCCATCTCGGCAGGACCAATAAAAACCCTTGCGGCGCGCGGCATCTCAGGGCTCGGCGACATGTTGAAGTCGCATGCCGAACGAGCGCCCCTGCAGCGCAACGTCGAAGTCAGCGAAGTTGGCAGCACGGGAGTGTTTCTGGCTTCCGACGCCAGTTCCGGAATCACGGGCGAGGTTATCTACGTGGATTGCGGATACAACATTATGGGGTTCTAGGATCGCTGTTCGCTGTTCGCTGTTAGGTCTCAGTCCTCACAATTTCCACAGCACCCCATAAAGAATGGCACCGGATCTGCCGATGAGCAGAGGGAAGCGAATTTTTTGCTTCCATTTCATTTCGCCGCAGACTTCACGCTTCTGCTTAGGCATGTGGCATGTGCACCTTTCTTGCCCAGGGATGTGGCATGCGCGTTCCGCGAGGTCGTTCATGACGCGAAGGGCGGGAGCGATTGCGCGCGGGAATCGGTCGGTGCGTGGTTTCTGGCGCTCGTTCTTCAAGCAAGATGTGGTTGCACCCCCTGCGTGCGAGCCGCTCCATTGCAGCGTGCCTGCCTTGCGTGACGCCGAGATTGCAGCTGTGTACTATGACCGTCGCATGGCCGGCGACTTTTACGAGTTCCTGCGCGCCGGCCCATCGCGCGTGCTCTTCGCATTGCTGGACATGGCGGGACGCCGGGCCGAGATCGGCGAGACCCTGGTCGCAGCCCAAAAAACCTTCCGTACCTTGGCGCCAAAACTCTTTGGCGGAGAGGACTTCAACGAAACGACGGCCATGACGAACCTATGCCATCAGATGAACCAGACCATCCTGCGGGGTGGCGTTCGAAGTTGCCCGGCGTTTATCGGGTGCTACAACGAGGATCTGGGCACGATCTGTTATGCCAATGCGGGACACACTCCGGCAATGCTGCGCGACGGGACGGGAATCACATTGCTGGGCGCGACCGGCCTGCCTTTGGGCCTTTTTTCGCTGACCCCGCAGAGCGCGTCGACGCGTGCCCTGGCGCCGGGTGCGGTCGTTCTAGCGGTGTCGCGCGGAATTGTGGAGGCGGAATACGCCGGCGAGGAATTCGGACTCGACCGGACGATGAAGGCCTTTCAGCAGGCGGGGGCGCACAGCGCCCATGGTCTGTGTCTGGACATCCTGCAGGCCATTCAGAACTTCACGCGGGTGGCTCCCACCCACAACGACGTAACGGCCCTGGTGTTGGCGCGCCAACCAGCCGGGCAGAATCTTTCGGGTAAGGCGCTATAAAGTGCCGGAAGAACCGGCCACGTACCAGCCCTCGGCGAGAAATTTGTCGATCGAAACTTCTTGCATTCCTTCCTGCACGCGCAGTTCGTCGTTCAGAAAATGGTAGGAAAGTTTGGCGGTGGGGTCGAGGTGGTCGATGCGGATGCGATTGCCATCGCGATCGGCGCAGATGAGACCTAAGGCGAGATCGGCGACGGTGGCTTTCCTGACGCTTCCTTTTGCGGTAAGAGCTTGGGTATTCATAGGCATTGGTTCGTTAGATGCGGACGGATCGAGGTGGAACTATGGGACCGATCGCTGATTCCGCTTCATCGTGAAACCGAGCGGTTGCGGAACCTCGGCATCCGTTGCATGATAAGGGGGCATGCGTAATCGCGTTCTGGTTTTCGCCTTCTTCGCCGCCGCGATGCTCTTCTCGATCACCCGGGAATGGAGCGCGCCCGTGGGGTGTCCCCGGCTGACCGTCAGACGGCAATTCCCCATCCGATAGAATTCCCGTTCCTGGCGCCGCACCGTTGGTGTGGAGGCGAGGCTCTGCCCGCCAGACGGGGCGTAGCCCTGTCACCACACAATCTAGTCATCACACGCTAGTCATCACACAATCAAATCAATGCGGCTGCTTTTTGATTTTGCGGCGGATATCGGGCCAGAACTCTTTGATCACGAGCGTTATGGTGTCATAGCCAACCTGCGATCCCCAGACGCTCAGCGTATTCTTCACGGTGCGGTCACTGGCAACATACGGTACCTCGACGCCCGGCATGGGATGGTAGCCGGGATGAGGATGATAGCTGTAGGTTGAAATGGCCGACGCAAGGGCGGAACCAACGATCTCCGAGTAGTTGAATTGATTCGTCCTGGAATCGGTGCGCGTCACGAAGATGCGGCTGACGGCGTAGCCACTGCGATGCCAGAAGGATCCTTGCCCGCTCTGAAAGTAGCGCGGGTCCTGGTGCAGCATCGCGGGAAAAATGGCGCCCACAAAAAAATTCTCAATGGTGCCATCGGCAAAGTAGGCGCCATAGCGTTTGCCATAGCCCTCCGCGCCCTGTCCAAAACCCGGTTCGCTGTTTTGCGCCTGACTGATGCCCGCCAGCGCGCCGTACCAGACAAATTCCACTGGATCGAAAGCGCTGCGGGTGACGACTCCATACTTCTGCCTGGCCGTGAGCGGCGGAAAGCGCGAGGCGTTCTCGACGGTCAGGAAGTTCGGTAGCGCAAAAAACAGGCGATCCTTGGAGGTTCCGTTTGCGTTGGTGGCAGGCTGGTCAGTCTTGCTCTGGCCCTGCTCGGAAGGCTGGGCGGCCGGAGGGTTCGCCGTTTGACTGGTAGAGGACGGTTGTTGCGCCGGCGGGTTCGCCTGGGCCAGGTCGGGCGTCGCCAATGGCGATGCGCTTTGTGCGCGGCTTGAGAAGGTGGTGAGCAGGAAACAGGCAAGGACTAGACTTATGCGCTTCAAGTAAATGTTGGCTCCGATCGGATGAATTAGGAACACGCCTCGGCTCGCGAATTCAGCGGCCAGTCAGCTGAATCCTGCGCCCGGTTTCCCCCACTCTCTCCAGGCTGATTTCGATGTCGCGATCGCGTTGTAGACGCGGGAATTTCTCTCCCCACTCTATCAGTAAGATGCTGTCGGGAGCGAGCAGGTCATCGAGGGCCAGGGTTTCGAATTCGCGCTGGGTCTCGATGCGGTAGAGGTCGATGTGATAGAGAAGGGCGCGGGGAGAGCGGTATTCGTGGATGAGGGTGAAGGTGGGGCTGGTGACCTCTTCGGCGGAAGCCGCCTTAAAACCTTCGGCGATACCTTTGACGAGAGTAGTCTTGCCCGCGCCAAGATCGCCGCGCAGCAACACGATGAGCGGGGGCCGTAGTTCCGCGGCTAGGGCCCGGCCGAAGGCGATCGTCTCCTCGGCGGAGTGCGTGATGGTCTCGCTTGTCATACCGGAAAGTTCAGTATAACGACAAGCGTGGAGCGCTTCCCTGCTCGCCCTCAGAAGCCGGGCGCTGGCGAGAGTCCGGAGGCAGGGCGGAGCGTGGTTTCGTGGTCCAGGGCGGAATCAAGCGCCATGCGGAGCCTGCGATGGTCGTCGTCGCCCAAGGCCACAAAACGGAAAGGCTGAAGACACGCGGTCGGAAGCTTGCGCGTGGGCTGCAGCATCTCCGCCATCGCATAGATGGGGCCAGACCGGCTGTGGAAAGCTATTTCCACGAAATCGCCGGTGGAGAGCTCATGCTGCACCTGCAGCAGGCCGCCGGTTATAGAGATCGCTTGAAGTTTTGCGCGCGCACGCTGGCCGCTCTCGGCATGGATAGCAGCCGCAACGGAACCGTTGAGTTGTACTCGGGGCGCACGCCGGTTGGCGTCGGATTGGGGGAAGTGGGTCATAGCCACATGGACTATGCCATTAAAGGACGTGTCCTGTGCAGATTACCAAAGCACCTGTCCGCGGGCGTATGCTTGATTTCAGGCAGAATACTGCAGGGCGCGAGCGTAGTTTGCGATAATGACGGCAGTAACTTTCTGGCGTTCGGCCGGAAGAGTACTTTTGTGTAATCCGATAATAATCAAAGACAAAGCTTGGGTAATGTGAGGTTTGGAGAGATGCGGGAAGCGAGAAGTTCGTGGTTTCGGTATGCAATGGTGGCGATCTGTTTGCTGGCGGCTCTGACGGGCTGTTCGCGAGACCCGAACGTTCGCAAGCAGAAGTACCTGGAGAGCGGCGAGCGCTACTACGAGAAGGGGCAGTACGGGGAAGCCGCGATCCAGTTTCAGAACGCGATCCAGGTGGATTCGCGCTTTGCCCAGGCCCACTACAAGCTGGGTCTCGCTGCGATGAAGATGGGGCAAGCGGAGGTTGCGTACACCGAACTCTTGAGGACACTCGAGATCGATCCACAGAATTACCCCGCCCACCTGAATATGGCCAGACTGCTGGTCTCTGCCGGTCCCAGCCACGCTGCCGAGGCGAAGGAACACCTCGACTTGCTGACGCAAAAGCAGCCGAATAATCCTGACGTCTACCTCGTTCTTGCCACTTACTACAATACTGCGACGAAGGATATGGGGGCAGCGCTGGCCGCGATCCACAAGGCGGTGCAACTCGATCCGAACCGCTATGAGTTTTATCTCAGCCTAGGCATCCTTGACGTGCAAGGGCAGCAGTGGGCGGACGCGGAAGCGAATTTCAAGAAAGCCGTCGACCTGGCTCCCAAATCGACAGAACCCCTGATTACACTGGGAAATTTCTATCAATCTCGCGGACGCTATCCCGAGGCCGAGCAGACCTTCCGGCGAGCCATTCAAATCGCGCCTAACGATCCGGGCCCGCGGCTCTCTCTGGCGGGCTTGTTTCTGGCCCAGAACAAATTGGGTCAGGCGGAAGATTACCTGCGCCAGTCAAAGAAGGATTTCCCGGGCAATTCGGTCGGCTACTCCATGCTCGGCAATTTCTATATTCAGAGCAACCAGATGGACAAGGCGCTGGCCGAATACACTTCTTTGTACCAGGAACATGGCAAGGATCCCACGGTCAAGAGGAACTATGTTCAGTTGCTGATTCTGAAAGATCGGCTGGATGAGGCCCGCAAGCTGAATGACGAACTCTTAAAGACGCAGCCCTCCGATGCGGATGCCCAGACCTTCAAGGCACAGATCCAGATTCGCAGTGGCAAGCCCAATGATGCGGTCGACACGCTGCAAGGGGTGCTGAAGAATGATCCCGACAATGCGGTGGCGCACTACCAGCTCGGTTTGGCCTTGGAACAGATGGGAAACAGCAGCCGCGCGGAAGCAGAATGGCGGGACGCGGAGCGGTTGCGGCCCGACATAGTCGAAGTACACCGGGCGCTGGCTGGTTCCGCCATCCAACGGAACGATGCTTCGGTGCTGGCCCAGGAAGCGGACCAGATCATGTCGTTGCAGCCGGCGGCGCCAGACGGATACCTGTTGCGCGGTGTGGCTGAAATCGATCGGCGGCAGTTTGCTGCCGCCGAACAATATCTCAAGCAGTCGCTCGAAAAGGAGCCGAACAATCCATTGGCTTACGTGCAGCTGGGAAATCTGCGCATGCTGCAGAACCAGCCGGTTGAGGCGCAAAAGGCCTACCAGCAGGCGCTTGACCAGGACCCGAATTCCGCCGACGCGCTCGGCGGGTTGCTGAACGGATACCTGGTCCAGAAACAGCCCGACAAAGCGCTGGCGGCCATCAAGGCACAGATCGCCAAGTATCCCAATAGCACTGCCTTCCACACGATGCTGGGTGATTTGCTGAAACAGGGGAAAGACGCGGCGGGCGCGGAGGCGGAATACAAACGGGCGGCCGAATTAAACAAGAACAATGCGGTTGCCCTGGTCAAGTTGGGGATGGCACAGGGCGAACGTGGCGACGTCGATGCGTCCTTGCAGACTTATCTGGATGCGTCGCAAAACAATCCCAAGGAGCCCACTTTTTATCTACTGTCCGGCAGCATCTATGAGCAGAGGGGAGATTGGGACCGGGCCAAGCAGATGTACCAGAAAGTGCTTGCGATTCAGCCGGACAATCCGGTGGCCTCCAATAACATGGCGTATGTGATGCTGCAGCAGGGCGGCAATGTAGACATGGCATTTGAGATGGCGCAGAAGGCCCGCCGCCAGCTGCCCGAAAATGCGAGCTCGGCGGATACCTTGGGCTGGGCGTTCTATCACAAGCGCGTTTACACGTCGGCGATCGACCTCTTCCGGGAGGCGGTCAAGAAGGAGCCGGACAACGCCCTCTTCAATTACCACCTGGGACTAGCCTATGCCAAGAACGGCCAGTTGCCGCTTGCCCGCCAGCAGCTCGACAAAGTCTCGAAGATGAAGCCAAATTCCTCCGAGGCTGACGATTTGAGACGGGCGCTGGCTGAGGCTTCTAAGGGTCAAGGCTGAGTTCCGGCCCTTAGACCGGCAGCTCAACCCGGAACAAATCTCGAAGCGTCGCGCGCCATTGCTCTTCCCCGTCGAGCTCGCGCTCTTCGCGCCGACCGTCGCGGGTTTCAATCAGCTTCAAATCCGACAACGTAACGCGGCCCTGGAGCGTGGCGAGCGAGCAAATGCGCTGCCCCGTGAAGTGCGATTCAGGCGAAGTCTGGTGGTAATGGCACATGCCAGCAAAGTCGGAGAGTTGCCGAGCTTGCTGGGTAAATGAGTACTGCTTCTTCCACGGGTCATCGGTCTTGGTGCCGGCCACGGCGTCACCGGCCTTGACCTCCAAGGAAAGGACTCCTTCAACTTCGGTCAGGCGATAGACGCGGCCGATCTGCGGATGCTCAAGGTTGGGGTCGAGCCGCAACGGCTCGATGAAGCTGTCCCCGAATCCAACGTCCGCCAGCCATGGCTCTTCCAGATCAATCCGCAACGTAAGGTGGTCGAATTCCGGGCCACAGGTGCTACCATCGGCGCGCGCGACCCGGGCAGAAAGCAGAGTCACCTGAAAGCCCAACGCGCGCAGTAGAGCGGCAAAGGCACCGTTGAGTTCGTAGCAAAAGCCGCCGCGGCGCTCGTTGACGATTTTGTGGAGGAAGCGGGCTTCGTCGCAGACGATCGGGCGGCCAATGTGGATGTCGAGATTTTCGAAGGGCACCGCCAGCATGTGGGCACGGTGCAGCGCGCGCAAAGTCTCCGGCGATGGATCGGTTGAGCCGGAGTAGGCGATGCGGGCGAGATAGGCGGGCAGGTTCAGCATACCTTCACGGGGTTTCCAGGCTGAGCGCAAGTGGGGGAAGCGGTTAGCTGTCCTT
>Ga0209698_10004541_pt1 | contig 15193 bp, 14 predicted proteins | sample LitLauG_LLR_2012_FD_187203 | JGI IMG/M metagenome (GOLD analysis project Ga0209698, IMG submission 187203) | Freshwater sediment microbial communities from Pennsylvania, USA - Little Laurel Run_MetaG_LLR_2012 (SPAdes) (version 2) | ecosystem: Environmental > Aquatic > Freshwater > Creek >...
CGCAGGAGTTAAGACGAGAGGCGTCCAAAGGTCGGTCACGAAGCCCATCAAGCGAAAGCTCGCAGGCATCACGCCGATCACCGTGTAGTTCTCGCGATTAAGCCGGATGGTGCGGCCCACAATGGCAAGGTCAGAGCCGAAACGACGTTCCCAGACCTGGTGGCTGAGTATGACGACATGATCTTGCCCACTCTGGTCTTCTCCCACCCTGAAGGTGCGCCCCATCTGGGCATTAACGCCCAGCACGTTAAAGTAGTTGGCCGAGACCGCCGCCGACGGTATCACCTCGGATTCGTGCTGCGCAGTCAGACTTGCCGAGCGAAATTCATCGGCAGCGGCCATCTCCGAGAAAACGTGATTACCTTCCCTCCACGCAAAATAGTTGGGCGCTGACACGGTGCTGTTATCAGCCTGGAAACCCGCTGCCGGATTGATGGCGGTCACCACCGCCACGCGGTCAGGATCGCGGCCGGGCGGCCTGCGCAACAGAATGGCGCTCACCATGCTGAACATCGTCGCGTTTATGGCAATGCCCAACGCCAAAGTCATCACGGCAATCGTGGTAAATCCCGGATTCTTCACCAACTGCCTGACGCCGTATCGCAGGTCTTGAACAATCGTGTCCATCGCTTCACTCCGACCGCTCTGGCGGTGTGGTTACAGGCTCTCGGAAGCCTTACCGATCAAGGGATGTTCGCAACTAACAAACCAAACGCTCGGTTGGATTGCGGGTTGGTAATGAAGGAGAAGAAGAATGCCACGGCGGCTGCATGCGCCGGAACCCGTCCAATCGTGGACGCTTGTGCCCGCGAATGGACAGTTCTACGCTTACGCCGGTTCTACGACGATCTTCTTTGCGGCGCAATCGATCTGCGTGATGCGGAAGCTGCGGACTTGTCCGGCGCGGGCCGGTTCGGCTTTGACGGGCGCTCCGGCGCCGGTTTTCCAGCGAGCTTGCAGCATGGAGCTCAGTGACGAAAGGTCAGCTTTCGTGGAACTGGAGGCATCAGTTTTCGCCGGGACGGCTGATCCAGCTTTGCAGGTCGCGTAAATCCCTTCCCCGAGCTCGACACGTGTGCTGGACTGGTCCACCAGCCTGCCGGTGACCACGTCTCCTTCTTTGTGTTCGGCAAGGTATTCGTCGAGGCCGGTGGGAACGAGTTGCTTCATGCTGAGCTTCATCTGGCGCTTTTCGGGATCGACGCCGATGACGAGAACTTTCACGACCTGGCCGACGCGCAGGACTTCAGCGGGCATTCCGATACGCTTTTCCGCGCTGATTTCGCTGACATGGATCATGCCTTCGACACCTTCAGAAAGCTGCACAAAGGCGCCGAATTTCGTCAGGCTGGTGACGGGGCCTTCGACTTCCGAGCCGAGCGGGAAGCGTTGCGGGACGTCTGTCCACGGATCTCCCAGAGCCTGCTTGAGTCCGAGGGAGATGCGATGTTCGGCGGTGTTGATGCCGAGGATCACGGCTTCGACGGTCTCTCCGGGCTTGACCACGTCGCTGGGCTTTCGAACTTTACCTTTGGCCCAGGACATTTCCGAGATGTGAATCAGGCCTTCGATGCCGGGCTCGAGCTCGACGAACGCGCCGAAGTCCATCAACTTCGAGACGGTGCCGCGGACGCGGTCCCCGACTTTGTATTTCTGGGCAATGGCGTCCCAGGGATGCGGCTGAAGTTGCTTGAGACCGACAGAGATGCGGCGCTTCTCGCCTTCATTGGCCAGCTTCAGGACTTTCACTTCGATTTGCTGCCCGACGGAGAGCACATCGGCAGGTTTGTTGACGCGGCTCCAGGAGATTTCTCCGACGTGCAACAGCGCATCGATTCCACCCAGATCGACGAATGCGCCGTATTCCATAAGGGTGCGAACGGTCCCGGTTATGGTGTCTCCTTCTTTGATCTGGCCGTAGATCTTTTCGCGGGCGGCGCGCTCTTCCTCTTCCGCGACGGCGCGGCGATCGACGACTACGTCTTCATCAGCAACGTCGAGCTTGATGATGCGGCAGCGAATCTCCTGGCCGACCAGATTTTCCATTTCGGCGGCTTCGCGGACTCCGCTGCGCGAGGCAGGCATGAAGGCGCGCACGCCGACATCGACGCTGAAGCCGCCCTTCACGACCGCAGTGACGGTCCCGAGGACCGCGGCTTTGTCGGCGAACGCCTTTTCCAGCGCGGACCAGTCCATGGGTCGCTCGACTTTGAAGCGGGAAAGTTCGTAGTAACCATCGAGATCGCGGCCCTTGACCGTGACCAGCGCCTTGTCGCCGGGCTTGAGCGTTTCGCCCTGCAGCGCAGTGAGCGGGAGAATGCCTTCGGATTTGTATCCGATGTCGAAGAAGACAGCTTCAGCGGTCACGGCGATTACCGTGCCTTCGAGTTGCTTGCTGCCCTCGGCCTTGCGCGAGTGGGTCCTCTGGAATTGAGACAGAATGTCGCCGAAGGATTCGGTGGGCTCGGTGACGGGTTGGGCTTCTGATTTTTGTTGATTGGGGGTTTCGGGATCAGGCATTAGAGAAGACAACCCTCTTCGCGGGATAGGAATTTATCTAGGATAACACCGGCTGTGGTGGAGCGCCGCGTTCTGTCCGGCCGTCCAATGAGAAAAGCCTTTAAACCGCGGAGGGCGCTGAGAAAATCCGCTGAGGGCGCTGAGGAGGCTCCTCGAAATTATTCTTAGTGGTGCACCCACTGGGGGTCGTCTTCGGGATTGACGATCTGGCCGTCGCGCATGTGGATGATGCGGTCGCCGTACTCGGCGGCCTGCGGGTTGTGAGTAATCATCATGACGGTCTGGCCGAGTTCCTTGTTGGACAGGCGCAGCATCTTAAGCACGATGTCAGAGTTCTGGGAATCCAAATTTCCCGTAGGTTCGTCGGCCAGGACTACCGTGGGCTTGTTGATCAGGGCTCGCGCCAGGGCCACGCGCTGCTGCTCGCCTCCGGAAAGTTCCGAAGGACGATGTTTCAGCCGCTTGGTCAAGCCGAGCAGGTCCGTAATGCGGTTGAAGTGAGACGGATCGCGATCGCCGTTTCCGGAGATTTCCTTTGCCATTAAGATGTTCGACTGCGCGTCGAGCGTGGGCAGCAAATTGAACTTCTGGAATACGAATCCAATCTTGCGCTTGCGCATGCGGGTGCGTTCGGCGTCGGAGAGCTTGGCGAGATCGTCGCCGTCAAGCACGACGCTGCCGCCATCGGCGCGGGTCAGGCCGCCGAGGAGATAGAAAAGAGTGGATTTTCCGCTACCCGAGGGGCCTACGACACTGACGAATTCGCCCTTTTGCACGGAGAAGGAAATCCCGCGCAGGGCCTCCACTTCGATCTTGCCTACGTGGTAGGTCTTGCGCAGGTCTCTTGCTTCGATGAATGCTCCGGCCATGCCTGCAAGAATCTTACACGAATGAGCAGGCATAGGAGCCTTGGTGGAAAAGGCTTCAACCACGAAGGTCACGAAGGAACACTAAGGAAAACTGCAGCGGCGCCCGGCGTGATTCCTCGATTCAGGCCACGCCGATGTGGCTGGCCATGGCGGGCTGCTGGCGCTGGTGCAGGCGCTTGGGGCCGCGCTTCCGAATCAGCAAGAGGCGGACGCGCTCCAACAGGTCGGCCGGTGAGTACATTCCTTTGGTGAGAAAGACGTCTGCCCGCGAATCGTGATCGTAGATGCGGACCTTGCTTGAGATCAGGATGGCGGGAGTTTGGGGAGACGCGTCTTTGATCCTGGAGATCAGTTGGGGACCGTCGAGACCGGGCATGGCCATGTCGGCGATGACAAGATCAACTCCGCCCTCGAGGAATCGAGCCAAGGCGTCCTCTCCGCGCGAAAAGCTGGCCACGCGATACCCGCGAGTCTCAAGCATGATCTTGCGATGGGAAAGGGACTGTTCGTTGTCGTCGACACACACAATAGTGCGCTTTGGTTTCATCAGCCTTCCGCAACCCATTGGAAGCACGCCCGCATGTCCAATGGAGGCTTTTCTCAATATGAAGAATGTACAGAGCGAAATGGATGCTAACGGGAATCGAAGCTGCTGTAAAGTGCCGCCCATGCTAATGGAACTTCCTGGCCATTGATTTTTTTCGTGACCAATGCGCATCAGTGTTTGCCGCACTTTGCGCGATACAAGCTAAAGAAAGAATTCGCCGCGCAAAACCTCGATCGAATTTCCTCCAACACGAACGTTAACTATACGGTTATCGTGCTTTGCTGCTCGGACAAAAATGCGGCTGGGCCGCTGCATCTCGACGCCCTGTTCGATGAGCACGCGCTGGTCGGGAGCCGCGACCCCGTGGGCGACCATCCATGCCGCCGTGCAACCCGCGGCAGAGCCAGTGGCGGGATCCTCGCCGTTATAGAACAACATGCGGGCGTGCAAACCGGCCGCCGGATCAACGGTTTCACGGGTCACGAAGTAGAGAAACTTCCCTCCGGTATTTTGCAGATAGTCGCCGGCACGGCGAAGATCGACACGGATTTTCTGAATAACCGCCAATGATCTCAACGGCGTCACCGTAAAAGGTAGTCCGGTGGATACCGTCTGAATCGGCAGTGACGGATCGAAGTCACCTGGATCCAATCCGGTGGCACGGGCCAGGGCTTCGCGCTCATGCACCACGCCGAATACAGGATCGACCTGCTTCATTTCTCCGAAGATCGGCTTTCCCGACGCTTCTTCAAAGCGTACCGGAACCTTCCCTACGTTCAATTCAAGTACAACTTCGTTCGCGGCGGTTCCGTTTCGGAGCGCGAAGGCCGTCCCTAGAGTGGGATGTCCGGCGAATGGCAGCTCTTCCTCAACCGTGAAGATTCTGACGCGGGTGCCGCGCTCACGCTCGGTCGCGGGGTCGCGCGGAAAGATGAAAGTGGTCTCTGAAAGATTCATCTCCTTGGCGATAGCCTGCATTTCGGCATCGGTGAGACCGCGCGCATCGGAGAACACAGCCAGAGAGTTGCCTTCGAGCGGGTTGGAAGAGAATACGTCCCACTGCGACATTGCCAGGCGGCGCGGCTGCTTGCCCATGATCGTCCCGTGAAGCGCGATTGAATTGCCATCATGAACGATGAGGGGCGTCAGGTTTACGATTCAGAAAAGTGCGGCTGGCGTGCGGCAGGCGGCGATTGACAGGGGCATCCGGCGCCGCCTATCCTAATTCGTATGATTTACTCACTCGCCGCCGGGGTTATGTGTTGTTGTTGCCCGATGCCGGCGCGTGGGTAGGAACTCAGCGAAATCCTTCCCACCCACCCGGTGAAAGCGGGTGGGTTTTGTTTTCATCCGCTTTAACAAGCTGGGAGCCGGGGTGGACCGGACTTCGGAATTTTCAGGACTAAACCAGAGGAGGAGAAACCTATGACGACCGCGACCGCAAACGAGACCCATAGCGTTCCAAGAATCAACGACACGGCTCCAGATTTCACCGCCGAAACTACGCAAGGGACGATTCAATTCCACAACTGGATCGGCGAGGGATGGGCCGTGCTGTTTTCGCACCCCAAGGACTTCACGCCGGTTTGCACCACGGAACTCGGCTACATGGCGAAGCTGCAACCGGAGTTCGCCAAGCGCAACGTGAAGATCATCGGCCTGAGCGTTGACCCGGTGGCGAGCCATCAGAAGTGGGAAGGCGACATCGAAGAGACGCAAGGCGCGAAGGTAAACTACCCGATGATTGGCGACCCGCAACTGAAAGTCGCCAAGTTGTACGGGATGCTGCCGGGCGATGCCGGGGAGTCGTGCGAAGGCCGCACTCCCGCCGACAATGCCACGGTGCGCACCGTGTTCGTGATTGGCCCGGACAAGAAGATCAAGCTGCAGCTCAGCTATCCGATGACCACCGGACGGAACTTCGACGAGATTCTGCGCGTGATCGATTCGATGCAGCTCACGGCGAAGCACAAAGTGGCGACGCCGGTGAACTGGAAGCCGGGCGAGGACGTGATCCTCACGGCGGCGGTTTCGAACGAAGAGGCGCAGCAGAAATTCCCTGGGTTCAAGACGATCAAGCCGTATCTGCGAGTCGCGAAGCAGCCGAAGTAATTGGCAGGCGACTCGGAGTAGAATTTGCCACGGATTGGCGCGGATCTTCACCGATTGACCTCGATGGCGATGTGAAGCTCCGGCTTTTCCGTGGCGTTTGTTTGTAGGGCTTACGGAAGCGCATGCGGTCTGGTGATCGTCCCGGTCTTCAAAAGCACTTGGCCGAGTTGTTTGCTTTTGTTTTCAATGGGTTAAGTTGGTGTTGTTGCTGCACAATAGGTGCAGTTTGGCACCCTTTGTCGCTTAACGTGCAGCGTATTGTGCAGTTCATGATCGCGCTGCCCAAGCTGTGGAGAAATCTTCCGACTGACCTGTGAAAAAGTCCGATAACGGCAACTAGTTTGGTGAGCTAAAATCGACATCCATGGGCGAACTTGAGCGCCATCAACCGCGGGACTGGCGTGAGCCTGTGCGATTGGCCACGGACAAAAATCGCAAGATGACGGCCAACAAAGCTACTCGCATATCCGCTTCTGCTATGGCCGAGGTGTTATCTGCACTCAATGAATACTGGGATGCTCTCGAAGCAACCGACCTGAAAGAGAGGTCGAAGGGCATCTACATGAGCATGGCCGACAATTTCGTGCGGTGGATGCGGGACGAGTTCATTCCTGGTCGCCGCACCACTGTGCATAGCTACCAACCCCAACGCCCCAAGAGGTTTCAAGGGATTAAGAACTCTGATGACGCGCCGGACGTTTGCCGCTGTGGGCATCCATCGGAATCCCACATCTACCCAGGATCAGCTCAATACGGTGACTGTCATCACTGTGAATGCGAACTCTACGATCCAGCTGGTGGAATCAAAGGTCTTCCTATCCACCCACTATTCTCATTCACGGAAGGCGAGTTCCGTATGGTGTCCTGCACGCAGTGTGGTCGATTTCGTGTAGCACCAGACGGGGTTTGCGAAAAATGCGGATGGGACAATGACAATGATGGGCCTGTTGAACAAACCCGCCCGCAGTTTTGTCAGCATAGTCCCACAAAGATGCACGAAATCCCATCCTTATCTTCGAACCACTGCAGGTACTGCCTGCGAGCGATTAAGGCAAGTCCTAGGGCTCATGGCACGCATGAGCGATGGGAAGCGGGGTGTGATTGTAATGACTGTCGTGGTGCCATGCGGCAGTGGATCACTCTTAGTTCCGGTCTTCCGTCATCCCTGGCGGCGACGCTCCGCGACATCCTTGCATTCCGTCGGAACGTGAACGAGCTCTGGCTGCCCACGAGCACTCTGAAGAAAAACGCCGCGCGCCGCCAGAACCTCGAGGAACTCGTTCACGTCGGTGTATTGACGAAGATCAATAATGAGTCAAATCACCCTAGCACCTATCTGCTTCACGTCGAACGTCTGAGAGTTCAGGACACCACAGGTTAGAAACGATCACCGCTCACTCGCCATTCGGCGCTGAATCACTGATACGATTGGTGCCATGCTGCTTGTAATCTTCGGCGCTGGCGCGTCGTACGATTCCGTCTTGCATCTCCCACCACCTCCCCCTGGCTATAGACGAGATCCACACGAAGACTCTCGCCTTCCGCTAGCGAACCACCTATTCGATGATCGCGGGTTGTTCGTGGCGGTCATGGATCAATACACGGCATGCAAACCACTCGTGAACCTCCTCCGAGGAGAAATTCAGGTCGAGCAGCAGCTCGCGAAATTCGAGGAGCAGGCTAAAACCTTTCCACCACGCCGGAGCCAGCTCGCCGCGATCAGATACTACCTTCACAACATGTTGTGGAACTGCCAGAACAATTGGCAGAGTTATCACCACGGCATAACGAACTACTCAACCTTCTTAGATGCAGTCGAGCGGTGGCGCTTTACGCAAAACGAACATGTGTGCTTCGTGACTTTCAACTATGACACGATGCTCGAAGCATCCATGCAGGATCTCTGGGGATATTGGTTCAAAGACTTCAACACATACATTTCCAGCCCTGACTTCAAGCTGATAAAACTGCATGGCTCCGTTGATTGGGGTCTCTGCTTGCCGAAGGTTCGGTATCGGGCACCGGCAGAAGTCATTGACGCTGCAGCGTTCGGTGTTGACATCTCCCAAGAGTTCCGAAAGGTAACCCGCACACCTGTAATACTGGATGACGGCAATCTCGGATTCCCTGCGATTGCTATACCAGTCCAAAACAAAAGGGACTTTTCCTGCCCGCCGGAACACTTGACGGCCCTGGCTGACGTTCTACCAAAAGTTACGAAGATCATCACAATTGGCTGGCGTGCGACGGAGCAACACTTCTTGAAGATATTGAAATCACCGCTTACTGGACTGAAAAATGGTCTTGACACAATGATCGTCTCTGGCAGTATGAAAGATGCCGAAGAGACTCGTAATAATTTAGGTCTCTCGCTTGGCCCTCCCAGCGTACTAATAGACAAGGGTTTCAGCGCATTGATCAGAGATCGTCTGGAGCAGCTTGAGCACTTCCTATGGTGATGCTCGGTCAGAAAACTCTGGCACAGTGCTTCGCAAGCCGCTCGGCTCCACGCTGAAAACGAACTAGCTTTGCTCAATTAGGGATGGGGGCTGGCGGTGGCCACGACTGACCAGCCTTAATGACCTTGCAATACTGCGGATATCGGCAACGGATATCGTCCAGCCACGCGCAGAAATCTCTCACCAAGTCACACGCGTGAGCAAGTTGCTTTTTGTCGATTCTGAGGCGCTCGATATCGAGGCCTCTCCACAGTTCGTCAGTAAAGAGGCCGCTCGGAAATCGCTCGGCATGCTTCTCGTCTCTCTTGATGCTGAAGGACATCATGTCCACGTTGTGAATAAGATCATCGCGCGTCAGATTTAGCTGCTCAAGATCTGCCAGCGCAACAGGTCCGTTCGTCCAGTCAATTCCCAAATCCTCTAAGAACAGTAGACGATAACGTTCAAACCAACTCTTACCCTTCTTAACTCCACGATGCTTCGCAAGATGGTCGGGGTCCCAATGCAGACATCCTAGGGGGCTGATCAAGTCGCGAAGATACGTGTTCAGGCTCGATTGCACCATGCAGAGGCACCAATGACCGACAACCATGACACACTCATCCGCATCTTGCCATTCTTCAAGAAACGGCGGTTCGCCATCCCAATGCTCAGGGTCTCCAGTGAACACATAGGGTTCTTCCCCCGCCTCAATCTTCCGCTTCGTCTCCTCGAAAGGAGCGATGGCCGACTCATAGAGCCTCTTAATCAACTCGAGTCTTCGGATTAGGAAATGGAGGAGATCCACCCTTGACATTCTAGCGTGCCGCCGAGTACCCCATCCTTTCGCGTACTTCGCAAAAGGGTGGGAACCACCGACCTCAACGCCCAGACTCTCATTCTTTCAATGGAGATATATTCGGGACGCTCAGTCGCGCTAGCCTCAAACCGAAGGAGTGGGGCCACCCGCGAGTCGCCTAAGACACCACGGCGCGTCATCAACACAGTTGCGAGACCGCAGGCATCGCTGCCATGATGGAGCACGGAAGCGTATGCGGTCCGGTGATCGTCCCGGTCTTCAAAACCGGCGGATGGCAGGCAATCCTGTCATCGGTGGGTTCGACCCCCACTCGCTTCCGCCACTTTTCGGTTCCCTCGACTTCGCTCGGGATTTCGCCTGCGGGCTCCCCCCTTCGCTATGCGCAGGGTCACGCCCGCAAAACGGCTCAACTTCAAAAGCGGCGGATGGCAGGCAATCCTGTCATCGGTGGGTTCGACTCCCACTCGCTTCCGCCATTTTGTTTTCAATGAATTGGCCGGAGCTGAGGATTTCGTCGGCCGAATGTCGCAAGGGCGCGCTGGCGCTCGCGAGGACAGTTTCCACTCGGTTCTCTTAGAAACATCGCCGATTTAAGTGCCTCTGCTCAACGCCTTGGAGCCGCGGCCGGGTCGCGAACGTCAGACGGCGGTGTGGCGGCAGTTGTCTCCGTCTTGACCAGGGGCCCAGTCAGAGGACCGCTATTCTTGACCAAATCAGTCTTAATTTCAACCTTCTGATTGGCGAGCGGGCTGATGTCCGTCTCAAAAGTCTGGTAGCCGGGAAGGGCGATTCTGATCTGATGCGTTCCCGGGGCAACCAGCATCCCTCTACCCGCGCCCTTAAACTCCCCCACGTGTCCCACGAAAAGACCATCCAAAAAAACTGCGGCCCTCGAGGGGTTAACCGCAATCTTGAGTGTGGCGGCCGCATCAGGAAGTGGTCCGGTAGGGGCTTTCTCCATGGCCACGCGAACGACCTCCTTCTGGCCGGGCTGGACAAGAATTCGTTCTGTGAAGTCTTGGTAGCCGTCCTGACGCACGGTAATTACGTGTTCGCCCGGCAGGAGCAGAACCTTCTTCGATCCCTTGAGTTCTTTCAGATAGCCGACGTACCCTCCGTCAATCCAGACCCCAGAAGTCTTTTCGATGTGGGACTTTCCTTCAAATTGAATCTCTCCCAGCACGCCGTTTTCAGCGCACATCGGGGCGGGTAGAAACACAGCAAAAACCAACAGGAATACCCACCGTAATGGATCTACTGTTCGGAATGCTTCTTTCATAGTGACCTCCACAGCACTTCGATTTACTTCAGGAGCCGGCCGCATTCCTGCATCGCGCTCTTATGGCTTATACCGCGCGTCTTCCTCGCCGGTCAGTTAGCGGAGCAAATAGAAAACGCAGATCGAGCATTTGCTCGATAATCTGCAGCAGGTTCGCTGGCGATTCGCTCTTGGACACAAACGCATCTACCCATCTCAGAGCACTCTCGGGTAGCCCTTCATCTGCGGACAGCAGCGCGATTGGAACATCGGGATCGCCAGCTTTCATGTGCTCTGCGACAACGTCCCCATTCATTCCGGGCATATGATAATCGAGTAGCACCAAATCGACGGGATGGGAGGCGAACAGTTGCATAGCCTCTGCGCCGCTGGTGGCGACCAGGACCTTGCACCCAGCTTCCTCAAACAGCATCTTGCGACCCTCAAGTCCATTAAATTCGTCATCAACACACAGAATCAAAGGTCTTCTCGGCAAAGCACTCCTCCGATTTTCGCCGGACAAGCACATGAAGACCTTGCCGTGGCGTCCTTTTCCGGAGCAGCGCCATAATGTTCTGAGCACGATGCGTACCAAACTCACAAAGCACAGCAGAGCAGGGCCTTAGGCCTGGGAAGAACGTGGGAGTGTAAACACTACCTAGTAACGACGAACATCGAAACAGTAAGAACATCGCCGGCGGCGAGGCGGCGAGGCGGCGGGCACGGCTGCTTTTCGACCGCGCTCAGGGTCACGCCCGAAAAAGCGCTCAACTCAGCGCGATTTTTTCCTCTTTCTTTGTGCGGACAATTCTTCCAAGAGATACTTCAGCGATGCGCATTCGCGAATGACGGCCTCCAGTTTCGGAATCGTGGTCTGGAGTTCTTTGTCCTCCACAACACCGTCTGCCAGGGTTTCTCCGACGCTTTCGAGGGCTTCGCCGACTTCTCGAATCAGGTTCGATACGGCAACTAATTCTTTGCCCAGGTTCACATCGAGTTTGGGCAGCTTGAAGGCGACGCGCCCGGCCTGGCGCTCCAGAAAATCCAGCGCTTCGTAGTTATTGAGGAGAACGCACATCTGCGGGAGAAGCTGTGCCGGGATGTGGCGTTCTCCGCGCATCCAGTACATGAGCGAGCGGTAGTTGGTTCCGAGCTGTTGGGCGAGGAGGCGCACGTCGTATTCGGCTTTGGCTTCCACTACCCGGCTTATCAGAGATGCGAGATCGTCAGCAGGCAAGTCAGACCTCTTCGCGAAAGGTATCGTTCAAAAAGCGCGGTCAATTTGAACAGTAAAGACGCCCATTCTAGCTGAATTGATTGGCCTTCCGGCATCGGATACAGTGGTCATGGTTCGAGCGGGCAGGAAATGGAAGTTGGCAGGCAGCGCTCGAACAAGAGTTGATCTCCCAAGCGTTCAGAAGTCTATGAAAACAATTGACAACCTGAAAGTCGAGAATTACCTTTCAGGGTCACAAAAAATCTGACGATCTGTGCAGTCATTGGCTGATCGGGCCAACCCGCCGAGAGGAGGCCCAATGTCGAAGAAGTGGTACAACTACATCGTTTCGGTTGACGATGACGCTGCTCAACAGGCCCAGAAGACTTCTGGCGCGCCTGCCAGTTCGAAGTCGGCGGCACAGAGCGTCGCTGAGATCGCATCGACGATCGCCCCGGAGCCTAAGTTCACCACGCCCGTTTCCGATCCGACCTCGTTTGAAGAGATCTATAAGGCGGCCGAAATACCGCCGGCGGCGAAGGGATATTCGATCCTGAAAGTGTCGCAGATGCTGGAGAGCGAGCACATCCGCAATCTGCCGTCGGATGTGAGGAAGTCGTCCGTTCTGGTGGCGCTGGATGCCGCGGGCGTGGAAATCAAAGACGTAATCCAGGATGCAATCCGGCGGGATCGCGCCCTCGATACTTATGAGCGCGTGCAGCAACGAGCCGCCGAGGAACTGGAATCCCGCAAGACGAAAGAGAACATTGAGATTCAGGCGCAGATCGACAAGTATGTGACCGAACAGCGGGCAAAGATTCAAGCCAACAATGACGCAATCTCGCGCGAAAAAGAGCGCTTTACCGGCTGGCGGCTGAAGAAGCAGCAGGAAGAGAAGAAGATCGCAGACGCGGTCGGATATTTTGTCACAGAAAACCCTATTACCACCGGAGACGTGAATGCGGCTCCGTCCCCAACCAAAGCAACGCAGCGTTCCTGAGGCAGGAGGCCTTTTATGTTCCAACGATTGAGCAGAATGATTCGGTCGTTTATTGGTTTCTTCATTTCGGTGGCCGAAGATCCTGAGCTGATTCTGCAGCAGAACATCCGCGACATGAACGATCAGGTGCCTCGCATGAACGAGAGCATCGCCATGGTCAAGGCCAATGTGACGCTGCTCGAGAGAGAAGAGGCCAAGTACAAGACCGACATGGCCAACTTGACGGCAAAGGTCAAGGCGGCGATTCAAGCCAATCGCGACGACATCGCAGGCGCCTATGCCGCCCAGTTGGAGCAACTGAAGGGCGCCTTTGCCAGAAACCAGGGACAGTTGGCCACCGCGCGCGCCGCCTTCGACAAAGCGATGGCGGTAAAGCAGGCATTTATGCGGGAGAAAGACCGGAAGACCCAGGAAGCGCTCAATGCCATCGCCGACTACCGCCGCTCCCAGTGGCAAAAGAAAGTTGCGGATGCCATGGAGCAATTCGAGGTTGCCGGCATCAGCCAGACGCACGACGAAATGGTGCGCAAGATTGAGGAGACGACTGCCGTCAACGAAGCTCGCATGGATATGGCGATGAGCAACGTCGACCAGCAGAAGGTCAAGATTGACGATGAGGCAGAAAAGCTGCAGGCCAGCGAACTGGTAAAGCAGTTCAAGATCGAAATGGGTCTGGCTGCACCGGAAGCGGCCGCGGGTGCGGAGAAGACGATTGGCACGAAGGAGCCGCAGAAGACGGCTTAAGATTTTGGCGAAATGATTCTCTCGAAGGCGCTGCGGACCGGAATGTTCAGGTCATCCGCGCGAAGGAGGAGGGAGGAAGGTTATGGCGGTCAAAATTGAAAGAGGTGGATGGGTCCTTATATTCTTGATCGGCGCGGCCATCGTGGGCTACAGCCTGAATCGATATGGCTTGATCGATTTCAGCAAGTTCGTGCCTGGCAGCAAGAGCGAATCCAGCGGCGAAACGATTGACGCTTCGAAGCCCTTGCTCATACCCGCTTCCTCGACGAGCAGTGACGCCGAGGTGCGGGTGCGCGTCAATGTGTGGGTGGGATGCGTCGGAGGTCTGGTCGCCAATGGCGGTCTCGATACGCAGCCGGACTCGATCTTCGGCAAGAAGGGGCTGAAGGTCAGTTTCAAGATCATCGACGATTGGACGGAGGGCGCGGCCGCTCTGGCCACGAACAATGTCGATGTCATGCTGACGACTGCGGACGTATACGCCAAGGACTATGCCCAGTTCAAGGAGAAGGGATTCGGGTCGCATGCCTTCCTGATGGTGGACTGGTCGCGCGGCGCCGACGGCGTGATCGGGAAGCAGGGCATCAACAGCATCGAGGATCTGGCCGGCAAGACCGTGGCGTTTGCTCCGTACACGCCGTCGCATTTCCTGCTCTATAACGGACTCAAAACATCAGGACTAAGCACGGAACAGCGCAACGAAATTTTCAATAAAGCTGTTCATACCAAGGATGGCATCGAGCCGGCCACGCTGTTTGCGCAGGAAAAAGTGGACGCGGCAGTGGCCTGGGACCCGGATATGAGCGATGCGGTTTCGAAGCGCGCGGGATCGAAGAAGATTTATGACACCAAGATTGCCAACCGGCTCATTGCCGACATCCTGGTGGTGAGTGACAGCTTCTCTGCGAAGCACCCGGACACTGTGCTGAAGTTCGCGCAAGGCTGGCTGGAGGGCGTGGAGTTCATCAAGTCGCAGCCGGACCGTGCTTATAACCTGATCGGCACGGTGAAGGACTTCAATATCCCTGCAGACTTGGCCAAGACCATGCTCGGGGGAGTGAAGCTCGCTGATTATGCCGACAACCGCGCATTCATGGGCTCGGCCGGGTCCAATCCTGACTACGACAACATCCTGAGCATGGCACAGGATATGTATCGTGACCTCAGGATCATCAAGCATACGTTCAATCCGGAAGATAGTCTGGACCGGCGGTATATCGAGAAGCTTGCGAACAACTTCTCGATGGCTTCGACGGAGGCTCCGATCGAGTACAAGGAGCCGGCCAAGGGGGCGACGCCGATTGCGACGCAGCACCGGTCGATTTACTACGATCCGAATTCTTCCAAAATGAGCATGGATTCACGGGCTATCGTGGATGAACTCGCCGGCACCATGCGCGCCTACGAAAACACCGTGGTCGACATTGACGGCAACACCGATTCCACAGGTTCCCGGGCTTACAACATCACGCTTTCCCACGCCCGCGCCGATGAAGTAAAGAACTATCTCATGCAGAAGTACGGATTCCCCGCCGTACGGCTGCGAACCGCGGGCAACGGGCCCGACAAACCACTCGACAGCAATGCTACGCCGGAAGGCCGCGAGAAGAATCGCCGCACCGACATCAAGGTTTACGCCAACCCGTCGAGCTAGCGAAAAGGGCGACGC
>Ga0209698_10004543_pt1 | contig 15192 bp, 7 predicted proteins | sample LitLauG_LLR_2012_FD_187203 | JGI IMG/M metagenome (GOLD analysis project Ga0209698, IMG submission 187203) | Freshwater sediment microbial communities from Pennsylvania, USA - Little Laurel Run_MetaG_LLR_2012 (SPAdes) (version 2) | ecosystem: Environmental > Aquatic > Freshwater > Creek >...
CTCCGCCTTCGGTGTTCGTGAACGAGACAAAGAACTCAAACCATCGGATCGTTCTGCGTCTCGTGGGAACGAAGAGCAATCGGGCGGCCATCGGCGCACAGGTGGTGGTAAGGACCGCGCGGATGACGCAGCGCGATGAAGTTCGCGGCGGCGGCAGTTATTTGTCGTCCAGTGACCAGCGCCTGCACTTCGGGTTCGGATCAGATGCGTCGATTCAGAAAATAGAAATACGCTGGCCGAGTGGAGCGAAAGAAGAATTCCATGACATCTCGACGGATTCCTTTTACACGATCACAGAAGGGAAGGGAATCGTCGAGACGATGAAGTTACGGGCGGTGAAGACGGCGCAACCTGTAGCTTCGCGATAGATGCCAGTTGCAGTCCGTGGGAGGAAGGTACCGATAAATCCAGGAGGCAATCGTCATGAAAGGCACGATGAGCCGTTGCATTCTGAAGAACAGCCTGAAGTCCGCGACCAGAGCCATGTTTGTTGCAGTTGCCAGCTTGCCCTTGCTGGTGCCCATTGCTTCCGCCCAAGTGTTCAACCAGCATGACACGGCGAAGCCCCAGGATATGCCCACGGCCACAGTGTCGCAGGAGATCAAAGGAGTTGTGAAAGTGAACATCTCCATGGACAAACCGCGGACGTTCATGGCGCCGCGGGCCATGGGGGTCAATGCTTCCATTGCTGACGGCCATTTGATGGACCCTGACCTCCCAGTTCTCCTGCGTGGTGCAGGCATCACAACGTTGCGTTATCCCGGAGGCGGGTTTGCGGACAACTATCACTGGTCCACGAACAAGCCTTCGAATTCGCAGGTTCCGGCCGCCCAGCGATACAGCGGTTTCGCGCCAGGCACAGACTTCGGCCACTTCGTGCATTTGATCGATCAGGTCGGAACGACCGTCATCACGGTGAACTACGGTTCGAACCAGGAGGGAACCGGAGGCGGCGAGCCGGCCGAAGCGGCGGCCTGGGTTGCTTACGCCAACGGCAGCCCGACCGATAACAATGCCATCGGGAAAGATTCGACCGGATTCGATTGGCAGACCGTTGGATATTGGGCGTCCCTGCGCGCCGCTCAACCGCTGGCCGCCGATGACGGCAAGAACTTTCTCCGCATTGCCCATCCGCAGCCTCTGAACGTCAAGTATTGGGAGGTCGGCAACGAGGTCTACAAAAACGGTTACTACGGCGGAGAAGGGCAAGAGCTGGATTTGCACGCACTGTATCCGAAAGATGCGAAGGACAACGACAAGCAACGTCGGAAGAATGCGAATCTCTCTCCGGCTGCGTATGCCAAGGCTGTGCTGGCGTATTCCAAAGCCATGAAGGCTGTCGATGGACGAATCAAGATCGGTGCCTCGGTGGATTCTCCTGTGGCCAATGCCTGGGATGTTCAGGAGTGGACTCCGGACCCGGTGACGGGAAAGTACGTGCAGAACACCGCCTTTCAGAAAGCGCAGGACTCGGGACTCGATTGGGATCGCAACGTCTTACAAGCAGCGGGGAAGGATCTCGACTTTGTTGCGTTTCATTGGAACACCGGTAACGCCACGGAGGCCTCGAACTGGAAAGAACTCGATAACGCGGCTCTCCTGGCGGCGCCGCGCGAAGAACTCGCCAATATCGTGTCGGGTCTGCTGGATCTTTTTCGCAAGTATTGCGGGCCGAACATGCAGAACATGCAGTTGCTTATCACCGATGCCGGGCCGAAATCCTATATTAAGGTTACGGATGAAACCGTAGTCGGACTCTTCGCTGCTGACGGCTACCTCAGTTTGATGGAAACGGGAGCGGCCAACATCGACTGGTCCGACCTGCATGGTGGATCGTTCCTGGATGAAAAGAACAAGCCGGGCGCAGCTTTCTTCGGCCTCCAGATGATCCACGACCTGATGAATTTCAACGAATCACTGGTTACGGCGTCGTCGAGTCACTCGCTGTTAAGCGTTCATGCGGCGAGCCACAAGAACGGCAGCTTAAGCCTTATGCTGATCAATAAAGACCCAAAGAACACGGCCACTGTGAAGGTGACTATCGATGGAGGAAAACTCGCCGGCCCGGGAATGCGATTCGACTACGGAAAAACTAACCTCCCGGCGGACAAGGCGGTTTCGGGGGTTCAGGTCGATGACGTGGGGAACAGTTTCAGCATTAACGTTCCTCCGTACACGGCTACCGATTTGTTAGTTCCGCCCGCGCGGTGATGCAGGCTTCACGCTGCGTTTAGCTGAGAATCGCAGCTTGAGGTTCTGGAACAGCGGTTGAGAGGACTGGCGGTTGGGCGTCGGCCACTTCTCGGAACACTCGAAGATTGCTCTTCAGCACCAGAGTAGGACTAACCCAGCTGTTTGCCGGAATCGCGGTTCCATTCAGCAAGTGATCGACCAGGATTCGCATGGCAGTTTGCCCCTGCAAGTAGGGGTTCTGATAAATCGAAGCGCGGATCGTACCCTGGAGCAGGTGGGGAACCATCTGAGGAAAGACATCGGTGGTGATGAGTGCGACTCTGCGTTCGAGCTTCAGTTTTCGCAGAGCACGGCAAACAGGCAGGCAGTTGACCGTGCTGACGTAGATCCCTCTGACATTGGACTCGCGCGTCAGCAGATCGCACGTCTTCTCGTAGCTTTCCTCTTCCGATTCGTGACCTTCCAACACAGCGACGACTTCGCCGCCCAGACAATCCGAGGCAAAGCCGACGGCAAATCCAGTTGCCTTGAGTCGGTGCTCTTGCGTATTCAACATGCCGGTGACGACGGCAACTTTAGAGGCAGGTGGCACGAATTTCGCCATGAGTTCGGCAGCGAGCCGGCCGCTCAGGTCGGGATCAACGGCTACCAGGCTGGATCGCCGGCTCTGGGGGGCATCTGTGGTTGTGCAGACGACCCGGATGCCTTTGTCCTCGGCCTGATCGATCAATTCGCTGGAAGCTTCCGGATTGCCCGGCGTTACGATGATGGCGTTTACCTGATCGCGGAGAAGAGCCGTTAGTTGCTTCATCTCGCCAACTCCCAGGCTGGGCATGGGGCGATGAACGAGTTCAACACCCATGCTGCGAACGCGGCGCGCCTCGTCGGAGATGCCGGCCCGGAGTTGGTCGTAGTAGAGTCGGATTTCGCGCGGAACGCAGACGCCGATGCGAACATTGGCGCGTCCCTTGGACAGCGTGCGAGCGGCCGGATGTGGCGAGTAATTGAGCTTGCGCGCAATGCGAAGAACTTTGATGCGCGTGGCTTCGCTAATGCCGCGGCGAGCATGGAGAGCGCGATCAACGGTACCGATCGACACCTTCGCTAATTCCGCTATCTTAAAGATACCGTTCGGCTTCATGCAGGGGCGCGGAGACGTTTGTGCGCGACGTCACACGCGGCTTACAGGGCCATCATACGCCTGCGTTAACGTACACATAAAGGAATTTTAAGGCAGAATCGAGATAACGAGGATGTTTCGCCATGAATCACGGTGAAACAGTGATCTGTTGTCCGATGTATTGTACAGCTTTGTCGGGCTTGGCTTCCGAACCGATGCCTGTCCCGTGATTTTCGCCGGCGAAGACGATGCGGAAGGTTCGTTGCTCGAGCATTCCGGGAAACTGCCCCTTGCGCTGTCCAATGGTCAAGGTCTGCTTGGCGTCGTCCCAGTGAATCGGGATGGTTGTATACATCCCTTTCTCGTAGTCGTAGGTGTCGTTCTCGTCTTCGTACAGGGCAAAGTCTCCGTCGGCCCCGCGGTATATCCGCAACTCAACTGGATCCGGTGCTTTCTGCGTCGACCACTCAATCTCCGGCCCCATGGGAACGATCGAGCCCGCGCGGACGTAAAGCGGCATGCGGTCGATAGGAGCGTCGGCTTGCAACTTGACCGAACCCCCGACCGTCTTACCGCTCCAGAAGTCGTACCACTTGCCTTGAGGCAGATAAAGGTCGCGCCGCGTGGCTCCCGGTTGGGTGATCGGGTTTACCAGGAATGCAGGGCCATACATGAATTGATCGCCAATGTCGACAACGTGCGGGTCGGTGCGAAAGTCCATCAACAGCGGCCGCATGGGAGTGTAAGCCTGGCTGGTATTCATCCAGGCGAGAGAGTAGGTATACGGCAAGAGACGATAGCGCAGCCGATCATAGTCAACCAAGATCTTCTGCGCTTCCGGCCCGTAGGACCATAGTTCATTGCCATCGGGATTGCCGCGCGTGCCGTGCACCCGGAAAATCGGGTTGAACGAGCCCCACTCAAACCAGCGGATAAACAACTCACGGAACGCGGGATCACTGGGGCTGCCGAAGACAAAACCGCCGATGTCGGTGGTCCAGTAGGGAATCCCGGACAGTGCGAAATTAAGTCCCGCTGGAACTTGCCGCCGAAAGCTGAGCCAATCCGAAACGATATCTCCCGACCATGCGGTTACCGCATTCCGTTGCGAGCCGGCAAAAGCCGAGCGCGAAAGAATGAAGACGCGCTTTTTGTCGGATGCGCTCCGCTGTCCGTCATAGACCGCGCCGGTATCGAGCAACGGATAATCATTCACGAACCGGTCGCCGCTGCCAGCGGCGATCTTGTGACCAAGCAGAATGTTTTCTTCCTGTCCTTCTGTTTCGGGCTCAGTCGTATCCATCCACCATGCATCGAGCCCAATGCTGAAGAGAGCCTTGTTCACCTGGTCCCAGTAGTACTTGCGAGCCTCAGGATTCGTGGCGTCGTACGCGGCCATGCCATCCGTGTGGTAAGGCGGCTTGGCAAATTTAAATTTGTCGACGAACCAGCCTTGTTTCTCCATGTAGTCGTAATTTGTGGAGCCGGGCTCGAAGAACGGCCAAATGGAAATCATCAGGTGGAAGTTGTCCTTGTGGAGTTGATCCACCATAGCCTTGGGATCGGGATAGTTTTTGTTGAAGACGAACTCGCCCTTGCGGTTCCACCAGAACCAATCCTGCACGATGTTGTCGGCGGGGATGTGCAGTTCCCGATATTTGCGTGCGATCCCCAGGATTTCCTCCTGCGATTTGTAGCGATTCTTGCATTGCCAGAATCCATATGCCCACTTGCCGAACATGGGCGCCTGGCCAGTGAGGTCGCGGTAGTCGGCAACGATTTTGTCGAGTTCTGGACCGTAAAAGAAATAGTAGTCGACCGCATCGGCGACTTCGGAGGAGATGTAGAGATAGTTAGCGAAGCGATTGTTGAAGCGGCTGCGGGACTGGTTGTTCCAGAAGATGGCGTATCCTTTGCTCGAAACCAGAAGAGGAACGGAGATGTTGGAGTTGTCCTGGGAGATGTCGACGGATTCGCCGCGATAGTTCCAAACTCCCGCCTGGTGTTGCCCCAGTCCGAACAAGCCTTCGTGAGAACCGTAGATGCTGATGAACGCCTCGGCGTGGTACGTGTCTTCTCCGTTGACTTTCACCGGGTTCAGCCACCGGTTGGCGTCCTGCACGAGTTGATTCCCGTCAGCCTCGGAGTACGTGATGGCGCCGTCCAGGCGCGTGACTTTCACTTTGAGCCGCGAGGTCGCGATCGTGATGTCGTCGGGTGTTTCGTGCATGGTCCATTGAGGCGTCTCCCAACTCTTCTTGATCACAACGTAATTCGGATGTTGCTCAAGCGTGGACGATGGCGAGTACAGGACGTGGATCACCGATTCAGAGCAGATCTGCAATTTGAGGAAGCCGCGCTCTTGCGTGAAAACGACTGCATCACCCTGGCGTTGAACGGCGGTGACGGGGTTTCTAGGTGTCCACTGGGCATGCGCAGCAAGGCTGAAAGCGTTCAAGGCAAGCAAGAACAACCAGAACGAACGAATCCACGCGCGATGCAAATTAAACATGAGCAATCCTCTCGCGAGCCATCCTACGCGTCTCAGGGTCTGTTTACAATATCGATAATGTACAGCGGTTCCATGACCTGATTGAAAAAAGCGAGCGACCGAACTGCGGAATACGAAACGGACTTCAACGCCGATTCTTATTGTGCAGTCTCGGTGAACGTGACGTTGGCATTGCCCAGAGCATAAGGCGCTTGAGCCTCTACATGGACCGTTTGCGCCGATCCGGGCAGAGTTAAAGTGATCGACGCCACTCCGGATGAATTCGTTACCGCGATCACTTTCGAACCGGTGCTGGTGCCGTTCGAGAGTGATCCTGCGCTGGCGCTGAAGAGAATGCTGGCTCCTGACGCGATCCCGCCTGAAGTTCCCGCGTTCAACGTCACCGTCAGTGGCTGGGGCAAGGTTGTGCCCACGCCTCCGGTTTGTCCATCTCCACTTGTCTTGACCAGACTCGCTGGCGGATTTCCAACAACAATCCATCCGCCCTGCGTTTGGCTGACCGTTCCATCGGACCCGGTCACAGTGTAGTGATAGAACCCTGGCGTATTTCCTGCGGTGATCGTCACAGTTCCGTTCTGAGTCGTGGTCAGATTTGGTTGTGTGAGAGCAACGGTAACCCCGGAGTCAGGGGTTTGCGAATTTAATGTGACATTCGCTGTTCCGCCCGTGATCTTCGGCTGCAAGGTTACTGTGCCGCCAGCGGGCAGCATGATCGTATCGGGATTCAGGTCCCACTCCGAAGACGGAGTTGCGTTGGTATTGCCGGAGATGACCAGCAGGGTCGCCGTGTAGGGCGCGAAGTTCATGGTCGAGGACCATGCCGGCGTCGATTGCGTGATGCTGGTCGGCGCCGATGCCGACAAGGTGTAAGCGGTCACAGAGCCTGGGGTGAATCCGTTCAGGGCAAACTGCACGTGCGCCGTATTCTGCGGATCCTTGTTCAATACCATCACGGTGAGTGTCTTGCCCGTAGAGTCCAGAGCGGCGTAGCTGCTGAACAGGTTGGGGTCGCCGGTGTTGGTATCTGAAACTGAAGTTGTGCCAAAGCCGTGATGTGCGCCGTCGTAGTTCGTGTAAAGCTTCAGCGCGAGATAGTTCGGATTCGTCGGACTCGGCGCGGTCCAGCGCGATGCGAGGTAAACGCGTTCGCGTCCCAGAATGCCGTAGGCGTCGGCATCGCCGAGCGCCGTGGAGAAGTCCGACTCGCCCGCAAACGCCGCACTCCATTCTGTGAAGGCGAGAGGCGTGCCGGGATAGATCATGTTCGCGAGAGCGCGCATGCGCGGAATCCGGAACGCGATCGTCTTGTTCGGCTGAATGTTCGTCGTGTATTGCTGGTTGATGGTGCCGGACGGGCTGACGAGCGTGGGGTCCCAATAGTCGCGATAAATACTCACTGCGAGTGCCTGCTTTTGAATTTGCGTCCAGGTCGAGGTATCGGGGCCATCGGGGTACGCGTGGATATCGAACACATCCAGCGATCTGCTCCCCGCGATCTGATCCTGCCAGTAGACTTCGTTGAGCCACCAAGGCAGGAAATCGATTCCGGCATGATTGCCTTTGTCGCTTCCGTCTGCGCCGTTCCAATAGAACCACCAGCAACAACTTACGGGCCCGAGGCGAATAGCAGCCGGGTCCCAGGTCTTCAGACCTCGTGCCACCCTGAGATAGGTGTCGCGCATTTCGTTGAACGCCGAGGGCAGTGGGTGTACATCGTGGTGCGTGCCACCCCAAATGTCGATCTCATTGTCCATGTCATAGAAATGGGGAGCGGATCCGAAAGCTGCGGCGAGTGCGGTTGCCCAATCTTTCCGGTAGACGCACGGCCCTTTCGCGCTCGACGGGCATGTCGTTGAGATGTCGTCGAAGATCGGCACGTGTGCATCGTTGAAATCATTTCCGGTGACATTCGTGCTGCAATCCGTTTTTTGGCCGTTTCCAGCGTCGGAATCGTCGGGGCGAACCTTGCACTGCGCGCCATATTTCGCCACCGAATAGCTGTAGAGTTGGCCATTCCCCGTATTGTTGGCTGGATCCCCTCGTGAAACCCAATCCAGCATGACCATTGTCATCAACGGATTCGTTCCAGCCGCTTTGGCGTCCTGGATGAACTTCACCGAATCACTATCGCCAATCTCAGTATAGGTGTAGTCGCTGAAGTAGTAGTCGGCCGCCGAGTTGGAAGTCTGGGTCTTCCAGTTGTAGCGCGAGGTTGCGTTTCCACCCCACCGCACAACGCTGAGGCCGCTATCGGTAACGGTGGCCGCGTCCTGAGGATAGGCTCCGCCATACGCGTACGGACTGATGGGATGGCGGTTTGTCAGGACGTCGATGGTGACGCTGACATTGGTGACCGGGCCGGTAGCAGCCGCCGAAACTTCAGAGGAAGCCGGACTCTCACCGTTGGCATTGACCGCGGTGACTACGTAGTAATACGTCGTGCCGCTGGTAACAGCGGTGTCGGCGTAATTGGTGACGGACGGAGACGCAACCGTCGAATACGGGCCGCCGTGGGCAGTACCGCGTTTCACGTTGTAGCCGGAGGCGGTCGTGCTCGCCATCCAGGAGAGGGAAATCTGCTGTGTGCCGGGCGTAGCTGTGAGCCCCGTTGGCGCGGCAGGAGGATTGCCTCCGCCGCCACCGCCGGAGCCATTCGAACTTCCGCCGCAGCCCTGTAACATCAGAGCTGTCATGATGGTTAAGGTTGAAAGCAGACCCAGAAAACGTGCGTCGGGGGGCTTTGCCATAACGATTATGTTACCGGAAATCGTCGTTTTGGCAAGGAACCGGAGGCTGCCTTCTCCGGTCCACTTTTGGACTGCACTTGGGTGACGATCTCTCGCTCCTTCCGTTACAATCATGGATTAACCTGCTGCGCTTCAGCGTACTGTGGAGTACCTACTCTAGGGGTTCCTTAGAAGGGTGTCAGCCATAGCTGGAAGCTCACGGATGAGGTGTAACCCCGCGACGATGACTTGGGCTACTTCCAATTCGCTTACGTTCCAGGAACTTATCCTGCGTCTGCAGACGTTCTGGGCTGAGCGCGGCTGCGTGTTGCAGCAACCGTATGACGTGGAAGTGGGCGCAGGGACGATGGCTCCCGAAACGTTTTTGCGGGTGCTCGGACCCAAACCTTATAAGGTGGCGTATGTGCAGCCCTCGCGGCGGCCTGCCGACGGCAGATACGGCGAGAATCCGAACCGCCTGTTCAAGCACATGCAGTTGCAGGTCATTCTGAAACCGCCGCCGGAAAATGTTCAGGAACTTTACCTTGAGTCCCTGAAGGCGATTGGGATCGATCTCAGTCAGCACGATATCAAGTTCGAAGAAGACAACTGGGAAGCTCCGACGCTGAGCGCATGGGGTGTCGGCTGGCAAGTCATGCTCGACGGGTTGGAGATTACACAGTTTACGTACTTTCAGCAGTGCGGCGGCCTCGACCTGTTTCCGATCTCGGCCGAACTGACGTACGGGCTTGAGCGCATCACCGCTTTCCTGCAGGACGTCGATTCCATCTATGACATCGTGTGGGCGCGCGATCCCGACACGGGCGCCGTGGTGAAGTATGGCGATGTCCGGCTGGCGGATGAGTTGCAATTCTCGGTCTATAACTTTGAAGCGGCGGATGTCGAGAAAGCATGGAAGCACTTCGAACTGTGTGAGGCTGAGTGCAAGGCCCTGATCGATCGGTATGCGGAACTCTCGAGTGAAAAAGCCGAAGGCTCGGATCTTATTCGCGAGAAAAGTCGTTTTCCGCTCCTCGGTGCCTATGATTTGTGCCTAAAGTGCTCGCATCTGTTCAACATTCTCGATGCGCGTGGCGCCATTTCAGTCACAGAGCGTGTGGGCGTGATTGCACGCGTCCGGGTATTGGCTGTGGGAATTGCCAAGGCTTGGGTCGATCAACAGAAATCTGAGGCGGCTGCGCCGACCGACGAGCCGGAACCTGTGCGCCAGAAGAACTCGCAGCGCAAGGGATCGTTGTTGCCAGTGGGATAGAAGAGCAGGCAGTTCGAAATCAGGAATCTTTCATCACGTTTGTGATGAGTGTCACAGTCAGGGCTGTCAAATTCTGGAAAACTTGATGGTTTAAGTGCATGCCAGATTTCCTCTTAGAGATTGGGTGCGAAGAGATTCCCGCAAGGATGATTGACGCGGCTGCAAAGGAGTTGCGCGAGCGCGTGGGTGCGTTGCTCACGCGGGAACGTTTGTCGGCTAGAGAGATCACCTCGCTGGAAACGCCACGCCGTGTGGCTGTGATGGCCAACGGGATCGCCGCAGCGCAATCAGACGTCACCGAACAAGTCACCGGACCGTCGGTGAATGTCGCCTATAAAGATGGTCAAGCGACTCCGGCCGCTCAAGCTTTCGCCAAGAAGTCGGGCGTTGACGTGGCGCGGCTGGAACGCGTCGCCACCCCCAAAGGCGAATACATCAGCGCCAAAGTCACGAAGAAGGGACGCACGGCGGCAGAGATCCTGGTGGAATCGTTGCCGAAGGAAATCGCCGGCATCTATTGGCCCAAGAACATGTATTGGCGGAAACCGAATGAGCGGTTCGTACGCCCGGTGCGCTGGCTAGTGGCCATGCTTGACGGTGAGACGATTCCGCTCGAGTTCGATGGCATCCGGGCAGGGAAGACGTCGCGAGGGCACCGCATCTTATCCGTTGGGGCAGTTGCGATTCCGCGGGCGGGTGCAGCTTATGTGGATGCATTGCGGGCCGCCAAGGTTCTGGGCCGAGCCGACCGCGAGCATCAGATTCGGAAGGCTCTCGACGCGGCTGCGCGCACGATCCCGGACGCGCGTTGGCGGGAAGATAAGACGCTACTGGATTCCGTGGTGAATCTGACGGAATTTCCTTCCGTCATTCTGGGTGGATTTGATCCCCAATTCCTCGCGTTGCCAGAGGAAGTCCTGGTGACGGTGATGCGCGATCATCAGAAATATTTCGCGCTCGAGGACGCGCAGGGAAAGTTATTGCCGCATTTTCTGGCCGTTCTGAATACCGACCGCGATCCTCAGGACCTGATTCGTCACGGGAATGAACGTGTGCTGCGGGCTCGCTTCAACGACGCGAGATTTTTCTGGGAAACGGACCAGAAGAAATCGTTGCTGGAACGACACGAGCTGTTGCGCCATGTCACATTCCAGAAAGACCTCGGCACATACTACGAAAAGACCCAGCGCGTGCAACGCCTGTGCAGTTGGCTCAGCGAGATTCTCAAGCAGCACGGAGTTGCGGTTCGCCCCGGCGTCGTGCATAAGGCCGCATGCCTGGCCAAGGCAGATCTCACCACCGAACTGGTCAAGGAGTTCACGGAGTTGCAAGGGATCGTGGGCGGCCTGTACGCGCGAGTCCAGCAACTCGACCCGAGCCTCCCAGAAGCGACCCGCATGGCGATTGCCGATGCGATCTACGATCACTACAAGCCCGAGTCAACCGAGGATTCGATTCCGCGATCGACCGAGGGCGCCGTTCTCTCTATCGGCGACAAGTCAGACACGATCGCAGGAATGTTCTCCCTCGGACTTGTGCCGAGCGGATCGAAGGATCCGTTTGCGCTGCGTCGGCAGGCCAATGCCATGGTGAAAGTCATCGCCGAAAAGAAGCTGCCGTTACTGCTGGGCGACATGATGCGCGACGCACGCGAAGGATATAAAGGATCGCCTGCAGAGAAGAAGTTTGTGGATGATGAAAAGTTCCTGCAGTCGGTCCAGCTGTTTTTCCGCGAGCGCATGGAGTTTTATCTCCGCGACTTGCGTGGATATTCCTACGACGTGGTCAAAGCAGTTCTAGGCGCGGATGCCAACGATGTCGTAGATGCCGTTGAGCGCGCAGAAGCTGTGAAGCAGGTGCTGCACATGCCGGAGTTTCAGGCGATTGGGGCAGCCTGCAAACGCATGCGCAACATCCTGAAACAGGCCGCAGAAAAGGGAATCGCGCTTTCGCCGAAGTTCGAGGCGCTGCCGGGTTCCGCATTCGAAGAGAAGAACCTTGCGGCATTCGTGGAAACGTCGGGCCCGGAGATCGAGGCACTTCGCAAGAAAAAGGACTACGGAGCGGCGCTCTTGCTGCTCTCAACCGTGCGCGAGCGTGTCGATTTGTTCTTCGATAAGGTCATGGTCATGGTCGAGGACGCACGCATTCGTGCAAACCGTCTGGCATTGCTGCAGACCCTGTTACGAGAGTTTTCCACGATCGCGGATTTTTCCGAGATCGTGACAGAAGGAAAAGCTTAAGCGATTTCGTAATTGGGTAATTTTGCAATTTGGTAATTGGAAGTACTACGTAACGATCTTTCAATTACTCAATTACAAAATTACTCGATTACCAAATCATTCAAACTCTGCAACCGCAAAGGACTCATATGGCAACGATGACTCTCCCCGAAACTGAAGTAAAGGAAAGCAAGAAATCCACCACCAAATACGTCTTCTCGTTCGGCGGCGGCAAGGCCGATGGAAACGGGAAGATGAAAGATGTGCTGGGCGGCAAGGGCGCTGGCCTCGCCGAGATGACCAATGCTGGCTTGCCCGTTCCTCCCGGGTTCACCATCCAGACCGAAGCTTGCCGCGAGTATATGCGTGGCGGCCTTTCAGACGATGTCGACCGCCAGATGGACGAAGCGCTGGCAAAACTTGAAGCGCTGCAGGGGCAGAAGTTGGGTACGGGCGAGAATCCGCTGCTGGTGAGCGTACGCTCGGGCGCGAAGTTCTCCATGCCGGGAATGATGGACACCATCCTTAATCTCGGTTTGAACGACAAAAGCGTGGAAGCGCTGGCGAAACGGAGCAACAATCCCCGATTCGCCGCCGATTCGTACCGGCGCCTGATCCAGATGTTCGGCAACGTTGTGCTCGATATCGAGAAGGCGGCATTTGAAGAGGTCTTCGACGCCAAGAAGAAACAGAAGAAGGCCAAGCTCGACACCGATCTCGACGCCAAGGCTCTACAGGAAGTGATTGCAGAGTACAAGAAGGTCGTCAAGAAACACGCCAAGCGAGATTTCCCGCAGGATCCGCGCGAACAGTTGGTCCTGGCGCGCGATGCCGTGTTCCGCTCCTGGCAGAACGATCGCGCCAAACACTATCGCCGCATGAACAATATCGACGACATGCTGGGCACCGCGGTCAATGTGCAGGCGATGGTTTTCGGAAACCTCGGCGACACCAGTGGATCAGGCGTGGGCTTCACACGGAATCCCGCCATTGGCACCAAGGAGTTCTACGGTGAATTTCTGATGAACGCGCAAGGCGAAGATGTGGTCTCCGGCGTACGCACTCCGGTGCCAATTTCAAAACTGCATGAGATTCTGCCTGAGGCGTACAACCAACTGCGCGAAATTACCACCCGTCTGGAGAAGCACTACAAAGACGTTCAGGACTTCGAGTTCACGGTGCAGGATGGCAAGCTGTACATGCTGCAGACCCGGAACGGCAAGCGGACCGGCCTGGCCGCGGTTCGGATTGCAATTCAGATGGTCGATGAGGGTTTGATCACCAAGGAAGAAGCCATATTCCGCGTGGAGCCGAATCAGCTCTATGACTTCCTGGTACCACGCCTCGATGAGAAGGGCACGAAGGTGGAGGTGCTGGCGACGGGACTGCCGGCCTCTCCTGGGGCGGCTGTCGGCCAGATCGTATTTACTGCGGACGCCGCAGTGGAAGCTGTCCACAAGGATGGGAAAGCGTCGGTCATTCTCGTGCGCGCGGAAACCACACCGGAGGACATCCACGGCATGGAAGTGGCGAAGGGGATTCTTACGTCTCGCGGCGGCATGACCAGCCACGCTGCTGTCGTTACCCGCGGCATGGGCAAGTGCTGTGTGGCAGGCGCGGGTGATGTGGATGTTAACGAGAAGGCGCGGGAAATGCGCGTTAAGGGGCAGGTCTTCAAGGAAGGAGACTGGATCTCTCTTGACGGTACGACCGGCCGCGTCATCAAAGGAAAGCTGAATACCATTCCGGCGAATGCCGACGACCCGGAACTGCAGACGTTCATGGGCTGGGCCGATCCCTTCCGCAAGATGAAAGTCCGCGCCAACGCTGACATTCCGCGCGACGCCATTCAGGCGCGCACCTTCGGGGCGGAAGGCATTGGGCTGTGCCGCACCGAGCACATGTTCTTTGGCGAAGAGAAGATCGGTCACATGCGCACCATGATTCTCGCGGACAACGAGAAAGACCGCCGCGCAGCCCTGAAGAAGCTACTGCCGTTGCAGCGCGCCGATTTTGCCGGCGTCTTCAAGGCTATGGACGGTTTGCCGGTGACGATCCGTACCCTCGATCCACCGCTGCACGAGTTTCTGCCCCGCCGCGAAGAATTGATGGTCGACATCGCCCTGCTGTCGCGCTATAGCGCGAAGCAGAAGAAGGAACTTGTTTCCAAGTACAAAGACTACGGTATCAAGGGAGTCGGCGATCTCAAAGGCGCTCTGCCCAAGCTCCTTGCCCGCGTTGAGCAACTGCACGAGTTCAATCCGATGCTCGGGCATCGTGGATGCCGCCTCGGTATTACGTATCCCGAGATCACCGAAATGCAAGCTCGCGCCATCTTCGAAGCCGCGGTCGATTGCACGAAGAAGGGAATCAAGGTCCTGCCCGAGGTGATGATTCCTCTGGTCGCCACCCTGAAGGAAATGGCAAACCAGGGTGCGATCGTACGCCGGGTGGCCGAGGAGGTCTTCAAAGAGAAGGGAACGAAGATCGACTACATGGTCGGGACGATGATCGAACTGCCGCGGGCCGCGCTGGTTGCGGACGAGATCGCGAAGGAAGCGGAGTTCTTCTCCTTCGGCACTAACGACCTGACCCAGACCACGTTCGGCTTCTCCCGCGACGACGTGAACAAAGTTCTTCCGACGTATCTGGCGGAAGGCATCCTCAAGCAGGATCCATTTGCCGCGCTCGACCAGGAGGGCGTCGGTCAACTAGTGAAAATGGCGACGGAGCGTGGGCGTAAGACGCGTCCGAACCTGAAAGTAGGAATCTGCGGCGAACACGGTGGAGAGCCGTCGTCCGTGGAGTTCTGCTATCGGACCGGACTGAACTACGTGTCGTGCTCGCCGTTCCGCGTCCTGACTGCCCGTTTAGCGGCTGCACAGGCTGCCGCCGCCGAGGCGTTAAAGGTCGAGGGCGGACGAACGAAATAAAAGCTTGAACCACAGAGGGCACAGGGAAACCACAGGGGTCTTCCTGTGACTCCCCGTGTCCTCTGTGGTTTCATTGCACTTTCTGCAATCGCGCGATCAACTTCTGCGCCAGGTTTTCCTCGGATTCCGACCATAACAGCCTTCCGGTCGCGCGCGTGTTCTTCTCTGCTTTCATCGTGAACTCGACTAACTTGCCCACATTCTCCCTCACCT
>Ga0209698_10004544_pt1 | contig 15191 bp, 15 predicted proteins | sample LitLauG_LLR_2012_FD_187203 | JGI IMG/M metagenome (GOLD analysis project Ga0209698, IMG submission 187203) | Freshwater sediment microbial communities from Pennsylvania, USA - Little Laurel Run_MetaG_LLR_2012 (SPAdes) (version 2) | ecosystem: Environmental > Aquatic > Freshwater > Creek >...
ACCAAGTATGAAGCCGACCTCTCCGCCAACGACAACGGCACCCTACCACAAGTTTCATCCCATGGCGGGTCGGGGCCTCCGGTGTTGAACTGACTGGACTTTGGCTTGTCCTGGCCGCGCAGGGCGGGCAGAAGCCTTCCATAATGAAACGCTTGTCACTCGCATTAGCCCTGTTCGGCGTACTGATCGCCCTGCTGCTGGTCTCCTATTTCGGCTTCGGCAACGTCGTTTCCGCGGTCGGCAGGATCGGGTGGCCACAGTTCGGTTTGATTCTGGGTTGGCAGATGGTGCTGTTCGTGATTCTCGGCCTGGCCTGGGACGTGATCACGCCGGCGCGCGTGATGCGACGTCCCTGGGTCATGATCTGGGGCCGCATGGTGCGCGATGCCTCGGCCAATTGTTTGCCGTTTTCCCAGGTCGGCGGCTTCGTGTTCGGCGCCCGCGCGGTAACCCTGCACGGGGTGGAGTGGCATACGGCCACCGCGTCCACCGTGGTCGATGTCACCGCCGAATTCCTGGCCCAGATCGCGTTCACCTGCATCGGCCTGGGCGTATTGCTGGCTCGGGCGCCGCGGTCGGGCCTCGCCGTACCGATCGAAGTGGGCATCGGCCTGGCGGTGTTAGCCTGCTTTGGGTTCGTCTGGGTGCAAAAAGGGGCCGCGCCGCTGTTTGCTCGCCTGGGCCGCCGCATTGCCGGCAATTGGTTCTCGGATGCCGAGGAACGGGTGGCCGTACTGCAGGTCGAGCTGGCGCTGATCTACGGCCATGCCGGAAAGCTCGCGTTGGGCTTTATGATGCACCTGATCGGCTGGATCTGCGCCGGCGTCGCGGGTTGGATCGGCTATCGCGCGCTGGGGGTGCCGATCGATTTCGACGATGCGTTGGCGATCGAGGCGCTGCTGAGCGCCGCCGCGGCGGCCGCCTTCCTGGTGCCGGTCAATGCCGGCGTGCAGGAGGCCGGATATGCCGGGCTGGGCGCCATCTTCGGCATCCCGCCGGAGCTTTCGCTGGGTGTCTCGCTGGTGCGACGGGCACGCGATATCGCGGTGGGGGTTCCGATCCTGCTGATCTGGCAGTTCTTCGAAATGCGGCGGCTGCGGGAGGAGACAGCGCGGGGCTTTGCCCCAAACCCCACCAAGGACCGACGGTCCTTGGAACCGCTGAATAAGGGGTGATTGGGGGGCGCCGGGTTCTTTTCCGGTCATTGACGGAATGGGCTTGCGGCGGCATCTCTCTGAACCATGCAAATCGCCGCCATTCTTGTCGCCGCCGGCTCCGGCTCCCGCTTCGGGGCCGAACTGCCGAAGCAATTCCTGACGATCGCCGGCAAGCCGGTCATCCGGCATGCGGCGGAGGCCTTGGCCGGATATGTGTCCCTGCTGCAACCGGTGGGTGAGGCCGGGCCAATCGATGCCGCTCTGCTGGGGGTTCCAGGCCGCCTGCCGGCGGTTCCCGGGGGAGCGACGCGGCAGGATAGCGTCCTGGCGGGGTTGGAGGCGCTGACGCCGTTCGCGCCCGACATCGTGCTGGTGCATGACGCGGCCCGGCCAGTGATCCCGGCCGGCACGATCCCCGCTCTGCTGGCGGCGCTGAAAGAATGTGCCGGTGCCATTCCGGCCGCGCCGGTCGCGGACACGTTGAAGCGTGTGGCGCGCGGCATTATCACCGAGACCGTGCCACGCGCCGGCCTGTTTCGCGCCCAGACACCGCAGGCGTTCCGCTTCCAGACCCTGCTGGCCGCTCACCGTTCGGGACTGACCGGCACGACCGACGATGCGTCGCTGCTGGAAGCCGCCGGCGAGACCGTTGAAGTGGTTCCGGGATCGGACGACAATATCAAGCTGACCTTTCCGGAGGACCTGATCCGGCTGGAGCGCATTATGGCCGTCCCTCCGAGTCCCGCTGCCTTGATCGCGCGCGTCGGCACCGGGTTCGACGTGCATGTGCTGGAATCAGGGCGGCCGCTGTTCCTGTGCGGCGTGCGGGTGCCGCACGACGAGGGCCTCGCCGGCCACTCGGATGCCGATGTTGGTATCCACGCGCTGTGCGATGCGATCTACGGCGCCTTGGCCGAGGGCGACATCGGCCGGCATTTTCCACCCAGTCAGGCGAGCTGGAAAGATGCCGACAGCGCCCAATTCCTGACCCATGCGGCAGAGCGGATCGCCGCCCGCGGCGGACGGTTGGCCAACGCCGATGTGACGCTGATCTGCGAGCAACCGAAGATCACCCCGCACGCACCGGCGATGATCGCGCGTCTGGCCGCCTTGCTGGGCGTCGAGCCCGGTCGCATCTCGGTCAAGGCCACCACCACGGAAAGGCTGGGCTTCACCGGCCGCGGCGAGGGCATCGCCGCCCAGGCCGTGGTATCCATCCTCGTTCCAGACTAACCACCCTGTCGCTGGAGATCGCGAAACCATGAAGACATCCACCGCGCTGGCCCCATTCCTGGTAATCGGCTGGCTTGCGGGCTGCGCCCAAGTGCAACCCGTCGCCGACCGCAACCCGTTCCCGCCGGTACCGGCCTTGATCTCCGAGACGGAACCCAAGCCGCCGGTGGTCGCCGACCCGCTGATGTGGCAGCCCGGCCATTGGGACTGGAATGGCAGCGGCTATGTCTGGGCAAAAGGGCAATTCGTCCCGGCCGCCGGCCACGGCAACCGGTGGATGCCGGGATGGTGGTCACACACCCCGACCGGCTGGACCTGGGTGCCGCCACACTGGATGTCCTAGCGGATCTCATCTGACGGATAGGGGCATCGGATCAGATGCCCTGGGTATCGATTGGGTGGTCCCATCCCAACGCTTGGCAGGCAAGCCTTGGGATGGGACCGCTAGCCCCGGATCATTTGAGACCGACGCAACCTCAAGCGATCTACCCGCCAGGAACTGACGCGGGATTGTCCGTGCTGAACGATTCCAATTATCAACTTGTTGTCATCCGACCGGCCCATCGCCGCGACCTGCTTCCCTCATCCCGCCAGTCGTCGTAACGACAACGATGTTTGATGTCACGACTTCATACTTGCCCATGGTCCAAATGGGCCCGCGGGGATACCTTGTAACAACGCTCGACCGTGAAACCGCTCCGGTCATTTCGGTTGATCGAGCGAACGTCGGCAAAAGATGAAGCTGCCGCAAGGTTGAAACCCGCGAGGCGCCTTTCAATGCGTACACGCAAAAGTGTCTCCGGCGAGCAGGCACACCCCAATGACCCGCAACGCGCGGCAGTCCAGTTTTCATTTGTTCGCTCAATCGAATACAGTGCCGTTGCAATTATTCTAACCCTCTGCGTGTGCCTGGTGATCAATTTGGCAATGCCATCTGGCGCGTTGCGAGCCGGCAAAAATTGGCTGTTCGATACCTACCAGAGTCTGTTTCCGGTGCTGCGCAACACGACGCGGACCGTCATCGTGGAGATCGACGACGAATCGATCCGGCGCATTGGCCCATGGCCCTGGCGGCGCGACACGTTGGCGGCGCTGGTCGATGCCGCGCGGGACGCCAAAGTCGTGGGGCTAGACATTCTGCTGGCCGAGGCCGATCGCCTGTCGCCGGATCGTGTCGCCGAGGCACTGAATATCAGCGCCCCTGAACTGCGTGGCTCGCTATCGCGGTTAGCCGATCCCGATACCGTTTTGGCCGCGGCCCTGCGGGCATCGCCGACGGTGCTGGCGATGACGGCCGAGGAGGCACCGGACAGCACCGTGGCGCCGCCGGTCACCATAAGACCCATTCGCGAACGCGGCGACAGCGCATTGGCGGCGCTGCCGCATGCCGGCGGTGTGCGATGGCCGCTGGACCGGTTGGCCGTTGCCGCGCATGGCATCGGCATTGTCTCGGCCCCTCGCAGCCGGTCGGGGGAAATCGACCGGCTGCCGGCGGTGGTCGCTATCGACGGATCGGTTTTTCCCGCATTCGGCCTCGAAGTGATCGCCACCGCGCTTAAAGCCGACACTCTGGTGCTGACTACCGCGTCGGGAGCGATATCGTCCGTGTCCCTGGACGGCCTGACCATCCCTACCGGCGCGGCGGGCGAAATCCGGCCACGCTTTGTCGGGCCAGACCGCCTGGTCAGGATTTCAGCCTACCGGCTGTTGGGTCCGCTGGCCGACCGTTCCGCCCTGCGCGACCACATTGTCATCATCGGCGTGACGGCGCGCGGCGTCGGCGACACGTTTCAGATTCCACTCGGCATTCAGGAAAGCAGTCCCGCAATCCAGGCGGAGTTCATTGAAAGTGTGATGGCGGGCGATGCTTTGTGGCGACCACCCTGGGCCAGGTTGCTCGAATCCGCCGTGGCGTTGGTCGCTGGAGTAAGTGCGGTATTGTTGCTGCGGCGAGTCCCCTATGGCGTTTACGTCGTGGCTTTCGGTGGCATGGTTGCCGTCTTGATCGGCGGCTCGATCACTGTGTTCCGATCCGACAGCTTGCTGATGGACTGTGTGTTGCCGCTCACCGCGTTGTTCGCCTGCGGCTTTGTCGCGATTGGACTGCGTATCCGCACTGAAATCGCGTTGAATCACCGGCGAGACGTGGAACAGGCCTCGGCGCGGGTGAGGCAATCGGCGGCGCGTCGGGAAGCCACGCTGCAATCGGAAGCCGACCTGCTGCGCCAAAGCCTCGCATTTGCCGTCGATGCTGCGCGTCTCGGCGTATGGGATGCGGATTTACTGGGCGGAAGCTGGCACCACTCGCCTCGGTATGACGCGATCCTGGGCCTCGCCGAACCGCACCCCAACTGGAGTGCCGCCTTGCTGTTGGACCAGGTCGTGCCAGAGGATTTGGACATGGCGCGGGATCGTTTCGCCGAGGCCGAAGCGTCCGGCACGCTGCAACTGGAATGCCGGATCGCCTGGCCCGATGGCAGCGTGCGTCACATCAACGTTCTCGGCCGGTTTTGGCGCGACGCCGATGCGCCGCCCAACCGCGTTGCCGGAGTCGTGGCGGATATCACCCCGCAGAGGCAGATGGAACTCCGGTTGCGCCAGGGCGAGAAAATGCAGGCGGTCGGTTTGCTTGCCGGTGGGGTCGCGCATAATTTCAACAACCTGCTGACGGTGGTTCTGGGCAGCCTGGAGTTGGCGCAAGGCAGACTGGATCCGTCGGCCAGCGCGCGTCCGTTGATCGGGCACGCGATGGAGGCATCGCGCAAATGCGCCAACATCGCGCGTCAGTTGCTGGCCTTCGCCAGGGTGCAGCCGCTGCGACCGCAATCCGTCGATCCGAAGTCGCTGTTGCGGACCGTCCAGCAGATGCTGCGCACTGCCTTACCCGAACGGATCAATGTGGAACTGGAGACCGCGCCGGATATAGGGGCGATCAGAATCGACCCGGTCGAGTTCGAATTGGCACTCTTGAACCTTGGAATGAATGCCCGCGATGCGATGCCGGCCGGCGGCCAACTGACGATCAAAAGTTCGGCCGCACACCTGCTCAATCCCGCATTGGGCCTCGATGGTCATTATCTACAGGTGGTGATCTCTGATACCGGCGATGGCATTGCCCCGGATAAATTGCCAAGAGTATTTGAACCTTTCTTCACAACAAAGGATATCGGCCAGGGCACGGGCCTCGGGCTGAGCCAGGTGCACGGCTTCGCCCATCAATCCGGCGGTGCGGTTACCATCGACAGCACACCAGGCAAGGGCACCTGCGTTCGCCTCTATCTGCCCTCCGCACCAAGCAATGGCTCCCGTACCAAATCGACCGGAATGGAGATTTCCTCTTGAAAACATTGCCGCTTCTGCTGCTGCTCGGACTCATCATAACCGCACCGGCACGCGGACAGGAGGCGACGATCGGTTTCATCAAATCGTTGAATGGCCATGCCACGGTGACGCATGGACAATCGACTTACGCCGCATCTCTCGGTGACCCGATCCGCGAGGGCGACATGCTGCGCACGTTCTGGGACGGCGGGCTTGGCGTGACGTTCAAGGACAACACGCGGATTTCGATGGGGCCATCCAGCCGGGTCACGATTCCCCGTTTCGTGTTCGAACCAGATAAGCAACGCTACGATTTCGTTCTGCGGCTAATCGCCGGCACGATGCAGTATCTGTCGGGCCTGACCGCGAAATTGTCGCCTGATTCGATGAAGATCGAAACCTCGACCGCGACGATCGGAGTACGCGGAACGCGATTCCTGGCACGGGCGGAGCCCTGATCAATGTGGAAACGACTTATATCGCTGATGCTGGCCGTTGCCTTGGCCGCCTGCACCCTACCGCCGAACGTGGTCGTTTTGGTCCCCGATGAAGGCGGCACCGTCGGCAAGATCGCGGTGATGGCGCACGGGACGCAGGAGCAACTCTCCGAACCGTATGCCGCGCTTGGAACCGGCGTCGGCGACCAAAAAGCGTTCGTCACCGATCGTCCGACCGTCGAAGCCGCCTTCGCCGGTGCGCTGGGGTCCAAGCCGCGCCCGCCCGATGTCCACACGATCTATTTTATCGTTGGCCAGGCCGATATCGATCCTGGTTCCGCCGCCGCCTTGACCGCGGCGGTGGCCGCCGCGCTAGGCACGCCCAATCTGGACATCGGCGTGGTCGGCCATGCCGATGCCACTGGCGACGAAACCGAGAACCAGGCACTGTCGCTGCGCCGGGCGACGCTGGTGCGCGATGAGCTGGTTAAGGGCGGGGTGAAAAGCGCGGTGATTGAAATCAGTTATCACGGGTCCAACAACCCGGCGGTTAAAACGCCACCAGGCGTTCCGGAACCGCGCAACCGCAGGGTTGAGGTCACGATTCGCTGAGGCCCGAACAGGGCGCGAAAGTGCGTTCCTTACGCGGACCGGCTCTCTCGGATCGACTAGTCCAGCAGCCATGGCGCGGCGGCCGCCTGAGCGATCTGCCGCACCTGATTCATCAGCCCGGCACCTACGGGAATGCCGGTTGCCATCCGCGTCTCGGCATATTTCCACTGCGGATCGCCCGCCACCATGACCGGCCTGGCGGGATCGACCGGGGTGGTGTGGCGCAGGGCCCCCAGGAAGGTCGCGACGTCGGTTTCGAAGTCATCTGTTTCGCGGAAAATGTCCGGATCGATCGCCATGAAGAAGTGGCCGATGTCCATCCCCACCGGCTTTTTCGTGTGCATCGGATCGGTGATCAGCGTGGCCCCGGACAGACACGACGCCAGAATGTTCACCATCACCGCCAAACCATAGCCCTTGTAACTGGAATTCTCCGGCGAGCCGCCCAGCGAGGTCAAGAACCCGCCCTTCTCTTTCGCCACCAGCGGATCGTTGGAGGGATTGCCTTCGGAATCCAAAACCCAGCCATCCGGGGTGGGCAGATTCTCGTTCGCCTTGTTGCGGATCCGGCCGGCGGCGACCGTCGTTGTCGCCATGTCCAGCAGAAAAGGGACACCATCGGCGCTAGGGGCGGCGAACGACCACGGATCAGTGCCGAGGCGCGCCTGTTTACCGAAGGTCGGCGCCACCTGGATGCCGGAAGCGGATGTGCAGGACATGCCGATCAACCCTTGCTTCGCCGCCATCAACGAATAAAACCCAGCCGCCCCGAAATGCGCGGAGCTGTGAACCACCACCGCTGCCATGCCGGTCGTTTTGGCCTTGGCGATGGCGGTGGACATGGCGAAATGCGCCGGCACATGCCCCAATCCACCGCCGCCATCGACCACCGCCGACACTGGCGTCTGCCGCACGATCCTCGGCCGAGCGTCCATCTTGGCTCGGCCGGATCGGCGCAGGCCGTCGTAGCCGGGGATCATCGACATGCCGTGACTGTCCACGCCGTGCAAATCCGCCCAGGACAGGATTTCCGACGTAGTCTCGGCATTCTCCTCCGGCATGCCCCAACCGAGGAGGATGGCTTTCAACTGGGCACGGTGGTTGGCATAGGACGCGGGCATCGACGATTCCTTCAGGGTTGGCTTTGACGCGAACCTTGCGCGTTCGGGGTGTTCCGGCAAGGGTGCGGAGATGCGGAGGAGGATAATATGACCGATAGCCAAGCACTGTTGCAGGCCAGGTTCGGCATCGACCTGCCGGGTGCCGAGGTGCCGGACGCGATCGCCGGCCTGATCGACCGGCGGGTGACGCGCCGCTATACCGAACAGGCGGTGCCCGATTCGCTGTTGGATGCGCTGTTGGCGGCGGCTCAATCGGCCCCGGCGAAATCGGACTTGCAACAGTATTCCGTCGTGGTGATGCGGGATCGACCGCGAATCAAGCAGATCGCCGACTGGATCGGCACGATGGACTGGATCGCGACCGCACCGGTTTTCCTGGTATGGTGCGGCGACATGCGACGCGGGCAAAAGCTGTGCGCGCTGCACGACATGCCGCACGCCAACAACAACATGGATACGTTCCTGAACACCGCGGTGGATTGCTCGCTGGCGATGGGACAGTTCATGGCCGCCGCCGACGCCATCGGGTTGGGAACCTGCCCGATCAGCTATGTGCGCAGCCATATCGAGCGGGTATCGCCGCTGCTGGGCTTGCCCTCGGGCGTCTATCCGGTGGCCGGGCTGGCGGTGGGATGGCCGGTGTTTCGCCGTCCGGTATCGATGCGGCTGCCACCAGCGGTCGTTGTTCATCGAGAACATTACAACGACAGTGCGCTGGAAACCGAAATCGCCGCTTACGACCAACGCCGAGCGGCACGCGATCCGGTCGCGGCCGGTGGGTTGAAGAATAACGACATTTATCCACCGCGGGACGGTGTCGGCTGGAGCGAGAATGTCGCTCGGCAATTATCAGTACCTGAGCGATTTGGATTTTCAACGTATTTGAAGACGAAGGGTTTCGATCTTGCCTGATGATGTCTCGATAGTCGTGCGATCGGCGACGGTTCGGGCGAAGCATGCCGCCAGCCTGATTGTGTTACGACATGCAAACAATGAACCGCACATGCTGATGGGGATGCGCGGGGCGAAACACCGGTTTATGCCCAATCGCCTGGTGTTTCCGGGTGGCCGCGTTGATCCGGCCGACCTGACGGCGCCGTTCGCGACCCCGTTGGCGACGGCGACTGAACGGGCGCTGCGCAAAAACACCAATGCGAAACTGGCCTTTGGGATCGCAGCGGCGGCGGCGCGGGAACTGCTGGAAGAAACCGGGTTGTCGCTGGGTGTGCCGCCCCGGTTGGATGGTCTGCACTACCTGGCGCGCGCCGTCACGCCACCCGGCCTGCCGATCCGCTTCAACGCCCGATTCCTGGTGGTGGAGGAACGGCACGTCAGCGGTGAACTCGGCGGCGATGGCGAACTGGAGGGGCTTCGCTTCTACAGTATGCGCGAGGCGCTGGCGCTGGAACTGGCTCTGCCGACCCGGCGTGTGCTGGAGCGGCTGAAACTGTGGCTGGCGATGCCGGAAACCGAGCGGAATGGTGATGGCCGGACGGTGGTTTTGCGGCGCGATCGGGGTTGGATCATGGAGTAGGGTTGTTTTGGCTCCCTGATTGGGTCGGTGGTGCCGGTCTTGCTGAGCGTTCAGCCGACATTCGCAAGCTGAAGGCTTTTCTTGCTGGATGTCACCGTGCAAATTCAGATCTTGCTGCTGTTGCGGCAGTTGCAGGAGGAACTCGGCATGGCGATCGTGTTCGTCACGCATGACGTCGACGCGGCGGCCGAGATATCCGATCGCATCGCGGTGATGTACGTGGGCCGCTTCGTCGAAACCGGAACGACCCGCGAGGTGATGCGCAATCCCTTGCATCCGTACACCAGGGGCTTGCTGTCCTCAACGGTGCATGGTGGCATGCGGGGACGCGCGCTGGAGACCATCCCCGGCAGCCCGCCGAATTTGGCGGACCTGCCGCCTGGATGTCCATTCGCGCCGCGCTGCCGGCATGTCATGGATGCGTGCCGGCAAGGCGAGATGCCGGTGATCACGACTGATACGGGAGCCATGGCCCGCTGTGTGCGGGTCAACGACCTGATGGGGGCATAGACATGGACAAAGACACTTTCGGCGCGATGGTGGATCGCACTGGCCTGACGCTGATGGACCCGCAGAAAGCGGTCCTGTTCGCCGCTTACCCGATGTTCCAGGCCATGGTGGCGCGCGCCACGCCGCCGATGCCGCGCGAAGCGGAACCGGCGCTGATCTTTCTGCCGGAGGTACGCTGATGCATACCATCGCCGAGGCTGCCGCCCTGATCGCGGCGAAGAAACTCTCGCCGGTCGAACTGACTGGGATTTGCCTGGATCGCATCAAAAAACTCAATCCAACACTCCATGCTTTCTTGCTGGTCACGGAAGACCGCGCGCTGGAGGATGCGAAGGCGGCGGAGGCTCGGATGATGGCGGGGACGTTGAAATCGCCGCTCGACGGGATCCCCATCGGCCACAAGGACATTTATAATACCGCCGGCATCCGAACGACCGCACACTCCAAGTTGCTGGAACACAACGTTCCCACCGAAGATTCCGTCGTGGTCGAGAAATGGGCCGAAGCGGGCAGCGTGCTGATGGGCAAGCTGGCGACGCATGAATTCGCGATCGGCGGCCCGTCGTTCGATCTGCCGTGGCCGCCGGCGCGCAATCCCTGGAACCCCGATCATTTCACAGCCGGATCGTCATCCGGCACCGGCGCCGCGGTCGCCGCCGGCCTGGTGCTTGGTGGCACCGGATCGGACACCGGCGGCTCGATCCGCGGGCCATCGGCGCTGTGCGGGATCGCCGGCATCAAGCCGACCTACGGGCTGTCCAGCCGTCGCGGCGTGCTGCCATTGTCGCAGACGCTGGATCACACCGGCCCGATGGCCTGGACAGTGCAGGATTGCGCGCTGCTGTTGCAGGCGATGGCCGGCCACGATCCGCTCGATCCGGCCAGCGCCAATCGGCCGGTCGCCAATTTCTGCGCCGATCTGGACAAGGGTGCCAAGGGTTTGCGGATCGGGGTCATCCGGCATTTCCACGAGGTCGACAATCCGGTCAGCCCCGCGACAAAACAAGGCATCGAGCACGCCCTGGACGTCTTCCGCCATCAGGGCGCCGAAATCCGCGACGTCACGGTGTCGCCGATGATGGACTACAACGCCCCCGGTTGGGTGATCCTGACCGCCGAGGCCTACGCCGTGCACGAGCCTTGGCTGAAAGAACGGTTCAACGACTACGGCGAACTGATGCGCGACCGCCTCGCGTTGGGCGCGCTGCTGTCGGCGACCGACTACGTGCAGGCGTTGCGGCGGCGGCGGATGTTGTGCGTCGAGATGCGGGACGCGATGGCCGACCTCGATATCCTGATCACCGCATCCGCACCGGCCGAGGCCCCGAAGATCGATGAGGTGCCGAAATGGGCGATGCTGGAAAAGCCCGGGTTCACCATGCCGTTCAACCTGACCGGATTGCCGGCCCTGAGCGTGTGTTCCGGCTACGGCGCCGGCGGGTTGCCGGTCAGTCTGCAAATCGTCGGCAAACCGTTCGCCGAAGCAACGGTGTTCCGCGCCGGTCATGCCTATGAGATGGCCACGGCGTGGCGCGGCAAACGGCCCGCCATGTCGATTCCCCTGGCGGGTTGAGGCGGGCGACTGCCACGACCATCGTTCAGCTTGTGCTTAACGCCCCGATCGCACCCGCCGCGTAGCAATACCGCACCGGCAGCCGCTTGACCGAACGGCCATTGACGCCACCCAGCGCGGCCACCGGTGTTTCCGAGGTGCCGCGGCGCGCCATCGCTGCCCAGCGCAACGGACCCAGGCCAGGGGCATCGGCATGACTCGCGGTCGGAAACGCCGGCGACAAGAACACAATCCGGGCACCGGCGCGACGGGCGCGGAGCAGGTCCGGTATCGAATGAGCGGAACTGCTCACCACGCCCCGGATGCGCATCGGGCTCGGCCAAGCGCCGCCGCGTAAGTGGACTCCGGCCTTCAACGCCGCCGCCAGCCGAACATCGCCGGCGACCACCAGGATCAACCGGCGTTGCCGGCAAATCCGCGCCAAATCGCGGCCCAGCGACGCCCGCTCCGGGTCATGATCGTGGCGGAGGACAACCCCGGCCTTGCCGCGCGGCAGGCTGGCAACCGATACGCGCGGGTCCGGCAGTCGCGGGTCGTCGGTAAACAGCCACAGGCGCGGCAGCGGCTTCGGCTTTCGGCGGAGGCCCCAGGCAAAGAGTTTCAAGTCCATGCCGTTTCGACGCCACCACGGCCTGCCAAAACGGTGTGGACCAGCACCGCCTTCTACGCCTTGAGATAATAATTTTTGTATTGCGTCCGCAATGCCGTCTTCAGCAGCTTGCCGGTGGCGGTGTGCGGCAGTTCGGGCACGACAACCACCTCGTCCGGCAGCCACCATTTGGCGATTTTGCCTTCATACAGCGCCAGCACCGAAGCCGGATCGACCGTCTTCCCTGGCGCGGGCACCACCAACAACAGTGGCCGCTCGTCCCATTTCGGATGCAGCGCGGCGATAACAGCGGCCTCGGCCACGTCGGGGTGGGAAACCGCTATATTCTCCAGCGTGATCGAGCTGATCCATTCGCCACCGGACTTGATGACGTCCTTGGACCGGTCGGTAATTTCCATAAAGCCGTCCGGGTCAATGGTGGCGACGTCGCCGGTGGCGAACCAGCCGTCCTTGTCCAGCGCGCTGCCGGGTTCGTCTCCGTAATAGGCGCTGGCGATCCACGGACCTTTCACCATCAGGTCGCCAAACGCCTTGCCGTCCCAGGGGAGTTCGTTTCCCTCGCCATCGACGATCTTCATGTCGATACCCGGCAGGATACGGCCTTGTTTCAACATGTGCTGGCCGGCCTCATCCTTGCTCAGCCCCAACTGGGCGGATTTCGGCGCGTTGTAGGTACCGACCGGGCTGAGTTCGGTCATCCCCCAGCCGTGCTCCACAGCGACGCCGTATTCATCGCGGAACGCCTCGATCAGCAGCGGCGGAGCAGCGGAGCCCCCCGTCATGATGCGCTGCACGGAATGCAGTTTCTCGCCGCTGGTCCGGAGGTATTGCAGGAGGCCGAGCCAGACGGTGGGGACGCCGGCGGTGAAGGTGACTTTTTCCGCATTCAGCAGGGTCGCCATACTGGCACCATCGAGATGCCGGCCAGGAAGCACCAACCCAGCCCCGGCCAGCGCCGCGGCATAGGGAATGCCCCAGGCATTGACGTGAAACATCGGTACCACAGGCAGGATGCGGCTGGTGGCCCGGATGTCCAGCACGTCGGGCAGGCAAACCGCATACATGTGCAGCCAGGTCGAGCGATGGCTGTAAAGCACACCTTTCGGGCGCCCGGTGGTGCCGGACGTATAGCACAGAGCGCTGGCGGTGTTCTCGTCGAAGTTCGGCCAGACGTAGTCGTCGTCAGCCGCGTCCATCAGCGTGTCGTAGCAGGCGAGGGTCATACCGGGGGCAAGCGCCAGTTCGGGCATGTCGGCCGGGGCGGTCAGCATGACAATCGTCTTGGTGCTGATCCTGGAGGCTATGCCTGCCACCAGCGGGGCAAAGCTGGCGTCCACGAACAGCACTTTGTCCTCCGCGTGGTTGATGATGTAGGCGATATCGTCGGGATGCAGACGGGGGTTGATCGTGTGGCAGATCGCCCCCATCCCCGGTGCGGCGTAGTAGACTTCCAGATGCCGGTACCCGTTCCACGCCAGGGTGCCGACCCGGTCCCCTGCCCCGACGCCCAGTTTTTGCAGGACCCGGACCAGGCGGCGAGACCGGGCTTCGGCGTCGCGCCAGGTGTAGCGGTGGGTGGTGTTCTCGTGCGTGCGGGATACGATCTCGGCCGCCCCGTGGTGCCGGGCGGCGTGGGTCAGGATCGATGAAATCATCAATCCCTGGGTCTGCATCAAACCAAGCACGGCCGTCACCTCCGGGTTGTTTGTTCGTTGGTGTGGGATGATACGAGAATGATCGTGGGAAAGAAGGGGGAAAGCGTCATGCAACAGGTGATGATCGTGACCGGCGGCAGCCAGGGGATCGGCGAGGCCGTCGCGCGGCTGGCGGCGGCGCGCGGCTATGCGGTCGCGCTGACCTACCAGTCGAACCAGAGCCTTGCGGACGCAATCGTCGCCGACATCGTTGCCGCCGGCGGCAAGGCCATCGCGGTACAGGCGGAGATGGCTGACGAGGCGTCGATCCTGGCATTGTATCGCGTCGTCGATGCCGCGCTGGGCCCGGTGACCGCACTGGTCAATAACGCCGGCACGCCGGGGCCGATGGGTCTGATCGACACCGTGACCACGCAGACGCTGGACACCGTGCTGGCGGTGAATGTGCGGGCGCCGTTCCTGATGATCCGCGAGGCTGTTGCCAGGATGGCCACCGATCGCGGCGGGGCGGGTGGAGCGATCGTCAATATCTCCTCCCGGGCGGCCGAGATCGGTGGGGCCGGCGAGTGGATCCACTACGCGGCCTCGAAAGGGGCGCTGGACAGTCTGACGATCGGGGCTGCGAGGGAACTGGCGGCGCGCGGCATCCGGGTGAACGCGGTCAGTCCGGGGCTGATCCAGACCGACCTGCATGCGCGGGCCGGGTTGCCGGACCGGCTGACCCGGCTGGTGAGTGGGGTGCCCATGGGCCGCGTCGGCAGCACGGAGGAGGTCGCCACGGCGGTGTTATGGCTGCTGTCGCCGGAAGCGTCTTATATCACTGGTATTATCGTACCAATCTCAGGAGGGCGTTGAAATGGATTATAAAACAGCCTTGATTGTCGGCGTCGGGCCGGGTCTGAGCGCCTCGCTGGCGCGGTTGTTCGCACGGCATGGGTTGCAGGTCGCGATGGCGTCGCGCGATCCGGACAAATTACGCAAACTGGCCGAGGAAACCGCCGGAGCGACGTTTGCCTGTGAGGCGACCGAACCCGAGGAAGTCGCGGCGCTGTTCGAGGTCGTGGTGGCGACCCAGGGCGTGCCGGATATCGTGGTTTACAACGCCAGCGCGCGCGCCCGCGGACCGGTCACGGACCTCATCCCGGGAGAGGTCGCTCGGGCCATCTCAGTCAGTGCGTATGGCGGGTTTCTAGTGGCGCAGCAGGCCGCCCGGCACATGGTGGCGCGTGGATCGGGGGCGATCCTGCTGACCGGCGCCTCCGCGAGCGTGAAGGGGTATCCGAACTCATCAGCGTTCGCGATGGGCAAGTTCGCCCTGCGAGGGTTGGCACAGAGCATGGCGCGGGAGCTGTCGCCGAAGGGCGTGCACGTCGCGCATTTCGTGATCGACGGGGGCATACGGAGTTCGCTGCGACCGGACCCGAACGA
>Ga0209698_10004545_pt1 | contig 15191 bp, 10 predicted proteins | sample LitLauG_LLR_2012_FD_187203 | JGI IMG/M metagenome (GOLD analysis project Ga0209698, IMG submission 187203) | Freshwater sediment microbial communities from Pennsylvania, USA - Little Laurel Run_MetaG_LLR_2012 (SPAdes) (version 2) | ecosystem: Environmental > Aquatic > Freshwater > Creek >...
CGTCGGCCTGCACGAACACGAGGCTGCCGAACGGGTATGGACTTGTAACCGTCCCGCCGGTCACCGTCGACGCCGACAGGCTTAAGGTCGTTGTGCTGGCCTCTGGATTTACGGTCACGCTGATCTGGTTGGAATCGCTTGGCGCAAACGTGCCGTCTCCGCCGTAATGCGCCCACACATTGATGGAGGTACCACTGCTTCCCGGCAGGGAACTGGTCGACCCGCTCGCCTGTCCGGCAGCGTTCAACGGGTAAAGATCGAGCGTGCTGGGGGCGAGACCGTTACTTGTGTAGAGCACAACATCGCCGGTGGGAGTCTTCGTTCCGGAATTGGGAGTCACCGTCGAGCCGACGGCTACCGACTGTCCGTGGGTAATCGTGACCGCGTTTTTAGCGCCCTTAAGCGTAAATGTGGTCGTGGTGGGACTGAATGTCACGCTGCTCCAATTGCTGATCAGGTTGGCCACGTTTACCGATCCGAGTCCTGTGGCCAGGTCAAACCCAGCCTGGGCCTGGTATTGGTTGCCGACTTCTCCCGGAACAACGTTGTTCCCCACAGTCACGTCGTTGAAGATGCAGTTGCTGGCGGGAGCAGCAGCCGTATTCGAAGCGTTACAGCTTCCGGGATAGATCGCGGCTGCGGCCTGCTTTGCTGCCAGTTGGTAGAACACATAATTGGCCTGCCCCTGCCGGCCACCGGCGCTTTGGTCCACCAGCGCCATAATTCCGGCAAACGAGGGAGTCGCCGCCGACGTGCCGCCGATGAAGTAAACGTAGAGCTGGTTTTGACTGTTTGGAACACAGGACGCTTCCATGCACAGAATGTATGGATCATGGATGGCGGACGTTAGAGATACATCCGGCAGATCTCGCACTCCGTCTTGCGGAATCCCCAGACCGGTTCCGGATTGCCAGGTAGGCTTCGGCACGCCGCCGGTTGTGCCGCCATTCCCAATATTTCCCGCACTGGCGCCTCCGCTGCCCGACCAGAGTCCATTCGTCAGGCTGCTTTCGTTCCAGACATTCTCAGGAATGTACGAAATGGCGGTCTCTGACAGTGGCGCCGTCGACAACCAATATTTGCTCGGGTTGCCGTTCTCGTTGAACATCGTGCCGCCAACGGCTACGTTGAATGCAGTCGAGGCCAGCGCACTCACCGACACCGGACCGGCGGCCGGAGGAGTGTTGGGATCGTCACAACCCTCGGCGCCGTTGTCGCCGGTGGAAACAAAATAAGTGATCCCTTGGGCCGCGGCTTGTTCCGCCAGCGCACTGAGCCCTTGCAGTCGCGCATCCGTCTGAACGTATTCGCAGGAGCCGAAGCTCTCGGTCATGATATCGGCGAGATTATTTTCGATGATGTACAACTCGGAGAGGTCGATACCATCGGTGGTATTGGTGCCACCGGAAATCACGAAATCCACGGTCGCGTTCGGAGCAATGGCGCCGGACCAGGTTGCGTCCAGCGTGGCTTCGAATTCTTCGCCGCCCCCTGCGTTACCCGGATCAGGACCAGACACGATCACGTTGAGATTGGCACCTGCGAAGGAGTTATTGCCCGCCCCGACCTGTTGGCGAAAGTTTTGAATGTCCTGGCCGTCGTTGTAAAGGTCATTGCGACCAACGACACCAATCGTCACGCCCGCACCGGCAACAGTGTTGTAAGCCGGCAGGAGGTTATAGATCACCGCGAAGTCCTGTGGTTCGAGAGCGTTGGTCGCGGCTCCGCCACCCTGTCCCGGGAAAGTCACATACCGCTTCCCCTCCGAATCTACGATCTGCGCCAGAACCGGTTCCTTCAACGGATGGCTCATGGGCTTGCTGATGAAATTATGCAAAGTCAGCACGCCTTTAACCGCCGGTGTGAGCGCAGCCGGAATGCTCGGATCCGAAGCATTCGCCCAATGTTGCTCGCCGTTCACGATGTATTTGTGAATCGTGGTATGGAAGGCTTCCTGCACCTGGCTCGCCGATCCGGAGAACTCCAGCATTGTGCGCCCCTTGGTCGTTCCCACCTGGAAGCCATGTGACTGCAGCCAGCTGGTGATGATCTGCAGGTCTGTATCGGTCGGGCCGAACTGCGCGCCGAAGTGTTCCGGCGTGAGCCACTTGTGGTAGCGCGGGGAATTCCTGTCCTGCTGGTCGTCGAGCAGTTTGCGCAGAGCCGTTTCTTGCTCGTCGCTACGTTTTAGTACCAGCAGCATTCGCTCCATCGCCAGGCTCGCCGGGGCTGTGCCCAGATCAAAAGCCGGGCGCGCCAGCCGGTGCGTGTTGCCCTTCAGAACGGTCAACCGCGCCTCGTCGATCGCCTGGGTGATCAGGGGGCGCGGAGCGGGCTGGAGGGCTGCGGTGTTGTCCTGGGCACTCGCACGTGCCGCGAACGTGGCAGAGAGAACAACAGCGAGAAGAAAGCAGGACGCAAGAGACAAGTTCGACTTTACAGACGGAGCGGGGAAAGCGCGCATACCTATACCTCGGGTGAATCGACAATGCCCAGTGAGAGTGAACGGACTGGAGGAAGGAAGGGAGGTCCCGTTCAATCTCATGAGGACCCGCAGGTCCTTGGAATGGGACACACTACCGCAAATCCGCCCGAGTTGCAACGATCTGACCTGGCCCGCAGAGCCGCCTCAGACAGCGGGTTCAAGGCTGCAGGCCAGCGTTACCCCCGGGCGTGTCTTGCACTAATGTGTAGCTCTCGTGTCCGGGGTCGATGGCATACTGTCACCACCATTCCACTTGTTTGGGGGCTTCATGAGGATCAGGATCGCCGGAGTTTGTGTAGCGTTTGTATTGACGGCAGGCGTACTTGCCGCAGGACAGACTTATACGATCAAGGATCTGGGAGTGCTGAAGGGCGACAACGAGAGCAGCGGATTTTGGATCAACAATCTCGGCGAAGTCGTCGGATGCTCGGACACTGAGACTGTCTATGGATACCCGTGCACCGGGCTGGTGAAGGGCCAGCACGCCTTCCTGTGGAGCCCATCCAAAGGATTGAAAGATTTGGGAACACTGTCAGGCGCATCGGTGAGCGGCGCCATTGGCATCAATGACTCGGGAACTGTCGTCGGATATTCGAATGTGAAAGGGAAGCCGGTCACGGACTTCGTCGCCGTGCAATGGTTATCCGATGGTTCGATCAGCAACCTCGGAACGCTCTCAGGCGGTTCCTCCAGCGCGGCGTTCCAGATCAACTCGGCAGGTGACGTTTCCGGCGATTCGTTCCTAAGCAGCGGCGTAGTGAACGCCACGCGATGGAGGAACAGCAAGATCCAGAATCTAGGTAAGTTGAAAGGCGCGATCTTTACCGCCGGCCTTGCCATCAACGACAACGGATACATCGTCGGAGAATCTGTCTTCAGCTACGGACCGCCTTTCGTCTCGCATGGGTTCCTCTGGAACGGTTCCACCATGAAGGACCTGGGAACGCTGCGGGGCGGCGTCACCAGCATGGCCAACGCGATTAATTCCTCGGGTGTCGTGGTTGGGCAATCGGACGGCCACAACACGAGCGGTCACTGGCACGCTGTGCTATGGGAGTCGTCTGGCAAGATTCAGGATCTGGGGCTGCTGAGCGGCGGCACCTACAGCGTGGCATTCGGGGTGAATGATTCCGCTGTGGTGGTGGGGTATGGAAACATCGCGAATAACGCCGCACACGCCATGATCTGGACGTCATCGAATGGCATGCGCGACCTGAATTCGTTGATTCCCGCCGGTACCGGGTGGACTCTGATCAACGCCAACGCCATTAACAACGTTGGGCAGATCACCGGCTACGGCAGCCGAAATGGGCACAACCACGCATTCGTGCTCACGCCGGTAAACTAAGCCACCGCTTCAGCGAAAGATCGCGTTGATTCTGCTGCCGACGCTCATGGCTTCGCTACTCCTTCTCGAAAAAATAGTCTGCGGGTTCTGGGGGGATTGCAGTTGCTGATTCAGGCGTCGGACGGACGAATGCGTCCGTCCCCACACAAGCAACTACTCTTCGAACATCGGCACCTGGCGCTGATCCTGCGGGCGGCGCTGGCGTCGGGTAGCGCCGATGACGGCCAAAACCGTCAGCGATTCCAGCGCCGTCCGCGGGACAAAGATCCGCTGCGTGTTCGAGCGCTGGTCGGGAGGGTTCACGAGATATCCCTCGGGCATCGCTTGCAGCAGGTCGGAGGGCATCAGGCCTTCAAGAACTTCGGAATCCTTGAAGCGCAACCGCACCCACAATCCCTCGGAGCGGGGCCGGGTGGTGAAAGTCTTGCGCGTCAGCGACTCGGCTTCCCCAAACTCGCGTACGAAGTAGACCCCTTTAATCTCACGAAGGTCGATCAGGATGACCGTCCCGGAGGTGTTCAATACCTCGACCTTACCCTCGTTGAGGAACTGCATCGGGGAGACGTATCCCGAGACGGAATCCCGGTCCATCTTGCGGACGATAACTTTTTTGTGTGTCGAAGGCATGGGAAGGCAGGTGCTAGGGGCCAGTGGTCGGAGGCTAGCAAGAACTTACTGGCCCCTGAACCCTGATCCCCGACCTCTGAACTTCCGATTCTCGCACTTTTTCTCGAAGAACTCCCGGAATCCCTCTTGGCAGTAGCCAAAATGTAAACGTTGTGTTATTTTCTTGTGCTTGCCACAAAGTTTCCGTTCTGTATAAGTAGTTGGTAGTAGGCCACTTGCGTGATGGTGGCTCAAGGTTGGCATACGCTGTGCGGCCCGGCCTGTGGAAATCTTGTGGAAAAGCTCGGCAAATTGAGCCCTCCCCGGAGCGATTCAGGCATTGAATCGCGTTTGGCCAAGGGGCCTGACAGCCGCTTGAAAGCGAATGGCTGATTACATTTACACCATGGAACTCCGGCTGACACCGGATCAGTTGAAGGGTGTCGGCCTGGTGCAAGACGTAGCCCGCGCCGCGGGCATGAACTTATACCTGACCGGCGGTGGCATCCGCGACATCATCAGCGGATTCTCCATCCGCGACCTGGATTTCACCGTCCAGGGCAATCCTCTCAAGCTAGTGAAAGACTTCGAGAAGGCGGGCGCCAAGATCACCGCCGTCGAGGAAGACATTCGCACCATCTTCCTCGCTTTGCCGGGAAATGCCCGCGCCGAAGTCAGCATGGCTCGCACCGAGAAGTTTGAGAAGACCGGCAAGCCTCCAATCGTCATGCCGTCGACCATCCACGAAGACCTGCGGCGGCGCGACTTCACGGTCAACGCCATGGCGTTGTCGCTGAACGAAGGCTCGCGCGGGCTGTTGCTCGACCCGTTCAACGGCGTTGCCGATATCGAAGCCAAGCTGATTCGTATCCTGCACAACTATTCCTTCCTGGAAGATCCCTCGCGGCTGATCCGTGCCACACGCTTTGCCGCGCGCTTCCACTGGCCGCTCGAAGAGCGCACGCAGGCGCGCTACGACGTGGCGAAGGAAGGGAAGTACATCGATCACATCTTGAAGTCTTCGATTGGACACGAGATCGCCGCATTGGCGCACGAAGACGACCCGCTGCACGTGGTGAAGATGCTCGAGAAGGAAGGCTGGCTGGAGATTCTGCACGATAAGTGGACCTCCGCGAAGGTCGACATCAACGGCATCAGTGCGCTGATGAAGACGCGCCAGCAGATGGTCGATCTCGGGTACACGCCTGACGCGGGACCAGCGGTGATGTATTTCCTCACGTCGCACTATTCCGACAAGGACGTCAGCGATATTCAGAAGCTGATTCCGCGCAAGGATCTGGTTGAGGCATGGCGCGATATCGAAGACCACGCGAAAGAACTCGCCAAGCGCTTGATGGGAAAAGAAGCGGCCACCCCATCGCGCACCTGGCAACTGCTTTCGTCGGCCCGGCCGGAGATGGTGCTGTTCCTCGCGGTCACGGCGAAGCAGCAGTCGGTCGAGCAGAAGATCAAGAACTTCCTGACTAAGTGGCGGCAGGTTCAGCAAAAACTTCCCCTGCCGGAAATGACCGAACTGCTGATCACGCCGCAGTTGCCGATTTATCCCAAGCTGGCCCATGACGTATTCATGCTGCTGCTGGATGGCAAACTGCGCTCGCGTACCGAAACCCTGAAATATCTGAAACCTTTCGCTCCCCCACCACCGCCTCCGCCGCCAGCGCCGCGGCGCGGACGCACTCCCAAAGGGGCTGCGCCACCACCGCCGGGAGCGCCAGTTGCCCCGGCGAAACCCGGCCCGAAAGGGAAGAAGGGAAAGGCCGCTGCGCCTGTGGCTCCTCAACCCGCTGCCCCTGCCGCGAAGGTAGAGCCGAAAGGAAAGCCTGCAGAAAAGGCCAAGCCTCTCGCCAAGCCGGCAAAGACGGCACCTAAACCCGCGCCTAAGCCTGCAAAGAAGCCGGCTCCCAAAAAGGCTGCGAAAAAGGGCAAGAAGCGGTAAGCGTAACTCAGCGTCCTCAGCGGGTGTCTCTGCGACCTCTGCGGTGAAAGTCTTAAACCGCCGAGGACGCCGAGAAACCCCGCCGAGGGCGCTAAGAAAGTCTGACTGCCGGCCGGAATCGGGTTATAATGGCGCCGTATGCGTCGCCTGGCCTACATCGCGGCGGTCGCGCTGGTGCTTTCGGTACCAGTGTGGGCGCAGCGCGGAGGACACGGCGGCGGAGGCGGTCATGCCGGGTTCAGTGGTGGGCATGGCGGCGGATTTGCCGGACACTCCACCGGCGGCCGATCGTTCTCCGGCGTACATTCTGGCGGCATGCGTTCGGCTCCCGCGACCTCTCGCGGATTCAATCGTTCCTTCAATCGAACCTTTACCACCAACGCTCCTTTCCGCAACCGTGGATTCCGCGATCGCGATGGCAGATTCCGTACTTTCGGATTCCGCAATAACTGCATCGGTTTCCCTTGCCGGAATTGGGGATGGGGATATCCCTGGGGCGGGGGCTACTACGACCCATGGTTGTGGAGTTCGTGGGATGACGAAGACCGCCGCTTCGATGAGGACTACTACGGGCAGTATGCAAGGGCCGACGAGTGGAACCAGCGGAACCTCGAAGAGCAGCGCATGATGCGTCAGGAAGACGAGGACGGCGATCAGGATGCGTATGCTCCGCGCCCATCCGCCCGGCGCGCCGCCCCGGTCAGCGAGGCGCAGCCCGAACCGATGCTCCCTCCAACAGTCCTGGTATTTCGCGATCAGCACAAGGAAGAAGTCAGCAACTACGCCATCGTGGGTCAGACGCTGTGGAGCTTCTCAGCGCAGAAAACCCGGAAGATTCCGTTGACCAACCTGGATGTGCCTGCCACCGAAAAGGCCAACGACGATCGCGGAATAACCTTCCACATCCCGGGCGCTAACGAAGGCCAATAGCAAATTCAGCTCTCAGCTGTCAGCCATCAGCTCTCAGAGTGTGTCGGAGCGCAGAATCCCGCATATTCGAGGCGAACCGCTTACCGCTTGGAATCGCCATTCGCTGCACCTCCGGGCCCTTCGGCCTGGCAAGGTTTCCTTTTGAAACCGTACTGTATACATTGGAATCAAAGACTTAGGCCAGATCCAAGAGAAGTGAGGAACCTGCCGGAGCACGGGCTAAAACCCGCTGATGCGGTATGGCAGATGCTAGAATAAAGCACACGCTAAAATATGCCTCTTAAAACACTGTTTCTAAATCCTCCATCGTTTGAAAACTTTGACGGGGGCGCCGGTTCCCGTTGGCCCGCTACTCGCGAAATTGAGAGTTACTGGTATCCGGTATGGCTCGCCTATCCGGCGGGGATGCTGGAGGGAGCGCGCCTGCTGGACGCGCCGCCGCATCATGTGTCGGGCGAGGAGACGATCCAGATCGCCAAGGACTACGAGTTCCTTGTGCTGTTTACTTCGACCCCGGGATTCCCGGGAGACATGCGACTGGCGAAGGCGATCAAGGCCGCCAATCCGAACATCAAGATTGCGTTTGTGGGGCCGCACGTGACCGTGCTACCGGAGAAGTCGTTACGGGATTGCCCGGAGATCGATTTCGTGTGCCGCAAAGAATTTGATTACGCGGTAACGGATTACGCCAAGGGCAAGCCGCTGGCAGAAATTCCGGGTGTGTCGTTCCTGAAGGATGGGAATGCGGTACACACTCCGGATGCCCCGCAGTTGCAGGATCTGGATGCGCTGCCGCATGTGACCGAAGTCTACAAGCGCGACCTGGACGTGACCCGATACAACGTGCCATTCCTGCTGTATCCGTTTGTTTCGCTGTATACGACGCGGGGATGTCCTGCGCAGTGCACGTTCTGTCTGTGGCCGCAGACTTTGAGCGGACATCCGTGGCGGAAGCGTTCGACAGATGACGTGGCTCGCGAAATGGCCCAGGCGAAAGAGAAATGGCCCGAGGTGAAGGAATTCTTTTTCGATGATGATACGTTCAACATTCAGAAGGCGCGCACGATTGAACTGTGCGCCAAGCTGAAGCCTCTCGGCCTGACGTGGTCGTGTACTTCGCGCGTTACAACCGACTATGAAACGTTGAAGTCCATGAAGGAAGCGGGGTGCCGGCTTCTGATTGTGGGGTACGAGTCGGGTGATGCGCAGATTCTGAAGAACATCAAGAAGGGCGCGACGGTTGAGCGGGCGCGTCAGTTCACGAAAGATTGCCACAAATTGGGCTTAGTGGTTCACGGGGACTTCATTCTCGGCTTGCCGGGCGAGACGCATGAGACCATCAACAACACCATCGCATTTGCCAAGGAACTCGACGTCGAGACGATTCAGGTCTCAGTGGCGCACGCCTATCCCGGCACCGAGCTCTACGATTACATGACCAAAAACGGGTTCATGGTGTCGGGCTCGAAGATGGTGGATGAAGGCGGGCACCAGTTGGTGCAGATGCAATATCCGGGGCTGCCGGCGGACGACATTATGGCCGCCGTGCACCGCTTTTACGACGAATATTATTTCCGTCCGAGAGCTGTGATCCGCATCCTCAGGAAAGCCGTGTTCAACGGGCAGGAGCGCAAACGTCTTTACAAAGAAGCCAAAGCGTTTCTGAAACTGCGCGCCGCGCGCAACAAAATGGTGAAGCAACATGCTGCGGCCGCTGCCACGCCGGCGAGTGCCGTGGGAATGACGGATTAACTTCTAGTACCCAGTACCTAGTAGCCAGTACCCAGTGATTCGATCGAGCACGTGTACTGAGAACTTGCTTCGTACGTCGTACCGAAGGAACGCGGGTGGCGTTCCGATCGTTTCTGACAACTGGGTACTACCTACTGGGTACTTTTTTACGTGACCTTCCGCAAGTATCTTGTCCTGGCTGGAATCACCGTCTTCGCAGCGGCGGGAGACTCCCTGCTCTCGCATGGCATGAAGCAGGTGGGCGCGATTTCCATTCATCATCTGCAGAGCGTGATTCTGGCGGTCCGGAATCCATTCGTGGCGATTGGGATCGTGCTTTTGCTGGCTTTCTTTGCTTCCTATATGAACGCGTTGTCGTGGGCGGATCTGACCTACGTTTTGCCGGCGACGTCGCTGGGATACGTATTGCTGGCGCTGGTGGCGAAATTTGCGCTCCACGAGCAGGTCAGTCTGGTGCGATGGCTTGGGATTGTGCTGATCTCGGGCGGAGTGGGATTTGTGGCCGGCGGGCCGGCGTTGACGGCGCATGGCCACGACGACGATTCAAAATCCCCACTTCTCCCAAAATCAGGGAGAAGTGGGGCACCCAACGTTCATATTCACGAAAGGGCTGAGCTGTGAGGCACGTCTACACTTGGAACGGCATACTTGTCGTCGTGTTCTTCTCCGTAGTAGGGGACATCCTGATTGCGCGTGCGATGAAGCAGGTGGGCGATGTACACGCGATTGTACAACGATCGGGTGTGTGGACCGTCGTGGGACGCGTTCTTTCCAACTCCAGTTTTTTTCTGGGCGTGACGGCGATGGCGGTGGCGTTCTTCAGCCTGCTGTTCGCGTTGTCGTGGGGAGATGTGAGCCTGGTGGCGCCGGCTGCGGCATCCCTCACGTTTATCGGAAATGCGTTTGCGGCGAAGATCTTTCTGCACGAGAGAGTCGATCGGCGGCGGTGGATTGCGGCCGTACTGGTGGCGGGCGGAGTGGCGTTACTGGCAGGATAAGGTGGCAACTGTGGAAAATCGTGTCAAGCCCCTCTGAGCGAGGTTCTTGAGTTAAGTTGCTCATTTCAGAGCGCGAATATTTCTGAAAAGCTGGCCGGGTAATTCTGTTCGATTTGATATTCTGGAAGTAGGGATAGAGAAATGGCGCCGGCCTTCGGGTCTGGCGCCATTTTTGGTTGCGGCAAGATGCAATAACCACGAAGGACACGAAGGTTCACGAAGGAAATCTGCGTGGCCAGGAGTACTCGATTTATGGTTCTGGCAGACGCATTGTCTCGCGGTTGGCAACCGCAGATAATCGCCAGAAGGTAACTGGGCGACACTGGAGTATGGTAACCATCGGGCCAGTGGTTTTCGGGGAGGCGCAGGTGCGAATTCTCGGGGAGGGGGCGGTGCAATCGGCGACAGCGTGCGATCCGGTGACCGCGGATTTGCTGCCGACGGGTCCGTTCGGGTTCCGGGACCTCAGGTGCTGTGAGTGACACGGACGGTCGCGCCGCATCCGATTGTCTTGTATGACGGCGAGTGCGGACTGTGCAACAGGCTGGTGCATTTCGTTCTCAAGAAGGATCGGGATGGTATTTTCCGGTTTGCGTCGCTGCAGAGCGGGCTGGCAGAACGCGTTCTGAGCCGACATCAGATGAGCCCGTCGGATCTGGATACGTTTTACGTTGTGACTGACTTCGATGCGTCAGGGCCGCAAGGAGTACCTCACAATGAAGGACTCCTGGCGCGGTCAGACGCCGTGATATTTATTGTGCGAGAGCTGGGTGGAACGTGGCGCGTTGCCGGTGGGTTGTTCGGATTCCTGCCTCGTACGGTGCGGGATTGGGTCTATCGGTGGGTCGCGCGCAGGCGGTATCGATTCTTCGGGCGATACAAGGCGTGCCCTTTGCCCAGCCAGGCGAACCGGGGACGGTTTCTGGATCTCTGAATTGGAGCATCGGTTGACGGGACTGACTCGGAGCACATCAGGGGCTAAACAGGTTGCTGAAAAACTCCGATCCTCCTTGTCTTGGTAGTGGTGCAGTTTGAATTCTGAATCTCATAAGGCGTCATCCCGAAGAGCCCGCGTTCTTACCGGCGGGCCGAGGGATCTCCCGTTGCGCACGGTATCGTAGCGGGAGATCCTTCGCTCCGCCTGAAGAACGGCTACGCTCAGGATGACGCCATCGACGGCGCGGCTGAAAGCCGCGCCCTTTCAAGGCATCCAGGCTAGTCAGGCTGTCCAGACCAGGCTGAGCGCGACGAACCGGAGACGGTTTCCAGATCACGAGCGATCCGGAACACTTCGCGTTCGAGCCTCGTATACAACTACAACTATGCGCCGTAATCGACGAATTCGTTGGCTGATATTCCTGCTTACTTTGTATCTGGCGATCTGTGTCGTCGGCGGGATTTATCTCGCTGATGGAACGCTGCATCCGGGGCGGCGGCCACTGGCTGGGCAGGACGTGGCGAATTTCCGCGAGGTTCTTCGGCAGGAGGAGACGGCGATGACGGATGTCTCCATGACCGCGCGCGATGGGGTGGTGCTGAAGGGATGGCTGCTTCTACCTGCGCAAGCGAACGGGGATGCGGCGCTGGTACTGCATGGACTCGGTGACAATCGGCTAGGGATGGAGGGGGTCGCGCGGCTCTTGCTGGCGCACGGCTATACCGTGTTGCTTCCTGACGCGCGGAGCCACGGAGACAGCGGCGGGGATCTGGCTACGTACGGACTCCTCGAGCGCCAGGATATTCACCAGTGGGTCGATTATCTCGAAGGCGCGATTCGTCCCCGTTGCGTGTACGGGTTGGGAGAATCCATGGGGGCGGCGCAGTTGCTGGAATCGCTCGACGTCGAGAAGCGATTCTGTGCTGTAGTGGCGGAGTCCTCGTTCTCTACCTTCCGTGAGATCGCATACGACCGTATGGGGCAGCCGTTTGGCCTCGGCCCTTGGGTTGGACGCATACTGCTGAGACCTCTGGTCGAGATTGCGTTTCTTCGCGCCCGGTGGAAATATGGGCTCGATATGACCGGAATATCGCCCGAGGAGACGGTGGCGCATTCGCGGACTCCGGTCCTGCTGATTCACGGGCAGGTGGATGGAAATATTCCGGCACGGCATTCGCGGAAGATCCATCAGCATGATCCGCAGACTGTACTTTGGGAGGTGCCGGGAGCGGATCATTGCGGGGCGATGGGGGCGGCGCCCGAGGAGTTTGAGAAGCGGGTGGTTGGGTGGTTCCGCAAGCAAAATTCGTTCACCACCAAGGGCACTAAGGATCACGAAGGAAGATCTTCTGATCGGCCTATTTAATACTCCCCTGTGATTGCAATCACATCCCGGCTTCCGTGTGTAGAATAAACTCCTGCGAATTCGTGCCGGTTTCGGGGCACGGCAAAATCTCCTCCAGGTTGAGGTTCTTTCATGGCCGACAAGGCAACCATCGATACCCAGTCGACGAGCATCGATTCCATTCTGCACGAGCAGCGTAAGTTCGAACCGCCGGCGGAGTTCAGCCGGCAGGCTCACGTCAAGAATCTGGAAGAGTATGAGCGCCTGTACAACGAGTCGGTGGAGAATCCGGATGCCTTCTGGTCTCGCGTTGCCAATGAACTGCACTGGTTCAAGAAATGGGACAAGGTGCTTGAATGGAATTGCCCGTGGGCCAAGTGGTTTGTCGGGGGTGAGATCAACCTGTCGTACAACTGCCTCGACCGTCATGTGGCGACCTGGCGGAAGAACAAAGCGGCGATCATCTGGGAGAGCGAACCCGGTGAAATCCGCGTGCTGACGTACCAGCAACTGCATCGCGAGGTGCAGAAGTTCGCCAACGTCCTGAAGGGGCTGGGAGTCAAGAAAGGCGATCGGGTCGCGATTTACATGGGTATGACACCCGAGCTGCCGATTGCGATGCTGGCGTGCGCCCGGATTGGAGCACCGCACACGGTGGTGTTTGGAGGCTTCTCGTCGAACGCCCTGATTGATCGCATTCACGACTCGCAGGCATCGGCGGTGATCACCCAGGATGGGTCGTACCGGCGCGGCGCGGAGGTGAAGCTGTTCCCGGCGGTAGAGGAGGCCTTGCGGTCGTGTCCGTCAGTGAAGCACGTGATCGTCTACAAGCGCACCGGGACTTCGATCAACATGCAGGCCGGACGCGATCACTGGTGGCACGAACTCATGGCGAAGGCTTCGGATGTATGTCCGGCAGAACCGCTGGATGCGGAGCATCCGCTCTACATTCTTTACACCTCTGGAACGACCGGCAAGCCCAAGGGTGTGGTGCATACGACTGGCGGGTATTCGGTCGGGACGTATCTCACGACGAAGCTGGTGTTCGATTTGAAGGATGAAGATACGTACTGGTGCACGGCCGACATCGGATGGGTGACGGGGCACAGCTACATCGTTTACGGGCCGTTGCAGAATGGGGCTACCAGCCTGATGTACGAAGGCGCGCCCAATACGCCGGAACCGGACCGGTTCTGGTCCATCATCGCGCGGCACAAGGTGAACGTGTTCTACACTGCTCCGACGGCGATCCGCACATTTATCAAATGGGGCGACGCTTGGCCGAACAAGCACGATATGTCGAGCCTGCGGCTGCTGGGAACGGTGGGCGAGCCGATTAATCCCGAGGCGTGGATGTGGTATCGGGAGACGATAGGTGGGAACCGGTGCCCGATCGTCGACACCTGGTGGCAAACCGAAACGGGACACATCATGCTCACTCCGATTCCCGGGGCGATTGCGACCAAGCCCGGTTCGGCGACGCGCCCGTTCCCCGGTGTGGTGCCCGAGATCGTTACGATGGACGGCAAACCCGTCCCCGAGGGTTCAGGGGGCTTCCTGGTGCTGACGCGGCCGTGGCCGGGAATGTTGCGCACCGTGTACGGCGATCCGGATCGCTACGTCAAGAACTACTGGTCACAGATTCCGGGTATGTACTTCACCGGGGACGGCGCGCGCAAGGACAAGGATGGATATTTCTGGATCATGGGGCGCGTCGACGACGTGCTGAACGTCAGCGGCCACCGGTTGAGCACGATGGAAGTGGAAAGCGCCCTGGTTGCTCATGAGGCCGTGGCGGAGGCGGCCGTTGTCGGTCGCCCGGATGACTTGAAGGGACAGGCGATTTCGGCCTTCGTGACGCTGGAGCAGGGGCGCCAGCCTACGAATGAATTGAAGGAAGAACTGCGAAAGTGGGTGGCGAAGGAAATTGGAGCGCTGGCGAAGCCGGACGACATCCGCTTCACCGATACGCTGCCGAAAACGCGCAGCGGCAAGATCATGCGGCGTCTCCTGCGGGAATTGGCGACAAGCGGCGAGGTCAAGGGAGATACCACGACCTTGGAAGACTTCGGCGTGATTGCGCGGTTGAAGGAGCAGGACGAAGCATAGACAGAAACGTGTCGTCCGCAATTCTTGGCCACGGCTTCATGCGGATTTCGCGAATCAAAAGAGGGTTTTGATTCGGGAGAATGCAGGAATCCGATTTCTTTTTGAGATCACATTCCGTTCGATGCAAGCTAGTTTTCTGGCGATGTCATTCTCCGCTACCCATCATAACGATGGGCATGGTGGGGGTTGTGGCTCCAGTTTCATTTTCAATGGTGATCGCGAAAGCCTTGGCCTCTGTGTTGGGTGGCAGGGGCGGATTGACCACGGTGGCGTTTCCGCTCGCATCGGGCTTGAACACTCCGGCCGGGATGGGAGCGCCTTTCATCGGAATCAGCCAGAGTTCGTAAGCTTTCTGCGCAGGCAGGGTGGAAAGATTGTTGGCAATGAATACGAGATCGCTGGAATTGCGCAGGTAGAAGACCTTTCCTTGTGGCTGTGCCGGATTCTTCACCGGCACGAGCGTGACGCGTTGCGCTCTCGGTGAACGGATCGGCGCCAGGATGCGGAAGAGATCCTTGAGTTGCCGGGAGTCTTTCTCGCGGGTTGAGGCGATCGCATCCAGGCTTTGCCGGAGCACTGAATTTGCCTGCCAGAGGATGCCCGCCATTACGATTGCCGCTGCCGCAATCGCCCAACCCAGCCATCCCCAAATGTGGCTTCGAGGGGTTGATGTATCCGAGGCTTTTTGCGCCTGAGCCGTTTGTGCCGCTTCTTGGGCGATGGC
>Ga0209698_10004546_pt1 | contig 15188 bp, 15 predicted proteins | sample LitLauG_LLR_2012_FD_187203 | JGI IMG/M metagenome (GOLD analysis project Ga0209698, IMG submission 187203) | Freshwater sediment microbial communities from Pennsylvania, USA - Little Laurel Run_MetaG_LLR_2012 (SPAdes) (version 2) | ecosystem: Environmental > Aquatic > Freshwater > Creek >...
GGGCATGACTTGGGCCGAGAACGGGCATGTTGCGATCGAGGTGCACGATTCCGGACCGGGGCTCAGCGATCAGGCGCGCGCATCGCTGTTCCAGCCCACCATTTCGTTCAAGAAACGCGGCATGGGCTTAGGACTTTCGATCGCGCGTAAGAGCGCGCTGCTCTCGGGCGGAGACATCCAGCTGGTGAAAGGAGAGTTGGGCGGCGCCGGTTTCCGCGTCTTGCTGCCCGCGTTCGTCAATGGCCAAGCGCATCCTGATCGTGGATGACGAGGAGAACATCGGCCGCTCGCTGCGGATGATTCTCGAGCGCGAAGGCTACGGCGTGAACGTGTGCCGCTCAGTGGCGGAATTTCGCGCGCACCCCGACGCCGGCCGTGCCGATGCCTACTTGCTGGACATGAAGCTGCCCGACGGCAGCGGCATCGATCTGCTCAAGCAGAACCGCGCCGCCGGCCTCGAGACGACTTTCGTCATGGTCACGGCCTTCGCCTCGGTCGAAACGGCCGTCGAAGCGCTGCGCGCCGGCGCATACGACTACCTGATCAAGCCGGTGCGTCACGCGGAATTGCTCCATCGCCTTTCGCAGATCGAGGCGGTGCGCGGGCTGCGCGATGAAAACCGGGCTTTGCGTCGCGCGGTCAAGGATGCCAAGCCGGTCTGCACGTTCACGTCCCAGTCGATGCGGAGGATCGAGCGCCTGATCGACAAGGTGGCGCCGACCGACAGCACGGTCCTGATCACCGGGGCCAGCGGCACCGGCAAGACCGTGGTGGCGCACGCGCTGCACGAGCGCAGCAGCCGGTGCAACCACCCGTTTCTGGCGGTCAATTGCGCTGCGATCCCGGATCAGCTGTTGGAGAGTGAATTCTTCGGCAACGTCAAAGGCGCGTTCACCGGCGCGGATCGCACCCGCAAGGGTCTGTTCGTCGAGGTCGAGCGCGGCACCCTGTTCCTGGACGAAATCAGCGAGTTGCCTTTGCACATGCAGACCAAACTTCTGCATGCGATCGAGGACAAGCAGGTCCGTCCGATCGGCGGCAGCAGCAGCCGGCATGTCGATGTGCGAATCGTGGCCGCCACCAATCGCGACCTGCAGGCGCTGGTGGCGCGCGGGGGATTCCGGGAGGATCTGTATTTCCGCCTGAGCATGTTCGAAGTCTCGATACCACCGTTGCGCGAAAGGCCAGAGGACATCAGGGCGCTGATCAGCTTCGCGCTGCAGGCCAACCAGCACATGCGCGGCACCTCGAAACCGTTCGAGCTGGATCCGGAAGCCGAACAGATCCTGATGACGCACGACTGGCCCGGCAACGTCCGGGAACTCGAAAACGTGATCAACCGGGCCTGCATCCTGGTGGAAGACCACCTGATCACGGTCGACGAGCTGCCGGCCGAGCTGAGCCGCCGGAGCCTGGCGTCGGCCGCGGCGGCCGATTCGAGCTCGCTGCGCGAGCGCCTGCGCCGGGTCGAAGCCGAGATCGTCATGCAGGCGATCCGCGACGCCGGCGGAGACCGCAAGCTCGCGGCGCAGAACCTGGGTATCAGCCTTTCGGGCCTCTACGCCAAGGTTACCGGCCGCAACGGCGATTCCGCTGCCTGAAAACGGGGAGACACAAGTGCAAGCGAACGAAACGAGCGCCATTGTGAAAAGGATCCTGGCGGCACATGCACTGGCGGCCTGCTGCGCGGTCACGCTGCTGGCCGGCTGCGCCACCGCTCCGCCCGAGGAAACGAAACTGGTTTGGCCGCCCGCCCCCCTGGCGCCGCGCATCGAGTTCGTCCGCTCCATCGTCAGCGACGAGGATCTCGGGCGCGACACGACGACGACGCAAAAGCTGCTGGAGATTCTGGCAGGCGAGAAGCCGCCGCCGAACCGGGTCGCCGAGCCGATGGGAATCGCGACGTCCGACGACGGCACGCGCATCTACGTCTCCGATTTCGCGCAGGCGGCCGTCTTCATATTCGACTTCGGATCGAAGAAGTTCACCAAGCTCGGCAAGGACGAGCCGCTGGCCCGGCCCAGCGGCATCGCGCTGGACGGCGAGGAAAACCTGTACGTCGTCGAGCAGGAAAAGAAAGCCATCACCGTCTTCAACCGTAAGGGCGAGCTGCTCCGGTCGATCACCGACCCCAGCATCGACCGGCCGACCGGAATCGCGATCGACCGCCCCCGCGGACGCATCTACCTCACCGACACCGGGCACAGCAAGTCCACGGCGGCGCACATCGTGCGGATGTTCGACCTGCAAGGCAAGCTGCTGGGTACGGTCGGCAAGGGCAAGGGCAGCGATCCGGGTCAGTTCCTGTTCCCGACCTTCGTCGCCGTCGACGCACAGGGCAATCTGTACGTGACCGACACGCTGAATTCGCGGGTGCAGGTGTTCGATCCCGACGGCAACTATGTCAAGAGCATCGGGGAACGCGGCAATGCCTGGGGCATGTTCGACAAGCCCAAGGGCGTCGCGACCGACAGCTTCGGCAATGTCTACATCGTCGACTCGGGCTGGAGCAACGTGCAGATCTTCAACCAGAAGGGACAGGTGCTGCTGTTCTTTGGAGGGCGCGGTCCGATACCCGGATTGCTGAAGAACCCGACGGCGATCGCGATCGATCCGAAAAACCGCATCTACGTGGGCGACTACCTGAACCACCGGATCGAGGTCTACCAGCTGGTCAATACGCTGGCACAGGACAGCTACCTCGCCGCCGAGGCGCAGGCGGGCAAGGGCCCCGAGCCGGAGCCAGCTGCGGACGACAAGGCGCGCGCCGGAACCGCCGACAGGCCTACTCCCGCTGCACCGGTTCCGAGCGCCGGTGCGGAGAAGCACCCGCAACAGTGATCCGGGTGTTCGGTGATGCATCCCGCCCTCCGACTCGGCCTGCTGGCGCTGCTGGCGGCCTGCGCATGCTTCGTATTGCTGAGCGCCTGCGGATCGTTGAGAACGACGAAGACCGCCTTGTTCGTGCCGCTGCCTCCGCCGAAACCGGTCGTGCGGGAGGCCCGCCGCAAACCCTACGCGCCGCCGAAAGCCGGTCCCGTCGTCGAATTCAAGGAAGCGCCCGCGCCGATCGACTGGAGCGAGCGGGCCGCGCTGTTGCCGCGCGACGCCGTGGGGGGTATCGATTGGGTGACTGCGCTGAACGCCAAGGCCATCGAGCCCAAATCGTCCCTGGCCACTGACGGCGAGCCCGAGCCCGAGCTCGACCTTGACGTGGAACTGGTCCCGCAGGACACGCCGGATTTCAAGGTGACCTATCCGCACAAGATCCACACGTCGCTTCTGTCCTGCGCAAGCTGTCATACCGAGATATTCCAGATGCAGGCCGGAGCGGATCCGATCACGATGGAAAAGATCCTCGGCGGGGAATACTGCGGGCGCTGTCACGGCAAGGTGGCTTTCGACCCGACCACGGCCTGCCAGCGATGCCACAAGGCAATGCCGCAATGAACCATGCTCGTGCCCCTGCGCCGCCGCGGCGGGCCCTGTCCTGGCTGGCGGCACTCGTTCTGGTGCTGGCGCCGCTTCCGCGGGCGGGAGCCGAGTTCGGCGACATCCTGTTCCCGCGCAAGGTGGCGGGCGCGAGCGAGTATCCACCCGCGACCTTTCCGCACTTCGTCCACCGCATGCAGTTCAAGTGCTACGTATGCCACGACTCGATCTTCCAGATGAAAGCCGGGGCCGACGAGATCACGATGGAGGCGATCAGCGCCGGAAGATTTTGCGGGCGCTGCCACGATGGCAAGACCGCATTTGCGGTCACGTTCGAGGCCTGCCTGCGCTGCCACAAATCGGGGCCTGCCCCATGAGGGCGGCGCTCCCAGGCGCGCCGCTCGCGGCCGCCTGGCTTTGCATGGTGGCGGCCGCCCACGCCCAGACGGTCGGCAGCTTCACGTTCGGGACCTGGGAGGGCTCGCTGCAGACCGAACTGGACTTGGACCGCGAGCGCGAACGGTCCGACAACGGTCCGGAGGCGGTGCTGGATCGCCGCCGCATGCTGGAGCAGCTGACCGTCGGCAACGACGGCTACTCACTGTTCGATCCGCGACTGTTCAGCGGCAACCTTCGGGTCACGCTCGGCATGCTGCAGGACTCGAGCCGGGAAAATGGCGAACCGATTTCCACCCATGCCCGCATCGACGGATATTCGTTCGATGCAACCGCGTTCGGCGGTTTTCCGTATAGCGGCAAACTGTTTGCCGACCGTGCACAGAGTTTCTTCACCCAGCCGTTCGGACGCACCGACACCACCGCGGAGAACCGCGGCGTCGGGATGCACCTCGCCGAAGACAGCCGCCTCAGGGACATGGGACTGCCGTTTCTGAGTGGCAACCTGCGCGCAGAGCAGCAGCATGTCACCGAAAATACCAGCGGAATTTCCGGTCAGCGTTCCTACCTGGACGAACACCGCGACATCGTCACGCAGGATGGTCACAAGGGCTTCGAGACGGCCGACCTCGACTGGCGCCTCGAATACGAGGATTTCCGCGATACCGGAACGATCGCGACCGAGTACCAGAGCCATGCCGGCAACCTGAACTACAGCCAGGATTTCGGCACGACGAGGAACGGGCGTTGGGACTCGCGCCTGTCAGCCTATGAGCGCGTCGGCGGCTCCAAATACTCCCTCGACAGCGCAGACGAGAGCGTTCACATCGATCACCGATCGGACCTTTCGAGCGATTATCACTACCTGATGACCCGGATCGCCACGGACGCCGGAATCAGCCTGAGCCACAACCTGACCGCCTCCGTGACTGACCAGCTTTTCAAGAACCTCTCCGGCACGGCCCAACTCACAGGCCAGCGCCAGGCGATCCCGACCGGGCGCCTGACCTCCTACTCCGCCCAGGGCGGATTCAATTACCAGCACGAGCTTCCGTACAGCGGGCGCCTGAGTGCACGGATGGGCGTGCGCGAACAGTTTCAGGACAACCAGCTCGTCTCTTCATCGATCGACATCGTCGAAGAATCGCATGCCGCGCCATCGTCGCTGGGGGCCGGCGCGGGTTTTGCGCTGAACCAGTCGTTCATCGATCCGGCAACGATCCTGGTGGTCGACACCCGCGGCGGCGCGCGCCTGACAACCCTGGCCGGCGTGGACTATGACCTCGTCCAGGAAGGCAACCTGGTCCGCGTGGTTCCGATCGCCACCAGCCTGGTGATCCGGGCAGGCGACCCGCTGGTGGTCAGTTATTCGTATCGCACCGATCCGAGCATCAGGTATCGCACGGACGGCAACTGGGCCAATCTGACGCTCGACTTCGGCTGGGTCTCACTGGCGCTCGGACATGACCAGGCCGACCAGAGCCTGCTGTCGGGGCAGGACAGCCGCTTCCTGCAGGATCTTCGCCGGGACACGGCTCAGCTCGACTTGCGAGGACACTGGCGCCAGATGCAGGCGCAGGGAGGCGTGGCTCTCACGCGTTACGACTCAACCCACCTCGTCTACGACGAGATGCGCCTGTACGAGAGTGCGACCTACCGGCCTTCCTGGCCCTGGATGGTCGTGTTGTATTCCGACTGGACCCGGGACGATTTCACACTGCCCGAGCGACATACCGATCGCCGCTCCACGCGGTTGACCGTCGATCACTATGGCCCCGGCCGCTGGAGCACCAACGCGCAGCTCGGCTACCGCGCGACCTCCGACAGCGATGGGCCGACCGAGTCGATCGAGGACGCAACCCTCGGATCCCGGCTCACCTACGGAAAGTTCTCGCTGTCGAGCGACCTCTCCTACACGAAGCGCAAGCGGGATGGGTCACAGCTCGATACCTGGCGCTTCGACCTTTCGCTGGGCAGACGCCTCTGAGGTTCAACATGGAACGTTTCCGCAACCGGAGCGCGATCGCGCTTTGCATCGGACTGCTGCTTGCGACAACCGGCTGCGCCGTCGACACGCCAGCGGCGCGTCCGGAACCGCTGGCCGCCGATGCACCGGTGTGGCCGGCTCCACCGGCGGCGCCTCGGATCCGCTACCTGCGCAGCGTGACGACGCCGGGCGATTGGGGCATCACGCGATCCTTTCTGAGGCGCACCCTGGACGCACTGGCGGGCCGACCGGAGGACGGATTCGTGCGTCCCTCCGGCGTCGCTGCCAGCGATCGGGTCCTTTACGTGGCCGATCCCGGCGCGCCGGCGATCTGGATCCTGGACGGCGGACGCAACCGCGCCACCAAGGTCACCGAGGTCGGCAGCGACACGCTCGCATCGCCCGTGGCGGTGACGCCCGGCCCGGCCGGTACGTTTTTCGTGGCCGATACCGGGTTGAACAAAGTATTCCAGCTGAGTGTGGACGGCAGACTGCTGCGCAGCGCCACCACCGTTGCACTGCAGCGGCCGGCCGGCCTCGCCTACGACACCGACACCGGCGAGTTGTACGTCGCGGATGCAGGATCGGCCCGAATCGACGTCATCGACGCCCACGGTGCCCTGGCAAGGTCCTGGGGCCGGGACGGCGGCAACGACGGCGAGTTCAATCATCCAACCCATGTGACGCTGCAGCGCGGCACCGTCCTGGTGAACGACGCGCTGAACTTCCGCATCCAGGCGTTCGACCGCCAGGGACGCTTCCTCTGGAAGCAGGGCCATCACGGCGACGGTTCCGGCGACCTGGCAGCGCCGAAGGGCATTGCGTTCGACGCCGAGGACCATCTGTTCATCGTCGATGCATTGTTCGACGCCGTCCAGATCTTCGACCGCGATGGCACGTTCCTGCTGGCCTTTGGCGAACGCGGAACGCGCGCCGGGCAGTTCTGGCTGCCGGCCGGACTCTTCATCGATTCGACCCAGCGGATCTTCGTCGCAGACGCCTACAACCGGCGGGTGCAGGTGTTCCAAGGCACGCTGGGTGCCACACCGGAGGCACGCCGATGATCCGAATGGAATCCCTGGCGGCTCGTTGCTGGATGCGGGCGGGCGCCTGCGCCATCGGCACCTTGCTGCTGGTGCTCTCACCCGGCCGATCCCAAGGACAGACGCAGGTCGCGCTGACCAAGCACAACTTGAGTCCAAGCGGCGTAGGCACGGTGAAGGCGACCGAATCCACCGGCGTTTGCGTGTTCTGTCACACCCCGCACAACGCCAATCCCACGCTGGCGCTCTGGAACCGGGATCTGCCGGCCACGACGTACACACCGTATTCGAGCTCGACCTTGAAAGCGCAGCCGAACCAGCCCACCGGCAGCTCGCGACTTTGCCTGTCCTGCCACGATGGCCTCCTGGCCCTGGGCAACCTGCGCCGGCCCGGTGGACCCGCGATCACCTCGTTGAACACACCGCTCACGGGACCCACGGTTCTGGGAACGGATCTGTCCGGTGGCCACCCGATTTCGTTCGTCTACGATTCGGCACTGGCCTTGAGCGACCCGGGGCTGATCGATCCGGCGCTCACACCGCCTGGCATGCATCTGGATGGCGCCGGGCAGGTCCAGTGCACCAGCTGCCACAATCCGCACGAGGACCGTCAGCCCAATTTCCTGCGCGCCGACAACCGTTACTCCGGGATCTGCACGTCCTGCCACCAGCCGGGTCTGTGGAAGGGCTCGATTCATGCGACGTCCGTCGCCACCTGGAACGGCACCGGCACGTCGCCCTGGCTTGTCGGAGCCTATACGACCGTCAGCGAGAACGGTTGCGAAAGCTGCCACCGGTCGCATGCGTCCGGACACGCTCCGCGCCTGCTGGCGCAGTCCGATGAAGCCGGCAACTGCACCGTGTGCCACAACGGCGCCGTGGCTCAGAAGGATGTCGCCACCGATTTCCTGAAGCCCTCGCATCATCCGGTCGAGATCAGCCCATGGACCCATGATCCGGCCGAGACCTTCGCGACGATGCCGCGACACGTCGCATGCCCGGACTGCCACAACCCGCACGCCGCCACGGCCGTGGCCGGAGCGCCGCCCGCCGTGTCCGGCATGTTGCAGGCCGTCCCCGGGATGTCGATCAGCGCCACCGCACTTGTCAGTTCCGCCAATGAGTTCGAAGTCTGCAACAAGTGCCACGGTGTGACCGAGCCGACCACCCTGGGACTCGCGCGCCAGGGTGCCACGCGCAATATTCGACTGAAAATCGATCCCAACAATCCGTCCTTTCATCCGATCGCATCCGCTGGCAAGAACCCGGCCGTGCCCGATCTGCAGGCCGGCCTCACGACATCGACCATCATTGGCTGCACCAGCTGCCACGACAGCGATGCATGGACCGCCACCGGATCGAGCCCCCGCGGGCCGCACGGATCGATCTATGCGCCGATCCTCGCGGCGCAGTACAACACCAGCGATCCGCAGGTCGAGTCCTACGCGGTCTACGCACTGTGCTACCAGTGCCACAACGAGACGTCCGTGACGAGCGACGCCGCTGGAACCTTTCATCACCGATCGCATGTCATCACCGGGCAGACCCCCTGCGCCGCCTGCCACGACGCGCACGGCTCGCGGTCGAACCCTCACCTGATCGATTTCGAGCTGCGCGACGGCACCGGCGCGACGGTCGTGACACCGTCGTCCGGCGGGCAGCTTTCCTACACGCAAACCAGCACCGGACACGGGCAGTGCTACCTGACCTGTCACGGCGTCAACCACAACCCGCTGAGCTATTGATCGACACAGCGAAGCGGCACGAGGAGAAGGACGATGATGAAAGATCGCAGGACCCGTGTTCCCGGGCGCTTCAAGCCCATGGCCGTCGCGCTGGGCGCAGCGCTGGCGTGCACCACCCTGCCCGGTTCCTCGCCTCTGGCCGCCTCAGCCCATGAACGCGGCAAGGCGCTGTACGAAAGCCATTGCGCCGTCTGTCACGGCACGGATGGCCGATCGGATACCCCCGTCGGGAGGCTGCTCAAGCCCCATCCGCGCAACTTTGCCGACCCGGTCGAAATGGCGCGCGTGACCTCGGACCGCATGGTTCACAGCATCAAAGACGGACGTCCGGGTACGGCCATGGCGGCCTGGAAGGACCAGCTCGGCGAGACCGAGATTGGCGACCTGATCGACTATATCCGCGAGCTCACGGCCGCCGGCAGGACTTCATCCATGTCGCCGGAAGCGCTGAGCCTGGAGGTCGGCCGTCGCATCTTCGAGCGCGAGTGTGCCGGCTGCCACGGCAAGGACGGCAGCGCCGACACGGAAGTCGCCAGGGTGCTCGATCCGCCGCCCCGCAAGTTCGCGGATCCGGTTGCGATGGCGCGCCTGGACGACGGCCGCATGTACCTGGCAATCTACCGGGGTCGGCCAGGAACGGCCATGGGCGGTCGCGGCGAACTGCTCGCACCGACCGAGATCATCGATGTGATGCGCTACCTGCGCACGCTGGCACGCCCCCTGGCGCAAGGGACCACGCCCGCCCAGCTCGACCGCATGGTCGGAGAACAGGTCTACAAGCAGAATTGCGTTGCGTGCCACGGCGAGGGCGGGGACGGCCAGACGCCGCTAGGTCAGGAACTGCGACCACACCCGCGCAACTTCACGAAGACCGAAGACATGTCAAAGCTGCCGGACGAAGCCCTCGCGCAGTCGATCCTGCACGGCGTCTCGGGCACGGCGATGGCGCCCTGGGAGGGCGTGCTGAACAAGGACGACGTGCGACGGGTGCTTCTCTATATCCGCGCTTCGTTCGCGCACGGCTGAGCGGAACCGAGCGGAGCGGGCGCGGCACGGATGCCGCGCCCCGCAACGCGACCGAGGCGAGCGAACTACTTGGTCAGGATCCACTCGACCAGCGAGTGCAGGTCGTCGTCGCTGAACTTGGAGGCGGGAACGGGTGGCATCGGGATCTTGCCGTACACGTCGTGCGAACCGCTGCGCACGGCTTTCTCGAGCGCCGCGCCAGCGCCGGCATCGCCCTTGTGCTTGGCCGACACGTCCTTGTAGGCAGGGCCGATCAACTTCTTGTCGACGGCATGGCAGACCGAGCATCCGCCGGCCTTCATCAGGTCCGCCGCCTTGGCATCGTCGATCGCCGCGTGGACCGGATGGGCGCCAAGCACGAGCGCCATGGCGACGGTGGTTGCGGCCAGATTGATCTTCTTCATCGAATGCACTCCTGAAAAGTTGCAGCAGTTGTCGAAAAAACGGCAGGGGGCCGGGATCATGAAAAAAGGGCTGGCAGGGCCAGCCCAAATCGTCCACCTTGCCCGCGTCATTCCTGTCGCGGACAGGCCCAGATCACTTGATATGGCACTGCAGGCAGATGTATCCGCTGGCCTGCGTATTGCCGGTCAACTTGCCCCGAAGGAAGTACGCGTCGAGCGTGGCACGGTTGTGCGGATCGTGGCACGATGAGCATTCGATGCCGCTCGTCCCGGCCGCCGCGCCGCCGACGATCGATCCGCCGCCGGCATCGTGATAGATCTTGACGTTCACCGGCGCGGCCTGCCAGTCGGCGGTGACCAGATTCGAGCCGCTGGTGATGCCGTTGTACGTGTTCCCGGTCTGCCCGAACGGATATGGCATGGCTACCGGGTGGTTGCCGGACAGCGTACCGGTCAGGCCCTGGCTGGGGCCGATCAGCTTGTCGGTCGGGCTCAGCGTCGTCATCTTCGCCGAGTTGTAGATGGCCGATCCTGCGGCGTTACCGGGCGCACCGGGTCCGACTTCGGCGAACCACGCCACGTCGCCGATGGCGACGGTGCCGTCATGACAGCTCAGGCACTTGGCCGATGGCCCGTTATAGGTCTGTCCGCCAAAGCTGGCGAAGTTGGTGCCAGCGGTGGTCGTCGCCACGTCCCAGGAAAACGTCTGGCTCGACAGCGTGTGATTCCAGAGCAACTGCGTCTTGTAGGCCTTGTGCGGTGTATGGCAGAACGTGCACAGGCCGATGTTCGCCCCCGATGTCACGGTCACGCCGGCGCCGGTCGGTGTAAGGAACGTTGTGGCGATATCCGGATTGGTCGTGAAATCATGGTCGGTACCGGCAAGCCCGGCCGCCGGCGTTTGTGCGAACGACAACGCAGGCAGTAGCGCGAAGCCCGCCGCTAAGTAAATGCCTCTGACAGCCCGTTTCATTTTCTTCTCCCCATCCCGTAGTTCAATATGACGATTGCTTTCACCTGACTCGCCAGGAGAGTTAGCAGCATTCATGCCATCGGCGAAGTCCCAGCCGGAATTTCGACGGTGAGGCGCAAGCGCTTGTTTGAAAATGAAATCATCCGCGCCATCGTTTCATCGCTTGGCTGAAACGATTTTGGTTCGCATTGCGCGGTCGGCTTTCTTGCCTTTTTTCCAGGATCTCGCGTCCCGGTTCCGTGAAGTTGGAAAGCAGGAGCCGGCGTCGCCGCGAAAGTCCGCATGCGACGGCGTCTGCACGCGGCTGCTCGCGCAGCACAGGGCGGGCTCAGGCCTGCGGCTGCTGACCGACAGGCCCAACCGGGACCGGTGTGCGGTGAACTCAGTCTCGGGAAACGTGGCGCGGAAGGACGGGTCGCCCGCGCCGGGCGCCGCGAGGGCTCAGGCGAATTTCGGATCGCAGGCGCCGCGTGAAAGCACCGCTTGCCTGCACTGCCTGCCTTTTCACATGTTGTGGCACTGCTGGCACAGATAGCCGTCCGACTGGCTCCGGCCCGTGCGCCTGCCACGCAGGAACATGTCGTCCACCGACTCCTTGTTGTGCGGGTCGTGGCACGACGAGCATTCGACACCGGCATTCATCGCCACGGCGCTCGACGAAATCGCGCTCACCTGGCCGGTCGTATCCTCCTGGTACAGGCGGACCCTTGCGCGCCCGAATGCAAGCGGATTGGCCTGCCAGTCCGCCGCCACGAATGTTCCGTGTGCGCTGCCGTTGGTCACGCCGTTGTAGGTACCGGGCATCCGACCCATCGGGAACGGCACTCCGACGGGGTGGTTCCCGCTCAGATCACCGTTGGCCCCGATCTGGTACTTGGCTGCGAAATCCGTCATCCGCATCGATCCCGCCGATCCAGGCTCGCCCGGGCCGGAGCCCTCGGCCAGTGAGACATCGCCGATGGCGACGCTGCCGTCATGGCAGCTCAGGCAGCGCGCCGAGGGGCCGCGGTACGAAGCGCCCGAGAACGCCGGCAACCGCGTTCCTGCCGTGGTGGAACTGACGTCCCAGCGGAACGTATTGCGCGATGCCGTGTGATTCCAAAGGAGCGGAGTCGACGACGCGCGTTGCGGTGTATGGCAGTAGGTGCAAAGGCCTATGCCCTCGACGCCGCGAACGTCGCCGGTTCCGCCGGCCGTGAAGTCATGGGGCGTTCCGGCCAGGCCTTCACCGCCCGACAGACCCCACGCAGGCAAGGTCGACGCAATGAAGATCGCCGCCAACAACCCAAGGCGAATGATTCGAGTCATGTCGAGTTCCCTTCCCGCTGATTGGCCGCACCGCAAGCAATCGGGCCAGACACGGTGCCGCTACCCCAGGAAACGGCAGCACAGGGAACTTTGTTAAGGGTCGGCCCCGGTCGCAATGGGCCAAATTGGGCGGTAAATCGAACCCAGACCTGGGTTCGGGACGGCAGCCTTCCATCGGCGAATTTGCAACAGTGCTTGCGCAGCCGTTCGCCTGGTGGGACTATGAAGACGACTTCTTGGGAAGTACGGCTGGCAAGGAGTTCGCGGGTGCGGGCCTCGGAGGCTTGTGGACGCGACGTCCAGACCCACGGTCCAGAACCCCAAAGTCCATTGGCCGACGCAAGACGTCGGCCAAATTACGCTCAGCCCATCTGCCCCGCTCCCGGCATGCAGATCGCCGGGCCCAGGGCGGTCCGTCGGCGCTGAAGGACTCCGCAGTCCCATGGGCTGCCGCTGGCATGGGTGGCGAACTCACTGCGGACAAAGCGAACCATGGACGTTCATATCATCGAGATCAAGACCGGCAGGGTCGCCGCCGCGGTTCCGATCGACCTGGCAGGACAGAACCGCATCCCCTCGGAACCGGAGTTCTTTGCTACCGCGTGGCGATGCGCCGTGAAAGACAGTCAGGTCGATCCAGCCCGGCGCGACGACTACAGCTTCCGACTGGTTCGCTAGGCCATCAGCCGCCTCGCACTTCGTCGGTCCACACCTTGAAGCTTGTCAGCGTGTTGACGCCGAAGGTGCTGCTGATCGCGACGTCGGCCGCATCGCGACCGCGCGCGATCAGCACCCGGCCGATCCGTGGAACATTGTTGCGCGCGTCGAAGGTGTACCAGCGCCCACCGAGAAAGACCTCGAACCAGGCAGCGAAATCCATCGTGCCGTGCGGCGGCGGAACGCCGATGTCACCCAGGTAGCCGGTGCAGTAGCGCGCCGGGATGTTCATGCACCGGCAGAAAGCGACGGCGAGGTGTGCGTAGTCGCGGCAGACGCCGGTGCGGTCATGAAAAGCTTCGAGCGCGGTGCGGGTCATGCGCGCGTGTTCGTAGCCGAACACGATATGCCGATGAACGTAATCGCAAATCGCCTGGACCCGGCCCCAGCCCATGGGCGCGTGTCCGAACAGGCTCCAGGCGGTCTCCGACAGTCGATCCGTTTCACAGTACCGGCTGCCGAGCAGGAACAGCAAAGTGTCGTCCGGCAGATCCTGCACCGCATGCTGGTGCGCCTGCGGCGCGATCACATCGGGATCGCCTGCATCGTTGACGAGGGCGTCGGTGCGCACGCGCGTGCGGCCCCTGGGCGCGACGATGCGGGTGCACCAGTTGCCGAAGCTGTCGCGGTACGCGGCCATCGGAACGCGCGGTTCGATGAGTACGTCATCACGGCCAACCAGATCCGAGACGCGCGTGTAATGCACGTTGACGTTGAAAATCATCGGGGTTGGATCCGGGCACTCGTAGACCATCTCGAAACCAACGCGGATCTGCATCGGGGACCTCCTATGTCCGTCTGGCCGGGTGTTCACGTGCGAGCATCGCCGCTCGCGATGACGGCGTCGATCGGCCCGCGGTCGGCGAGGCGCTTGCTGGTTCGACAGAAACGGTCCGCTTGGCTCCCGTCACCGTGTGAATCTTCAGGGTCGGGGCCTAACCCGAACTCGGCCTCCAGGGCGCCGGGCATCGCCCATGGCACGCCCCTGTCCAGCAGAACGGCGACGGTCGAATAGGCTGGCGGTGCGGACACTTCCTGATTCAGCCGCACCAGCAACAGTACCAGAGCAACCATGGCGCTTTGGTACGCTTCCGCACAGACCCGCGCCTCCGGCCACCGGTACCGTCGTGCGCTGGTCCGAACCGATTCGGACTTGCGCGGTCGCCGTCGCCGGATCCACACCGGTGCCCTCCGATCGCCTGAGAACGATTCGATGCTGAAAGGAAATGCACTATGAATGCAGTCCGGATATTGGCGGTTGCGCTGATCGTGGCCGGCGGACTTGGACTGGCCTACGGCAGTTTCAGCTACACGAAGGAAACGCATGAGGCGAAACTGGGACCGATCGAGTTGTCGGTCAAGGACAACCGGACGGTCAATGTCCCGGTCTGGGTCGGCGTGGGGTCGATCGTGATGGGGGGCCTGCTGCTGCTTCTGGACAACAGGTCGAAATAGCCGCGCGCAACGAATCGGTCAGCTCGCCGCGCAGCGCCGCCCAGCGCCGGCCCGCGCTGAGGACGATTGCCTGGTTGACCTCGAGTTCGATGCCGACGTAGTCGCCCTGGGCAAAGCGCTGGCGCAGGTGCGAGGTCAGTCCGTCCGCTTTGCCTGCGTACGGAAAGTTCCGCCGTACTCGCAGTCCAGGAGCGATCGCCGCCAGCGCCGCCTTCCAGCCGGCGCAAAGCTGCGCCTCGCCGCGCCGGCCGGGGTGATAGAGCAGACCCACATCCGCGTTTCGCACCCTGCCGTCCAATTCGGCGGTGAAGCTATGCGACGAAATGTGGATCACGCGATGGCCTCGGGATACCGACTGGTGGATCAGCCGCTCGACCTGGCTGCGGTAGGGACCGTAATGTTTTTCGATGATGCGCGCGCGGACGATTGCCGGCGTGCCACGCGTCGCCACCGAGAAATGCTGCGGGTGACCGACCGATCGATTCAGGTCGACCGATATTTCTACACGATTCTTCTCGATAATCCATCGATATTTGACAAAGAAGACGACTGTTTTTGCTCAAATTCAATTGTTTTGGAAAATACTCCTTTTAAATGGAAGTGACTTAATAGAACTAGAAAAAATTCATTCCGAAACAAAAAATCCACTAAAATAAAAAAGTAGTTTTTAAGATCATGATTTTCGTTCAAGGAATTTTTAAT
>Ga0209698_10004547_pt1 | contig 15186 bp, 15 predicted proteins | sample LitLauG_LLR_2012_FD_187203 | JGI IMG/M metagenome (GOLD analysis project Ga0209698, IMG submission 187203) | Freshwater sediment microbial communities from Pennsylvania, USA - Little Laurel Run_MetaG_LLR_2012 (SPAdes) (version 2) | ecosystem: Environmental > Aquatic > Freshwater > Creek >...
TTCTGCACAGTGTCAGTGGTGAGAATAGCCTGGGCGACCTCGAGAAAATGGTTAGATTCATTCCCAAGCGAGGCCGCCAAAGCGGGCATGACGTCGATCAGTTTCTCAGCCGGCAGTGGCACGCCGATGATGCCGGTGGAGGAGGGAAATACCTCCTCGGGCTTGCAGGCGAAGATGCGGGCCGCGGCATCGCAGGTGGCATGTGCGGCGTTGAGACCGGCCTGCCCCGCGGCGCAATTGGCGTTGCCGGCATTGATGGCCACCACGCGCACCTTGCTTTTGGTGGCGCTCAAGTGCAGCTTGTCGACGATCAACGGCGCGGCAGTGACGCGGTTGGCTGTGAAGGCTGCGGCGGCGCTGGCCGGTGTGTCGGCGACGATGAGTGAGAAGTCGGGGCGTCCACTCGCTTTGACGCCAGCCCTGATGGCGCCGAAGCGGAAGCCGCGGGGGATGATGAGTCGGGAATGGTCGGTCATCTTGGCGATGGGGTCAACCCATTTAATCTAGCAGGTGGATGAGGGCTTGATGACGAATAAATCGCCTGAGCCGGCAAAGGCTTCCGGGACAGAAATTGGGAAGGAGTTTCTGGAGCTGAGGCATGTGAATGTCGCGCGCGGCGACCGGATTGTCCTGCACGACGTAAACCTGACGATTCGCGCCGGAGAGCATGTTGCGATTCTGGGACCGAACGGATGCGGCAAATCGACACTGATTCTGGCCATGACCTGCCAGATTTATCCCATCGTGCGCCCTGAGATGCGAGTGCGAATCTTCGGGCGCGAGCGCTGGGATCTGACGCAACTGCGCAAACACTTTGGCGTTGTCGGCGCCGGGCTGATGGGCGCGGAGCTGCCCGGAGAGCGGACCGCCGTTACCACGGGCCTGGATGCCGTTACGGCGGGATTCTTCTCCGCGTCGACCTTGTGGCCCAATCTGCACGTGACCGATGAGATGCGCGCGCGAGCCGCGGAAGCTCTGGAGCGGATGGAGGCAACGCACTTGAGCTCGCAACTTGTGGGTACCATGTCGGCTGGCGAAAAGCGGCGCATCCTGATTGCGCGGGCGCTGGTACACCGGCCGCAACAACTGCTGCTGGACGAGCCCTCGAATGCGCTTGATTTGGCCGCACAGCGGGAGCTGCGTGAGACGCTGCGCAGGCTGGCCCGGGAGGGCACCGGCCTGGTGCTGGTGACGCACCACCTGGGCGACATTCTGCCGGAGATTGAGCGCATCATCCTGATGCGCGCTGGGCGGATTGTTGCCGACGGGCCGCGAATGGAGCTGCTGACCGAGGCGCGATTGAGCGAGCTCTTCAACGCGACAGTCAGAATTGGCCGCGATGAGGAGTGGCTGCATAGCTGGTAAAGAATCCGGCGTGGCAGGCGGCGCCAGAGTGTAATCTGACTAGCAGGTTCCGCGGCGAACGCGAGAACTGGCGAGCGCACGAAAGACCATCGCCGGGTTCAACTATGCGCCAAGGTCTCGCGCTCCAGCAATATCAACGGAGGCCCGAATCGAGTGGCAGTTTACGAGTTGTTTCCTCCTCAAGCGGTCCAAATTGTCCTGGTGCTGTTCCTTTCTTTCCTGCTGGGGCTGGAACGGGAAGAACATAAGGCAGCAGGGCATTACTCTTTCGGCGGAGTACGGACCTTTCCGCTGATCGGGCTCATCGGCTATTCCCTCGCACTGATCTCAGGTACGCAACTGCTGGCTTTGACCCTCGGCTTCCTGGTGATCGCCGGGTTTCTGCTGCTGTCTTATTGGCACAAGCTTTCTTCGTCGGAGAAATCAGGCCAGGTTGCAGGAGTCACCACGGAGATGTCGGGGCTAGCAACATTCCTTGTTGGCGCGCTGGTCTGTTCCGGGCATTTCTGGATTGCCACGACGCTGGCGGTTGCCAGCCTGATCCTGCTGGACCTGAAGGCCGTACTTGAAAACCTGGCGACCACGATCGCTCCGCAGGAGATTTTCACCTTTGCCAAGTTCCTGCTGCTAAGTGGAGTGATTCTGCCGGCGCTTCCAAACCAGGAGTTCGGCCAGTTCCACATCAATCCATTCAAGACCTGGCTTGTGGTGGTGGCTATCAGCACCATCTCGTATGCGAGTTACGTGCTGCAAAAAGTGACCAAGGGTGAGGGCGGCATTGTGCTGGCCGCTCTGCTGGGGGGCGCGTATTCTTCCACGGTGACTACGGTGGTGATGGCCAAGCGGGCAAAGCAGGAGCATCACCCGCACCTGTTCGCGGGCGGCATCCTGATTGCGTGCGGGGTGATGTATCTCAGGCTGGCGGCGCTGCTGGCTCTCTTCAACCGGCAACTGATGGCGGTGCTGCTTGTGCCGTTTGTTGTACTGTCGGCCGCGGCTTTGGCGTTCGGCTGGTTCTGGTCGACGCGCAAGGACGAAAGCACGGACAAAGTGGAGCGGCAGTACGATCCGAAGAATCCGCTCGAACTGCTCACGGCTTTCATGTTTGCCGGGCTGTTTCTGGCCATGCTGGTGATTACCCAGTTGGCCGTGACGTATCTCGGCAAGGGAGGAGTGGACACGTTGGCGGCCATCATGGGCGTGAGCGACGTGGACCCCTTCATCATGGGGCTGACGCAGGCGGCGGGGACACTCACTCCGGTGAACGTGGCAGCGGGGGCGATATTGATTGCCGCAGCCAGCAACAATATCGTGAAAGGCATCTACGCCTACAGCCTGGCGGACAAGAAGACCGGGCTGCAGGCCCTGCTGTTCCTGATTGGTCTGGCCGCTGCCGGGTTGATTCCGCTGTTCTGGCTTGGGTAGTGGGCAACAAAGAGAGTTCGTGGATAAGCGGAGGGAAAAGCGCCGCCAAACTTCACGATGTCGTCATATGAGTGACGCGCGGGCCGGTCTCGTCCGGGTCTCGCCGAGCGAACTTAGCGATCTTCACGTTGCGCGCGAGACCGATCTTCTTGAGCAGCCAGATGCCGTAATAGTTGGGATCGAACTCGTACCATGCAAGGCCGTGCCGGGCTGACACGGGATTGGCGTGATGGTTGTTGTGCCATCCCTCGCCGCCGGTGACGAGGGCGACCCACCAACTGTTGCGCGAGTCGTCGCGGGTTTCAAAGCGGCGTCCTCCGTAAAGATGAGTTGCGGAGTTGACCAGCCAGGTGGCATGCAGGCCAAGCGTGACTCGGAGAAAGATGCCCCAAAGGAAGAGGCCGATACCAGCCTTGATTCCGCCCACCAGAGTTCCGACAACGAGCAGCGAAGCCCCAAGCATCGTCAAAGGAACCCAATGGTATTTGCTCAGCCAGACCAGGACCCGGTCTTTGGCCAGATCGGGTGCGTAGTGGGCCAGCGCGGCAGTCTGGGTGTTGAGCGCACGGCCTGAGATGATCCAACCGATGTGCGCCCACCAGGTGCCTTCCTGTGGCGTATGCGGATCGCCTTCCTTGTCGCTGTGCTGATGGTGGATGCGATGCGTGGCCACCCAGGCGATCGGCCCGCCTTCAAGGGAAAGCGTGCCGCACATGGCGAGGAAGTACTCCACCACCCTGGGCACCTGGTAACCGCGGTGCACCAGCAGGCGGTGATAGCCCATGCCGATGCCGCAGTTGATGGCAAACACGTAGAGTACTATGGCGACAATCAGGTTTGTCCAACTGAAGAAGAAAAGGGCGGCGACTGCGCCGATATGGAAGATGGCCATAAAAACAGTTGTAATCCAGACCAGGCCGGATTCGGTTTGAGCGCGGCCCATGCGAACTTCAGCGCGGGTGCTCGGTACCGGCTTCAAAACAGGTTCTCTCGTCTCGGGTTCATTTCGAACAAACCTGTCGATGGAGGGCCATAGTTGCGCGCCTTCTTGCGAGTCGTGCGCAGTGTTTTCAGTAAAACCGTTTTGTGCCATTGCCATCCTCATCAAGTGCGAGACTCAATTGCCCACACTCTTGCTCCCGGGTTTTGCTGAATGCTTAAAGTGGCTGGAGCGATGCTGCGAAACAAGCAGCTCAGAAGCGGCAGAAAGCACGGGGATATACGCAGGGAACCTCTAACTCTATTGTCCCTCAATTCTTGGTTTCGTGCCAACAAGGGACACTCAATCTATAGAGGGGGCGGTACCGGGATAAGCAACTTTGGGCAGGTGGATTCGACGCAGTCGAATCACCCGCGAAAATAAGCTTGACTCTTGGGAACCATTCGGTTACGGTAACCATATGGTTACGAATCGGGGGCGTCAGCGCGATCGGGTCTTTCGGGCGATTTCGGATCCCACGCGGCGGGAGATTCTTGGAATTCTCCGCGGCGGCGGGAAGACGGTGGGAGGCGTGGCTCAACGTTTCCGCATGAGCCGGCCGGCGATCTCGAAACACCTGCGCCTGTTGCATCACGCAGGCCTCGTGGCTATTCGCAAAGAAGGCACCGCGAGCATTTGCACATTGAATGCCTTGCCCTTGCGGCAGGTGGATGACTGGCTGAACGACTACCAGGCGTTTTGGACCGAATCACTTCAGAGCCTGAAGAAACACATGGAGGAGGAACAATGAGCCCAATCAGAGTGCAGGACGACAGAATCGTTCAAGAAGTCGTAATCAAAGCTCCTGCGGAGCGAATTTTTCGAGCTTTGACGAAGCCGGACGAATTGCTGAAGTGGTGGTGCGCCGAAGGAAAGTTCAAGGTGGTCAACGCGGAGTGCGATTTGCAGCCCGGGGGCAGTTGGAGGATGAAGGTCAGTGGTGCAGGCATCGAGGCTTCGACTTCGACAGTGTATGGACAGTACGAAACGATAGAGCCGCCGCACTTGCTCACGTATACGTGGATACGCGAAAACGAGGAACTTCCCGAGACATTGGTCCGCTGGGATCTAAACGAAAAGGACGGCTACACGACGGTTCGTGTGACACACTCCGGCCTGATCACAGAGAGCCTGCGCAGACGCAACAACGGCTGGCCATTGGTCGTATCGCTGCTGAGCGCCTACTTCGATCAGCGCGAGTAGAATTCGTTGCATTTCCCTGTGGAAGCGAAACGAGAGTTTTCGAGGAGGTTCATATGGCTAACCGTGAGATTTGGCATGAACTGCTAGTGAACTCGACACCGGAGCGGCTCTACGATGCAGTTGCCAAGGCGGAGGGACTTGCGCACTGGTGGACCACCGGGGCGCGGGGGGAATCGGCGATTGGCAAGCGGCTCGAATTCTGGTTCGATGATTTTTGTGCTTCCATTGCGGAGATCACCATGCTGAAGCCCGGTGAACTAGTGCGTTGGCACATTACCGGAGGCGCTGCCACTGACTGGCTGGATACCGATGTCGAGTTCAAGATCGTTCGCGACCTGGGTCGCACCTTGCTCCATTTCCGCCACTCAAACTGGAAAGAGGACGTAAAGCAGTTTCCCCACTGCTCGATGGGATGGGCGATCTTTCTTCTCAGCCTGAAAGAATTTGTCGAGGCGGGAAAGGGACGTCCTTACCCCTATGACATGCCGGTGAATATGTGGACGCCGCCGACAGAGAATTTCTGAACCGGAGTTCTAACCGCGGGGCATCTGGCCGTTGTAGAGGAACCCACTTTCGCTCCAGTTCCTGCCCCACCCGCCGAGTATGAGTCCATTTAAGAATGGCCATTTAAGATTGATCTGTGCAAACCATACGAGTAGATACGCCAACGGCGAAATATGACGTGATTGCGGGCAGCGGGCTGCTGGAGACGCTGGCGCCGCGGATTGAGCGGGCGATCGGCAGGTTGCCTCGGCGGGTTTTTGTGCTGACTTCGCCGGCGATCTGGGCCTTGTGGGCGGAGCAATTTTGCGCTTCGTTTCGCGAGCCGCCGGTGACACTGTTCCTGCAGCCCGGCGAGAAGTACAAGACGATGGCGAGCGTGGAGCGGCTGACGCGGGAGATGCTGCGCGCGGGCGCGGATCGCGGCAGTTTGCTGATCGCCTTTGGCGGCGGCATTGTGGGCGATGTGGGCGGGTTTCTAGCCGCCGTGTTCATGCGCGGAATTCCTTATGTGCAGGTTCCGACCACGTTTCTCTCCCAGGTCGACTCGTCTGTAGGCGGCAAGACGGGGGTGAATCTGCCCGAGGGCAAGAACCTGGTGGGCAGTTTCCACCAGCCGCGAGCCGTGTTTGCCGACATCGGCGTGCTGGGCACGCTGCCGGAACGGGAGCTGAAGGCCGGGCTGATGGAGAGCATCAAGGCGGGAATCATCCGCGACCGGGCGCTGGTTCGCTATATGGAAGAGAACGCGAGTGCGATTCTAGGCCGGGATCCGAAGGCACTGGAGAAAGTGATTGCCGCGTCGATCCGCATGAAGGCCGGAGTGGTAAACAAGGACGAGCGCGAGACCGGCCTGCGCATGATTCTCAACCTGGGACACACGGTGGGGCACGCCATCGAGCAGGCAACGCGGTACAAGGCGCTGCTGCACGGCGAGGCGGTGGCGTGGGGCATGATCGCCGCGAACTACATTGGACGAAAGCGGGGGACGATTTCCGCGGCGCAGTTCGATCGGTTGGAACGGTTGATCTACCTTTATGGGCCACTGCCGGCGCTGACGCTGCGGCCGGCAAGGGTGATTGCGGCTACCGGCGCGGACAAGAAAAATGTGGGTGGGGTAAGGCGCTTTGTGCTGCCGCTGGGGATTGGCGACGCGGGCGTGGTGGAGGATGTGACGCCGGCAGAGCTGGAGGCGGCGGTACGGTACATGCTGGGGAGGGCGGGAGAGAGTCGTCGTTAGTGGTTAGTGGTCGGCTCTCAGTTGTCCGCTGTCTGGTGTTCCTGGGTTTCAAGGCTTTTAGCCAGAAAAACTGCTTGAGAATGACGCACGGCCCTTGGCATCACGGGAGGATCATCCGCGGAATTCGGCCGCCCCTTCGGGGCTTGTTGAGCTTGGTTGGTTTGCTTTCCCAGGGCTGCGCTTTGCTTACTCTCCACCCCAGCGACGAAGACCTGTCGCCGGGGACCCCGGCCCTGGGCTTTTCTCGACGGCTCCCTCCGGGAGCAATGCGGAAAACGAATTCAGTTTTTGCGCGTCCAGTTATCAGACGAATCCGAATCCGGCAAGGTACTCGGAGGTGGGGACGGATCGGGCTACACTGGAGAAGCTCTCGATTGTCCGCACACTCCCCGATGCGCCGGACCCTGATACTCGCTTTTTTGCTGACGGCGGTGCCGATTGTCTCAGCAGCCGGTTCTCCTGGCCAGCCGGCGAAGTCCCATAGGAAAGCCACATCCAGCCCCCGCCGAGGCATCCGCCCGTCTAATTCTGAGACAGCATCCCGCGCAGGCTCCCGCAAGAAATCAAAGCAAGCAGGACAGCGCACGAAACTGCGTCTCGCGACGACCGACGCAGTGCGCAATGTCCGGTATACGCCTGAACGCGCGCAAATGGGGACTTCAGCGGCAACAGGTCTTTCGTCGAGTTACGCGGCCGGCTACAGAAACGGGTACGAGGCGGGACGTGCGGCCACGCTAAGGCAATTGGCAAACCAGAATGCAGATGTGGTGTTGGATGAGCACAATTCCGACGCCGCGAAGGCCGGCGCAGAACCCGCGAAGATGGCTGGTGCCTCAGGAACCGAACGGCCGGCTGCGCATGAGGCAAGCGACCGGCTGGCAGCAGACAGAACCTCTCATGATCCCGGCTTGAGTCCGGCGCCGGTCCTGAGCGAGACAACCGAAACGGACACGCCCGGAACCCCGCCGCTGGACGAGGTTGCCTCGGTCCACATGAGTGGGGCGGGAATGCTGCGGCCGTTGCGCGGGTCTCTGGCGTCGCTGGAGCGGCAGAATGCGCGAACGGACGACGACGGCTTGGAGCGGATCGAAGACGATGCCGATCTGGCCAACCGGATTGAACACAAGTTGCTGGTTCCCTTGCCCGCCTCGGCGGCCCTGAATGTCAATCCTGGCCTGCCCGACCACAACCGGTACTGCCGGCCATGGACGGCAGGATTCCTTGCTGACCTGGCGCGAGCCCATGAAGCCGCATTTCACCGGCCAATCCAGGTGAACTCTGCGGTACGCACGGTGGAATACCAGAAGCGCCTGATGAGAACCAATGGCAATGCCGCTGCGGCTGAAGGCGATATCGTGAGCCCGCACCTCACCGGGGCGACGGTCGATATCGGGAAGTCCGGGCTGAGCCGCCCTGAGATTGTATGGATGCGACGTCAACTGCTTGGGCTGCAGCAAGCCGGAAGGATTGATGTGGAAGAGGAGTTTGCGCAGGCCTGTTTCCACATTACCGTCTACAAAAGCTATGTTTCGCCGACGGGTCCGGAGATGAATGTGCCGCCTCGCACGAGCCATGCGGCAACACGGCGCAAGGCATCGCGACCTGCCTCTCAAGAACCCGCTGGCCACTTGCCTGCGGATCCCCCGGTGGGCGAATCTCCGGCCCAGGGGCGCTAGACGCTGCCATCCGCCCCGGGCTCTTCCGCACCTGGGCCTTCGCGTTCCCTGGATCGAAGAAATTGTTTGTGCCTTTTTTACCCGGCAAGGGTACAATCGCGGGCAAAGCCGAATTCACTTTTGGCGAAAGGCGAACTCATGAGCGATATGGAAGTGCAATCCGCATCCTTGCCCGCCCCCGGGCTTACCCAGTGGCAACGCGTAGCAGACACGTTTACCGCGCCCTCGAAGACCTTTGAGGATATCAAGCATGGTAATAAGAGCTGGTGGATGCCGCTGATCATTATGGCGATAGTCGGCTACCTGTTTTTTGCGGCTGTCTACACGCGGGTCGGCATGCAACAGGTTGTGGACAACCAGATACGGATGGACCCGAGTACTGCTGCACGCATGGAAAAAGTGCCGCCGGAGCAGCGCGAGATGAGCATGAAGATATCGCTCTACATTACCGAGGGCATTTTCATCGCCAGCCCGGTGATGGTGATCATTATTGCCGCAATCGTATCGCTGGTGCTGTGGGGCACCATCAACTTTGCGTTCGGCGGCAAAGCCACATTCGGAGGTGTTCTGGCGGTCTGGTTTTACGCGAGCCTGCCTTCGATTGTCAAAACGCTGTTGGGGACGATTGTGGTCTTCTCCGGGATGGCGCCGGAGTCGTTCAATATCAAGAACTTTGCACCGACCAATCTAGGAGCGTTTCTTGATCCGGTGGAGACGAACAAAGCGCTCTATGCACTTGCGACTTCGCTTGATGCCATCACGATTTGGACGATGGTGCTTCTGGGCATGGGGATAGCGATTGTGGCCGGGGTGAAGCGCGGATCGGGCTACATCGCGGTATTTGCCTGGTGGGCAATTATCGTGCTCGTCGGCGTCGGCGTGGCGGCTGTCACCGGGTGAGGGGCAGAGCGGCAGTTGGATGCTCACGCAAGACTCTCGCCGTAGTAACCTGAGACTCGCATGGACAGGTTCCGGGTAGAGGGAAAACTCGCAATGGTGACCGGCGCGAGCCGCGGCATTGGTCTGGGCGCGGCGCGCGCACTGGGTGAGAGCGGCGCACGGGTCGTCCTGGTAGCGCGGTCGGAGGAGGCGCTCGAGCGGGCGGCCGAAGAACTCAAGTCCGCGCACATCGAGGCGGCCTACTCGGCGTTCGATCTCGGCAATACAGAAGGCATCGCTGCATGGTTTGACGAGTGCTTGCGCAAGTTTGGCCAGCCGGACATTCTGGTGAATGCAGCCGGGATCCAGCGCCGGGGCCTGGCCACCGAGCTTCCACTTTCGGACTGGAACCACGTGCTTGCGGTGAACGCGACGGCAATCTTCGAGCTGAGCCGTTGTTTTGCGCGCGGGCTGATTGCGGCGGGACGCAAGGGAAAGATTGTGAACATTGCGTCGGTGATGACTGCGGCCGCGCGGCGAGGCGTGTCAGCTTATACGGCGTCAAAGGGCGCGGTGGGCCAACTGACCAAGGCTCTGGCCATCGACTGGGCAGAGCACGGCATTCTTGTAAATGCCGTTGCGCCGGGGTATGTCGATACGGAATTGAACAAGGCGCTGGTCGAGGATGCCTCATTTGACGCGTGGGTAAAGAAGCGCTGCCCGCTGGGGAGATGGGCCACGCCGGAAGACATTGCTTGGCCGGTGGTGTTTCTGGCGTCGCCTGCTTCAGACTTCATCACCGGACAGGTGATCTACGTCGATGGTGGCTGGTTGTCTACGTTTTGACTTGGATTCTGCAGCGGAAACCAGACCGGCGTGCATTCGGATGAATGCGCGCCGCTTTTTTTGTGCTGTGGTTGAAAGCTACTCTGTCCAGCGGCGCAAGATCAGCGTGGCATTGATGCCGCCGAAGCCGAAGGAATTCGAGAGGCCGATATCGAAGTTGTGGGCGATGGCTTTGTTGGGCACATAGTCCAAAGTGCACTCTGGGTCGACGTTTTCAAGGTTGATGGTTGGCGGAAGCATCTGGTGCTGCAACGCCAGCACCGTGATGCCGGCCTCGAGGCCACCGGCCCCGCCCAGCAAATGGCCGTGCATGGACTTTGTTCCTGAGATCTTCAGTTTGTGGCTGGTGGCGTGTTCGCCGAAGACCAGTTCGATGGCCTTCGACTCGTTGCCGTCGCCCGCCGGAGTTGAAGTGGCGTGCGCGTTCACGTAGCCGACTTCTTCCGGCTTGATGCCGGCGTCTTTCAATGCCGCTTTCATCGCACGCTGAGCACCCGCGCCTTCCGGTGCGATACCCGTCATGTGATATGCATCGGCGCTCATGCCGTAGCCGATCACCTCGGACAGAATCTTTGCGCCGCGGGCTTTGGCGAACTCCAGCTCTTCGAGGATGAGGATGCCGGCGCCTTCACCGATGACGAATCCGTCGCGGTCCTTGTCGAAAGGACGGCTGGCGCGCGCGGGTTCATCGTTGCGTGTGGAAAGCGCGCGCATGGCGGCGAACCCGCCCACCGACAGAGCGGTGACCGAGGCTTCGGCGCCGCCGGCAATCATGGCATCGGCGTCGCCGTGCATGATCATGCGCACCGAGTCGCCGATGGAATTGGCGCTGGTGGCGCAGGCCGTCGCGGTTGCCGAGATTGGCCCCTGTGCGCCGTAGCGGATGCTGATTTGCCCGGCCGCCATGTTCACGATGACTGAGGGAATGAAGAAGGGAGATATCTTGCGCGGGCCGCCGGCGAGCAGGTTGGAGTGCTCGCGTTCGATGATCTCGAATCCGCCTATGCCGGAGCCGATGAAGACGCCGACGCGCTCCGCGTTCTCCGGGGTGATCCGGAGACCCGATTGAGCGATGGCTTCCTGGGTAGCCGCGAAGGCAAAGTGGATGAAGCGCCCCATCTTGCGCGCTTCTTTCTTGTCCACAAAGTTGAGGGGGTCAAAGTTCCTCACCTCGGCCGCGAAGGTGACCGGAAAGCCGGTGGTGTCGAAGCCGTGAATCGGCCCCATCCCACTGACGCCGGCCAGAAGGCCTTGCCAAACCTCGGGAGCGGTGTTGCCCACACCGCACACCAGCCCCAGGCCGGTGATGACTACTCTGCGCGTCAAGGGCTATTTGCCGCCTTTCGCATTCTTCTCGATGTAGTCAATGGCATCCTTGACGGTCTTGATCTTCTCGGCGTCTTCGTCGGGAATCTCCAGATCGAACGCCTCTTCGAACTGCATCACCAATTCGACCACGTCCAGCGAGTCCGCGCCGAGATCTTCCTGGAAGCTGGCGCCAGGGGTCACTTCGGCTTCATCCACCTGCAACTGCTCGACGATGATCTGTTTTACTTTTTCTTCAACGGCCATGCTGTGCTTCTCCTCGTATTTTTTGAAAAGTCAGGAAACTTTGATGGCTTCAAAAAAACCTTACCCATTTCCGCCTGCCTACAATACCGGCCCAAGGCAGGGATATACAACCATCGCTTGGAAAAAAAAGCGCATGGCTCCGAAACTTCAAGTCTACCGGGCGGGTGGGGGTGTGTAAAGGAGGCGAAAGACAGGGAATAGGGAACAGGGAATAGGGAACACGAGAGCCGAGGCCGAAGCGAGCTGAGATTGGCGGGAAATGCACAGGGTTCGAGGCGTATATTCGGCGAAGAGGGGAATGTGATGCAGTCTTTGATTGTGGGCGCGATTGCGGTACTTGCCGGTGTATTGCTCGGCTCCTGGTTGGGAAGGGCCGCAGCCCAGGCAGAAGGCCGGCTACTTCGGGAGCGCGTAGCGGGGCTCGATGCGGAAAGAGCCGCGCAGGTCGAGGCGGCAAAGAGATTGCAGGACTCGGTTACGAATCTGACCGGCGAGCTCGGGACAGCGCAGGCAAGCCTTGCGGCCGAAAAAAACAAATACGCCCAAATGCAGGCCGATATGGAGAAGGCCTTCGGAGATTTGGCGGCCAGAGCACTGAGCGCCAACAATCAGAGCTTCCTCACCCTGGCCAAGCAGGAGCTTGGCGGCCAATCCAATGAGGCAAAGCTGACGCTCGAAGCCAAGGAACTCGCCATCAAGACAATGCTCGACCCGCTCGGGGCCGCGCTCAAGAGCCTCGATGAGCAGACTCGGGAGATGGAAGTCAAACGCTCGGGTGCGTATTCCGAAGTGAAGGCGCTGGTCGAAAATATTCAGAACTCGATTCCGGCATCACTCGATGCGCTGAAGAACGAGACGGCGCAGTTGATCACCGCGCTGCGTGCTCCCAAGACCCGAGGCAACTGGGGCGAACTGCAGCTGAAACGCTGCGTTGAATACGCGGGCATGGTGCAATATTGTTCCTTCTCGGAGCAGGTAACGGCGCGCGACGACGCCGACAAGCTTCTGCGCCCGGACATGACGATTCAGCTGCCCAATGGACGCGAGATTGTGGTGGATGCCAAGACGCCTCTCGATGCATTCCTCGAAGCCACGGGCAGTTCCGATCCCGCTGCGCAGAAGCTGAGCTACGCGGCTCATGCGCGGCGCGTGAAGGAGCACCTCAAGGACCTCGCGAGCAAGGCCTATTGGAAACAGTTCGAGAAGGCTCCGGATTTCGTGGTCTGTTTTTTGCCCAGCGAAGCGCTGTTTAGCGCGGCGCTCGAGGCCGACCCTTCGCTGATTGAATTCAGCGCTCAGAATCATGTCGTCATGGCGACGCCGACAACCTTGATTGCCCTGCTGCGCGCGGTGGAGTTTGGCTGGCAGCAGATGGAGATCACCAAAAATGCCAAGGCGATCCACGAAATGGGCATGCGAATTTATGAGAAGCTCGTAGTCGCGCAGAGCCATGTAACGCGCCTTGGCAACGCCCTCGGAAACAGCGTGGATTACTACAACCGCTTTCTCGGGTCAATTGAGGGCAAGGGCGGCGTCTTCTCCTATGGGCGTCAACTCGGGGAACTGGCGCACGCGGATGGAGACCTCGCGGAGGTCGCCAGGCTGCAACCGGAGGTACGCGAGATCGAGTCCGAAGAGTGGTCGCAGGGGCTGCTAGGCGAGGGCGACATCGGACCCGCCGCTACCGGGCAATAAGGCATTCAGCCGGTAAGATGCGGCCATCGGCTACAGTTGTGGTGCAGCCGCAGTAGCAGGCACAGGGGCCGGGGCCGGCGGTTTCACGCGCTTCAGCGTCATATCCCTGGCCGGGAAGTCTCCGGAATCGGACTTTGAGCCCAGCAGTATCTCGTCTCCGCTTTCGTTGATCGTCCCTTCATGCGAGATCGTGATGCTATTGAAAGACACCTTGAACGAGAGCTTTTTGCCGTCTACTTTGCCGTCGGTGATGGCGATGGCGTCGCCATCCGGTCCCTGCACCGTGCCGGTGAGCGCGGCGCCGTCCTGCTTGAAGGTGAACTGGATCTGATAGCTGGTGCCATCCGGGAGCTTGATTTCCGACGCCCAGGTGCCAGTCAAATCGGCGGCCCGCGCCGGTACGGTTCCGAGCGCCAACAGCAGTGCGGCGCATGCACAGAGCAGTGTTTTCATCGGGGATTCCTCGCTTAGTTCGACCGTGGGGAAATGATATACGAAAAGAACGGAACTTTGACTAAGTGAGTTCAGCCGCGAAAGCCTCCCGCAATCGCTTCCAAGTCGTTTCCAGTTCCTCCGGCAACACGCGGGTTTCGCCAATGGTGGTAATAAAGTTGGTGTCGCCGGCCCAACGCGGCAGGGCGTGCAGGTGAAGATGCCCGGCAACGCCGGCTCCTCCGGCCTTGCCAACGTTGAACCCGAAGTTGAAGCCGTGCGGCCGGTAGACACGCTCCAGAACACGCTCCGTGCGCTGCGCAAGATCAATCAACTCATGCGCGGTCTCTGGCGGGAGCGCGGCCAGCCGGTCGAGATGCGCATAGGGCATTACCATGAGGTGACCCGAGGTGTATGGGTAGGCGTTGAGGCAAATAAAACACTGCCTGCCGCGATAGATGAGCCCGCCCGCAGCCTCAGCCTGGTCCACGCTCATGCCGCTGGCAATGGCAAAGTCGATAGATGCAATCAGGTTGCAGAATACGCAGCCGAGGTCGCCCGGCCAGGCGGCCAGGCTCGCGGGAACCCCGGAGCGCACCGCTCGATCCGCCGAAGTGACGTAGGCATAGCGCCAGGGAGTCCAGAGGATTTCCATGATCAGTATTCCGTTCCAATCAGTATAGAGGCCGGCTGCACCCAAGTTTGGCGAGCCTCTACAATGATCGATACGGATTTGAAAATATGCCTTGATTGGTTCTGTAGAGGAACGACAGATGGACACACTGGATCGGCGTGCATTTGTGCAACTCTCCGCGGGGGCGCTGCTGGCTGCCGCTTCAAGAACATCGCCCGGCGCGGCGGCTACCCCAACCATTTCGAGCCGCGACGGAGCGGTTGAGGTCAAGGCGGCGAACTACTCCTGGGATTACACGCAGCCTGACGACACCTTCCGCCTGCACGACTCACGGAACCGGCTGATTGCGAGCGGCAAGCTGCAAGCGGTAATTGTGGTCGCGCCTGAGGGCGACCCGGCTGCGCGCATTTGCACAGCCGGCAAGGCCGCGGGCCATCGTGTCGAACCGGGGCGCATTTCTTTTCACTATGACGGCGTCAACGGTGGGTCTCGGCTTTCGTCAACCTGGCGCTTCGACGAGCTGGGCATCTGGATCGAGCCCATCGATTACGAAGCTTCCACCCCACACGACGTGGTTAGCCTGCACTACTTCAGCGGTGAGAGCGGGGGAAAACCGTCGCCGACGCTTCAGGCGTCTTACCTCGTGGCTCCTGGGCTGCTCTCCGGCTCTTCTTTCAGTCCGATTGTGAGCGAATATGTACATCTGGATGAGAGCGTATGGCTGGGCCGAGGGAGTTTC
>Ga0209698_10004548_pt1 | contig 15185 bp, 15 predicted proteins | sample LitLauG_LLR_2012_FD_187203 | JGI IMG/M metagenome (GOLD analysis project Ga0209698, IMG submission 187203) | Freshwater sediment microbial communities from Pennsylvania, USA - Little Laurel Run_MetaG_LLR_2012 (SPAdes) (version 2) | ecosystem: Environmental > Aquatic > Freshwater > Creek >...
GCTGTCAAGATCGTTTTCGAGCAGACTCACAGCCAGGGAACGTAACTCTGGGACAATCTGGCTGCGCACCATTCGGAGCGCCTTCGTCGTGTGACTGGTCACCAGCACGCTCTTTCCTTCCGCGAGCAAATGACCAACGAGATTCCCGATGGTGTACGTTTTTCCTGTACCGGGAGGGCCCTGGACGAGGACTCCGCCCGAATGCTCGAGTTGGCGCGCGATCCGGATCTGCTCCGGATTGGCGGGCTTGCTGAGGAGGATCTCCATCTCCCGGTGCGGAGGGGCTAGGCATTCTGGACCTTCGACATCCGGAGGCGGTTCAAGACCCACGATATTCAGAAGCGACCACGGCAAGTCGTGGCGGCTGCGGAGATCTTCCAACACGGCCTCGATCGCGGCGGCAAAGCCGAGCGTCCGAGAGCGAAGAAAAAGTACGGGCTGCCGTCCAATTTTGGGATCGTCGGTTTCCCCTTCTGGCGCTCCCGACTCAACGAATTCACCCCTGGGAGAAAGTTGCACAACTAGGCGCTGGAGAAACGCTGAAGTGGGACCGTCGTCGAGCGGGGAGTAGCCTTCCTCTTCTAATTCATCGCGGCATCGCCCGATGGCCCGCCCATCCACGTCTGGCATTGATTGAAACAGGGCGGAATAGAGTTCGACCGGATGTTCTGTCTCGGTCAGCGTAAACTCCGGAACCGAAGGGCTGAAGCTGAGTTGGAGCCGCTGCAGCAAGATGGGATGGCGTACCGTACCCTCCGGTCGGCGCCAGCTGAGTATCCCGTCGCCCAGGACGATCTCCACACGTTCGGCTTCGCGTTCCATGCGCCCATAGAGTTCGTAGAATTCCTCAAAGATCTTCATCGCAGCCCGAGCTGGCTTCTCCGCATTCGCCCACTGGTTTCGTTGCACCTTCCACTGGTCGAATGTCGCCATCGGTTTCGGGTCGGTTTCAAAATGCACACGCGCTGCGCCGCCTGTAGACGCCTCGTTTCTGCGCAGAGATACTTGCTTGCACGGATCTTCCCAACCCGGTTCCAGCCACGGCTCGATCAGCGCAGGAGGAGTTGGTGGGTTGGTAAGTCTCGGGCGAGCAATTTTGAGTATGAAATCGGTGTCCTGTCGCTCGGCCGTCGCCCCGTCGCCGTTTGCCCCTGGGGCCGACAGTTCGGCGATTGCAGATACTCCCCTCATGATCGAAGGGTGGTCCGGCACGTCCCTTAGCCACTGGGTCCACAATTGTTCCCCGATGTGTCGCTTGACGGGATTTCGATGCTCATTGAGTGCTTCCAGGTAACGGAAGACCCTCAGAAGCCGGTCCCGCCCAATACGGATTATTTCGCTGTCCACGGGCGCTCCAGTTGAGCCATACTTCATCCTCTCGATCCCAGAACGTACCTACGCACAAGGTGAGGACAAAACAAATAAGAATCGTGACAAACAAAGTCACGTCCAGACATTCATCAAAAAGCAGTAACAAAAAGCCGTTTACTGAGAGAATCCCCCGCGCAAACAAAGACGACGCGCTCAGCTTTCTGGCGCAATGCAAGTTCCAAAGTGTAAGCCATTGATATCAATGGAGATAGGTGGAGGCTTGAGGGGCTATTTGACTTTGGAGGAGACACAAAACTACAGGTCGCACGCAGGATTTGCAGGCTGTTTTCGCTGGCGGAAACTGCGGAAATTGCTAAAACGGAAGATCATTCGAGCAGTACAGGAAAGCGCGCCATCTGATTTAAAGTCCACGGAGTATGGCGATAATCGTACCCGATCACAAGGATTCCAAAGGAGTGGGCGGGAGCTAGACTGGCAAAATGGCTCCAATGTTTCGAACGCTACGTTAGTCCTCTATGCGAACGCCATCCTCATCCCGGTAACCATCGACGTCTAGCAGGGGCTCATGGTCTGAAAGCTCGATCACATACAACAATCCGCCGTCGCGTAAATGGCAAAGCCTGCGTACAGGATTTTCCTCACGCCAAATGAGGTTGTTTGCCCGCTTTTCTTTTGATCGGATTCCGGCGACATTTTGGTCTCCAGACAATTAGGACGGAGAGGGCACCCTTTTAGTAGAGAACACGCCTACCAAAATGCTACTAAAATAGCCCGTCATTCTACGCATCTCATGCGTAGAATGTAGCGCACATGTCCGGCGTCAAGCATTCTTTCCGGTCAACGACAATTAGTTTTCCCGATGTTTTTTGGGATACCAGCAGCAGTCGGGGCTGTGGAAAAAGTGGGAATCCCGCGGGTTTTGCGGGATTTCCAAGGGCGGTGGGAAGGGAGGAAAACCTGCTTTTGGTTTTCCTCGCTTTCCACCGCCCGGCTTTTTCCATAGCCCGTCGGCCGCCGCATTGTTGTTGTGGAAGACATAGATAGTCACTTTGCTTCGGCGGACTCCAAGCCCGCATCCCGATTCTTCTTGGCTTGTTCCATGCGGTAACTCGGGATGTTCAGTTCCAAAATTACGCAGTGATGGACCAGGCGATCGATCGCGGCCGCGGTGGTCATCGCGTCTTTGAAAATGCCTTCCCACTTCGAAAATGGCAGGTTGCTCGTCAACAACACGCTGCCGCGTTCATAGCGCTCCGCCAACAGTGTGAACATGACCTCCATTTCCTCTCGAGTTTGCTGGACATATCCCATCTCGTCGATGATGAGTCCGTCGTACTTCGCCAGCTTCTTGATTTCCTTGCCTAACCGCAGATCTCGCTTGGCGGCCAGCAGATCTTGCACCAGCAGCGGACAGGTGGCGTACTTGATCTTTCTGCTGCCCACTGTGATTAGCTCTTGTGCAATGGCACACAGCAGATGGCTTTTCCCCGCCCCAGGATTCCCGAAGATCAGTAAATTCTCTTTGCGGTCCAGGAATCCTCCCTCCAACAGTACCTTCATCTGCCGACTCACCTTCACCGGCAAACGCTTGCCGTCGAAGTTTGCCAGCGATTTCTCCAGCGGCAGCCCCGATTCCTTGAGGAGCTTTCCGATTCGCTTCCGCCGCCGCTCTTCACACTCTCGCTGCGCCAGTTCCGACAGGTACTGCTCATAACTCAGCGTTTCCTTTTCCGCTCGCCTCGCGGTTTCCTCGAAGCAGCCCCGCATCGCCGGCAGATGCAGCTCTTTCAGATTTTCCACGAGCGCGCGTCTCACCTCCCCCGTCTCCCCATTCATTGCAGCTCCTCTCCACTCCCACAGAGTTCATCAAACATTCGCAGGTCCACGCTGGCTACTTCGACCTCGCGAATGCTACCCTTTCGCTCCGTCGCCCGGACCCGCTCGCACACCGCCTCCGCCCTCACCCATCCTTCGCCTTTTTCCAGCAGCCCGCGCAGCGCTTCATCCACTTTCGCCTCGCTCTCCTTCGCCGCCAGTTCCAGGATCGTCAGATACTCCTTGCTCCCACGCGGACCCAACCTGTCCTTCAGTTCATCAAACGCCATGCGAAATCGGCTCGTCGGAAACAACTCGTCCCGATAGCGATAGTTCTCCAGGGCTCCCGGCTTTCTCACCAGCCAGTCGATCACGTGGCGATAGTCCACCCGGTGTCTCCGCCGCCCACGCAGCCGAGGCATTTCTTCCACCTTCTTCTGCCCGTACCAGATCTCCACCCGCTCCATGTACAACCGTACCTCGACCTGTTCCCCGATCAGCCGGCTGGGCACCGAGTACACATTCCGCTCCGCATAAATCAAACTCCCAGAGTCCACCTTCACCCGCTCCCGCTTGCACGATTCCAGACGCCTCTCCGGCAACTCCCGCATCACCGCGATCTCTTCTGCCAACCGCGCTCTTCGTCCCGCATTCAAGCGCCCCAACAATCCCTTCACCAACTCCTGGTAGTCCGCCACGCTGGCGAAGTCCTTGCTCCCGCGCAGCATCAACTCCTGCGCCAGTGCCCGTTTTAATCGATGATGTCGCTGTTCCACATCTCCGTTTTCGTGCCCTTGCCCCGCCTGGATCTTCTCCCCCTCCACTCCGTAATAGCGCAACAGAGCGGCATAGCGTTCGCTGAACTCCGCCGGCGTGCTCATGTTGTTCACCGCCGTTGATAGTCGGTCGGTGCGGTGCCGCTGGGGCACTTTTCCCAGTTCCCAAACTGCATTCTGGAATCCTTCACACAGGCTCTCGAAACTCTCCGAAAAACATACCGTCGCCGCTTCCCAGTTCGAGTACGTCAGCACCAGGTGATAAAGCAGGTGCGGAAAACTCTGCCCCTGGATCGTGATCCCCAGCTCGCTCATATGCGTGAAGTCAGAAGCGCTCAACCTCCCCGGCTGGTGTCGCTGCGCGAAGAACACTTCCTTCACCGGTCCTTCCGTCGCTCGCCACACTTTCACTCGTCGCTGCAAAGTCCGCAGTTGCCCATCCGCGAATCGTCCCGCATAACGCCGCTGCAGATACTCAAAAACCGTCTTTGCTTCCAGCCCAGGGTTCACCTCCAGCAGACCCCGCACTTCTTCCCACACCTGCTCAAACGGGTCCGCGCGCGTCCGCCACCGCGCTCCTGGCGTCAACTCGCTCGGCACTCTCCCCAGCCGCCGATACTTGCGCGCCGTCTTCGCATCCATACCCGCTTTCGCCGCTGCCGTTTCCAGATTCGTTTCCACTTTCCCCAAGGCGAACAACCTCCTCACCTGCTTGTCTGTCACCAAATTGTGAGCGTCGCCGAGAACCCAAAACCAGAGCTCGGCTATTGTCGCTCATCGGGAATTCTAATTGTCGTTGCTCGGGAGGTATGATTGTCGCCCATCACGCCGTGCCTCCACGCAGAGGCCCATCGCCCCTGAGCATCGCGTTACCCGTCGCAACGCAAGAGCCTTCCGTGTTCACACGAAACAAGCCTCACCGTCAACGATGACGATGAAAGAAAAAGCACTTGCAGAGATCAAAGCCGCATGGCAGAGAACCGAAAAGTACAATTTAGAATTCGGCATGGTCTGCTACGAGTGGCGGGGCAAGTTCAAGGCACAAGGATTCCGAAAAGAGGGCGACGGCGTTTGTGCAATCTTGGACAAACTACGCATACCGCGATCCACGGCCTATTTTTGGATGAACAAGTATGAGGTTTCCATCGGGGCAAGAACGGCACGACCTCAAAAGCAGACACCAGAGGCCCCTTTGCCATGGACGCCCGACAATGAGAAGCGAGCGAATCGGTCTGACCCGATTGGCAGTCTGGACGGATACAAAGACCTCGCCAAGAAAATGCTCGAAGCTGGGTACTGCGAACTTCTTAGAAAGAAGGCCGCAGACCAGAGCCATCTCTGGGCAGCAAAGGATTGGGTAAAGCTCAGACTCGGCCTCGGAGACGCTCTGTGAAGATGAAGCAGGGGTTCTTCGCGAGGATCGACGAACGACTGGCGAGGCTCGCGATCATCGAGAAGCACTATCTCCATCGACCGTGCCCTATTTCGTGGGCTTGGGGAATCATCGTTGAAGAGAAGCTCAAGGGAGTGCTGACTATTGGCAGGCCGTGTTCAAGAACGGTTTGCGAGGGTGTGTGCGGCAAAGAGAGGTCGGCTGACGTTTACGAACTCAATCGGCTGTGGCTGGATGAAGGTCTCCCGTGCAACTCCGAGTCCAGATTCATCGGATGGTGTCTGAGAGAATTGCGAAAGATAAATCGGAGGGCAATTCTGGTTTCTTACGCTGATACAAAACCGTCTGAGGGTGCACCAAAGGGCCATCTGGGGATCATTTATCAAAGCACGAATTGGGTCTATACGGGAACCTCGACGCCGTTCGCAGACAGGGCACACGGTCAGATGATCGAGCGTAGCACCAAGCACAGGTATGTTTTTTTTCTGAACGCTACTGACAAGAAGCTCCTGCAATGGCAGGTACGTCCGTATCCTAAGCGATCAAAAAAGGGCACCTGCGGCGAGAAAGCCCATCTCAAAAGCACTTGCCGCTTCGAGTTCTTGCCCTATACCGAACCTCACACAGAGTCCGAAGTGACTGCTGCCACGTTTGCACCCGTTGTGAGCTTCGACGACGCCTCGGTGAGGCTCGGGACTGTCTAGTTTGCACCCTCAACAAGATGTCCATCGGACTGCACGATGAGAAGAACTTGCTGTGTATCATGGCCGCCGCTTTTGAAGTCAAAAAGGAGATTCGCACTAAATGAGTGACATCAAAGAACAGCAAGAGAACCCGAAACCAGCGAAAACTGAGCGAATTTCTTGCAACCGCTGTGGTGGTCCGCGAATACATGAGTTGAAGTTTACTCATCGTGGCTCAGATGCAGACCCGAACTCAGGTGATTATTACGAGGCGTGGACCGACGAGCTCTGGGTCTGCTGCGGGTGCGAAATGGCCACCTTAGTACATCATTGGGAATTGGTGGGTGCTCCAACCGAAGCCGAGGTACAGCCAGAGGTTCATCTGTATCCGCCAAGAACAATAGGGAAACGACAATCTAAGTATTTCATCAAACTTCCACCAGCGTTGGCGAAACTCTACCGTGAAACAGTTGAGGCATTCAATGCGGGTTCGATGTTGCTTTGCACTATCGGGCTTCGAGCTCTGATTGAAGGGGTGTGTAAAAATAAAGGGATCGAAGCAAGCAATTTGGAAAAGAAGATCGACGGTCTTTCGACCTTCTTCCGTAACGAGACCCTTGTCGATTCACTCCATGGATTCCGATTTGCAGGAAACGATGCCGCACACGATCTTGAGGCAATGTACCCGTCCGAGGCCTCGGACGCCATGGAGGTCATGGAGGACTTGATGAATTTTCTCTACGACTTCGACTACAAGGCTTCAAAGATTAAGAATGCTTCCAAGAACGCAAGAATTAGACAGGAACGGTCGAACTCGAAAGGGTAAACAGGTCATTTCAGTACGGATCGGGGCCAAGACGGGCAAGATGCGGTTTGGGCAATCCGCCACTCAGGAGCTACCCGGCTGGTTCGACCCCAAGAAATATCCGATCAGAAACGCCAACTCTAACGCTGGGCTACGATTCTTGGGGTACTGATGTTTCACGTTTGACTTTTATGGCAACCTCTCGGTTCCTACGAGGCGAAGCTCCCGCCACGAAATTCACTATCGATTTGCGAATTTTGCAAACAATCCTCGATTTTCCGCCACCGCAAGTTTCGATAGCTTCTTCTCCATAGCCGCCGACCAAATTCAAAAATCCACCTTTCACTTCCTTGATACAGAGGGTCGGCAGACTCGAACGCAGGGAGGTAACTATGTCAACAGTCCATCCAATCGAAGTGCTCGACGACAGGCTTCGCGATCTTTTGGAACGGTATCAGTCCGAGCTTTCGGATGCACTCGATCACGTGACCGAGAAGTTCTCGGAGAAAATCGAACGATTGATCGAGCAATTCGGTGCAGAAGAACTCGAAATCAATTTGCGGTATTACCCACTCACCGTTTTACCAAGAAATTTGCACGAAGCCTTCGGCCCTGTCTCAGCCCTCAGGTTGCAGGACGAGGATTAGGAAGTCGATGCCCCCACTCCTCCTAAAAAATCCGAAAACATCTCCCAACAATTGTTTTGGCGATAAAACTGGGAAAATCGCACCAAAACTCGCCAGCGAATGAGTTTTGCTTCTTCCAATCGCTAATGTGTGGTCAGCCAATCGATTGGTGCGATCCACAAGGTGAACAGAATGAAGTCCAGCAAAACGATCATTACTGCGGAGCACAAAAGTGAGGCAACGACTCAGGCATTCGCCAACGAAGTATTAACGCCGCACAGCGAAGCACCACGCAAGCGTAACCGCCAGAGAATCCGTTTGCCCCTCATTCAGAAGGAACAGCAATATCACGTGGATAGCGGGGGCCATGCGGTGGTTTTGTCCGAGGAGATCAGCGACAACTGTTTGCGGATGTTGGCGCACGCAATTCACGATCTTATCGAGGACGAAGGCGATCAAGAGGCAGAAGATAGGGCAGTCGCCGTCCTCCGCAAACTGATCGAAGTGGCTCTCAATGGATAGGGCTGAACTCAAAAAGGCGATGGACGCCAAACGGTTTGAGTATTACGAGCGGATCGCAAAGCTGATCGCGGAGAACAAAGAGGTCTCGCTCGCCGACCTTCGTCGCCAACATGGGCTCACTTACTGGGCGATTGACCGTGCGCGGAAGATGTTCAAGATCAGGCGCAAGCAGGGGGCTGGATCGGCGGCCTATAAAAAATCCACTACCGCCCCCTTTAGATAGTGAGGGTCTTGGGGGCACCTAAGATTCGGGGGCGGTGGGTTCCTACAGTCCACCCACCGCCAAAGCGTCCTAATGGGACGCACCTACGGACTGTAGACGCTTAAAACAAAAACCGAAAGAGACTGAACATGGATTTCCAACAGATTTTGAAACATGCACGGCGCGGTGTGCACCAGACGCCAACGTTACCGGGTCTTCGGCACCCGTCCATCAAAGGATCGCTGGAATTCGCGACCACAGACATCGATACCCTGAAGAAGTGGAACTCCAACGGCTACGCGGAGCACAGTTGGGTGTCCGTTGCAAAAAATAGAGCCAACTGCATCCTCGACATAGATGGCCCCGAACAAGCGCAGCGCCTCGACATTCCGAACTACGACGATACGTTTGTTGTGAACTCGCCGACTCCGGGAAACAAGCAGGTTTACTACTTGCACACGGCTGCGTCCGAGGAACTGGGCAATTGTAATGTCCTTGGTGCCGACGGCAAGCCCATCGTTGAGTTCAAGGCCCACAACCTAACCTGTGCCTCGCCCGGTGTGAAGCGTACTGACAAGGAACCTTACGGGGAGTACGTTCCAGCGAATGATCTGCCCATCAAACCCATTCCGCAGGAAATGGTCGATTGGCTGAGGAAGAACAGTTCCAAGAAGAAGACTTCATCTCGGCGCATCAAGGAATCTGTTTTCCACCCTGACTTTGATCGCTATGACTGGCTCGACCACAACGAGCTTTCCGCCACAGGTGAGGAGAAAACCGTGGCTGGCGTCCTGTACGTCGAATTGCTGGAGTGCCCATTCGTGGGTCGCGCTCATGAAGGTCAGCACAAGGGCAGCTTCAAGTGCTGCGTCACTTTCGGGAATCGCATCGGGTTCAAGTGCATGGCTGGGGGGTGCCAAGACAAGGACATTAACGACCTCAAGGAGGTCCTGTCAGAAGAGCATGACATCGAGGACTACCCATATCTGATCTACGTGGAGGACGATGACGACCTGCTGTTCAAGGACCCGAGTTTCTCTGTCGCGGACGCTGATGCGCCAGAACCTCAATCGCCTGAGGCTGTGGTCGCGTTCCTGAATGATGAGACACCGCAGACTGAAGCTGAGCCTGAGCAGCCCAAGCAGCCAGAGATCGATACGACGGGGTTCAACTACCGCAAGACTGACACGGGCAATGCTGAACGTTTGGTTCGGCGCTTCGGTGGTCGCATTCGCTATGTCCGCGATATCGGCGAATGGCGCGTCTGGGACGAGAAGCGTTGGGCACCCGACACCCACGGGATCATTGACCGCCTTGCCAAGAAAGTCGCTCAGGAGATATTTGATGAAGCTAAGGATTTGGAAGACGACGAGCGTACATCTATGTTGCGCTGGGCGATCATCTCTGAGGCCAAGGAGCGTCGGAACGCTATGATCGATCTGGCATCGAAGGAACGCACCGTGGTCACCGTCATCAACGAGTATGACCGCGACCCGTGGCTGTTCAACTGCCAGAATGGAACAATCGATCTGCACACGGGCAAGCTGAAGCCTCACAACCCTGCGGACATGATTACCACAATCAGCCCAGTAGTGTATGACCCCGAGGCCGAGTGCCCGCAGTGGCTCGCGTTCCTAAATGAGGTTATGGGCAGCGATCAGCAGATGGTAGATTTTCTCTCTCGGGCGACGGGTTACACCCTATCTGCTGACACGTCGGCGCAAGCGATGTTCTTCCCGTATGGGGACGGCTGCAACGGGAAGGGCGTGTTCCTTGAGGTCGTGCGACACGTCATGGGTGGTTACGGCAAGGACACGAGCTTCGAGACCTTCGTCATCACCAAGAACAAGAATGAGGCCCGTAACGACCTCGCGGGATTGGTGGGAGCGCGGTTCGTCACGGCTTCGGAGTCTCAAGACGGCCACAAGCTGGACGAGGCTCTCATCAAGAGGCTCACTGGCGGCGACCCAATCACTTGTCGGAAACTCCACCACGAATTTTTCACGTTCTATCCGAATTTCAAGATTTGGATGCACTCCAACTACAAGCCCGTCATCCGGGGCACGGATTGGGGTATCTGGCGTCGTCTGAAGTGCATTCCGTTCGAGGTCACCATCCCCGACGACAAGAGGGACGAGCAGCTTGCGCCCAAGCTCAAGACTGAAGCGCCGGGGATACTACGCTGGATGCTCAAAGGCATGGCTGACTACCTGAAGTTCGGGATGATGTATCCAGACAAAGTGAACGAAGCCACGACCAAGTACCGCGAGTCGCAGGATGTGGTCGGTCGGTTCCTTGGCGACAAATGCGTCATCGCGGAGTACGCCGAGGCAAAGCAAACCGAGATGTACACAGCATTCACAATGTGGGCTGAGGCTAACCGCGAGCACGTCATGAAAGAGAGCCTATTCTCTGATGCGATGCGTAAGAGGTTTGGAAAGCCGAGGCACAAAGCGGACGGCAACTATTGGACAGGTGTTGGACTCAAGACAACCACAAACCAGCCTGATGTTGATCCAGAAGCGGTACTGTAGCTGACGAAACCTGACGAACTGACGGGATTTTCTACTTTTTCTCTATATACGCGATTAAGTAAAAAATATAGAAAAAGCCGTCATCCCGTCAGGTTTCGTCAGCCGACCGCTAACCTTGGGCTATTTGGCACGGAAGAGGCGTTAATAAGAAAGCCCACAAGTAAACTCGTCCCGTTGTCCCGCTCCACGATCAGCGTCAGCTTGAGGCCCTTGACAGTCTGTTCGACGAGAGCGATCCCAAACGGCGCTGGGTACGGCTGGAAATCCGTACCCGGTTGCGCCGATCAAGACCCGCAACAGCAACGGAGCGGGGCAAAGCACTGTTCCTTGTTTCGGTTAGACTTCCGCCAATTTTTGTTCGGCTTCGTACAGGCTGTTGACCAGTTCCAACCGCTCCCGAATCTCTTCGTTGGTCATGGAGAGACTGGAGTCTTCCAGCCGCTTCTCCGCGTTTTCCAACGAGATCACGAGGTCGAGTCTTTCTTGAATCTCTTCGTTTGTCACAGTTTTATTCCCCCTTTCTAAGATTGCTCGGGGCATTACTTTCCCCCGAGGGTGTTGAATGCGTACCCACAGTTCGTTTAGGAATGGGGCATGGCACAGCCGTGTTCATTCGTAGCACTTAATAATCTGTTTTGGTGTTTTGTGCTCGGGCGGGTAGGACGTGCCTCGCTTCTAAACGAGTGCCCGAGTAGCGGGTTAGGATGGCTCTGTGGCGAACTCGCCGAGTCGGTGCTTCCGCTAACATTATAGTAACACAGGACGCCGAATCCCGCAAGGGGCGGGCTGTTTGGGGCGATGCTAAGGGCGGAAGATAGTCTCGATTTTCTCCGGGTGACGTATCCCCGCAGTCCAGACATACACGCTGTTCAAGCTGCAATCAAGGTAATTCGCGGGATTGTTCAGGGGTAATTCGCGGACTTTCAAAACCCATCTTTAGAGGCGGAAATCATGGCGGTTCGGTATCTACTCCGACCCGCCCGGATGCAGAAATGCCATCAATACTGGAAAACTTCTAACCTGCGTTTCAAACGAGGTTGCCAGAGGACGGCTCAAAAACACTTTGTTGGAGGAGAATGCGGTTATGAACGCACGAAAACCAATTCGCGATGCCATCGTTCGCAAAAAATTTTGGCGCTGGAAGGCGCTCGCCCTAAGCCAGTCAACCTACGGCCCGAGTTGTCCGCCATCGCGAGCGCGGAAGAACTTCTGGAGGCTGTGTGCCCGTTACCCGGAGATTGCGGCGAGGCTCGGCCTCAACGAGGGCTCGGTCTATTAAGCGCCACTCGTTTAGGTGTAATAGTTTGAACTCGACCTTGCGGACACCCTTGGCAAGACTCCACGTATCGGACACAGACTGGTATCCAATTGGGGGATTTTGAGTGCAATTGGGGTGTTTCGGCCAGCTATCGCCTTGGGCTACTGCGCCACTTCTTCCCTGTCCACAATTAGACGCTTGTTCGGAATATCAACCGTAACTGATCTGCCCGACCAGAAATGGGCTCCCAGCATGCAATCGTAAATGATGTCGCCGAACTCAACCTTTGGTTTTTCTCCCCTATGCTATTTTGTGCGGCCTTTCTTCTTCCTTTTCTTCTTGTTGTTCTTTTTCAATTGATTTCAACAGATCACGCGCTTCCGCTTCGTAGGGGTCATTCTCGAATGCTCGATTCTCCAGATGTGCGCCTTCGTCAAAGAAGTGGTCAACTCCGCGTCCCATCGCTCTTCCTTGCGGTGTGTGTTTGTCCAGTGCGTAGTCTTCTACTTCAAATTTTTCCTCGCTAAGGTAGGCTACGTTTAGGAGATGATCCACCATCCGGCTTTTCTTTGCGCGGCACACGATCATCACAGCGTGAATCAAAAACAACCGCTTCGTTGCGCCGTCCTCTGTCGCTTCATCAACCTTACCGGGGAACGTTCTCCAGTTCTCGTAGAGCGCACGAACGTCGCTGGCAACTCCGTGCCCCGCGACACCAATGTCCTCGCTGGCTGTTATTAGAATTCGATTCCACGCCGCACCGGGAAATCCAGCGCGGTCGAGTTCCTTGCACCAGTAGGCCGCACGGCGTTCTTTCCCACGACGGATTGCTTTGTGGAGCGACGACACGGCCTTGCCAGTTGAATGACCGTCTGGTGTGGATGCACGTCTAAAACCTTTTTTTACCGTAGCTGGTCTGGTACCCGCATCGGTCGCCGCCTTGAGTAGTCGTTGCTGTGCGCGAAATTTCCATGACCGCACCGTATTGTACTTGAGATCAATGGATTCGAAATACTTCTCAACGGTTGGACAGTCATTCATTCGATAGGCCGCACCCGTCCCCGGATGCTTGTAACGGCGGATTGCCTCATCCAAAGCGGGTAGAAGCCTTTCATGCGCGAGGGACTCGGACTTATCACGCGTTGCCTCGAAAGCTTTTTTTGCTTCAAGAATTACGGTATGCAACGCTTCTGGCGTGTGATCCCCGTAGATCATTGTTGCGGATGCCTCTGTTGCAAGTGCAACGGAGGTTTGTTTTGTGCCTTTTGCTTTTTTCATGTCGTTTTTTCTCCCTTACTCTGCTAATACGACGTTTTCTGGATTTCTCTTGCCCGAAAAATGAGTGGCAGGTCCAGCGTTGGGACCGCAGGCCCCATCGCGGTGCGGTGCCGCCTGCTTTGTGAGGCTAAGCGGCTTTCTGGGGGAACGAAGAGGCGGGCCGGGTTCGAGCCCCGCAAAGGGGCTGTTAGGCACCGAAACGCCCTAAGGACCGCCGTTAAACCAACTTTTTTCGACAAATGGACGAATTAGCGGAGAAGTCTTGCTTGGAACTGGGTATTGGATGGTAAGCCGATTGCGAGTTCGGCTCGCTTACAGGGTTTTCGTCGCCTCAGACTTCTCGTTCTACGGCTTTGAGCATTTACGGGATATGACTGGCATGGCAAAACCGACCGTGGTCGCGAAGGACAGCTTCATTGGAACGGTGCATCCAAATCTCGGGCTCGATACCCACGCCCGGCGTGGGTGTCATTCTTTCCGCTGTCATGCCTCTCGGGGTCTACGGGGAGGCGTGCTTGCCAGAGGCTCCGATCTGGCTCCCCGCTGGGCTTTTCGGTCTGCAACGATCATGCGAGAAGGCCGTAACCGCCAAGAGAAGCACTGCGGGCATTCTTGAGGTAGACTCCCCACTGGGACAATCGGGTCAAAGTTCTCTAGGAGGGAACTTGGCTCGTAAAAGGTACCAGACAGGGTATCTGTTCCTGCGCGGGAAAAAACAGCAAGTCTGGGTGGGACGCTGGTTGGAAGACGTGATTGGTTCCGACAACAAGACGGTTCGCATTCACAAGTCCGAGGTCATCGGCACAAAAGCGGACTTTCCCACCAAGCGGCTTGCCCAGCGGGAATTGGATATTCGTCTCGCTCGTATCAATTCGTTAAGCTACCAACCTCAGAAGGTCATCTCGTTTGCTGACTTCGCTGAACGCTGGAAGCGGAACATCATGTCAAATTACAAACCGAGCACGAAGTCGGGCATGAAGTCCTCGATCAACCGATGGCTTGTGCCCCAGTTCGGCCAGCTACACCTACATCAGATCACGACCGAGAGGCTACAGCAGTTCCTTAGCAGTGCTCGCGTCAAACCCAAGACAGTGCGGAACCTCTTCATTGCTTTCAAGCTGATGTGGGCGACCGCACGGGCTTGGGGTTACGCGGAGAAGAACATTTGCGAAGGGATTGTGCTCCCAACCATGAACGTACCGGACAAGAAGTGGTTCACGGAAGAGCAGATGAAGCAGATCATCAGCGAAGCCAATGAACCATACAAATCTATGTTTTGGATTTGTGCCGAGACGGGCAGTCGCGGCGGGGAGTTGTGCGCCCTGAAAGTCGAAGATTTGAATCTCGATCAGCGGGTGCTCAAAATCAGGCGCTCCGTGTGGAAAGGCGAGTTGCAGACCACCAAGTCGAAGAAGGGGGTTCGGACATTCGCAATCTCAATGCAGCTTTGCGAACATCTGAAAGCCTACTTGCTTGACCACTGGAGAGACAACCCTGAGAAGCTGCTCTTCTGCACACGCGAAGGAACACCGTATGACAACCGGGACATCGTGGATCAGGTTCTACACCCGATCCTTGAGCGTCTGGGGATAACCCGTGCGGGCTTGCACGCATTCCGCCATGGCAATGCAACGATCATGGACGGACTGAATGCTCCGATGCGCGTGCGTCAGGATCGCCTCGGTCACGAGAAAGCCGAGACGACCCTCGGCTATACTCATGCAATCGGTGGAGATGATCGAAGAGTTGCCGACGAAATCGGCGAGATTCTTTGCCCAACTTTGCCCAGATCGGCTGAGGTTGAAGCACCTAAGCAGTTGCCAGTACAATGAGATAGCGTTGAAAGTTTTTGCTCAAGAAGAGGGCGCGGTACCCAAGTGGTAAGGGAGAGGTCTGCAAAACCTTTATGCGTCGGTTCGATTCCGACCCGCGCCTCCAAGCTCCCTCCAAGACCAGTCACC
>Ga0209698_10004549_pt1 | contig 15179 bp, 29 predicted proteins | sample LitLauG_LLR_2012_FD_187203 | JGI IMG/M metagenome (GOLD analysis project Ga0209698, IMG submission 187203) | Freshwater sediment microbial communities from Pennsylvania, USA - Little Laurel Run_MetaG_LLR_2012 (SPAdes) (version 2) | ecosystem: Environmental > Aquatic > Freshwater > Creek >...
GCTCAGGGCGGGCGGAAACTTGACATATGGGCGGGTATCATGTAGAACTGTAATCAATGACACAATGGTGTGTCAGTTATAAGGAGAAGTTATGAAGCAATTACTTTACACAGCCAATATGCAACCTGTACAGACAGGCGATGTAGTTCAGTTCAGTGGTAGAACATGGACGATTGAAGAGGTGTGTGTCGACAAAGATGGTAGCGCCACAGAGTATGTGTGGGTCAGGTCTAACGATGAGCAACACCAAATAGTCCGAGTCATCGGTGGCTGGATCAAAGCGGGAACATTCGAAGTACGCTAATCACAACGGGGGACGCAATGTCCCCCAACACAAAGGAGAATCAAATGAAACATCTAGCTAACTTATCTATCGTAATCATCCTGTCTATATTAGTAGGCAATGTAGTGCTACTAGGACTGAGACACTACGGGATGTGACACAACGCCCAGCGCAAGCTGGGCTTGAAACCAGTTACTTGTTGTCGGGCGCGTCTAGGCGTGCGTGGTCAATGGCGTTAATTAGCGATCCACGATAGCGTGGAAACTTGACATATAAAGCGGTATCAGTTAAAACTGTAATCACTGAGGCAATAGTGCTTCAGTTTCTTAAACACATAGGAGAAGTCAAAATGGCTAAATTAGCTAATGCAGTAGAATCAAAAACCCTAATCACTTCATTGAAAGATGGAGCTTATAAACAGGCGGTTAGTAATGATCTGATTGTATCGTTTGCCAAGTTCGTACTCGAAACCTGTCCGTCATTCCCTGATTCAATCCCTGAGGAGATCAGCGCTCAATTAAATGAGGGCTATCGTTTGCGCTACGCTGAAAAGAATAAGCCAGTGCAATATGCAGTGGTAAGAGATCATTACATCGTCGCTACTGAAGATCATGCCTCATATGAGAAGGTCAATATCGGCTCTGAGTATGCCTTGAGTTTCACTCAGCAACAGTTTGGGAAAATGAAGTCCGAGAATCCCTACCTGTATGAAACTATTAAGCCAATACGCAAAGCGGTGCAGACTTACTGCTCCAATCGTATTAAGGACTTAGCGAGACAGGTGAGACTACTCAAGAAACCTGAGGGTAGCAATACTCGCTCCGCTACTAAGGACTTCGGTGATCGTATCAATGATGTCCTAGACGATCTTAAAACCAAATGCAAAACAGCGCATGAGCGTGGCGATCTAACTGCTGATCGTACCAAATTGCAAGATGCAATCAACGCTTTTAATAAAGTATGGACTAAGTAATAAATTGGGGAGACTTCGGTCTCCCCTTTTTTTCGCCCTGCGATTTTGAAACCAGTTACTTGTTTTCGCGCGCGTTCGAGTGAGCCGTGTCATTTAGAATTCTAAGAAATGATGTACGCCAACGCTAAATAGTGTTCCACGGGATAGTGGAATGGCTATGTTCTACAAAATACTTAGAACACGAATAAAATTACAGAACATTTTCAGACCGCTAAGCTATATTCTATAAGGCTCAGTAAAAAAATTCTCAAATTCCAATCAGTTTTCAAGGTAGGGCGGGGTTAAACGCAATTATTTTGTGAGAGCAAGGAAGGCTTTCCCGCAGTAACTTTGTAAAGCGAAATGCAAGCAAGGTATTGTATACCCTCAAAAATTTATTAGAACATAGAATTTTTCTACTACTACTACTACTATTTAATAATAATAATAATAATATATCTATATAAAACATACACTTACAACACTCAAAACCCCCACTAAAAATGTTCTGTAATTTTCTATGTTTTTTGTATTACAATAGAACAACTAGAATAAAACCTAGAACAATTCAACCAACCAAACAGGAAAGGTAAACCATGTTTACACAACAGATTTATAGATACCGCAATGAAGAAAAGACCATGAAGCAATGGGCAGATAAACACGGCATAACGCTTAACGCATTGCGTTATCGCTGGAATAAAGGCTGGAGAGGGGATAAGTTATTTGCACCAATACCTGACCAATGCGATGTGATTAGTTATAACCACTATGTCACCTACGACACAGGCAACGGCGAAGAGACTAAGACTATCAAAGAATGGGCTGAAGAAATTGGTATGCCAGCACAAACCCTAGCACTACGCTACTACCAAGGTGATAGAGGGAATGTGCTATTCAGACGAAAGTATCACCACGCTAAACACCTCAAGACCCCTCACGAAAAAAAGTCATATACGATTGATGACTAATAAGTAAAGTTATGGTATACTAATGATGTTGGTGGGGAAGGATTCTACACACAATACACACCCGACTCACCAACACTACTTAGCGTTCCACGATGTAGTGGAAACCATAAACCAATCCAATCAAGGAGAATCACCATGTCTAAACTTAAAGACCAAATCATTCGTGACAATGAGGAAGCGTTTCATCGCATCTTTGAGAAATCTAAATATTCACACGGCACACCACTACCGCTATCTTTCCAAGAGCCAACCGACGAAGAACTAGCGCAGTACGACAAAGACTTTAATGCGTGGCTTGATGCGTACGAGCAATCGTTCGGTGACGAACTATGAGTGTGGCTTATGACTTTTCTAAACCACTAAGACTAAAGGTTGGCGACTATACGGCTGACTATTGGATAAAGGATGAAATAAGTAAAGGCTGTGAGGGCTGTTCATTTTATAAAGACCCTATTGGTGTTTGCAATCACATAGGTGGGGGATTACCGCAAGAACTACTTGACCGAGATGCGTATGGTGGTTGCGGATTAGCAGACCATGTCTTAGTGGAAAACGATGCACAAGCCTTGCTTAAATACCTAGCAGTATCAATTAACGACAAACAAGGAGAAGATAACGATGATTGATGAAACTTTTGAGCCACATTGCAAACTGTGTGGTGATAGCTACGATGAGCGACGCTTTCGCTTAGGAATTGTATTGTGCATGGAGTGTGGCGACGAGGTAGCAAAGGGTAGGAAGTTCACAGTAGTACCGATGAATAAAAGCAATTACCAACCCATCACCGACCTAACCATTCTCAGACAATTAAACCCCAAGAGAACCACATGAAAGTTATCAAGTTGTACCGCAAACCCGATAAGCCCGAGTACTACAAGCTAGTGCGAAGCGATGACCATGCTCTATTAGTTAATTACCCGATAGACAAGCCCAATCGTAAGCGTGAAGCAAGATGGTTTTATTTTGATGAAGTCTATATAGATTGGATAAGGGAGTTCTGCCATGAGTACGAGTAAGAAGCCTAGCGTTATGCGATGGATGGTGAGTGAAATAAAAAAGCTATGCCAACCGCTTGACCCAAAGCATAAGTAAAGTTATAATATACATATACTAGAGGAGGAAATATGTTCCGAGTATTTTTAGTTTGTAGTTGGTGTTACTTAGCGTTCCACGTCGTAGTGGATTTGATTATCAAATAAAGGAGAAGTTAAATGGAAACAGGAATTAACCTAGAGATGCCCGAGCATCTAATCAGTCTCGCATCATCAGCAGTATTAGTTAGTGTAGATATATCCGTATGGTCAGCAACCAAACAGGATCGTGGTATCAGCGATGAAGTTACTACGGCAAAGAATGCTGATAAGTCGGCGGGCAGGTATGTTAAGAATCTGTTGGCTAATCACCCAAAGCATAAGGCAGTAGTGAACTATCGGCAGACCATCTATAACTGGCTTCAACGGCGCACCTATAAGTGGAATCAATCGCAGAACCTATTACCAAGTGTTGATGTACCCAAGTTTAAACAAGAGTATCACGAGCATAACTTAGCGTTCCACGACCTAGTGGATTCATTGGTGATGGACTACGATTCAATCGTATCGGATATGGCTTTCAAACAAGGCACTATGTTTAATCGTGCGGACTATCCCACAAAGGAGCAAGTAGCTAGTAAGTTCAGTCTCAATCTCTATGTGTCCGAAGTACCGACGAACGACTTTAGATGTGGCATAGCGCAGGACATCGCTGATGATTTGTTTACAACACTCAGTAATCAAGCGCAAGGGATCATAGATTCGATTGCACAAGAACAGTCAGAGCGCATGATCGAGGTGATGCAATCTATAAGTCATTGCTGTGGGCATGATGAGTCAGAGGTCAATGGCGAAGTTAGAACCAAGCGTCGCAAGATATACGACACGACGATTCAGAAAGCATTAGAAATGTGCGAAAGTTTTAAGCGATTCAATCTTAAGAATGATTCAGGATTGGAGCAAGCAAGGGCATCGCTAGAGAAAGTTTTAAATGGTGTTAAAGCAGAGGACATCCGTGATTCCGATGCGGTGCGCCACCACGTCAAAGAAGGCATAGATGACATTTTAGGTAAGTTCGGTAGTTTTAATTGTGCATAGGAGATTTTATGGATGAAGCATTAACGCAGTTTTATGAATGGAAAGAATGGGCAATACCATTCACCCCCGAAGGGGAAAAGTTGTATGAAGCGCAGAAGACAGGCTGGTTGGCTTGTTGGGAATTTTTAACTAATAAAAAGGAGAAGTAAACATGGCAACAAAAATGAATTTCAATTCAACAGTATCTATCAAAGAACTACGCAAAGTCATTCCGTTAATAGGTTCAGAACTCACACCGATCATACAGTCCGAGCCAGGTTGCGGTAAGACCACGCTATTAACTATGATTCGTGAAGATTTAGGCGATGGGTATGACTATATCTATGTAGATTGCCCCGTTAAAGATATGTCGGACATAGGTATGACTATTCCTAACCACCAAACCCAATCACTTGAATACTATGTGTCCTCGTTGTTCATGCTTGATAGTCCTAAGCCAAAGGTCATTCTGCTCGACGAGTTTATGAAGTCACCCAAGTTGTTGCAAGTAATCTTTACTCGCTTGATGTTAGAGCGAATGGTAGGTGATCGTCCACTACCTAGTGGATCAATAGTTTTCGGTACATCAAACAATGCAAGCGATGGGGTCGGCGATACGATGCTCGCTCATGCTGGTAATCGTGTATGCATTATGGAGATGGCAAAGCCTAGCGTAAACGAATGGTTGGAGTGGTCATCAGCTAATGGTATTTCTCGTGTTGTTCGTGCGTTCGTTGCGATGTTCCCAAGAGTATTGGCATCGTATCGTAATGGAGACCAAGATGATAACCCCTATATCTTCAATCCTAAGAAAACCCAGTTGTCATTCTGCTCCCCTCGTTCATTGGCGAAGTGCGATGTGATCGTGAAGAATAGAGACATCCTAGGTGATAACGCTACGATGGTTGCATTGGCTGGGACAATCGGTGCTAGTGGTGCTGGTGATATGTCAGCGTTCTTATCGCTAGAGAGAACTCTCATTGATGTAAAGGATATTATCAAAGCCCCCGAGTTGGTCAAAGTACCCGACGAAATATCAGCGCAGTTAATGATTATGTTTCAAGCGGTTGATGTGCTAGAGACTCAAGACGAGTTGACTAAGTTCATGTCGTTCGTCAATAAGATTCCTAGTTCAGAGGTTCAAGCGGTGTTCTTCACCATGATGATGCGTAATACGAAGTCTATTAAGTTGGCTCGCAACAATTTGCAGATCGCAGAGTGGGCTAAGAATAATCACGAGTTGTTTTAATTAACGATCCACGAGGAGATGGAAATGGAATTTAGCGTAGCCGAACAGTTCTTAATGGGGTGGGCTTGTCTCACCACGATCTTATTCATTTACATAAGGGAGAAGTATCACAGAGCAAAGGATGCCCATAGCAAGGTGGCAGTTCTCTTAGCTAAGGTATGTATGGGCGATGTTAAACCAAAGCCTGTTAAGGATGGGTTCATTAGTGTTGAAGATGACAACATGAGAATGGTATTCAAAAAGAAAGAAGATGAGGTCGAACTATGATTGCGAACAAGCAAGAAGTTAGATTGAAGAAAGCGCATATCGCTTTGATGAAACACCCTGAGACTGCTCTCTATTCGGGCGTGATGTTGATGGGTAAGAGTGAGGTGAGTGATGAGTTCTTTACAGCATACACCAATGGTGTGGACAAGAGATACTCTAAGCCATTCCTAGAGACTATCAGTAGTGAACCCAAGTTGCGTGGCTTAGTCCTCCATGAGAATCTTCATGTGGCATTGAAACAAATCCCGCGAGGTAAAGATATGTTCAAGGAAGATTCTAAGATTGCAAACATGGCGGCAGATTTTGTAGTCAATGACATCATCTATCAGATCAAGGGTCATGTGATGGGTGGTAGCGAGCGTGTCGTAGAGTTGCCTGATGGTGCGTTGCATGATTCGTTCTTTCGTAACTGGTCGATGCGTGAAGTCTATAACCATATCCGCAAAGAGAATCCTCAGAGACAGAAACAATCAGGTAGCTCATCTGGTGGAGAGGGTGGAGACGATGAGCAAGATAGTCCTCCATCATCGGGTGGATCGGGAGATAAAGACGACGGCAAGATCAAAGCTAATGGCAAAGAGTATGACATGGGCGGTGATGGGTTCGACGAGCATGACTGGGAGAACTACATCGAAGGACTATCCGAAGAAGAGCGCAAAGAGTTGGGCGATAAGATAGATCGTGCGTTGCGTGAGGGTGGGATGTTGGCGGGTCGCATGGGTGGCAAGATGCCACGAGCAATTAGTGATCTGTTAGAACCCAAGATAGATTGGCGAGAAGCATTGCGTGAGTTTGTATCTTCAACCATGAAAGGCAAAGATGAATTCACTTGGCGCAGAATGAACAAGCGACATATGGCTAATGACATTTATATGCCGAGCATGGAGAACGAGACGATAGGCGAAGTCATTGTCGCTATTGATACATCGGGTTCGATTGGTAGTAAGGAACTTACTGAGTTTGCAACGGAACTGGCTTCAATCTGTGACCTAGTGTCGCCTGATGCGGTGAGAGTTATATGGTGGGATGCCGAGGTGCATGGTGAACAAGTCTTTAAACCTGAGCACTATCAGAACATTGCATCGCTATTGAAACCACTAGGCGGTGGCGGTACTCGGGTGTCCTGTGTAAATGAATACATCAATGAGAAGAAACTTAGCGCAGAAGCAGTCATTGTGTTTACTGATGGCTATGTGGAGCATGATGTGAAATGGACTATCAATTCCCCTACCCTGTGGATGATTACACAATGCAAAGACTTTGAACCACCAGTCGGTAAGAAAGTTATGTTTGGTGATGACTAATGAGAGAGTTGGAATTCCCTTGGATAGCAGTACCAAAAACCTCACTACTAGTGGAGATAGTAATGCCAAATGAAGAGACTAAGTGGTTTAGTGCCGATATACATGATCCAAGATTCTCACAAGACATAGCGGAGTTGTTAGGTAATACGCATGGCGCAACGGCTCATCTGTATGCGCTAGAGAAAGTCTTAGAGAGCGAGGAGCGTGACGATGTAGCATCCGTAAATTTATGGAAGGGTGTATTAAAAATTCTTGATAGAGGAGAAGCAAAATGAAAGCATTAGAGTGGAATAGATTAACTGACATTACTGTAAAAGAAAAACCTTATCGGGGAACGACAAACAGATTCCCTATCGGTAAGAGAAGTCAGAACACAAAGTGTTTCTATGTTGAGGAGCGTGGCGGTGAGAAGGTGTACGTAATTGCGTACGGACTTAGATATAAAGAACACTATCACACCAAGGAAGAGTACGAAGCTAATACATCAAAGATTATTTGCCGAGACTGGGATGCAGACGAGTCCACTAGGTATGTAAGTTATACAACACAGCCAAGAGAGTTAGGCATAGTGCGTTCTGACAATACCTTTGAATTTACAAATGCTGGCTATGGTCAAGGTGATAATCAGATCCTAAGTAGCTGGTCGTATGGATGGTTTTATAGGAGTTCACGGCATGGTGGAATGGTATATAAACATCATAGCAATGGCGAAGCAAGATTCCATCCGATCTTTAAAGGTATGAGGATTAACTGCGATACGATGATGCCAGCCAAGGGTAGCGAGTACAAGGTAACTGGTAAGCGGGTTAGTCGCAAAGATGCTAGTGAGTTTCTTAAACGATACTCAGATTTCTACACAATCAATGAGGTCATGTTCAAGACTATGGAGATGGATAACTTTATAGAAACGGCGATTGATGTAGCTAACGAGTGCGGTATTAGTTTTGATACTTGGGGTTTATCGCAGGGCGATATAGATAAGCTAGTAGAGTTTGCAAACAAGTCACTAAACTCTGCACCTCTGGATAGCTGCTCAGCGTTCGCTCTCGCTTATAACATTCAAGATACATACGCTCGTGTGCGCCACAAGCAACATAAAGGTAGTTACTATTTCAATCGAGAACTTGACCTAGAGACTTTGTTTTCCAACATCAAGCGCAGACTAAACAAAGAGCTGTATAAAGCTAACCCATCGGTAATGAAACCCATTGAGTATGAAGCTGGTAAGTATTATCCGCCAAGCGAGTGGGGTGTAGAGATCACAGTCGATGGCAAAGAAGTGGAGCAATACTGATGGACTATGTATTGAGACTAGACGAAGATCCACGGGGTAGTGGATTACCATTTAAACAGTACGTGGTTGAAGACAAAGCGCACACACTACTTAGTAAAGCTGGTCGTCACATAAAGTATTCATTTCCCAATGGGTATGGGCTATCAGTTGTAATGGGTGGTTTGTTTTATACAGACGAGTTAAGACCCTATGAAGTTTGCCCACTATATAAAGATGATTTGATATACGGCGCATTAGATCCTAATAACGAGGATGTGTACCCTTATCAGACTGACGAAGAACTGATGATTATGATTGCCAAACTAATTGCATTACCAACACTAGGAGAAAGCAAATGAACTACATGGTAGAAGGCTTTGAAAGCGAAGGACTAGCGGAGTTGATTGATAACGCACCAGCTAAGAGACTAATACAAGAACTGAACTTTAAGTATGGTATGAAAGTATTAAGTGCCAAGGTAGCTAATAATATTGGTTATGCGCCAACCGAGTTTTATCTCACAGAATCTACTGGTGCGTTTGTAGTTGCTAGGGTGTGGACACACAAAGAAGATGGACTTGATGTATATAACTATCGCTCACCATTCTATCGTAAGGATCGTGGCTCAGACACCGCAGATAGAGAGACTATATATAGTAAGAAACTATCAACCCTGATGTCTACATTGAAACGGCAAAATGTCGTTCCATCCCTTGATGGATTGCTAAAGAGCAGACACGAAGATGCCTTTAGATCAGGGGTTCATGCACTTCATAATCACTATGGTCGGCTACATAAAAATCATGATCTTGATACAGAGGATGTACATGATTTATTAAGAGCAGTAGTAGGGGAAACTCCTGATACATTAGATAAAAATAAATGTAAAGAATTGCTTGACAAATTTAATGAGGTAGATAAAATTAAGGCTGAAAGAGATCAGGACATTGCACGATTTTTTGATAACGAGTTTTACGCAGTAGGCGCAGACGGCTTTGGTGATCTAGTGATTGGGACTTTGAAGAAGAATGATGCACACAGAAAGTTTGATGTTATTAAACCATTTAAGCGTGTTAAAGACTTATCAAATCATGAGGAGATTCAACCTATCATGCTAATGAATAAAGTAATTGCTGAGAGTAACGATGCTAAGTTGTATGGTGGCTATGTCATATCGGCTAATAGTTACTTACCTGATCTTGATATTGCTACCGCTTGCATCCGTCGTGTGGATGAGTTCGATCTTACTTGGATGTTTATTCCATGCTCAAAAAGTTAAGCCCTGTGGTTCATCAATATAACTGGGACTTGTATCGTGTGCCTTTGCGTAGGATAGGAGATCACTACACCATGTATGTTGCTGATGGGTTTACTCGGGAATTCGACGAGAAGACATTACCTGACGAAGTTAAAACTAAGATGGCAATGATCCTATCTAGGCATAGGCAAATTTTGCAAGACCATGAACTAAACGAGATTGCATTGTTGGGTACTTGTCAAGACGAGGATATGCAAGAGGTGGGCTGGCGATCAAGCGACAGTTGGTTTGTCATAGTGTTGCCGTATGCATCGTTAATGAAACTAAGAGGGGAAGATGATGGCGATGACACCCGAAGCTAAGGTTAAGAACAAGATTAAAAAAGTATTGAAAGAGAAAGGAATTTATTATGCGATGCCAGCGACAGGGGGTTATGGGATGAGTGGTGTGCCTGACTTCTTAGTTTGTTATAAAGGAAAGTTCTATGGCATAGAGTGCAAGGCTAATGGTGGTAAGCCTACTGCTTTACAGATGGATAACCTAGATCGTATCGAAGCAAGTGGTGGGTATGCCCTTGTGATTGATGACACTAATGTAGATATGTGGATGAAGGAGTTATTCGAGTGAGAGCCGAAGAAGAATATATGAAGTGGTGCGATGGGTATTCACCGAGCACAGAAGAACGCAAAGCCTATATAACTGGCTTCAATCGAGCAGTTGAGTTGATGGAAAACTTTTTAAAGGAGAAGCAAAATGAAACTAGCAAACGTATTTCGTAAGACCCATCTACAACCAGTAGAACCTAAAGAGCCTGAGAAGAAACAACCTCTAGCGATAGATAAAAGTTCTAAATTCGTTTACGCAAAGGGTTCTGATGTCATGAAGACTTTTAAGCGACATGGCTTTGTGCCACCTAGTGAGTATCGGAATGACTATCTGTTTAAACAGAATCGTGAGATGACCAATGGATGAGAATGATCTAAGAGATTGTTTTGCGATGTTTGCATTGTTGCGTATGTCATTTGGTGATACGGATATTGCGTATAGTAATGGCGCAGAAAAGTGTTACAGAATAGCAGACGCAATGCTTGAAGCAAGAAAGAAAACACCCGACTTGGGTATAACCGCAGTAAAACCAAAAAGGAGAAGTAAGTATGAGAAAGAAGCTAACTAATAAAGACAAAGTACTACGATTCATTAGGTCGAATCCCAATGCAAAAGCATCTGATGTAGCGTTTGCTACTCATGTGCCAGTCAATAGCGTGTATCAGATAATGCATAAGGCAAAGAAAGAAGCGGGAGTTAAACCATCTATTCCTATGGCTGACATCGTATTTAAGATTCCACGAGGTCGTGGAACAGAACCTAAAGCCGATGCCGTCAACCACCCAGCGCATTACAAAGTGGGTGGGATTGAAACGATTGACTACATCGAAGCTAAGAAGCTGAACTACAACCTAGGTAACGTCGTCAAGTATATCTCTAGATCAGACTACAAAGGTCGCAGTCTCGAGGACTTGAAAAAAGGTATGTGGTATCTGAAACGTGAAATCGAAAGCATGGAGAAGTGTGGATGAAAACACTAATCGTTATAACTTTGTTATCACTTAGTGCGTTGGCTCACGCAGTTGTCGTGTGTGAAGTCGATGGTAAAGGTCGTATGTGTTGTTGGGACACAGAGAAAGACGGAGTATTTAAACCTCTATCTTGTATGTGATTTCTAAGGGAGTCGGGTTATGCCCTGCTCCCTATTTTTGTATCTATCAACCCTCTTATTTAAGGAATTAAAATGAATGAAAACGATAAAGCAGTAGACCTAGCTGGCATTTGCGGTGGCGGTGTTGGCATTGTGTTGGCAAGAATGGACTCGCACCCTGAGGAGTTCCATGCGAATAGTGAAAAGTGGAAGTTCATCTATAAAGATTATTTCCGAGATGCTATGAACGAGACTGAGAAGGGCATGATCTTTGACAAGATTAAAAAGATCCGTCAAGACGAGTTCAATCAGATGGTGTTGCAGACCCTAGTGCCACCCGAAGAAGATATAGAAGAATACGAAGAAGAAGATGAAGATGATTGGACAGGAGCATTTGGTCAACCACCAGTAAAACGTGCGGGTTCTAGAGTGAGGTACAAATAATGAACGGCGGAGTAGAAATATTACTGGCGAGGATGAAGACCCACCCCGAGGAGTTCTTTAATCATGGTAGTCGTTGGGTAAATCTTATTATGGATTTTGAGGGTTCACTTGATAAAGCCGATTACGAGAAACTAACAGATGGTATAGCTAGGTGTCGTCAAGAAGAGTTTACACAGAAGGTAATGAACAAACTGATTGGCGAAGAGCAAGAAGATAGAGAACTAATGGAGAAATTCAGATGAACGCAGGAGTTGAAATACTTTTACAAAGACTTAAAGATAACCCCGAGGACTTTTCAGTAGACCCTACGATGTATCGTCATGATCCTAAGAAAAATATATGGAGTCCTTTCTTGGGTGAGGTTCTTAATACAGAGTACTTTACCGACGAAGAAAAACAAGCGGTTAAATCAGCGTATGACAAAGCAAGGCGAGAGAACTACACCGAGCGCATTATGAAAGCCCTTGCTGGAGAGGATGAAACGAGTGACGAGGGAAAGTCATTAAGAGTCACAAGCCCCCCCTCAACTTACTCAGGGTTGGCGGGCTTGAGTTCAACGGGAGGCGCTGGGTCAACTCAGTTACTTAATGTTGGTGCAGGGGTAGGTGGTATGAGTGCGGTTAGTGGGACTATATCTAATGGCGGGACATGGGGTACAAGTTCTGTCTCTACAATGGGTCAACAACTACAAGCCTATAATGCTCAACTCGAAGCTCAATACGATGCAATGAAAGCGCAAAGAGATTTAGTTGAAGCTGAAAAAGAGAAGAAGCACCAAACCCTATTCGGAAAACTTTTTAATTACCTATGAATCTAATTACCCTAGACTTTGAAACCTACTACGACTCCAAGATTAAACTTGGTTTTAAGCATCAGACAACTGAGGAATACATCAGAGATAAACGCTTTGAAGTAATCGGTGTTGGAGTCAAAGTAGGTGAGGGTGTGACTGAGTGGTTCTCTGGCTCACACCTCGAGATTCAGAAATACCTATCCACGCTTCCGTGGAAAGAAAGCGCATTGCTTTGTCATAACACTATGTTTGATGGTGCAATCCTTGCATGGAAATTCAAGCTAAGACCTAAACTCTATCTTGATACGCTTTGCATGGGTCGTGCTACCAATGGTGTGGATGTGGGCGGGTCGCTTGCTTATCTATCTGAGCGTTATGGGTTGGGTAAGAAGGGTCATGAGGTGGTGTTGGCTGAAGGCAAGCAAATAACTGGTTTCACTAATTCAGAGTTGGCGCAGTACGGCGAATATTGCAAAAACGATGTGGAGCTAACTTTTAAGCTCTTCCAAGTATTGTCGAGTGAGTTTCCAGCAGATGAGTTATCGCTGATAGATATGACTTTGCGGATGTTCATTAACCCAGTCTTAGAGGTTGACGATGCGTTGCTTAACGAAAGGCTAGAGGAACTCCAGCATGAGAAGTTACAGTTATTAGGCTCGCTCAAGTTACGCTTGGGTTGTGAGAATGAAGAAGAAGTACGCAAGAAGTTAGCTAGTAATAAACAGTTCGCTGCCGTGTTAAAAGAGCATGGGATAGAAGTCCCAATGAAGGAAAGCAAGACAACTGGCAAGCAGACTTTTGCGCTGGCAAAGAACGACACAGGGTTTATAGAACTAACAGAGCATGAAGACACATTCATACAGGAACTATGCGCTGTCCGTCTAGGTACTAAATCAACTATTGAAGAATCAAGAATAGAAAGGTTCATAGATGTTGGAGCAAGAAACAGAGGAACACTCCCAATCCCACTCAAATACTACGGGGCGCACACGGGTCGGTGGGCGGGGTCGGACAAGGTTAACTTCCAAAATCTCCCGAGCCGTGACAAGAAGAAAAAGGCTCTTAAACAGGCGGTGGTTGCCCCCGAGGGATATACGATTATCAACTGCGACTCGTCTCAGATTGAGGCAAGAGTCCTTGCTTGGCTTTCGGGTCAGACCGACTTGGTTAAAGACTTTGCCGAGGGGAGCGATGTTTACTCCGTATTTGCGTCGAAAATATATGAGAGACCTATTACCAAAAAAGACCCTGTTGAAAGGTTCGTGGGTAAAACCTGTATTCTCGGCTTGGGATATGGTACTGGAGCACTTAAGTTACAGCACACCTTAAAGACATCACCCCCTGGCGCTGACCTTGAGTTAGATAAGTGTGAGCAAATAGTTAAATTGTACAGAGACACCAACGACAAGATTGTTAAACTGTGGCGGGAATCCGATAAGGCTTTAAAGTCTATGGCTGACTGGCAGAAAGATTTTAAGCCATTCACACTTGGCGAGAACAGATGTTTGTGGGTATACGAAGAAGGTATTAAGTTGCCTAATGGGTTGTTCATCCGTTACCCCGAGTTGAAACTCAACACTGATGATACTAAAAGCGGATACCAATATAAGTCACGCAAAGGGCCCGTGTCTCTGTGGGGCGGTTCAGTTGTGGAAAACGTAGTTCAAGCGTTGGCTAGGATTATTGTTGGTCAGCAGATGCTCAAACTTACAGAACGTTACAACGTAGCGTTGACTGTCCACGATGCGGCGGTGTGCGTAGTTCCTGATGATGAAGTAGATGAGGCTTGTGCATGGATTGTCGAGGTCATGTCAGAAGCACCAGACTGGGCTAGTGGGTTACCCGTAGCTTGTGAAGCGCACTTCGGTGCTAACTATGGAGAGATGGAAGAATGGAAGCCAAAGAAATAAGACAACGGATTGAATCACTAGAGCATAGAGTCGAGATGTTACTCATGGCACATAGAGGTATTACTAAAGATATGCTTGATGAGGATGTGCCTCATGTTGAGTATGCCAAGCTAAGGGTAGATCAATTAGCGATGCGTGAAATAGATAAGCATATAGTCAACCATAGATATAGTGAATTACAGTTTAAACAGACGCAGTTAATGGAAGAAATACAAATGCTAGAGCAAGACTACCCATACTTAAAAGGCGGGGATTGAAATGAGCGTATTAAAAATAGCTGATGAAATAGACGACTTGCTAAAAGAGCAAGAGCAACTACCTTGGGGAACCAAGCAATTATATTTAGACCTAGCCGCCACCATTATACGCAAGCAACAAGCTGAACTGGACTCATTGAAAAGCGTGGTGTATTGGCTTAAAGAAAACCGCCCAGAGGTCTGGGATGACATTAAGAAGTGGAGCAAGATGTGAACGCAAATGAACCAGTAGCGTGGATGCAAACTTGGGAAAACCAAGATGGAGAGCTAAAGCATACAGTCAATATTCAGCAAATTGGAAAGAATGACATTCCACTCTACACCCATCCAGCAAAAGAATTAAACGCTGGCGGTGAACCAGTTAAAAATGCTAGTTATTGGAAGCGTCAATACAACGAAATGTCGGCATTAAAT
>Ga0209698_10004552_pt1 | contig 15172 bp, 15 predicted proteins | sample LitLauG_LLR_2012_FD_187203 | JGI IMG/M metagenome (GOLD analysis project Ga0209698, IMG submission 187203) | Freshwater sediment microbial communities from Pennsylvania, USA - Little Laurel Run_MetaG_LLR_2012 (SPAdes) (version 2) | ecosystem: Environmental > Aquatic > Freshwater > Creek >...
CAAGAGTCAGAAATAACAAATAGGTGAAATTCCGGATAGAAAGCATTACACCTCTCCTCCAAAGGGATGAAAGTCGGTTGAGACAAATATCTGGAAGCTTGTGTTGTCTAGACCGACGGCGGAGGACGGATGTAGAGGAAGGAAACAAGCAGGAAGGGCTTGGGCGATGCCTTCTGGGAAGAAACCAGAATTGACGGGGTGAAGACCGGAGCGGGCTGGATCGCGACAGAAATCAGCGCGGTGGAATGCGCCACCGAGCAAATCGAGCACTCGTGGTCGGGAGAGTTCGAGCTGGCTTTGTGGACGTGGTTGGTCTGGGCGACAGCAGCGAACAGAATCAGCAGGACGCAGAGCAACGAAAGTGCTCCGTACCGGGCGGAACTACGTGCCTTGAGCTGATTCAACAAAGAAATAATGACCCCACGAAACCTGCCCTTATTCTACATCCCGGCGATGGCGCGGCCCCATCCCATCGGTCATGTCCGGGTGGGGCGGTGTTCCTTACTTCGACGCCTCGCGGACCGAGATGTTACCCCGGAAAGAATGAAGATCAAATGCTGCCCGGGCGTTGCGAAGCAGCGAGTTCTGTCCGGAATCAAACCCAAGGTTGGTCGCGGCCGGAACCGGAATCGGGCTATCGACTTTACCCTTCACCGAGCGCGCTTTAAAGTGCGCCAGGGCGAGGGACGGAACCGAAACATCAATGTTGCCGGTTCCGCTGACCAGTTTGAAGACTCCCAGGCCCGGGTTGCCGACATACTGGATTCGGCCCGTACCGGAGTGGACTTCGACTTCGGAGCCGGACACATCCTGCAAGCTGATGTCGCCGCTTGAGGTGATCGCTTCCACCCGGCCTCCGGAGATCTGGCGCAGGCAGATAGGGCCGCTCAAGGTCTTCACGTGAATATGAGCGTTACGGATCAGGTGCGCGTCCACAGATGCGGTTGTGCCTTCAAAAACCAGATCTCCATCGAGGTTCTCGGCTGAAAGCGATCCCGCCGCTGTGCTCAGGATGACGTAGGCATCCGACGGCACCAGGACCTGGTAATCCACATTGTCGGCTTTGGCGCCCGAGGAATTCTGCGACTCGGTCATCAACTCGATGCGGTTCAGGTTTTGCTGCCCGTGAATCTCGACGGCTTCGGAATGCACTACCGTGGCGACGACCTTGTCCCCGGAAGAAGGCGTCACCGTGATCCGGCCGTACTGGTTGCGGATGTAGACCACGGGCTTGGAGGTCACGGGGTAGGCGAACACCTCGCGCTTGATCTGCGCGGACGCTACGACGCAAGCCGCGAGGATCAGAAGAGTGATTGGGGCGAGGCGGGTGGAACTTCTCATGATCAATCTCCGTCCAGGAGGCATCCGGGCATGCCGAACATCCGCGGGAACACACTAACTCCTGGGGTTGGGATGCGTAGCCTTTCGGGCAGGTTGCTCTAACAGGGGATGGATTTACAGTCCGAATAGTGCCCGCAGGCGCTTGGTCTGGGCGCGGCTGACGGGGACTTCGGTCTGCTTCTTGTCGTCCATGCGCAACTGGTAGGAGCTCTTGAACCAGGGAACGACTTCCTTGATGCGGTTGATGTTGACCAGGTAGGAGCGGTGGGCGCGCCAGAAGAGATGGGGGTCGAGACTGGCGAGCAGTTCTTCCAGAGTACGGCAGTTGGATTGACCCTCCGCGCCATTGGCGCCGGCGGTAATCACGCTGATCACGCCATCTTCGATGGAGGCGTAGCAAATGTCCTTCTGGTCGACCAGAAAAAGGCGGCCGGCCGATTTGATCAGAACCTTGGAGGTCGCCTGCGGTTTCTGCGATTCGAGCATGCGGACCAGCGTCTCAATCTTGTCCGCGGGCGAAGCGCCGGCTTCCATCTTGGTGCGCGCCTTCTGAATCGACTGGGCCACGCGTTTCTTGTCGAATGGCTTGAGCAGGTAGTCGACCGCGTTCACCTCGAACGCTTTGACCGCGTACTTGTCAAAAGCAGTGGCGAAAACGAACTCGGGGAGCGGGACTTTCTTGTCGAGCAGCTTCTTGATGACGCCAAAGCCGTCAAGGCCCGGCATCTGGACATCGAGAAAAACGAGATCGGGATTGTGCTCGCGAATCAGGTTGACGGCTTCCAGGCCGTTCTTGCCCTGGGCGACCACGTCGACGTCGCCCACGCCTTTCAACAGGAAGGCCAGTTCGTCGCGGGCCAGTTGCTCGTCGTCGACGATGAGGGCGGATAAAGACATAACCGCTGCCCGGAGACAGCCTGCAGAAAGTATAGTGGGCGCTTTTGCCGGGGGTCAACGTGAGGGCGGCCTACAGCCCGAAGCTCCGCCGGTAAGCGCTGGGAGAGACACCAGCGTGGCGCTGGAAGAGCTGGCGGAAAAAGGCGACATCCTGGTAGCCGACGGCGTCGCTGATCTCCTGCATTGTGCGGTGATCGCTTTCCAGCAGGCGCTTGGCGGCGGCGATTCGCAGCTTCTGCAGATAGATCAGCGGGCTATCTCCAGTGGCGTGCTTGAAGCGGCGAACGAAGTTGCGCATGCTCATGCCCACGCGCCGGGCGGGGACGTCGAGCGGGAAGGTCCGGTGAAAATTCTGATGTAGCCACTCCTGCGCGTTGGAGATGGCGTCATCGGAATGTTCGGTCTTCAAAGGGACGATGGCGAATCCGGACTGCCAGGCGCGCGGGGTCTCGATCAGCATGGCCTTGGCGCTTTGCATGGCAACGTCGTGGCCGCAGAATTTCTCCACCAGATACAGGGTGAGATCGAGTGCCGCGTGCACCCCACCGCCGCAGTAGAAACCACGGTCCTCGGTCACCATCAACTCCGGCATCCACTTCACTTTGGGATATTTCTTGCGGAACCGGTCGGCCAGCGCCCAGTGCGTGGTGGCGCGTCTGCCGTCGAGCAACCCGGTGGCGGCGACCAGGCCTACGCCGGTACACACGCTGGCGATAGCGGCTCCGCGCTTGTGCCAGCGCTGCAGCCAGGGCACAACCGCCGCGTAGCGCTCGACCACGTCGTCGATGTGGAGGCCGGTGGTCGTGATAAAAATGAGATCCGTGTCGCGGATGGCGGTGAGGGCTCCGTCCGGCTGAATATGGATGGGTCCATCGCAGCGAACCGCGCGTCCATCCACAGATGCCGTGGTCACGCGGAAACGGGGAACCGGGCGCTTCCCCGTGAGAACGTTCCACAGGCTGCCGGTATGGCGGAAGACCTCCATCGGGCCGATCGCGGTGGAAGAAAAGGTTCCGTCAAGCAGCAGGACGGTTACATCTCGCATAGAAAAACCCACCCGCGATAAGCCCTTGACCGCAAAACAAGCGAAGGGTTTGCAAAGGATGGCGAACGCTGATCGACCCCGGGGTCGCGGTGTGGCTTAATCGTCTATGTATCATGGCAAATCCGCCGTCCCAGTGGCAAGCGTCTCTAGCATCCTCCGACAAATCAAGAAGAAGTAAGAAGATTGCCAAGGATTCCTGACAACTTGATTCGGGTCTCGCGTGTTTGCGGCTGGCGAGACAAGCCAGCAGGGCGCATTTTCGGCGGTGCCGTCTGGTGACGGGACGAACGGGCTGGGTTGAGGGCACAGCAGAGGGGAGGCGCACGTTCAGCGCGGCGCCTCCCCTTTATCTGTTTTACGGACGAACGCCGGAAGGATTTGCCGGTGTACGCCATTGCGAGTAGGACCTCGGGTTCGCCAAGGTGGAGGCCGCTTGCACTGGGCCCAATACGGGAGCCGCCGCCGGGCAGTTGATGCTGATCGTCCCGGTGTTGGCGAAGGTGTTGGACCCATTGAACCCCAACGGCACATTGCCGAGCCCGACCAACGCGTCGTTGATCGTGTTGTGCGACACGGTGGCAGCGTTGCAGCCGAAGTCAATCGCAGCAACGGCCGAGAAAGTAATCCGGTTAGATTGAACGGTTGCGCCGGGACCGCTGAGTTCGACCCCAATCCCGGTGTTAGTGATGTCATTGCCCTGTACTGTTCCGCCGGCAAGCAACAAAAGTCCAAATAACCCGGCAGTGGAAACATTGTTGGCCGCGACCCGAACCGGCGCCAAGTCAACGACGACCCCGGCGATCGTATTGCTCACGTCATTGTCGGTGATGTCGCCGTTGATGCCGACGGCAAAAATGCCAACAGCTGACGAGTTCGGAGAAACGAAATTGTCATGGGTACTGGCGTTGAGAGTGGGAGGCGAGACGCTCCCCAGGAAAATGCCAGAGCTATCGAAGTCATGCACGCTGTTGCCTTGGATCGTGACCCAAGTATTGGAAGCGGCGCCGTTTTCGGCCCAGATCCCGACACCGCAGCCGGTATCAATCTGATTACTGGTTCTGACCCGGCTTATGCCCCCGGAAGAGCCTGAGGCGTAGAAAATGCCGGCCAACCATGTCGGTGCGCAGCCCTGGTCTCCACCCGTGCCGTCCACGGTGATGCCGGAGATATTCACTGTGCCGGAAGTCTGAACCAGCACTTGGGCGAAAACCGGCTCGGTAAATATGCTGGTCACGTTGGCGGTCAGGACGCCACTCGGTATCGTGATCACGCTCTGGTCGTCGAGATTGCTGTCGGCAATGCCCTGCAGATTCAAGGGCTGCGAAATGGTGACTTGCTCGGGGTAAACGCCTGGGCACACCAGGACGGTCGAATACGGAGGAACACTGCTGACGGCGGCCTGAATGGTCGAGAAACTCTTAAGCCTGGGTTTGCAGGTTCCCACGGCGTAGTTGTTATTGTCCGCCAGCGCGAGTGGGGTGAGAAGGAACGCTAGCGTGGCCAGCAAGAGCGAAGTGCGCATAGTTCACCTCATCAAAGAATTCGAGTTCAAGTGGGGAGGAATGGATGTCGTGGTTGAGGGGGAACTCAGCCCAGCAATGTCGTTTGCTAGCCATTGGACGTGCAAATCAGCCCATCCTTTGGGATCGGCCTGATCTTAGTACGGGTGCTTGTCAAGCAATATAGAAACTCTTGGTAATTTCGTCGTGGGAATCAGCAACATCAATGCCAGCCGTGCAGCACTTGCCTTGTCACAAAGATCCCAACGTGATGAATCCGACGAAGCGATTTGCAGATTTCCCTTCTCGTCTCAACTGCGAGACAAGCTGAATAGGTCCACTTTCACCTGGGCTCGGCCTGGAGGTCAGGGAATCAGAGAGAGGCAACGTGGCGCTACTCTATCGGTTCTCCGCCATCCCTTTGGTTGCTCACGGGGGAAAACTGGCTGGGAATACTAGTCAAAACAGAATCAAGTCCCGACGCACCGTGGTGCAGTCGAGGGGGGGTACTTTGGTACAGTCGGGTGGAGGTAGTTCGGGACACACCGGAAGTCCCGGCGAAAACTTTCACGAATTCGGCCGCCATCATGGCCGTCCTGCTTTCCGACTGGGGGGAGAGTTAGGTGTGAACAGTTGACCGTTGACGAATAACAGGGCTGTCAAAAATTCTTAGTCCTTGTCGCGATGAGTGTCAAGAATAATGTGCGTGAACTGGCAGTTGCTAAAGCTCCTTTTACAATCGTTGACCCACTCTTATAAATTTCGAGACAAGAACAATCATCAGCGACGAGGCGAGCGGGGACTTTTTCCCGTTTTGGTACCTCCCGGAACCCTGAAAATCTATTTGAGTGGCACTACTTCTTCTGCTCGGTGGGTGACGATTGAGCAGGTTCGTTCAGGGCGCCTCCGCAGTATGGGCAAAAGACGTTGCCATGCGCCACTCCGCGCTGACAATGCGGACACACGGGCTGCAAGCGATAACGGCAGTTCGGGCAGAAACCGAATCCCGGTTGAACCGCCGCGCCACACTGTGGACAGGCGACGGGAAGAGGTTTACGCAGGATGAAGTACAGGATGATGCCGAAAGCGTTGGGGACGAAGAACGCGATCAGAGTCCACAGCACGCGGCTCATGCCGCGCCGGCCGGCATCGCGGTTCACGTATCCGACCAGCAGGAAGTAGCCGGCCACCACCGTCCCGACGAGCAGGCCTAGGAGGACGCGCACAACAGCAGGTGGTGCATTAGGGTCGCGCCCGAGGACGACAAGAAACCCGAACTGCGGCCCCAGAAAGCCGATGGCCGCCAGAATCCCGGCCCACAGGGGGATGGAGCGCACTTCATCGGAAAAGCGCGCTGGTTGGTCGTTGCGTACTTGCATTTCGGTTTTCCTTCCTAGCGTTGCTAGCCTTGCCAGGCTCCGGTGTGTTCGCCAAGGTGGGTGCCCTTCGCGAGCAACATCACGCTTGCGAGCAACTCCGGTGCGATCCCGAACAAAACAAAAAACACCTGCCAGGTCAGGCTGGAAATCTGGAGTTGTTGGCCGAACCACTCCCAGCTTCGCCACGCCAGCAGCGTCGTGAATCCCGCCGACAAGGTGACCAGCACGCAGGAAATCGAGACCAGCCACAGGCGTTCCTGCCTGCGCTGGAGTTCCTGAGCCCGCAGTCGTACCCGGAGCTGTGTGGCCGCAACCAAGGATGAGCTGGCAGCCACCGGCCACGAGCGCAGAGCATGAATTACGTCGCTAGTGTCGCTGGCATAGGCGCGGCATGCTGAACATTCCTCGAGATGGTGGTCGAGCCAAGTGCGATCGGGAGAGCTGACCTTCTGGGCATCAGCCAGTGCGACGAGAGCTTGGGCGCGTTCATGCACGTTGTCCGTCATGGCTGGGCTCCCTTCAAGTACGGTTGCAGCGCGCTGAGCCCGCGGTAGATTCTCGATTTCACCGTGCCCAGCGGCGCGCCGGTGACCTGGGAAATTTCCTCCAGCGACAAACCTTCCTGGAAGCGCAAGACCAGAGCCTCGCGATATTCGGCGACCAGGTGTGTAAGGCCCTGGGCTACAAGCTCGCTTAGTTCTTCTTGCACGGTCCGATCGAATGCACTGGGCCGTCCGGTGTCGGGAATTTCGATCGGCCGGTTGTCGTCGTCGAGCATGCCATCGAGGCTGGCATGATGCTTGCGGCGGGTGGAGTCGATGAAAAGGTTCCGTGCCACCGCAAACAGCCAGGTGCAGAATTCGTGGCGGCCGTCGTACTGGCGCCCGCGCTCCAGCACCCGGATCCAGGTTTCCTGGAACAAGTCCTCCGCCAGGGCCGGGTTGCACGTGAGATGCAGAAGATAGCGGAGCAGACGGTGCTGGTACTGCTCGATCAGCCGGTCCAACAGATCAGGATCGCGGTGTCGAAGCCCACGCGCGATCTCGCTGTTTTCCTCGGCCATCGCATGCACGAAGTAACAAGCCGCTGCGTTCATACCAGACAATACGCAGCGGCCGGTGAAAAAGACGCCGGCTTTGGCGGCGTGAAGGGATAGACTCCCGTAACTTACTGATAACAGGTGTTATCTCTTCACGGCGACCGAGGCGCTTCTTGCTGCCCGCACGAGTTTCAGCCCCTAGGGGTTTTGGGGCGGTAGCACGACATGCGGCTTGGTTTTCTTGGCTTTGGATCCCTTGTGAGCCTGCGGCACGTCGATCTTTTCGTAGTCGCTCGGAACTACGAACAAGCTCGCGGCTTGAGGGCCTTCCTGAATGGTTTTGAATTCGGCGGCGGTTTTTTCTCCCTCCCACTTGGTAACAAACACCAACTGGCGGTCAACCCAGGCGTATCCGGTGTCTCCGTTCTGGGCGGTGCCTTTGTACTTCACCGTACTCCGGCCGTTAATGGTTTCGTCGCCTATCTTCGTGCAAGTCCCCGGCTTATTGACCAATTTCTCCCAGGCATCGCACGCATTGTCAGCATCCTTGGGATGGAAGAATGGCATCGGTCCCTGCGCGCGTCCAGCTGGCCAGGCCACGTAGGTCTTGCTCGCGGGAACGAGCATTAGACTGGTTCGATTCTCCAAGTCAATGATGACCACGCCGCTGTGTTCTTGGGAGGTGGTTTCGAGACGCATCTTGTCTCCGCTGACAAGCACCTTGGTGACGATGTCGCTCGGTGGTTTCACGTGAACCAAGTCTGCTGTGAATTGCTGGCCAAAAGCCGCACACGAACAAACGAACACGCCCGCAAACCGAAAAATAAATCTATGGAGCACGCCGATCTCCTTGAATGGATTGGAATAAGGACTCTAACGCGGGGGCCGGGCTTAGGGAAGGATAGCAAACCCTATCTGAACCGCAAGGGCTTTCGCGGGGTCGCTGAACCGACAACACGCCTGCTGGCCTTCGAAGTAGGGGCGCGGCCGGTCCTATCAGGCTGCGTTCTCGAGCGCCAGCGCCATTCCCATTCCGCCGCTTACGCAGAGCGTTGCTACGCCTCGCCTGACCTTGCGCTTGAGCATTTCGTGGAGGAGAGTGACCGTGATCCGGGTACCGGTGCAGCCGATGGGGTGGCCGAGCGCGATTGCGCCTCCGTTGACGTTTACCTTGTCCGGATCGAAATGCAACTCACGATCGCAGGCGAGTACCTGCGCGGCAAAAGCCTCGTTCAGTTCGATGAGATCAAAATCGGAGGGCTTCATTCCGTGCTTCTGTTCCATCTTGCGGAGCGCAGGCACCGGACCAATGCCCATCAGCCGAGGATCGACCCCGGCCGAAGTGACTCCGAGAATTCGAGCCAGCGGTTTCAGGTTGTTCTTGCGGGCGAAAGATTCGCTGGCGACGACCACCGCCGCCGCTCCGTCGGTGATGCCCGAAGAATTCCCGGCCGTGATCGTTCCGGTCTTCGAGAAGACGGGTGGGAGCTTGCCCAGTTTTTCGAGGCTGGCGTCCGGGAACGGGTGTTCATCACAGGCGAAGATTTGAGCGCCTTTCTTGCTGGCGAGCGTTACGGAAACCGATTCTTCTTTGAACCGATCAGAGGCCAGTGCGGCGGCTGCCCGGGTTTGCGAGCTAAGGGCAAATTCGTCCTGTTGTTCCCGTGTGATCCGGTACTTTTCGGCGAGGATCTCGGCGGTCTCGCCCATCACCATCTTCGCCATCGGACAGAAGAAGCCGTCGCGATACATTCCGTCGACTAGTTCCTGGTCGCCGAGACGGTATCCCCAGCGCGCCCCGTCGAGATAGTAGGGGAGGCGCGACATGGACTCGGTCCCGCCCGCCAGGACGCATTCCAGATTTCCGGTCGCGACCTCCTGGTAGGCCAGGGTGATCGACTTCAGCCCCGACGCGCAGGCTTTGTTCACGGTATAGGCAGGCACTTCCTGGGGAACGCCGCTGCGAATGGAAATCTGGCGCGCGGGATTCGGGCCGCCGCCGGCCTGGCGGGCGTTCCCGAAGATCGTTTCCTCCACCTGCTGGGGCTGGATGCCGGCCCGCCCCATCGCGGCCTCGGCAGCGATCACGCCGAGGTCGGCCGCGGACTGTGCAGCCAGTGAGCCCCCGAACTTGCCGATGGGCGTGCGGACCGCGGAGAGGATATAGATGCCGGTCAAACTGTGCCTCCAAACTTTTTAGTCTAGCATCGGGAGAGATTCGCTTGCCGCCCCGATGCTCGCCCCCGCAACCGCTCAGGCGGTACACTGACCATTCCCATGAACTACATCTACGGTCTCAACGCGGTCACCGAGGCGATCAAAGCCCGCGGGCGCGCTTTTCAGTGGGTTGGCCTCGCGAAGGAACGCCACGATCTGCGCCTGCAACGCATCATCGAGGAATGCCGCAAGCTGGGCATCCCGGTGCGCTTCCTTCAGCGTGCGGAACTCGACCGCCTGGCCGGAAACGCCGCTCACCAGGGCGTGGTGGCCGTGACCTCGGCGAAGCAATATAGCGGGGTCGAGGATGTAGTCGAAGCGAAACGCGGGGTGCATTCGTTGATCGTGGTGCTCGACGGTGTCGAAGATCCGCATAACCTGGGCGCGATCCTGCGCACCGCAGACGCGGCTGGGGCCGATGGCGTGATTATTCCCGAGCGCCGCGCCGCGGCCGTGACCGGCGTGGTGACCAAGACGTCGGCGGGCGCGAGCGAGCATTTGCCGATTGCGAAGGTCACAAACATTGCCCGCACGGTGGAAGAACTGAAAGAGCGCAACATCTGGGTCGTCGCGCTCGACGAACGCGGAAGCCAGACCTATGACGCTCTTGACTACAACATGGACTGTGCCGTCGTGCTCGGCGCCGAGGGCAAGGGTGTGCATGACATGGTCCGCAGGAAGTGCGATTTCCTGGTGTCGATCCCAATGCTAGGCAAGGTGTCGTCTTTGAACGTATCGGTCGCCGCGGGCGTGGTGCTCTACGAGGTCGTCCGGCAGCGGCGGACAAAGACGACGGATTCCGAATGAAGCGTTCGCTGATTCTTGCCGTCGTTCTCGGCGCAGTGGCCAGCAGTTTCTCTCTTAATCGTGAAGCTTTTACGTTCACCCAGTACGATCTCAACGTCCAAGTGGACCCGGCGCAGCAGCGCCTGGCGGTGCGAGGCACAGTCGCCTTGCGCAATGACACCTCTGCGCCGCAGAAGAACGCGGTCCTGCAGATCTCTTCCAGCCTGACCTGGCACTCCATTCAGGTTGAGGGGAAACCCATTCAGTTTGTAAGCCAGTCCTACACTTCCGATATCGACCACACGGGGGAACTTTCCGAAGCGATCGTCGCTCTGCCCAAGGACATTCTGCCCGGCGGCTCTATAGAACTGACCATCGGATACGAGGGTGTGATCTCTCTGGATGCGACCCGGCTCACGCGGATTGGCTTGCCACAGGCGACGGCGATCCACAGCGACTGGGACCAGATCGGCAAGACGTTCACCGCGTTGCGCGGGGCGGGGTATGTGGCGTGGTATCCGGTGGCGATGGAGGTGGGCAATCTGTCGGAGGGCAACACCCTGTTCGAGACGCTTGCAAGGTGGAGGACGAGAGAGAGGGATGCGCACATGTGGATCCGCCTCGAGTATTCGTCACTGCCGGGCGCCACGCCGCCGAAGGTCCTCTGTTTTGGAAATCCGGTTCAGAATGGAACCAGAGGCGAAAGCTCGAGCTTGCCTGCGGTCGATTGTTCCTACGAGGAGTTGAGCCGGCTGGTGCCGGGCTTTGTCGCGGGCGAGTATGAATTTCTCCCTCGGCCGAACGTCGAAATTGCCTACCGCGCAGAAAAAAAAACCATCGCCGAGAAGTTCGCGCACGCGGCCGACGCGGTGGCCCCGTTCGTAAAAGAGTGGTTCGGTACGGCTCGGCAGAAGGCGCAGGTGGTCGAGTTATTCGATGGGGGCGCGTCTCCGTTCGAGACCGGCGCGACGCTGTTGACTCCGCTCCACGACACGGATGCGAAGCTGCTGGAGATCGCCCTCGTCCACGAACTCGTGCACGCAGCATTTCCTTCCTCTCGCCCGTGGATCTTCGAAGGCGTAGCTCATTTCGCGCAGGCGGCGTATCGAGAGCAAAAAGAGACCCGGGCTGCAGCACTCGACCTGCTCGCATTGCACCGGAGCGCGATCGTCGAAGCCGAGAAGGCTGTCGCCGCCCACCCAAAAGACGCACCCGCGGTGGACGAATCATTAATAGCCACCGCGATCGACGAGTTTTACCGCAGCAAGGCTGCCTACGTGTGGTGGATGTTAAGCGACATGCTCGGCGAGGAGACACTGAAGAAAGTTCTGGCCGCCTATAAGCCTGACCAGGACAAAGATCCGGCCTACCTCGAGCATCTGATACAAGCCCAGTCCAAGCGCGACCTGCAGTGGTTCTTCGATGACTGGGTTTATCACGACCGCGGCCTGCCGGACTTCCGGGTCGAGTCGGCCTATCCCCGGCAGGCTTCCCAGGGCAATTACCTCGTGACCCTGACCGTCGAAAACTTGGGGGACGCGGGCGCGGAAGTCCCGGTCACCGTGCGTTTTGATGGAGGGGAGATGACCCAGCGTGTCGAAGTTCGCGGGAAGGCAAAGGGCGTGGTCCGAGTTGCAACTCCGAAGTTGCCCACGGAAATCATAGTCAATGACGGCAGCGTGCCGGAGAGCGATCTCGCGAACAATGTTCTTAAGGTGGAGAGCGTAGGGAAATAGAGACCGCACGGAGTCGCGGCGAAGGAACTGCGCATTCCGGCGAAAATACGGATACCGGTGTCGATGTTCCGCCGATTGTCCCGCTAATGTTTCTCCGTGCCTCGGTGTCTCCGTGGTAGGTTCTTGTGCGGAGTTCAGGGAGGAGCAATTTGGCCTACATCCAGTTCCTCGGCGCGGCCGGCACGGTCACCGGCTCCAAGCATCTCATCAATACTTCGTTCGACGGAGATGGGAAGAAGGGCCTCCAAGTTCTGGTTGATTGCGGACTGTTTCAGGGCCAGAAAGAATGGCGGGAACGCAACTGGCAGGAATTGCCGATTCCCGCGCGAGACATTGACGCGGTGATCCTTACCCACGCCCACCTTGACCACTGTGGCTGGATTCCGCGCTTGGTGAAAGAAGGATTCAAGGGCCCGATCTACGCGACCGCCGCTACCATCGATTTGTGCGGCATCATCTTGCCCGACTCCGGCCACCTGCAGGAAGAAGACGCGAATTTCTACAACAAGATAAGGAAGTCGAAACACGATCCTGCCCTGCCACTCTATACCTTCGAAGAAGCGCAGGACTGCATGCAATATTTCCGGGTCGCGCATGTGGGCGAGACGAAGCAACTCAGCCCCGAAATTTCATTCCGATTCGTTCGCGCGGCGCACATTCTCGGCTCCTGCATGGCCGAGGTTACGCTCAAGGCCAACGGTCAGTCCCGCCGCTTGTTGTTCAGCGGTGATATCGGCCGCGTGCGCAACCACACCATCGCTCCCGGCAAAGTTGTGCATTCGGGGCCAACCGAAGGAGAGATTGCGGACTTGGTGGTGATGGAGTCCACTTACGGCAACCGCCAGCATCCGGAGACCGATCCGCGGCCCGAACTGGCAGCCGTCATTCGGCAGACGGCCGAGCGCGGTGGTTCGGTCGTGGTACCTGCCTTCGCGGTTGAGCGGACACAAAAATTTGTCTTCATGCTGAAGGAGTTGATGGAATCGGGCCAGATTCCCCGCCTGCCTGTCTATTGCGATAGCCCGATGGCGATCAAGGCTGTAGAAATCTATTTGAAATACGAAGACGAATACACCGATGACGCCCGTGCCCTGATCAAAAAATACGGTTCACCGCTGGAGTGGCCGGGGTTCACCTTCGCGTCCACTTCCGACGAGTCGAAGAAGATCAATGATGTGCACTACCCCACCGTGATCATTTCCTCGAGCGGCATGGTGACTGGTGGACGCATTCTGCATCATCTGGCACAACGCCTGCCAGATCCGAAGAACACGGTGCTCTTTATCGGGTTTCAGGCGCCCGGCACGCGTGGATTCACGATCAAGAGTGGCGCTAAAGAAGTGAAGATTTTCGGCGATTTCGTTTCGATCCGCGCCCAGATCGCCGTGTTCGAGCAGTTCAGCGATCATGCCGACCCGCCGGAACTGCTCGAGTGGCTGCACACCTTCCCCAAAAAGCCGGCAGTGACCTACCTTGTGCACGGCGAGCTGAGCGCCTCGTCGCAACTGCGCGAAACAATGACCCGGGAACTGGGATGGAATGTGCAGGTGGCGGAGTGGATGCAGAAGGTCGCCCTGAATAGAAGTGGGGCCGTGTTCGGGGAGTTGGAGGCGTTATGACCGAAGCGGAGCTTAAGAAGCATATCGAAGCCGCCGAAAAGAGCCCGAAGGAAATCGCCGCCGCCGTCTCAGGACTCTCGCCAGCCGTGTTGCGTTACAAGCCTGCGCCCGACAAGTGGTGCATCCTCGAAATCCTGGGCCACCTGGCTGATGTCGAAATCATCTACGCCTACCGGCTGCGCCAGATGCTGGCCGACAAACAGCCCGTGATAGCCGCCATCGATCAGGATGATTGGGCCAGAAATCTTGGCTACATGGAGAGTCCCGCGCCTGAGTTAGTGGCGCTCTACGGGCTCAACCGCCATCACAATCTCCGCTTGCTGCGGAGACTGAAAGCGAGCGATCTGGAGAAGTCCGCCTTTCACCCCGAGACCAATGGCCCGGTTAAAGTGGCGACGTTGGTGGAGCGCATGTCTGGGCACGGAGCGAATCACTTGGGGCAGATTGAGCGTTTGAAGAAAGAAGCCGGGAAGAAATAATCCAAGACCGATGTAGATGTGCGGGTCCTCGCTTCGCTCAGATGACAAACTATGTTAAGCGGGAGCGGCGTGACGCTGCGTGAACTCCACCAAAGCACGCAGTCTTGCGGCAGCTGCGCCCGAGTCGATGGACTCGGCCGCGAGGGGCAAAGCATCGTATAAGTGATCGAATTTTCCTGCAGCCACCAGCGCGGCCGCTGCGTTTAGCAGAACGACGTCCCTGCACGCGGACTTCTTGCCGCCGAGCACTTCCCGGACAATCCCTGCGTTCGCGGCGGCATCTCCGCCGGAGATGGCATCGAGCGGCGACCGCGCCAGGCCGAATTCTTCAGGCGTCACCTCGTAAGTGCGAACCTGACTATCCCGGACTTCGGCCACCCGCGTGGGGCCGGTGATGGTGATCTCATCCAGGCCGTCGGACCCGTGCACAACCAAGGCCCGGCGCAGTCCGAGCATGCTCAGCGCCTCGGCCAGTTTCTCTACGAGATCGTCGGAGTAAACCCCCACCACCTGCGCCGACGCCCGGGCCGGGTTTGTGAGCGGTCCGAGCAGATTGAACACGGTGCGTAAGCGCAGCTCCCGCCGGGCGGGTTGCACGTACTTCATCGCGGAATGCATCGCTGGGGCGAACAAAAACGCGATGCCGACTTCTTTCAGGCATTCCGCGACGCGCGATGGGGGCAGGCTAATATTCACGCCCAGGGCTTCCATCACGTCGGCTGACCCGCACTTGGAGGTCACGCTGCGGTTGCCATGCTTGGCTACGCGGACCCCGGCCCCGGCCGCCACCAGCGCGGTTGCCGTGGAAATGTTGAAGGTTCCACTCGCATCCCCACCGGTTCCGCAAGTGTCAACGAGGGCATCGCGCTCCGTGCCGCTGACATCGATGGTTGAATCGCCGGATACAACAAGAGGTGCTGCCGCTGCCCGAATGGCCTCGGCGAAGCCGACGATCTCTTCCACCGTTTCGCCCTTCATGTGCAGCGCCACCAGCAAGGCGGCGATTTGCGCGTCGGTGCACTGGCCGGTGAGAACTTCGGACATCGCCGCTCGGGCCTCGTCGCGGGACAGGGACTGGCGGTGATTCGCGATCCGATGAAGAACGTCAGTGATCATTCCGGCTACAGGGTAGCAA
>Ga0209698_10004553_pt1 | contig 15171 bp, 13 predicted proteins | sample LitLauG_LLR_2012_FD_187203 | JGI IMG/M metagenome (GOLD analysis project Ga0209698, IMG submission 187203) | Freshwater sediment microbial communities from Pennsylvania, USA - Little Laurel Run_MetaG_LLR_2012 (SPAdes) (version 2) | ecosystem: Environmental > Aquatic > Freshwater > Creek >...
AGGTCCCCCCCAGCGTCAGTTCATCGGGGAGGATGCGTTCTTCCAGATCGGTAAATATCAGCCCAACAAGGAGGGCGGCAAAGAGGCACATCTTCAGCGCCGCCAGGCTGGGGCCGAGGGTCCAGACAAAATAGAAAAACAGCAGCGCCGTGAGCAGTTCCACCAACGGGTAGCGGAACGGAATGGGCGCGCGGCAATGACGGCAGCGCCCGCCCAGCGTCGCGTAACTCAGCAAGGGAATATTGTCGTACCATGCGATGGGGTTGCCGCAGGCGACGCAATGGGAACGCGGCCGCACCACAGAAAGGTCGCGGGGCCAGCGGTAGATGCACACGTTCAGGAAACTGCCGATGAGTAGTCCAAACAGAAGAGCCACTAGCGCTTCGATCACGAGAGCACCTGCCTGTAAATCTCCATGGTACGGCGCAGCATGATCTCGACCGTGAACGTTTCGTGAACGGTTTGACGCGCCGCCTGGCCGAAACGGCGAGCCAGTTCGGGATTTTCCGTCAACTCGCGCAAAGCGGCGGCGATGGCGGAAGGGGAATTCTCGATGAGCAAACCGTTCTCGCGGTGGCGGATGACTTCGCGCAATCCACCCACATCGCTGGCCACGACCGGCACGCCCGCCGACATGGCCAGCAGAGCGGCCGAGCCGAGGCCCTCGCTGTGCGTGAGGTACACGAACAGCCCGGCATCGGGAAGATCGCGTTCCAGGTCGGTGGTCAGGTGGAGCGTGAGACCCGCCAGGCGTGCGGCCTCCATTGCCAGCGGCGCGCCTTTTAGCGGATCACGGGCATTCGCCAGCGCCAGCACTGCCCTGCCCCGCGCCGGCTCCAGTAGCGGCACACCGTCATACACTACGCTGATTTTCTCCTCCGGCACGCCGCCCGCCAGCAGAACCGCTCTCACAAACCGGGAGACCGCCAGGTAGTGCCGCGCCCGGGCGTATTTCCAGTGTGACCGCACCGGGAAAGCCACGCGCCGCGAAACGACGAGCGGCTTACCGGCCAGCATGCCTAGCGTATGACTGCGTGCATCGTGTGCATGCACCAGGTCGTACGCCTGTCCGAGGCGGATCGCGCGCCGGACGCCCAGCGCCTCCGCCGGCAGCCCCGCCCGCCGGGCCATCTCCAACAACGGCGATTCCGGCCGCGCCAGCAGGGTGCACTGGACTCCCTCGCGATGGAGGCCGGCAACCAACCGGTACACCTGCCACTGGCCCCCGCGCATCTCCCTGCCGGCGTCGAGGTGCAGGATGCGCATCAGCTCATGTTTCTCGCTTTGCAGTATTTCAGAAAAGTGTAGAAGGCCGCCATGTAGGCAATGATCAATCCTTCCAAGCCGTCCAAAAAGCCGGCCTGCAACAAGTACGTTCTCAGAAAAGTCCAGGGTGGTTCCACAATCAGCCGCCACCAGCCGATGCGCACTTTGCGCGCGGCCAGTTCCTGGGCCGCCAGCGTGGTATACCGATCCACGGTTTTGACGTGCTCGGAGAGCGAATCGCAGGTAAAGTGCAGCAGATTGGTCTCGAGATTCCCGATGCGGCCGGAGACCTCGAGGCGTTCGTGCACGAAATCGCCGACCCACTTAGCCTGGCGGCGGTCGTAGAGGCGCAACTTGCGGTCGGGATACCAGCCGGAGTGCAGGATCCAGCGCCCCAGATACTGTGCCAGCCGCGGCATGGTGTAGGCATCGTAGCGCGGCCCGTGCTTCTTCAAGTTCCAGATCTCTGCTTCCAGCGCCTCGCTCAGCGCCTCGTCGGCATCCAGCGACAGGATCCAATCGTGAGTGGCCTGCTCAGCGGCCCAATTCTTCTGCCCCGAGTAGCCGCGCCACCCCGCCTCCACGACGTGCGCGCCCAGTTTTTCCGCGAGTTCCACCGTGCGGTCCACCGAACCGCTGTCGACAATCAGGATCTCATCGCAGCAGCGCAGGCTTTCAATCGCCCGCCCGATGTTGCGCTCTTCATTGAGCGTAATGATCGTCGCGGTGATCTTCATGGCAGCCTAAAGCCCGGGGGCAATCGGCGCGAAAGTGAACGAGAGGAGAAAGATCGCCAGAGCCATCCAGCCCAGCTTGCGGCGGCCGGCGCCCAGATCGCCCGAGTCGTAAACCAAGGGATGGCGGCGGCCCCAAAACAGAACCACGGCCCAGAACAGCCACACATACCAGAAGAAAATGCCTAACGGGATCAGGGCCGCGATCGCGGCGCTGGAGATCCACTTATGTTTCTCACCCACCAGCGCGTAGAGAATGTGACCCCCGTCGAGCTGTCCAATGGGAAGCAGGTTGAGCGCCGTTGCAAAAATGCCGATCCAGGCGGCGCGCGCCACCGGGTGAAGGTAAACGTCCATGGGTGCCACCCCGGGGAAAATGATCCGTTCCAGCAGCCACTGTAGAAGGGGCACTCCGAAATGCAGCGCGCCTTGGCGGTCGATGCCCGGCATGATTTTCGAAAACGCCAATCCCACGGAAAGCGCTGGAAGCAGAAACACGAAGCCCGCCAGCGGTCCGGCCACGCCGATGTCGAACAGCACCCGTCTGGAGTAGATCGCGGAACGGATTCGGATGAATGCGCCAAAGGTGCCGATAACGGAGGGCGCGGGCAGGAAATAGGGGAGGCTGGCGTTTACGCGGTAATACACACAGGCCAGATAGTGGCCGAACTCGTGAGCCAGCAGAATGGTTATCAGCGTAAGCGAAAACGGCAGGCCGGGCAACAACGCCGCCGGGTGCCTCCAGGCGCGCACGTAAGCGTCGAAGCTATGCTCTGCTTCGAACGGCAGATTGCGATCGAAATCATACTGCAGGGCCGAGCCGACCACGGTCGTGGTGACGAGCGTCAGCGCAAACAAGAGCCAGTGGAGCCAGTACCGTTCGCGCGTGCGAACATGGGCAGCAAGATACCGCGTGCCCACCCCCTGTTCCTGGTAGTAGGGATAGGGGGCCGGAGAGAAATCCTGAGGAGCCACGATCGAATGAGGCGTGCAGCGGGCTACTGCAGCGTCTGCAACTCCTTGCCCGGCTTGAAGCGCACCGCCTTACCAGGAGGGATGGAGACTTCGGCGCCGGTGCGCGGGTTGCGCCCGATCCCGGTCTTGCGGGGCTTTACGTTGAACACGCCAAAGCCGCGCAGTTCGATGCGGTCGCCCTGCTCGAGGGCCTTTTTCATGGATTCGAAGACGGTCTCTACGGCCATTTCCGCCTTAGTCTTGGTGATGCCGGTTTTGTTGACCACTTCGTTGATGATATCCAGCTTAATCAAAACAGCCTCCTGCTCCCGGTATGGGCCGGCCCCGTTATCGACAACCTTATGATAGGATTGAATTTATCGTGATGTCAAGCGAGGGGGCGCAGAGCCGCATGGCGCCGGTTTCCAGCGAAGAATTCCGCCGCGCCTGCGGCCGGTTCGTTACGGGGGTTACTATTGCCAGCGTGGTGGATCGCGAAGGCGGCCCGCGCGGCCTCACCGTCAGTTCCTTTACGTCCGTGTCCCTCGATCCGCCGCTCGTGCTGATCTGTCTTGGCCACGCCGTCACGAATATCGACGATTTCCGGCGCGCGCGTTATTTTGGCATCAGCATCCTCCGCGAGCGAGAGGAGCATACGGCTAGCCGCTTCGCACAAAAGGGTCACGACCGCTTCGAAGGAGTCGATTGGCTGCTCGGAGAAACGGGCGTGCCGTTGCTGGCCCACGCTTTGGCCTCCATCGAGTGTGCCGTTTACCAGCGGTTCCCCTCTGGCGACCACGATATCCTCATCGGAGAAGTGGTGCGCACTTGCGTCAACGACGGCCATCCCCTACTCTATTTTGCCAGGCGCTACGGCAGGCTCGCGCAAGACTAAGGAGCAGAGCATTCCTGCTCGTGTCCAGCCCTTGGCGCTAGACTGAATCCGTGGGCAATCCTCTCTCCTATCTCAGCGACCTACTCGGCCAATGGCGTACGGAAGGAACCTACCAACGCCTGCGCGTGCTGGAATCCGAAAGCGCTGCCGAATCGCGCTTCGATGGCAAACAAGTCATCAATCTCGCTTCCAACAATTACCTGGGCCTCACCACGCACCCCAAGTTGCGCGAGGCGGCCCTGGCAGCCGTTCGGAAATACGGCGTAGGTTCCGGCGCCGTCCGCACTATCTCCGGCACCATGACCCTGCATTTACAACTGGAGGAGCGCATCGCGGCGTTCAAAAACGTAGAGGCTTGTGTGGTGTTCCAGTCCGGTTTCGCGGCCAACGCCGGAACGGTCGCAGCGATCCTCACCCCGGAAGACCACATCATTTCCGACGAATTGAACCATGCCAGCATCATCGACGGCTGCCGGCTGTCGAAAGCCAAGATCCACGTTTTTCCGCACAAAGATACGACCGCCGCGGAGACGACGTTGGCGGGCCTGCGCGACACGCCGGGCCGCAAGCTGCTGATCAGCGACGGCGTCTTTTCGATGGATGGCGATATCGGGCCGCTGCCCGGCCTGGTTGCGGCGGCCGAGGCTCACGGCGCCATCATGATGGTGGATGACGCGCACGCGTCGGGCGTTCTGGGGCGCAACGGCCGCGGCACCATCGATCACTTTGGTGTTCACGGACGCGTGCACGTACAGGTTGGGACGCTCTCCAAAGCTATTGGAGTGCTGGGCGGCTATGTCTGCGGCAGCCGCGACCTGATCGAGTTTCTGTACCACCGCGCGCGCCCGTTCCTGTTTTCGACTTCACATCCTCCCGCCGTGGCGGCGGCGTGCCTGGCGGCTTTCGACGTGCTCGAGCAGGAGCCAGAACGTATTCAGGCCCTGTGGGACAACACGAGGTACTTCAAGGCGGGTTTGACCGCGGCCGGTTTCAACACAGGAATGAGCGAGACTCCCATCACGCCGGTGATTGTTGGCGAAGCCAAGCAGGCGCACGAATTGTCGCGGACCCTGTTTGAAGAAGGCGTGCTGGCTACCGGCATCGGATTTCCCACGGTGCCAAAAGGCAAGGCTCGGGTGCGCACGATTGTTACGGCCACGCACACGCGCGAGGAGTTGGACCGAGCGCTGGAGGCGTTTCAACGGGCAGGGAAAAAGCTCGGGCTGGCGTAGGGATCGCCCGCCTCCGGGCCCTTTGATTCCGGCGTGTGTCGCGGTTACGATGAATCCTATGCGTCTTACGTCTTTGGTTATGCTGGCCATGAGTGCGGCGCTGCCGGCTTTGTACGCGCAGACCACGGCAGCGAAGGACAATCCCGGCGATTGGCCTATGTACACGCGCGATCTCGCGGGCACCCGCTATTCGCCGCTGACGCAGATCGACACCAATAATGTCTCGAAGCTGGCGCCGGCTTGGACATACCGCTTGCGTGCCGCGGCAGCCCCACCCACACCTCCCGACTTCCCGCCGGAGGATGGCGGCGCGGCCCCGGCAGCAGGCGGACGTGGGGGCCGTGGCGGCGCGGCCGGCGGTGGCGGTAACCCGGAAGCCACACCCATTGTGGTCAACGGCATGATGTACCTGCCCGCGGGCAACCGAATCCTGGCGCTCGATCCGGAGACCGGAAAAGAGATCTGGAACGCTCCGCTCGACACCAATACGACGGCGCGCGGCGTCGCCTACTGGCCTGGAGATCGCGATAATCCGCCCCGCATCCTTTTCACCGCCGGGCGCTATCTGAACGCGCTCAACGCCAACTCGGGCAAAGTCGATCCCGGCTTCGGAAAAGAAGGCAAGGTCGAGATAACGGTGCCCTGGAACGGAGTTCCGGCCATTTTGAGAAACGTCGTGATGTTGGGCGCCACCGTGGGCGAGGTCCCGCACGGGCCGCCCGGCGACTCGCGCGCCTATGACGCCCGCACCGGCGCCAGGTTGTGGGAGTTTCATTCCGTTCCGCGGCCCGGCGAGCCGGGTTTTGGCAGTTGGGAGGGCGATGGCTGGCAAGGTTTTTCCGGCGTAAACATTTGGGGATGGTATCTCACGGCCGACGAGCAGCGCGGCATCGTGTACATGCCGTTCGGCAGCCCCGCGGGCAACTACTACGGCGGCGATCGCCCGGGCAACAACCTGTTTGGCAATTCCATCGTCGCGGTGGATGCCAACACGGGAAGGTACCTCTGGCATTTCCAAACCGTGCATCACGATCTCTGGGATGCAGACCTGCCGCCGGCGCCGAGCCTGGTGGACATCACCGTGAAGGGCAAGAAAATCCCGGCGCTGGCGCAAATCGGCAAAACCGGCTGGATGTTCATTCTGGATCGTGTCACCGGCAAGCCGGTTTTTGGCGTTGAGGAGCGCCCCGTCCCCAAGGGCGATGTTCCTGGCGAATGGTATTCGCCGACGCAGCCGTTCCCAGTGAAGCCGCCGCCGCTAACACGCACCAGCTTCAAGAAGGAAGACATGGTGACCGCGGAGGACACCACGCCCGAGCACGCAAAGGCTTGCCAGGAGCTTTGGGATCGGAGCGGCGGGTTCTACAACGCCGGGCCCTTCACGCCGTTCCTCTACCACGAAGCCGGCGCGCCGCCCAAGAGCACCATGATCTTCCCGGGGAATGGGGGGGCGAACTGGGGCGGGACGGCGGCCGATCCCAAAACCGGCTATGTCTACGTGCAGACCCACGACACCGCTCTGATCGGCTGGATGGAGCGCAAAGTTCCGGGCGGGAATTATGGGAGCGGCAACGGATCGCCGCAGCTTTTCGATCGGGGCAGCGTGGATGGGCCCGGCCCGTATCACGGTTTCAGCGCCCCAGCCAAAGACTCGAGCGGCCGCACGATCGGCAACTGGCCGTGTCAGAAACCGCCATGGGGACGGTTGTTCGCCGTGAATGCCAACACCGGTGATATTGCGTGGCAGGTGCCTCTGGGCACGACCGAAGCGTTGGGCCCCGCCAGGCAGAACACCGGCGGCTCGGGCAGCGCGGGTCCTATCACGACTGCCGGCGGGCTGGTCTTTATCGGCGCCACCAACGACAACCGTTTCCGCGCCTTCGACACCAAGACGGGCAAAGAACTGTGGTCCGCCAAACTGGAGCGGGCCGCCAACGCCAATCCGCTGACCTACCAGGGCAAGAACGGCAAACAGTATGTGGCCGTGATCGCGACCGATTCAGTGGTGGCGTTCGCGCTGCCGTAAAGACTACTTCAGCTCTTTCATCATGCCGGGCACGCTCCACTGCATGTTAAGGCTGCCGGGCATCCACCCGTACTCGGCCGTCATGACCTTGGCGAGATCGTCCTGGCTCTTACCTTCGCGAACCAGGCTGGTCGCGCGGTTGCGCAGCTTCTCGACGTTGTTGCGATAGGTCATCAGGCCGGCTTTGGTGGTTACTGCGCCGTGACCGGGGATCACGGTATCGAAATCCCAGGCATTCATCACGGCGTCCAGCGTCTTGGCCCACTCCACCAGGCTGCCGCCGCCGGGATAGTCGATTAGCGGGCTGGTGCCGGCCATCATGTCCCCGGTGTGGATGGTGCGCAGCGCTGGGAAGTAAATGACCGCATCGCCGTTGGTGTGGCCGCGGCCGAAGTGATGCGCGCGCACTTCCTTGCCGCCCAGAAACACGGACGTCTCGTCGGTGAATACGACCCGCGCGGGCTGCACATCTCCCGTGCGGTTCGACTGCACCTTACTGATGATGTTAGCCCGTGCGTTGGCCGTCGAGATGATTTCGGCGGTGGAGAGGAATTTGCCGTTACCGCCGCTGTGGTCCTCATGATAATGGGTGCTGAGAATGTACTTGACGGGAAGGTTGGAGAAGCTCTTGATTTGCGCCACGATGCCCTCGTGGTCCCGGTCGAACTTGTCATCTACGAGGATGAGACCTTCACTGGTGACGTAAACCGCGACGTTGCCGCCGTCACCCTCGATCTCGTAAAGGTCCTCTTTGACCTTATTCACCTTCAGTTGTGGAGGCTGGTTGCCCTGGTTTTGCGTATAGGCGATCCAGGCGCCCAACAGGAACACGATTCCAGCGGAAATGCGAAGCAGAACTGTGCGGCTCATGCGGGACACTATATCAAATTCCGGTCCCGGACAAAACCCAGGCGCGGAAATCGCCGTGGCGGGCGCGGTCCAGGCACGATGGATTCCGTTTCTTTAGGCGAAGCGAGGCGGCTGGCTGCCGCAAGCGCCTGCAGGCGCCATGGTCAGGCTGAAATTTTAGCGGTCACCGAAGCTATAGCCCACCCAAACTGTAGCTGCGGGTACTGTGTTGCTGCCAAACTGCTGGTTCAGGTTCGGCACATAATGCAGATCGAACTGCGGCCGGATAAACACATGTTCCGTGACGAATAACTGCAGCCCGATCCCTGCATGCACCTGGAAATGGCTTGCATTCCCTACAGGCTGAGATACTGTAGAGCAAACCGCCGTGCCCACGCAGGAATTCTGTGTAATAGAGAAACTGGTTCGAGCGCCGCCAATGCCTCCCTGCAACTGTAGTTGGACGCGCTTACTATTCACCGGTGCATAAATACCGTTGAAATCGTAGAAGGTTTCCCGGAACTGCAAAGGACCATAATCACCCTTGGCCGGCTGCAGGTTCACTTCCGCGCCAATGCCGAAATGTTGATGAAGCATGATATCTCCTCCCAACCCGAGGAAGAAGCCGCTCAATCCAGGAGTCGTCTGACAATAGGGGTCTCCCGATGAAGGCAAGCACGGACCGAATGCATTGAGCGAATTAGCATTATCAATGCCGGAACCGTTTGATCCAACTCGGGCTGTTCCGAAACCAATATTGACATCGAATGAGCTTTGCGCACTGGCAAACGGGACGCCGACTAGCACCAGGGCAAGGAAGGGCAGATAGCCGCAAATTCTTCTCACGTCAGATAGTCTCCATCTCATGTAGCGGAAGTCTTTGGTTCGTGACAACTCCGCAAGTTAGTAGGTCATTCTAAGTAATTGACGTAACCCCAAGTCCACCAGGTTTCAAATGATCAGGTTGGAGCCATGCCGGTGACAAAACTCCAGCCGGCGGCGGCGCTGTTAGCAGCCGAGTAGAATTAGGTGGAGGTTGAGAGCGCGCCCTGTGTGACGTTATAGAAGATGCAGGAGCCCACTGTGGCGTTGCCGCCGCTGGTGTCCCCAGACTCCATCGCCGGCGAAGACCCGACTGACTTATATCACTCCCAATCCTTTTAGGTCGCGCGTCAGAGGCGCAACGGCTTTGGCGAAAATCATTTTGTACCCTGCGCACAACCAGTCCAAATCCTCGAAGTTGCCGTGGCGGGCGTGCCTGGTCTTGGGACATCCACCTTTGCAGATGCTCTGGAACTCGCACGCAGCACACTCCGGATGAGGCACGGTCTTCTTGGAGGCGAATTCCCGGCGGCGCAAGCGGCGGGCGATTTCCGGCCAACTGTCGGAGTGCAGGTTGCCCAACTTCCAGCTTCGTTCCACAAAGAAATCGCACGGATACACATCGCCGTTATATTCGACAACAGCGTAGCTATCGCAGCTTTCGTGCATCGTGCAGGTGCTGGGTTTTTGCCCCGCCAGAGCCTCCGCAATGTTGTCGAAATAGCGGACTCGCACGGTCCGCCTCTCCGGCCACCAGGCGTCGAACAGGTCGCACAGGAAATGCCCATACTCCTCACCGGTGATCGCAAAGGGCTCCGGCTCCCCATGGGGGCGGAACTCGGCGAGAGGAATGAACTGGAGGTAGTCGATACCAAGCCGGCGAAAGAACTGATAGGTTTCCACCGCACGGTGGACGTTGGCCTGGCTGACGACGGTCAGAACGTTGAACTCTACTCTTTCTCGTTGGAGCAAGCCGACCGTGTCCATGACCGCTTTCCAGGTGCCGTGGCCGGCTTTGTTGAGGCGATAGGCATCGTGGACACTCTCAGGACCGTCAAGCGAAATGCCCACCAGGAAGCGATAGCGCCGGAACAGTTCGCACCATTCCAGAGTGAGAAGCGTTCCGTTGGTCTGGATGGAGTTGGAGACGAACTGGCCTGGCCGTCCGAATCTCTTCTGGAATTCCACCAGAGAGCGGAAAAAGTCCAAGCCGGCCAGCGTGGGCTCGCCGCCCTGAAAGGCGAAGGCCGATTGGGGAAAGGAATACGCGAGGTACCCTTCGACCAGGCGGCGGAGCGTTTCGTGAGACATGATGCGAGTGCGGCTGGATTCGTAGGGATCGGCTTGGCGATCCAGGTAGAAGCAGTAAGCGCAGTCCAAGTTGCACAAGGCGGATGCGGGCTTGATCAGGAGTGAAGCGATCTTCTGAGATGAATCGCAGACATCCAGTTCGAGGTCCCGCACGATGGGAAATGGATTTTCCGCGGGCGCGACTTTCATGGAAGGATGGGCGCGGGATAAGCGCCGGGTTCATTGGGATAGACAGGAGTATTCTGCGTGGTTCGCCAGGCGGTTTGCACTTGGCTGGGAAGCGAAGGGAGCATCAGGGCCACCCGTCGCTGGATATCCGCGACGATCGCAGGATTCTGTGCCGAGACGTCCTCGGCTTCCTCGGGGTCGGTATCGAGGTTGTAGAGTTCCGGGTTGAGTAGGCGCAGATTGAAGAAACCCACCTTGGGCTCAGCTGTGTATGCGGGGACGTTGCCGCGAGATAGGTGCAATTTCCAAGGCCCCAGGCGCGCGCACTGCAGGTCCCAGTTCGAAAAATAGAGGAACAGGGGGCGATCCACCTCGCTGGCCTGACCGGTGAGTACCGGGCCGATGTCGACTCCGTCCAGAGGATTACCGGGGAGAGTCGCTTGCGCAAACCCGGCGATGGTGGGCAGCAGGTCGAGCGTGGAAGCCATCACGTCGACAATTCTAGCTTGTCTGGTTTTGCTGATCCCGCGCCGCGCGGTTTGGGCGGGGATACGTCCAGGAAATCGCGCGATCAAGGGCTCCCGCATGCCGCCTTCAAACGTGTCTCCCTTTCGGCCCCGAAGACGTCCGGGACTCCCTTGAAACCACGGGCCATTATCGCTGGTGAACAGCACCAAAGTGTTCTGGTCGACGCCATTGTCCTGGAGTGCTTGGAGCACCTGTCCCACGCTCCAGTCCAGTTCCTGAACGACATCGCCGTAGAGTCCCATGCCGGATTTGCCAACGAAATCCGGCGAAGCCGCCAGGGGGATGTGCGGGAAGGTATGGGGGAGGTAGAGGAAGAACGGGGTCTTGGAGGATTTGCGAATAAAGTTTACGGCTTGGTCGGTGTACCGCTTAGTGAGCGTGGTGAGATCGACGGGCGACTCGATGATGTCGGTATTGTGCATGAGGATCGACGGCGACATGTCGTTGCTGTAAGGAATACCGTAGTATTCATCGAAGCCCCGCGTTGTGGGAAGGTATTGGGGCGGGCGGCCCAGGTGCCATTTGCCGACGCACATGGTGTTGTAGCCCGCCGGCTTCAGCATCTGCGCGATGGTGGTTTCGGTCGGCGCCAAGCCGCCCAAATCGGTGGGTTGAAACACGGTGGGGACACCGCAGCGCACTCCGTAACGGCCTGTGAGGACCGAAGCCCGGGACGGAGAACAGACCGGATTGGCGGAATAGAATTGGCTGAACTGAACGCCTTCCTCGGCCATCCCGTCGAGATTGGGTGTTTGAATCTGCGAGCCATAGCAACTCAGGTCCCCATAGCCCAGATCGTCAACGAGGATCAGAACGATATTGGGGGGCGACGCCGCATTTGCCACGCCTTTGAGCATCGGGCTAAGCGCCGCAGCTCCTGTCTTCTTGATGAAGGTTCGTCGTCTCATGGCTAGTTCGGGGTGTACATATCGGTCATGCGAAACGTCCGATAGAGGATGACGTTTTGATGCGCTTCGTACTCGATCTGGCTGGATGGATCCACTTCGAACGAGTAGGAGTCGATAGTGTTGTCCTCTTGAACGAAGCCGGCGTCGAAGTGATAGTTCCCATCGCGTAAACGTTGCGCCGAGCCCACGGCGGCAGCATATACGCCCAGGTCCTTGTTCAACACCGGAGTGACCGTACGGTTTTGCTCGTCAATCTGCAACACCTGACCGCGGCTGTTGCCCCCGTTCATGGCCGCGACGCGCGTGTTTCCATCGTCGAATACCAGAAGCTTCGTAGGATCAGCCGCTTCGATATTACCATCGTGTTGGTGGGAAAACCACGGATACGGGTCGCTGGAGCTGATCTGGAAATCGCCGTCCTGGCCGAGCCTCCACACGATATGGCCGTCGCCATTGCCGCCGTCGTACGAGATCTTGATGAGCCAGTCCTGATTACGAGTGGAGTAAAGGAGATTGCCATCCGCGGTCTCCTGAACGGCGTTACCGTGGGTCCAATCGTTAGCCGCAGGCGCCAGGTAAAAGGCCGGGCATCCAGAACCAGGGCAAACCTCGCCGAGCACGGCCGCTCGATGGACATCGAGGTTATCGAAGGTGTCCCAAGTCCAAACCACATTGAGGTTCTGATCCAACACGACGATCATGTCACCCAGCACGTCCACGGGCCCGGAACCCTGGACGTCCGTCAGGATCTGCTCCACGGCAGCGAGAACTGCCACCCGCCCGTCCGCAATCGACCGGGCCTCGTGATGAAACCCAGTGATTGTAAGCTTGCCCATAGCCGACAACTGTTCATTGACGCGGGCCGCATTGGTCTCGAGCAATGTCATGCCGGTCAAGTCGAACTTCCTCACCACCTGTTGAGAGGAGTCACCCGGCGCCTCTACAATACCCCAGAACTCCCCGCCGGACTCTACACGGGTAAAGAACGTCATACCGGCTGGTCCGTACCAAAGGACGTTACCGGCCAGGTCATTGGCAACCGGGTTTCCGCCCAACGGACCTCCCAGCAGAATCGAATCAGAGGCGGTTTGTGGCTTTGGAACCACTATGGTGTCGGAGTATAAGCCCGGCGGAAGATCGCCCGTGGTGAAGGTCACGTCTGGACCGTTTTGGAACGCCGAGCCAGTATCGAGCGTGTGATGCGCTGTATAGACAGTGTCGGCCTGCAAGCCTGCGAGATAGAAATTCATGCTCAAACCGGGCCGGCAGGCCTGAAATGGCGTCTGCTGGGTTGTGCCGTCCGGCGCTGTAAACGCGACGCGCATACGCCCGCCCCCCGTGCACGCAGGCGCACTATAAAGGAAGACGAGCGAGTTCGTGGTGGGTGAAATCACCGGTTGGTCGCCGGTGATCACGGGCTGAAACTGGAGTAGCACCGACGATACGGCAACGTCGCCCGAGTCCAAGCTACGCACGGAAACTTCCATTTCGTATGCACCCTCGTGACTCGACGCCGTCCAATCCAGGGTGCTGACCGGCCCGTAGTCCCGAATCATTTGGTAGTCGGTACCCGGCCTTCGAACGCGGAAGCGATACCAAAGATTGTTGCTGGCGGTATCCGATGTCGCGGCTGTGAAACTCACTACGGTCCCTAGAGGCGTGGGAGACATTACAGAGGGAGTCAGCGTGACAGACATTCCTCTTAACACGGTTGCGCCTGACAAGAACGTTCCTGCTATGAAGTATACGGACCTCATTCTCCTCGACATAAGGAATCCTTCTCCTTACAAACCTGCCCCCAGGAGACTTACTCATCGTGGGTACGATAATAGGACGCATCACATGGACAGCGTGTTACTACTTTTGGGATCCAGCTTCCACGACCGACCGGAAAAATACATGTCGTAAGGGCGGAATGCGGGTATCTCCCTGTGGTCACACGCAACATACTGACCCTAGAGCGGCATGCGCGCTTTAAGGTTCCATTTTTTACATGGCCCAATATAGCTAGGCCAGCCGAGGTAACTGTTGTGCCGGTTGCGGCGTTCCTCTAATAAGGCTGGACAAATGAAACTCCTGGTCATCGATGATGCCAGCCCAGCCTGCGACTGCATTTTGCAGATGCTCTGTGTATTGAAGTCGCCGGCCCTGCGGGAGTCGCTATCCATACGGAAGCGTAGAAAGTGAAGCACCATACGATTCAGGTTCGAAGCATATTGGCAGCATTTGCTTCCCGCGAAGAGTACGTGTCACTTCGCCTACTACTCGGAGCTGACTGGGAAGTGGGCTTCGCACCGACTTTTCCAACTGCCGAGGCCGTACTGCAGGCTTCATCGTTTGGCGTCGTGATTTGCGCGGCCTACTTTAGCGACGGCCATTGTTGGAAAGACATTATGAGAGAAATCCAACGATTGCCGCTTCCGCCGCAGTTGATCGTTGCAGATCGATTAGCGGATGAAGCCCTCTGGGCAGAGGTATTGAACCTTGGCTGCTATGACCTGTTAACGACGCCGTTCGAACCAAAGGAAGTGCTTCGGGTTTTACCTATGGCGTGGGATTTCTGGAAACGAGAACTGGAACAAGCGGCTGCACACCCAAAGCCGACGGAGCCGTGTGGTAGCCTGTCTGCAAGGTCCCGATCGGCGGCACCGGTCAGGTGGAAGCCGTCAAAATGCCAACCGGGAGCAAGGGCAGACCCAAACAACCTCCGAAAGAAAGCGGTGAGGCTGGACTCATGAAAGTCCTTGTTGTCGATGATGATGGCGCTATCCGCAACGTGGTCTCGCAGATGCTCGCTGTTTTGGGATATGAAGTCCTCACGGCAACCAACGGCCGGGAAGCGATTGATATGTTCGACTCAGGCCGGGAGTACATTGATCTCGTGGTCACCGATTTGCGGATGCCAGTTGTGGATGGATACGAGGTCATACGCCGGATCTGGAGTATCAGTCCGAACGCCCGAATTGTCTGCATGAGCAGCCATTCACCGGATGCAAATCTCGAAGGGGCGACTTTCTTAAGCAAGCCATTTACTCTCGAAAGCCTTCGTGATTGCGTCTGTAGGGCCGCGCTGCATTCAAACTCCTCCCCCAGCGCGGCTTGAACAGCAGCGTGGAATCGGTTCCGGGGGCTGCGTCCGGCCTTTACCCAGGCACTACTATTTGGACCTTTCTACCGTCCGTTCGGGAATCCTACCAGGGAAGTCATACTCACGGCGAGGTCGGCTGCAACGCTCGGATCGGTTACGCACCGAATCCTGTGTAATAACTGTAACTCTTCCGCCCCACACCACGTTCTAACAAGAAAGAGGTAGTGAATATGCTTCGCAACGGTTGGGTTCTCCTTCTGCCGGTTTCCGTTTTGCTGTGGGCTGCGGACGATGCAACTTGGAAGAATAAGGAAGTCGCGGAATGGACCCAAGACGACGCGCGGCAGGTGCTGACGGATTCGCCTTGGGCCAAGACCGTAATGCCAACCA
>Ga0209698_10004554_pt1 | contig 15168 bp, 15 predicted proteins | sample LitLauG_LLR_2012_FD_187203 | JGI IMG/M metagenome (GOLD analysis project Ga0209698, IMG submission 187203) | Freshwater sediment microbial communities from Pennsylvania, USA - Little Laurel Run_MetaG_LLR_2012 (SPAdes) (version 2) | ecosystem: Environmental > Aquatic > Freshwater > Creek >...
GAAGGGCGGGGTCATGGGGGATTCTTCATGCAAAAACGGGGCCGAGCGCCTGCGCCAGGTACTCCTCGAAACTGCCGCGGTCCGCACGCTCGCCGACCTCCTGTTCGACCAGCGACTCGGCCGCTTCGGCGGCGAAGCCCGCCAGCACGGCCGGGTCGTGGCCACCGGTCTCGAGCAGGCGCCTGCGGTGCGCCTCCGAAAGGCTGCGGGTGTATTCGGCGAATCCGACGTCCGCCCCGCGCAGCGCCTGCAGGAGTTTCGCACTGGGCGTAAGTGATTGATCCTGAAGTTTTTCTTTCTGGATCTGGAGCGAGCGTCCGTAGCGGCGCGCCGGATCGCCGGCATCGAGCAGCTCGCAGATGCCGGCCAGCTGGTCCAGCAGTTCGGCCGCCCAGTCGCGCAACGCTACGGCGCGGCCCTCGCGCTGCAGAGTCAGGCCGGGTTCCCGCCCGCGCCGGGCGACCAGCAGGTGGTTGTGATCGAGCTGATCCTGCTCGCTGGCCCCGATCGGCTCGCTGCCGCGCACCAGGCACAGCGCCAGCAGCGCCTCCATGAAGTGCAGCTCATCGACGTTCACCCCCGTGGGTTCATCGATGCAGATGTCGAGGGCCCGCACCTCGACGTATTCGACTCCCGCGCGCGCCAGCGCACGCCCCGTGGTCTCGCCGGCGCGCGGAGCGCGTTTCGGGCGGATCGGACTGTAGTATTCGTTTTCGATCTGCAGGATATTGGCATTGAGCTGGCGGTATTCGCCGTCCACGCACACCCCCAGTGCGGCGAAGGGCGGATGTACGGTATGCGTGGCGCGGTTCAGGTCGCGCAGGTAATCGGCGAGTGCGTTGACGGACACCTGCACCGCGGCCTGGTTGCGGTTGCGGTAGCCCAGGTCGCTCATGCGCAGCGAGGTGGCGTAGGGCAGGTACAGCGTGCCTGCCGCGAGCCGCTGCAGCTCCGTATCGGTCCGGTCCTGCATGAAACCGCCGCACAGGGCCGGCGACACGCCGAACAGGTAGAGCGCCAGCCATCCGAACCGGCGGTAGTTGCGCACCAGGTCGAAATAGCTCGCGGAAATGAACCCGGCGCCGGGCGCCCGCTCTGCGCGCACTTCGGCCCACAGCGGCCAGAGCCGATCCGCGAACGAATAGTTGAAATGCGCGCCGGCGATCGCCTGCATCATGCCGCCGTAGCGCGTCTGCAGGCCGCGCCGGTAGACTTCCTTGAAGCGCCCGCGATGCGAGCGTCCGTAGCGGGCGATCGGTACTTCCTCATCCCCGGAGATTTCCCCGGGCATCGACGCGGCCCACAGCAGTTCATCCTCGAGATGCCGCATCACGAAGTGATGCAGGTCGCCGAGGTACTTCTGCAGCGCCTCATTGTCGGGGAACGTGGGCGTCACCAGTTCGAGCAGTGCCTCGGAAAAGTCCGTGGTGATGTGCGGATTGCACAGCGCCGAGCCGAGCTCGCGCGGATGCGCGCGCCCGGAGACGCGCCCCTGCGGGGTGACGCGCAGGCCCTCGCGTTCGAGGCCGCGGCGGCCGCCCGACAGCGCCCCGCGCTCGCGACTGTTGATCAGCGCCGCGAGGCGCCGTTCAAAAACGCGGTCAATGGCCGCACGCGTCATCCTTGAGGCTTCCTCCCCGATCACCGGGCGTACATATCACATATACCGTCGACTGCAGGCACGCGGCCGGTCGTGCACAACCGGCGCTAAGCTGGCATTCTACGCGACCAGTACCGCTGCCGGCGGCGCGCGTTCATCCCGGAGAACGAGATGCTGATCAGTTCAGCCCCCAGACGTGTCGCCATCGTCGGCGGCAGCCGCATACCGTTCGCGCGTTCCCATGGGGCCTACGCGCGCCAGTCCAATCAGGACCTGCTGACCGCCGCGCTGCGCGCCCTGGTCGAACGGTTCCGGCTGCGGGGTGAGCGCCTCGGCGACGTGATCGGCGGGGCCGTCATCAAGCATGCCAAGGATTTCAACCTGGTCCGCGAGTCGCTGCTGTCCACGGAACTCGATCCGCAGACCCCCGGCCTCGACGTGCAGCGCGCGTGCGGTACCGGCCTGGAAGCGGCCATCCTGGTCGCCAACAAGATCGCCCTCGGCCAGATCGATGCGGGCATCGCCTGCGGCGTCGACACGGTCAGCGACCCGCCGGTCGTGTTTCCCAACTCGTTTCGCGACCTGCTGCTGCAGAGTTATCGCGGTCGCAGCCTGGGCCAGCGGCTGTCACCCTGGCTCAGGCTCCGCCCGCGCGATCTCAAGCCCATCCTGCCCGGCGTCGTCGAACCGCGCACCGGACTGTCCATGGGCCAGAGCTGCGAGCTGATGGCCAAGACCTGGAACATCACGCGCGCCGAGCAGGATCAGTTCGCCTGCGAGAGCCATCTGAAGGCCGCGGCCGCCTGGCAGGAAGGGTTCTACGACGATCTGGTGGTGCCGCACGCCACGCTGCAGCGGGACAACAACGTGCGCGCGGATACCACGGTCGAGAAGCTGGGGACGCTGCGGCCGGTGTTCGACACGCGTGGCAGCGGTACGCTGACGGCCGGCAACAGCACGCCGCTGACGGACGGCGCAGCCGCCGTGCTGCTGGCCTCCGAGGACTGGGCGCGGGAGCGGCGTCTGCCGGTCCTGGCCTACCTGCGCGCCGGCAAGAGCTGGGCGGTGGATTTCGCCAGCGGCAAGGAGGGCCTGCTGATGGCTCCGGCCTACGCGGTCGCGGCAATGCTCGTCGATGTGCAGCTCGCGCTGCAGGATTTCGACTATTACGAGCTGCACGAGGCGTTCGCCGCACAGGTGCTGTGCACGCTCAAGGCCTGGGAATCGCCCGAGTATTGCCGCGATCGGCTCGGCCGCAGCGCCGCGCTCGGCTCGCTGCCGCCCGGCAAGATCAACGTCAAGGGCGGCAGCGTGGCGCTCGGTCACCCGTTCGCCGCCACCGGCGGGCGCATACTCGCCTCCCTCGCCAAGCTGCTGGCCAACGACGCCCAGTCCAGGCGCGGACTCATCTCGGTGTGCACCGCCGGCGGCATGGGCGTCACGGCCGTCGTGGAGCGTGCCTGATGCCGCGCCTGAATTTCGCGAGCGGGTCGGCCTGGGAGCCCATCGTCGGCTACTCGCGCGCGGTGCGCGCCGGAGACTATGTGCACGTCTCCGGCACGACCGCGACCGGCGCGGACGGCCGGATCGTCGGTCCGGACGACCCTTATGCACAGACGCGGCAGGCCTTGAGCAACATCGAGGCGGCGCTGGTGCGCGCCGGGGCGAGCCTGGCACAGGTGGTGCGCACGCGGCTGTTCGTCGTCAACATCGCCGACTGGGAGCAGATCGGCCGCGCCCACGGCGCGGTGTTCGGCGATATCCGCCCGGTCACCACGATGGTCGAGGTCAGCCGCCTGATTGCGCCGGACATGCTCGTGGAGATCGAAGCCGACGCCTGGCTCGGAACCTGAAACGGGAGGACGCCGCATGGGCCGCTGGGAACCGCTGATGGCGCGCGACGGGCGCGAATTCTCGGCCTACCTGGCGGCGCCGGCCGGAGCGCCGCGCGGCGCGGTGGTGGTGCTGCAGGAGATATTCGGTGTCAACGCGCACATCCGTGCGCTCACGGACCTGTATGCGACCGCCGGCTATCTCGCCATCGCGCCCGCACTGTTCGACCGCATCGCCCGCAACATCGAACTCGGCTATGGGCCGCGGGAAGTCGAACAGGCGAACGGCTACCGGCTGCAGGTCGATGACGCCAAGGCCATGCTCGACATCGGCGCCGCGGCCAATGTGGTGCGGCACGCCGGACGCGTGGCCCTGATCGGCTACTGCTGGGGCGGCTGCCTGGCGTGGATCGGGGGCGGGGTGCTGCCGGTGAATGCGCTCGTCGGCTATTACCCCACCCGGGTGTGGGAGAAGCTCGACCGGCTGCCCTCCTGTCCGGTGCTGCTGCACTTCGGGGAGCAGGACGAAATGATTCCGCGCGAACAGGTCGGGCGGGTGTGCGCGGCGTTGCCCGAGGGCAGCTGCTGCCGCTATCCGGCAGGACACGGTTTCAACTGCGATGCCCGCGCCGCTTACGACGCGCCGAGCGCCGCGCTGGCCTGGGAGCGCACCCAGGCATTTCTCAAGCAATACATAGGATGAACGGATCATGCAACTGAAGGATCCCAAGCTGCTGCGCAGCCAGTGCTACGTCAACGGGGAATGGCTCGACGCCGCCGATCGCCGCACGGCGCCGGTGCGCAATCCGGCGGACGGCACGCTGATCGGCACGGTGCCGCACGTCGACGCCGCCGCGACACGCCGCACCATCGAGGCCGCCGCCGCGGCATTTCCGGCCTGGGCCGCCCAGACCGCCAAGCAGCGCGCCGTCATCCTGCGCCGCTGGTTCGACCTGATGATGGCGAACCAGAACGACCTGGCGACGCTGATGACCGCGGAACAGGGCAAGCCGCTGGCGGAGGCGGCCGGGGAGATCGCCTACGCGGCTTCCTTCGTCGAATGGTTTGCCGAGGAAGCGCGCCGCGTATACGGCGAAATCATTCCCGGCCACCAGCCCGACAAGCGCATCTTCGTCCTGCGCCAGCCCGTCGGCGTGGTCGCGGCGATCACGCCGTGGAATTTCCCGGCCGCCATGATCACCCGCAAGGCCGCCCCGGCGCTGGCCGCGGGCTGCACCTTCATCGTCAAGCCCGCCGGGCAGACGCCGCTGTCGGCCCTGGCGATGGCGGAGCTGGCCGCGCGCGCCGGGGTGCCGCCCGGCGTCTTCAACGTCATCACCGGCAGTTCCCGGGAGATCGGTGCGGAGCTCACCGGCAGTCCGGTGGTGCGCAAACTGACCTTCACCGGCTCGACCGAGGTCGGGCGCACGCTGATGGCGCAGAGCGCGCCCACCCTCAAGAAACTGTCCATGGAGCTGGGTGGCAACGCGCCGTTCGTGGTATTCGCGGATGCCGACCTCGACGCCGCCGTGCAGGGCGCGCTGGTCTGCAAGTTCCGCAACACCGGCCAGACCTGCGTGTGCGCCAACCGCCTGCTGGTGCAGGATGAAATCTACGACGACTTCGCCGCGCGGCTGCGTGCGGCGGTCGCCGCATTGCGCGTCGGCGACGGCCTGAAGGGGCCCACCGACATCGGCCCGCTCATCGACGCCGCGGCGCTGGCCAAGGTGGAGGAGCACGTGGCGGATGCCCGCGCCAAGGGCGGCCGGGTCACGCTGGGCGGCAAGCCGCACGCGCTCGGTGGCACGTTCTACGAACCCACGATCGTCGCGGATGCGACCTGTGAGATGCAGTTCGCCCGCGAGGAGACCTTCGGGCCGGTCGCACCATTGATGCGTTTTCGCGATGAGCGCGAAGCGCTGCGCATGGCCAACGACACGGAGTTCGGCCTGGCCTCCTACCTCTACACGCGCGACCTGGCGCGCGCCTGGCGTTTCGCCGAAGGGCTCGAATACGGCATCGTCGGCCTGAACACCGGGCTGATATCGACGGAAGTCGCGCCGTTCGGCGGCATCAAGCAATCGGGGTTCGGTCGCGAGGGCTCGCACCATGGGATCCTGGATTACACGGAGCTGAAGTACCTGTGCGTCGGTGGAATTGCGCCGCTGTGAACGGACTCATGGCCACATGCTCGGCGTCCTGACGGTCAATACGGGCACGCCCGCTGCGCCGCGCGCGCGCGAAGTCAGCGAGTTCCTGAGCCGCTTTCTTTCCGACCCGCGCGTCGTCGAACTGCCACGCCTGTTCTGGTGGCCGCTGCTGCGCGGCGTCATCCTGCCGATCCGCTCGCCGCGCAGCGCGCGCAACTACCGGCGCGTGTGGATGGACGGCGGCTCGCCGCTGGCGGTCTACTCCAGCCGCCTGCGCACGGCGCTGGAACTCGAGCTGGAAGCGGCACTGCCCGCGGCCGTGGCGGTCGAGAGCGCGTTCCTGTATTCGGAACCGGGCGTCCGCAACGCGCTGCACCGGCTGCGCAAGGCGGGCGCCGGGCGCATCGTCGTGCTGCCGATGTTTCCGCAGGCCAGCGGCACCACCACCGGCGCGGTCTTCGACCAGGTCGGCGTGGCACTGCGCGACTGGCGTGCGCTGCCCGACGTGCATCTCGTGGGCGACTACCACGACCATCCGGACTATATCCGCGCGCTTGCCAACAGCGTGCGCGAACATTGGCAGCAGCACGGGCGCACGGCGCACCTGCTGATGTCCTTCCATGGCATCCCCATGCGCTGCGTCCGCAACGGCGATGCCTACGAGACTCACTGCCGCGCAACGGCCGCGCTGCTGGCCGGCGAACTCGAGCTCGAAGCGGCCGCCTGGTCGTACAGCTTCCAGTCGCGGTTCGGCTCGGAACGCTGGCTGACGCCGGCCACGGACGGGGTGCTGGCCGATCTGCCGCGGCGCGGCGTGCGGTCGCTGACCGTGATGTGTCCCGGCTTCGCGGTCGACTGCCTGGAGACGCTGGAGGAAATCGCGATGGGCGGCCGCGAGATCTACCTGCACGCCGGGGGCGAGCAGTTCCAGTACGTGCCTGCGCTCAACGATCGCGGCGACCACGCGGCGGCATTGGCGCGTCGGCTGCTGGCGGCTGCGGGCATGGCGGCCTGACGCCATGTTCGGCCGCTTCCTGGAAATCAGCCTGAGCACCGCGGATATCGCCGCGTCGGTCTCCTTCTACGAGCGGCTCGGCTTCACGCAGCTGAGCACCGGCGATACCTGGGGCCATCCCTACGGCGTGCTCAGCGACGGGCGGCTGTGCATCGGCCTGCACCAGCGCCGCGGCGCCACGCCCATGCTCAGCTTCGTGCATCCCGGCCTCGTGCGCCACGTGCATGAGTTGCGCGAGGCGGGATTCGAAAGCCACTACGCGCGGCTCGGCGACAGCGATTTCCACGAGCTGCAGCTGCACGATCCGGGCGGCCAGAGCATCGCGCTGCTCGAGGCCCGGACCTTCTCGCCGCCGCGCTCCGACGTCGGCGTGTCGCTGTGCGGCTGGTTCAGCGCCTACAGCATGCCCACGCTCGATGCCGACGCGGTCCAGGCCTACTGGGAGCGCGCCGGCTTCGTCGCGCTGGAAACGCCGGACGACCCGATGGTGCAATTCGCGCTCACCAGCGACACACTGACCCTGACCGTGCACCGCCCGCGCGCGCTGGCGGCGCCCGCGTTGGTGTTCACGGACCCCGAGATGAACCTGCGCCTCGAGCGGCTCGATCTGCTCGGCTTCGGCGGCTCGGCGGAATTGCCGCGTGGACTCGACCGCCGCGCCAATGCCGTGCTCGAGGCGCCGGAAGGAACCCTGCTGCTGCTCAGCGCCGATGCCTGATCGCCCGGGGCTACTGCCGGTGCGCGACCAGGCGGAAACGTGCATGGATCCGGTCGGCCACGCGCAGCGCGCCGAAGCCGGCGCTGTAGGGCTCGATGCCGAGCGCGGTCTGCCTGAAGTCGAACTCGCCGTCGGCCTGCAGCTGGTTCGCCGAGCGCCGCCAGCGCAGCGGAACCTGCAGCTGCGCGTCGCGACCGCGCAGCGTCACGGTCATGTCCAGCAAGGCGCCCGCGGCCGTGGGGGTCACCGCGCGGCAGCGCAACCGCAGCAGCGGCGCATGCGCGGCATCCAGTTGGGTGGCCCCCAGCATGTGCTCGCGGGTGCCGGTCCGCGCCTCCTCGTCCAGCGGCGACGCGAATTCGCCGCCGGCGCGCGCGCGCTCCTGCGGGTCGTCGACCACCAGCGCAGCGACGGCAAGTTCGAACTCGCAGGCCGTCCGCTCCGTTTGCGGCGCCAGCCAGACGCTGCCGCGCAGCCCCTGGGTCGTGATCACGTGACTGTGCCCGAGGCGGGCGAGCGGCCCATCGGCCCGCAGGAACAGCCAGAGCCGGGTCGCGCCGGGGTCGACCTCGAACCGATCCGCGCCGGCGCGGGCGGGCACGGTCGCGGTCGTGACGGTCGAGCGCTCGGGCGTGCCGGAGCGGCAGCCCGGCAACGCGGCCGCACACAGCAGGCCCGCGGCCGCGGCGCAGGCAGCGAGCCGTCCGCAACTGCGCCGGCCGTCGGTGTGATCAGTGCTGGACGAGCGCATGCGCCTCCTGGTGCCGGGATGCGCCGGCCGCTCCGCCGCACATGATAGTGCCTGCGCCGCAGCGCGCCAGGCGCGGACTTCTCGGCAGCGCCGCGGTGCTGCTGGCCGGCCTGGGTGCGCTGGCGCTCTTCTATGGCATCACGGCCTACGAATTCGTGCCCTCGGTCTGGCGGTTCGTGGAACGCCGCCACCCCGCGCTGGATGAAGCCGGTACGCGCTCCTACACCTCGGCCGGCATTCCCGGCGACCCGCTGAACCTGGCGTTCGTCGGCAGCGAAGCGGAGCTCAGGCGCGCGCTGGCCGATCGGCAGTGGCATGACGCCGACCCGATCACGCTGCGCAGCTCGATGCGCATCGTCGTCGACAGCGCAGCCCATCGCGCCTATGCGGCGGCCCCGGTCAGCAACCTGTACGTGCACGGGCACCGCCAGGACCTGTCGTTCGAAGCGCCGGCCGGCGCCGATCCGTCGCGGCGCCACCACGTGCGCTTCTGGAAAATGAGCACGCCGGACCTGCTCGGCCGCACGCTGTGGATCGGCGCGGCGACCTACGACAGCAGCGTGGGCCTGAGCCACACCACCGGCCAGGTCACGCATCACATCGCCGCGGACATCGACCGCGAGCGCGACAAGCTCGTGGACGACCTGCGCACGGTTGCGGGCGTCAGCGTCAAATGGATCGATCATTACCAGCCGCAGCTCGCAGGTCGCAACGGCGGCGGCGACCGCTATTTCACCGACGGGCGGCTGGCCGTGATCGAGAGTGCATCACTCGATGCCGCGGCGCAGCCAGGCCAGTGAACGCAGCAGGCCGGCGTCACGTGCCCGGTCGGCGTCGAAGTCGTAGGCCTTGCGATAGGCGCGATCCCAGTCCTGGACATGCCGGTCGGCGGACCGCTGCGTGGCCAGAAAATGCAGCTCTTCGAGCATGGGTTCGGCGCGCGAGTCATTGAGATACAGGTCCATCAGCCGCCAGCGGTAAGCCAGGTTGGCGGGGTCGAGAGCCTGCGCCCGCTCATAGAGGCGGATCGCCGGACCGATCCAGTCCATCTCAAAGAGGTAGAGATCGGCCAGGTCGGCGTAGCCGGCAGCCGCATCCGGAGCCGCGCGAATCGCAGCCTCGCCGGCGGCGACGGCCGCGGCCAGCGCCTGCGGATCGGGCGGCGCCAGCGGCGTGCCGACCTGCGCCGGATAGATGGCCGCAGCCGCGTTCGGCATGTGCGTTGCCCGCAGGTCCTGCATGAAGGGATTGTCGGCGTACTTGACGTGGAAATTGACATCGTCCTCATAGCGGTGAAACCAGGTCCATGATTTCGGCTCGTCCACGTACCACAGGCCATCGGCGCCGCGGCGCAGCACCACCGGCAGGTTGTCCCGGTCCGGGCCCGGCACCAGCAGGGCCAGATTGCCTTGCCGCAGCAGGCGGCTGGTGCCGGCCGACCGGAACGACTCGTACACCCGCTGCTGCTGCGGGCCGTTCCGCGGCACCACCGCGCGAAAGATCCGGCTCCCCGCCGTCAGCAGCGGCAGGCGCGGATCGCCGACGCCCGCGCGCAGCGAGTCCAGATAGCGCTGCGCGGATTCGGACGGATCCGCTGCCGCGGCGTACTCCGCGAGCTGCGCCTCCGGCAGCCGGGCAATGGCCGCCTGGAAGTCGGCCAGCGTACGCCGCGCTCCGCGCGCCACTGCGCCCGCGCCGCCGGAGAGGAAGCCCTCGCGCACCCAAGCCGGGCGCGACAGGGTGGCGGCATCGTCGCGCGAACCCATGCCGCGCAGATTGGCGGTGATGATCAGTTCCGACAGGAAATCCTGCGGCACCTCCGAGAGCATGTAGGTCTTCGCGGCCTCTTCGAGGCGGTGGCACCAGGCGTCCGGGATGTCGCCTTCGAGCGCATAGGAGACCTCGATCTTCATGAGGTTCTCGCGCATCGAGTACAGGAACAGCAGGCCGCGCCCGCGGCGCCGTGCCCCGATGTGCAGTGCGCCGGTCAGGCGCACCGCCAGCTGCTCGATGGTCGCCGCCGGCGGCAGCTCCGGCAGCAGCACCAGTGCGTTCTCGATGCCGGATTTCTGTTCCGCCAGCCTGAGGCTCTGCCTGAGTGCAAGATCGTGATCGTGATCCGCCGTCAGGTTGATCAGCAGGTACTCGGGGCGCTGCGGCGCCCGCGCCTGCCGCAGCACCGCGAACAGCAGCAGCGCCGCCGCGCACGCCACGCCGAGGACCGCCAGGACGCGATTCCGGCTCATCGGCCGGGTCAGAACTGGCCGAACACCGGGGAACGTCTGCCGTCGGTCCCGATATTGACCACGAACGGTTCCAGCGTCACGGCATTCAGCCCGTAGATCGAACGGTCGGCGCCGCCGTGCTTGAGCACCAGCACCGGGGATTCGTGCGCACCGTACAGTCTGAGTATTGCCGCAGCGCGCTGTCCGGTATCGTTCAGCACCACGAACGGATATTCACTTTCCGCCGGCGCATAGACGCCCAGGACCAGCCGGTTTATGCCATGGGTATCGTAGAAGAACAGGCCGGGCGCGCCGTCCGGAGACATGGCCAGCTCGGCCCGCGTCGCACCGGCGGCATCGACGAGCATGATGCGCCGTGCCGCCACGCCCGCGGCAACTGCGAGCCGCGCCTGCGGCTGCGCCAGCGCCGGTGCGACCAGGCGCCCGGCGACCAGGGATCCGAACATGCCGGCGACGAAGCCGACCAGTGCGACCGGGATATAGCCTGTTTTCATGTCTGCCTCGCCTTTATGTCCGCCTCGCCTTCGTTTCTGCAGCGCCCTGCCCGGACAGTCAGTGCGACGGCGCCATGAATCCATAGAGCAGCCTGAGGCCGGCCTGGATCGCCTTGCGCACCGCCAGCGCCGGGTAATTGAGATGTGCACCGTGTTCCCGGAGCAGGTCTTCCATCTCCGGGTCGCCCTGCTCGTGCGCCACGATGACGGGCGTGGCCAGGTACCAGTCCGGACGATCCCGCGAGGCGCGGGCGCCGAGGGTCGGATCGCCCCCCCGCTCGATGAGCAGCCGCACCAGGCCGGCGTTGCGCCCCAGGGCGCGCTCGACGTTCGCCATGTTCCTGGCCTGGGCGAAGGGCTGGGGGTTGTCGCGCAGGAAATCGCGGGAGTGCGTCGACTCCGCATGGCCCATGACCGCGAACATGATCGGCGTGAGGCCGAGCGTCGTGCGCGCATTGGGATCGGCACGATGGTCGAGCAGCAGCCGCACCGCCTCGAGCGGGGCGCCAAAGCGCACCGCCGCGTGCAGCGGCGTCGAACCCGCCATCATCGCATCGTAGCCGTGGCTGGCCGCAGCATTGGCGTTCGCGCCGTGCGCCAGCAGCAGGGCCAGCATCGCGACGTCGCCGTGGACGGCGGCCCAGTGCAGCGCTGTCTGGCCCGACTCGTCAGCGGCGTCGACCCGGGCACCGTGCGCCAGCAGCAATGCCGCGATCTCAGGCCTGCGTGCCAGGCCCAGCGGCAGGCAGCGACTGCCGGGCGTGCCGGGCGTGCCGGCGCTGCGGTCGATGTCCACGCCCGCGTCCATGAACACCTGCAGCAATTCCAGGTTGCCGGACAGGATCGCTGCGCACATCGGTCGCGCGGCACCGGGCCCGGGAGTGTCGAGCGGCACCCCGTGCTGCAGGAAGGACGCCACCAGCGCCAGCCTGCCCTGTCCTATCCAGCGCAGCAGATTCGCGGTCGTATAGGTCCGGGCCTGCTGCGCCTGGTCGATGAGCCGATCCAGCTTCGGCTCCAGGTGCGCGCGCAGCGCGGGTTCCAGCGGCAGGCTGAGGATGTCCTGCCGGTACGCCACGTAATCGATCTGCGCCTCGACCGGCACCGCGCCCAGGTCTGACAGCAGCCAGTCGATGCCGGCCGGGTTGGCGCCCCGGCGCCGGATGGCCTCGGTGTCCGCCTGCAGCGCACCCACCCTCGCCAGGTCGTGGTTACCGGGCCCCGAACCGACCAGGCGCGTGATCTCGTCATTGTCATGCTGCACGCGCCGCCGATCGGCGCCGGCCTGCGCGATCAGCTGCCGCAATTGCTGCGCAACCAGTGCGGTTGCTGCGCGCATGTCGAGGGCCTCGAGCGCCGTGGTCAGCGGCATCGTGCATGCGATTTCGTCGGCGGAGCGCAGCTCCAGATCCCGCAGCGCTGCGAAGGCGGGCGCATAGTGACGGCTCCCGAGGAACTCGATCAGCCTGGCGCCCTGGCAGCCATCCCGCAGCAGCGGCAGCAGCTGCGTGATCGGTGCTTCGATTCCCGGCAGATCGCGCGTGGTCAGGATATCCGTCAATGCCCAGTTGACCGTGGTCGGCGGCGGCGTCCTGCCCCAGCGAAGCGCGGCATTGCGGATCACGTCGTAATAGAGCCGCCACGCCTCGCGCGAAGGATGGCGCGTGGCGCGGTGCAGAAACATGCCGATGCCCGACACCGGCGGCAGCGGCCGCGTCAGCAGCTGCGGATCCTGCACCACGCGGAGGGCAAGCTGCTCCATCTGCTGCCGCACGGCAGGCGCCGGGTTGCTGTGCTCGAACCCGGCGTAGTACCGATCCACGAGCATCGGGTCCATGGCTGTGTCGTTGAGCGGCAGCAGGGTGGCCACCACGTCCAGGTCCTGCTCCAGCCCCAGCCGCTCGACCAGCGCCTGCGCCGCCTCCGACTGCGCGGGTCCGGCGTTGCGATGCTCCAGGATTGCGCTCTCCGCGGGCGTCAGCGGCCGCGCATGCGCGGCGCTCGCCGTCGCCGCCGCGGCCAGCAGGCCGCCGAGCGCTTTCCACGGGATCGCTCGCACGGATCCTGCGCTCAACGGACCGCCCGCCGGCCGGCGTCGAGGGCGCGACAGATCACGGCGCCGCGTAGCCCGGCAACCGCGGCCGCCACACCGCGAGCACGATGTTGAGCACCGACAGCGCCAGCAGCACCCACAGCCCGCCCCATTCGGTGCGCAGCATCTGGTCCAGCTGCGCGGCATCCGGATGCCCCGAGGCCGCCATCGCCGACAGCTCCGCGGCGTGGCGCGCGCTGCTGGCCACCGTCAGCAGCGTGCCCTCGAACATGCTGAGTCCGAGCAGTGCCTTGATCCACGCCCAGCCCGCGTCGATATAGGCGCCGGTCGCCGCGATCGCCAGCAGGCCACTGATCACCGTCAGCGCCAGCGCAGGCACCAGCAGCCAGTGCGCGATGGCGGCGATGCCCTGGCAGGCGGCCGCGAAGCCGGCCGGCGCGTGGCGGGGCGCGCTCATCAGCAGGACGATGCAGCAGGCGAACGAGCCGAGCACGCCCACGGCACCGATCTCGTGCAGCACCTTGATGATCACCCGCAGCATCGCGCCCTCCCTCGGGATCATTCTAGCGCCCCGCGCGCGCGCCGGCCAAACGCCGGCTGCCGCCTTGATATCCGTAAGTAGTTACGGATATGCTGGCAGCCGCCCATGAACGCGCTGCGCACCTACGGATCGCTGCTGCTGGCCTCGCGCATGCGCAAGGTCGGCGAGGCGCTGTACAGCGGCGTCGATGAAATCTATCGCCGCCACGGCGTCGACCTGCCGGCGCGCTGCTTTCCGATCCTGTTCCTGCTGCGCGACCAGGGACGACTGGGCATTTCCGAACTGGCCCTGAAGCTTGGCCAGAGTCATCCGGCCGTCAGCCAGATGAGCCGCAAGCTGCTGCAGCATGGCGTCATCGCCGAGTGGCCCGACCCGGAGGATGAGCGCCGCCGCCTGCTCAGCCTGTCGCGCCGCGGCGCGGGATTGATGCGCCGGCTGGAGCCGGTCTGGAAGGCGGTCGTGGAAGCGATCGAGGGGATGGAAGCGGCCCGGCCGCTGTCGGCGGCACTGGATGCAGTGGACGAGGCGCTCGAGCAGCGCGGCTTCGCCGCGCGTATCCAGTCGCGGCTGCATCCCGCGGGCGCAGCCGCGGAAATCCTGCCGTTTGAGCGCCGCCATGCGCCGGATTTCAAGCGGCTGAACCTGGAATGGCTGGAGAAATATTTCCGCGTTGAACCCCTCGATCGCCGGCTGCTCGCGCAGCCGCAGCGCATCGTCGCCGCGGGCGGCGCCATATTCATGGCGCGCCTCGGGCGCGCCATCGTCGGGACCTGCGCACTGATCAACGACGGCAAGGGCCGTTTCGAACTGGCCAAGATGGCGGTCACGGCCGGCGTCCAGGGCCTCGGGATCGGGGCTCAGCTCCTGCAGGCGGCCATACAGGCCTTTGCCGACCGCGCGGGCACCGAACTCATCCTGGAGACCAGCAGCCTGCTGCGGCCGGCCATCGCCATGTACGAGTCGGCCGGCTTCGTCCGCGCCGCGCGCCCCGGCGCCTCCGAGTACCGGCGAACCGATGTCTACATGGTGTACCGCGGGCCGCTGCCGGCGCGCCGCGGGCGTCGCTGAGGCCTGGCCCCGACGGCCCCGCCGCCGCTATTTCTTGCGCGCCGGCGATCTGCGCGCTGTCGGCCTGCGCGCTGCCTTCCTGCGCACGGTGTTCCGAGCCCTTGGCGGCTGCTTCGCGGCCGCTCGCCTCACGCCCTGGGGCGAAGCTCCGGTTTTCACTTTTGCCTTGGCCCTGGCCTTCGGTTTCGGCTTTGGTTTTGGCTTTGGCCTGAGCTTCGTCCTGCCGTTCACCTTCACCTTAGCCTTGGCCTTGGCCTTGGCCTTGGCCTTGGCCCTGGCCCCGGGCCTGGGCCTCGGCTTCGGGACCGTTCGCGCGGCGCGCGGTGCCGGCGCAGGCACCGGCGCCGGTGCTTCCGCGCCGCGCAGCTGCGCGACGATCGCGGGATTCTCGAGCGTCGAGATGTCCTGGGTGATCTCCTGGCCGCTGGCGATCGCGCGCAGCAGGCGGCGCATGATCTTGCCCGAACGGGTCTTGGGGAGGTTGTCCGCGAAACGGATGTTGTCGGGCTTCGCGATCGGACCGAGCTGCTCACCGACCCAGTTGCGCATTTCCCGGACCGTGCGTTGTCGCATTTTCATCTAGGCTCTCAACTCAACAACTTCAGCCGGCTGGCTGAAGCCAAACAGCAACTGGATCTTGCCCTGGCCGAAGATCCTGGACTTGTGGAAGCACAGGCGATGTTAGGCGACGTTCTGTTCA